>Ga0308390_1000235_pt1 | contig 42228 bp, 34 predicted proteins | sample Hotspr2Sample149_FD_202358 | JGI IMG/M metagenome (GOLD analysis project Ga0308390, IMG submission 202358) | Hot spring phototrophic mat microbial communities from Mushroom Spring, Yellowstone National Park, Wyoming, United States - 20040719_149 ...
CAAGCCGCAGGTGCGCAAGTTACAAACTTGCGCCACATTTCCCCCTCTCCCTCCTATGGGAGAGGGGCTAGGGGTGAGGGTCAAACCCGCCTGCGCAAGTTACAAACTTGCGCCACAAAACCTTGTAGGGCAAGTTTTCAACTTGCCCAGCCTTACACGGAAAACCGAGCCGCTCTATAGATGCGCAAGTTACAAACTTGCGCCACAATGCAATTTACAAACTTGCGCTGCAACGCAAGTGACAAATTTGCGCTGCAATGAGCCTCGCAGGGTAAAATTTCCTGAAGCTCAGGCATCAGTCTATGACTTGAGTTCTCATGAGCCTTTACGCAAGAGGGTGTTGAAAAATCGTGTTGGGTGCATAGCTATACAAAAAAATACCACATCTTAACCCTAGTTATGGGAGCGGCTTTTGTTTTTTCAACCATCTCAGTCATCGAGAAGTTTTCAAAAACAAAGTTGAATTACATGGCGGTAAAGCGGTGCATTTTTCGGTAAGGGAAATCTTTTGAAAAGAAGTTCTAGGGAATTACAGCTTGGCAATGGTATGTTATTCTGACGCGCGGACAATTTCTATTGCATCTCCCAAGCACACATTCATCCGGGCAGCGGCACTGCCATTGACAACGCACAGAGCAAGATAACCAGAACTGTCCATCAATGCAATCAGCTCACCGGGGTTGCCTTGACCGAATGTGCGCATTACAGGAAGGCGATAAGCCTGACCTAATAGCCTTGCTTCTAACGTGCTCCAGCCTTGCACATGTTCAGCTTGCAGATTGGTCGCAACGTTGCCGAAGCGGTCAATATGGATGACCGCTCCACGCCAGCCGCCGGGAAGCGGTTGCACAGTTGGCAATTTCAGTCTTTGTAGGTTGTGGATAAGACTACCCAAATCCGATAGCGGTATGCCGTTTGCAAGGTGAGCGCCTACCGGAGCAAAAATGTCGCGTCCGTGAAAGACGTTGCTGACCTTTGGCAGCCAGTATTGTGGACGGTTTAGATGGACAATTTCCACCTGCTGGTTTTGTGCTTCGGCTTCAGCCAGCACGAGGCTGATCAAACCATTATCTGGCAAGACAAAATACTGTTCACCTAGACGGGCTGCCAGCGGACGGCGCTCTGTACCTACCCCCGGATCTACCACCGCAATATGCACAGCGCCCGGCGAGAAGTAGGGTGTGCTGCGCGCTAGCGTCAAGGCACCTTCCAACACTTGCTGTGGGGTGATCTCGTGGGTAATATCCACAATTTGTGCATCCGGGCAGATGCTCAAGATGACCCCTTTCATGATGCCGGGGTAACCATCGCGGGTACCAAAATCGGTGGTCAGTGTGATGAGTTTCACCGCGCTCCTCATCCAGAAACATGATTCTTTTGTGTTAGATTTGGGTTGTCATTATGATTATAATTGAGTTGTTGAGAAACGCAAACTGCGCTTATGTATCGTGGAAAGACAACATAGTTTTCGTATAGGTACTCTAATGAAGAGCTTTTTCACCTTTTCTGTTAGCCTTTCGTTTTCTTGCTTTTTGCTTTTGGCTATGCTATAAGGGGGTTTAACTGTTATGTTGAGGTTCTAGGATGAGACGTATCTTGATTGTAGACGATGCTCTAGATTTTGGAAGATTGCTGCGCGATGCGGTGATGTCCATTGCTCCAAATTTGCAGGTTCTGCTAGTGCCTTCAGCGGAACAGGCAGTTTTGGAGGCTGCCTTTCAGGTGATAGATCTACTCATTGCTGATATTCGCCTTCCGGGTATGTCAGGGGTTGAACTAATCCAAAAGATGCGCCGCCGCTATCCTGATCTGAAAATATTACTTATCACCGGGTTGCAGGATGAAAATCTTGAGCAGGTCATTCCTTCCCTTCAGGTGCAGGGATTCTTTCACAAACCGCTGGATGTGCCAGTTTTTTTGGAGACTGTTCGGGCAATTCTAGATGAGCTGCCCGAAACCGAACAGGAATTTGCTCCAGCTACGGTTGAGGAAGAAACTTCACCGATCCGTCTGTCCGATATTCTGACAGATTTGCGGAAAAACCTCGCTGCGCAAGCAGTCATCCTGCTGGATGAGCGCGGCAGGGCGGTAGCGGTAGCTGGCGATTATCCTGCGGCTGATTTTGAAACTGCCTGGGTGCCTTTGCTGATGGCAGTGCAGAGTGCTATGACGAAGGTGACTCGATTACTTGATTCTGGAAAGGCGTGCTGTCTATCTGCCTGGCAGGGAAAGGAGCGTAACTTGTTCCTGTTGCCGATTGCTGATCTGGCGCTGGTGCTGGTCTTACAAGGTGAGGATGCGGCACGGCAACTGGATAAGACGGTACAAGAAGCGATGAAAGTTTATACGGATATCTTGAACTGTCTGACAAAGATGGGCGTCATCATGCCATCTGAAGTTGCTGCCGAAGCGCCTTCTGAAACCATTGTTCAGCCGCTGGCGGAGGTGGTAGAAGCTGCATCTGAAGAGATGCCAAAAGACCTTGAGGCGCTTTTTGCTCAGTCCGCAGCTATACGAAAGGAGGACGCCGATGCTTTCTGGGAGGCGGCGGTCAGTGATCTGGAAGCTAACTATACCGGTTCTGACGTGCTCAGTTATGACGAAGCCAGACGATTGGGATTGACCCCGTCGGAAAGTGAAAGTTGAATCTTGTCAACTTGCTGTCTGGTTTTCATTGTGCCTGTGAAGCGTCTCCTCGAATTTTATAGGTTCTGCCCCTACAATAATCCGCTTTTCTATGCTAAAATACGGTTACCCGGACGCAGGGATGATTGGGGCGTGGTGCAATGGCAGCACACCAGACTTTGGATCTGTGGATCTTGGTTCGAGTCCGAGCGCCCCAGCCTGAACAGAGCTGCCTTTATGGCAACGGACTTTGCGCCGCCCTGCGGCAGTGCAAAGTCCGTTTGTTTTAACCGCGTTTGATTTTGCTTAAATGCAGGAGTTGATCAAATGAAAATCGCTGTTGTTATTCTTGCTGCCGGACAGGGGACACGGATGCGCTCAAATATACCTAAAGTACTCCACCCGCTGGCTGGAAAACCAATGATTGATTATTCACTCGAAGCCGTCCAATCCGTCACAGGGCAAGCGCCGCTGGTTGTGATTGGTCATGGTGCGGAAGCGGTTGAACAAGCCATTGGTGATAGAGCGCGCTGCGTGGTTCAGCAGCCTCAACTTGGAACGGCGCACGCAGTTCAAACTGCTGCACCTTTGCTTCAGGGGAGCTGTGATCTTCTGCTGGTAACCGCCGCGGACATGCCGTTGATTTCCCCGCAAACTTATCAGCGTTTGATTGAGACCCAGAAGAATAACACCGGTGCGCTGACGATGTTGAGTGTTGAACTGGCAGACCCGCATGGCTTTGGACGGGTGGTGCGGAATGCGGACGGCACCGTAAAATGCATCGTGGAAGAGGCACAGGCAACCCCCGATCAGTTGACCATTCGGGAATTGAATACTGCTATTTATTGTTTTGACGCGGAGTGGTTGTGGAGCGCCCTGTCTCAGATCAAGGTCTCACCCAAGGGCGAGTATTATCTGACGGATGCGATTGGCATTGCCACCGATGCTGGACTGACCGTGCAGGCAATTCGATTGGAAAACCCCGAAGAGGCTATTGGCATTAACACGCGTGCGCATTTGGCAGAGGCAGAGGCAGTATTACGCCGCCGTATCAACTTGCGCTGGATGCTGGAGGGTGTGACCATTGTTGATCCAGCAACCACTTATATTGAAGCGGATGTCCAGATCGGTCAGGATACGGTGATCTGGCCAAATACGTATCTGCGCGGCAAGACCGTGATTGGGCAAAACTGTGTCGTTGGTCCCAACACCATGATTGAGGATTGCCAAATTGGTGATGACTGCACCATTCTAGCAACGGTAATGGAACAGGCAGTGGTTGAAAATCATGTTGAAATTGGACCTTATGGTCATTTGCGCAAAGGCGCTCACCTGGCTGAAGGGGTACACATGGGCAATTTCGGCGAGGTGAAAAACTCCTACCTGGGTCCGGGTGTAAAAATGGGACACTTTTCTTACATTGGCGATGCAACCATTGGCAAGGATGTCAATATCGGCGCCGGGACAATCACCTGTAATTTTGATGGTGTGCGCAAACACAGAACAGTTATTGGAGAAAATACATTTATTGGCAGCGATACTATGCTGGTAGCACCGCTCACTATCGGTGCGAATGCAAAGACCGGCGCCGGTGCAGTGGTTACGCACGATGTGCCGGACAATACCGTGGTGGTTGGCGTACCAGCCAGACCCTTAAGAAAAACCTCACAAGAAAAAGATCCGCAGCAAGATGGAAAACAGTAACCTGCTTGGGTTTTTGCTGTTGTTGTTTCTGATGCTGGATTTGCTGTTTGCAATCCTGCGCGTCAGCTTTGTCTATGTTCGGTTACCGCATCTCATCGGGCTGCGCGAACAATTCCCCGACGCAGTGATGCGCACATTGAAATTGCTGGAAAAGCCTTATCTGCCCGCTACCCTGCGGTTGCTGGTGGTTGGCGTACATTTTTTGTTGCTGGCGCTTTTCTGGATGACCCTGGCACAGCCGGCAGGGTTGACTGGTAATTTGTGGCTGACATTGTTCTTCAGTGTACTGGCGGCACTGGTATTGTTATTGGTTGAATTTGCAATCGAAGGAGTGGTACTACGTGACGTCGAGCGCTGGGCGCTGCGTATGACTCCGCTGGCAGAAACGGTAGTCTGGTTACTGCAACCGCTTTCCTGGCTTTTGACGAGAATATGGGGATCCCCAGAGGTTCTGCAACGTTCGCTCGGCACAGTGACTGAGGATGCTTTGAAAACATGGGTAGAAGAAGGGCAAAAAGAAGGCAGCTTGGAAAAGGAAGAACGGGAGATGATTTACTCCATCTTCCATTTCAGCGATCGCCTTTGCCGTGAGATCATGGTGCCGCGAATTGATGTGTTTGCACTGGAGGTGAACACTTCGCTTCCAGAGGCGGTGCAGGCTGTTTTGCTTTCTGGACATTCGCGCCTGCCGGTTTATGAAGACACAATTGATAATGTGGTGGGATTACTCTATGCGAAAGATATGTTGCGTTTGCAGGTGGAACACCAACCGCCGGCTTCCGTGCGTGAATTGCTGCGTCCGGTCTATTTTGTACCGGAGGCGAAGAAGGTAGATCAGTTACTGCGCGAGATGCAAGAGCGCGGTGTACATATGGTTGTGGTGATTGATGAGTACGGCGGGATGGCTGGAATTGTGACTCTGGAGGATATTGTTGAGGAGATCGTTGGCGAAATCCGTGATGAATATGACGCGTCAGAGGAACAACCCTACCAACAAGTTGGACCGGAAGAGTATCTCTTTCAAGCTCGGATAGACCTGGACGATCTTAACGAACTTCTTGGGACACATTTGACCAAAGAGATTGCTGATACACTGGGGGGATTTATTTACAGTGAAATCGGACGTGTTCCTAGCGGCGGCGAGCAAATTCGCGCCGAGGATTGGTTACTGACGGTAGAGCAGGTTACTGGACGACGTATTCGGCTGGTGCGGGCGAAGCGCGTGCCGCTGGTTGAGACAGAGGAACAGGAGGTTATCCATGGAGCTGACGAATGAGCTGAAACAGGAACTTTTGGAAAGAGCGGCAGAGGCGCGGCGCTGGGCCTATGCGCCCTATTCCAACTATCCAGTAGGAGCAGCGTTGCTGGCTGAATCGGGTAAAGTCTATACGGGTGTCAACGTGGAAAACGCTGCTTATCCGCAGACGATATGCGCAGAGCGTGTAGCAGTTTTCAAGGCAGTCTCCGAAGGGGAGCGCCGTTTTATCGCGCTTGCGGTGGTTACGGTGAACGCTAAAGTGCCATGCGGAGGTTGTCGTCAGGTTTTGGCTGAGTTTGGGCTGGATACCTGTGTGCTGGTTGGAGATCCGCGTGGAAACCTGATCACAGAAACTGTCCTCCGCGATTTGCTCCCCGATGCATTTACGCCGGCAGATTTGCCGCGCGGATAGACGTTCATTTGGGCAATGCGTCACCTTTTTCAGAGTATTGAGTTTCATCACCATTCAGGTTAGCGGGTGGAAAGAGCGCGCTCACTGCGGGTTGAGGCGGTTATCCTGCGCCATAGCGATTGGGGGGAAGCAGATCGTTTGCTGGTCATTTATACCCGCGAAATAGGCAAACTGCGTGTGCTGGCAAAGGGTGTGCGGCGGCTGCGTTCACGCAAGGCAGGGCATCTTGAACCGTTCACTCGCAGTGTCTTAATGCTGGCACGCGGGCGTGATCTCTGGATTGTTACACAGGCACAAACACTAGATGCTTATTTGCCTTTGCGGGAGAATTTGCTCCGAACCGGTTATGCAGCTTACGCGGTAGAGCTGGTGGACCGTTTTAGTTATGATGAGGAAGCCTCGCCGGGGTTATACCGTCTGTTGACGGAGACGCTGGAGCGTATTTGCATGGAGGAAGACCCCATACCCGCAATGCGCTACTATGATATGCGCCTGTTGGATGTGATGGGGTTTCGACCGCAGCTTTTTCATTGCGTGGGCTGCGGCAGCCAGATTATTGCACAGGACCAATTTTTCTCTGCGGTGTTAGGCGGTGCGCTGTGTCCAAACTGTTCTCAAAAGGATGCGGGCGCACGCCCGGTTTCAATGCAGGCGTTGAAATATTTACGCCATTTTCAGCGCAGTTCTTATGCTGAGGCGCGCCGTGCTGGTCTGCCAGCGGCAGTGCGTCCAGAGTTAGAGGGGCTTCTGCAGTACTACCTGACCTATTTGCTGGAGCGTCATCTGAACGTTCCGTCGTTTATTCGTTTGATCAGGAAGCAAAGCGGGTAAATGGATGTTTCCAGAGATATAGACTAAAGGGATCGCTTTGGTCGTTTGCTCAATCAAGCGGACCAGCTAAACGTGCAGTGGTCAAAAGAGCGGCGCGTGAGATGTCAAAACCATAAGCAAGGTTCAGCTTGTCAACAGTATCTTCTGGTTTGTGATAATAGGGCGTGCCATCTACATCCGGGCAGCCGCCGGGCAATTTGTCGTCGAAGAAGTTTTGCACAACGGTAATCGCGCTGACATTCTTTTCCCAAAATGCGGCATGGTCAGAGCGGTCAGTTGCGCCATGGGTCAGATAGTCGTAGCGCAGATTCAACCCAAAAGTTTGAATGGTATCCGTGAAACTTCTGCCAATGATGTCCGAATTTGGCAGGTTGCCTACGTGCAGCTCAAAGCAACGATCGCCGTTAGAGTCATAACCGAACATATCCAGATTGATAACACCAACCATACCGGCGGTATCATGATCCTGCAGATAGGCTCTGCTTCCAGCCAGACCATGCTCCTCGCCGCTGAAGAACACCAGGCGGATGGTGTGTTCAAAACGGTAGCGCGGGAACAGACGCAGTCCTTCGAGCAATGTCGCCACGCCGGTAGCGTTGTCGTCAGCGCCGGGTGCGGCTTCCAGTGGATTGCCGCGCTGGGTGACAATGCTATCCAGATGTGCGGTAAGCAAAATAGACTCATGAGGGCGGGTTTTGCCGGGCAGAGTAACGATCAAATTCTTCCAGGTATAAGTGCGTTCGGCGTCTGTGTAAGGGTAAGGATCAACCTCGATTTGCGCGTGAGGAGCCAGCGTTGCCGCCTGTTCAAGGACGTAATCGAAAGCGCGCGCGTTGGATTGACCGGTAAACATGGCATAGTTGTAGCGGGTTGTGATGAGGGCAGGCTCACCAGCGATCGTGACTGCTTCGGCTCCGGATAAACGGCGTATCCAGCCAGCCCATTCTTCCTGGCTGGTGTTCGCCAAAAGATCAGGAAGCGTTGGACGGCTGAAAGGCAGCGAACCTACCGGTAAATTGCAGGCAAGCTGTATGATCAGCAAGAATAGCAGAAAGTAATAGACGGTCTTCTTTATTGTGATCATAGGTTCAAGGATAGTCGAAAAGAGAGATTTTGTCCAATCTGGTGATTTTCAAGTACAGTGTGTTGCCATAAAGCACCTGCAAATCGGGTATATTTGGAGAATAATGGATAGGTTGCTGATTTTTATGCTGCTTGGCTTTGTGTGGTTACGAGCATCGTAATGTGTCACGGATACTGACGGATGAGTTCTAGCCGCGACAGTTGATATTGAAATGGTACCTATGCTATAGTTTCGGATAGAGTATGTATGACAAGAATTTCTGCGAGAAATGTTGTGTGACCAATCAGTCTGTTGATGCAGTGCAAACCTCTGGAATAAGGCGAAGCACTTCTTATGAAACTGGAGAGTGAAGAACATCTATGGACTCGCGTGCTCGCTTACAAATGGCACTCAAACATCAGGAAGCCGACCGCATTCCTCTGGATATTGGGGGAACGCATCTGAGCAGTATCCATGTGCAGGCTTACAGGCGCTTGCGTAATCATCTTGGTTTGACGGTTTATGAGATACGGCTGATGGACGTATTTCAGCAGATTGCCGAAATAGATGATGATTTGCGAGCGCTTTGGGGAATGGATGTGCGTTACGTTGCACCCAACGATGCCTCGACTTATCGCCGTACCATACTCGATATGGGTGAGTACGTGGGATTTTATGATGAGTGGGGTATCGGCTGGAAAATGCCCAAAGACGGCGGCTGGTATTTTGATCAGTTTTTTCATCCACTGGCTGAGGCGCAGACGCTGGCAGATATTGAACGCTATCCCTTTCCTGAACCTGAAGATACTGCCCGTTATGAAGGGTTAGCGGAACGGTTGCACCATGCGGCGCATGTGGAGCGGCTGGGCGTTTTTCTGGGTTGTATGTGTTCTGGAATATTGGAGCTTGCTGCATGGCTGCGCGGGTTTGAAAATTTCTATGCCGACCTGATCACAAACGAAAAGCTAGCAGTTGGTTTGATGCGGCGTATTCTAGAGATCAAGCTGCGCTATTGGGAGATTGCCCTGCAGGAAGCGGGGGAGAATGTGGATGTCGTGGCTGAGGCGGATGACTTGGGGGCGCAACTGCGTCCACTGATCTCACCTGCAACGTATTGCCGCCTGATTAAACCGCTGCATCAAGAGTTATTCGATTTTATTCATGCCCGTACCCAAGCCAAACTATTTTTCCATTCCTGCGGAGCGATTCGTCCTCTGATCCCTGATTTGATTGAAGCGGGTGTTGAGGTTCTTAATCCGGTACAGGTTAGCGCAGCGGGTATGGATTCTGCAGAACTCAAGCGAGAATTTGGCAGGGAACTGGTTTTCTGGGGTGGAGGTGTAGATACTCAGTGTGTGTTGACCAATGGGACGCCGGCGCAGGTGAAGGACGATGTGCGCCGCCGCATAGAAGACCTGGCGCCAGGCGGAGGCTTCATTTTTGCTCCAGTGCATAACATCCAGGGGAATGTACCTCCAGAGAACATTCTTGCTATGTGGGAAGCATGGCAAGAGTACGGGAATTATTCAAAGACCTTTCAGGTTGTAAGCTGATTGTAAATCCGCATCGTGGCACAGAGTTGCTATAATCTATACCGTAAAAGGAAAATCATGCTATACGGATTACAGCTCATCCCGCAATATCGTGAATACGTATGGGGGGGAAATCGTTTGCGTCCGGAACATGTGCCGACCGCCGAAGCCTGGGTGGTTTACGAACACAACCAGATTGCTTCTGGCGCGCTGGAGGGAAAAACGCTGGCTGAAGCTTGTCAACAATTTGGGGCTGATTTGCTGGGCTGGCAGGTGGTCACCAAAACCGGCTTGCGTTTTCCGTTGCTAATTAAGTTGCTGGATTGCGCCGAGTGGCTGTCGCTGCAGGTTCATCCTAACGATGAGCAAGCGCGTCTTTTGGAGGGCCCGGGCTTTTTTGGCAAAACAGAGGCGTGGTATTTTATTGAAGCTGAGCCGGGTGCCGAGATACTTTATGGCGTTCTTCCCGGCGTCACGCGTGCCCAACTGGCAGAGTCAATTTGCAATGGAACGATATTAGACTTGATGCAGCACACCCCCGTGCAGGCTGGGGACAGTATGTTGATCAGCCCGGGCACGATTCACGCGTTGGGTCCTGGTTTGCTTGTGTATGAAGTGCAACAAACCTCTGATCTGACCTATCGAGTCTTTGACTGGAACCGTCCAGCCAGTCAGGGACGCCCATTGCACATTGACCAGTCGTTGCTGGTTGCCAATCCGCAGTCGCCCAGGCGGTTTTTCCCTGCCAGCCAGTTGAAAGGTGAAGGGGTACAGGGATTGATTTCCTGCGAGTATTTTACGCTGGAGCGTATTGCAGCCGACACTGAAGCGCTGACCTTAAACACTGGTCAGGTTTCCTTCCATGCCCTTACAGTCATTGAGGGGCGAGCAGAGGTGGAAGGCGACGGCTGGATGTTGCAGTTGGGGCGATTTGATAGTGTCATTGTTCCGGCTTATTGCGATCATTATCAGGTTCGTCCTCTGATGCCGCTAACCTTACTGCGCGCTCGAGCTGCAGGATAGAAATATTACGATTGGCGTTTCCATTTGGTTAAGCAATCTATGGGTTCTGGCAAAAGGGCATCTATAAGCCCTTTTTTGTGGCATGTAATGCTATACTGTAATCAACATCGTCATTGTCAGTGTGCAAGCAAACAATGAAGTTTTCTGTTTGCCTGTGTGGTGTCATGCTCTTTGCCGGGAGGTCAAAATGACAGTTGAAAGAAAATATGCGTTTCGTTGGGAATTGTTGGGAGATCTTGAAAAGGGACGCCCGTATTTAGGAAAATCTACACGTTTAGAAGTTTATCGGCTGATGCAATTTACCTTGCGTGATGTGCTGGAACAGCACTATGGCACTGAAATGACGGATGAGATTTTTTATCAGGCTGGTTACATGGCGGGACAGGCTTTCTATCAGCATTATATCGGTGAGGTTAATAATCTGGATTCGTTTGTCCGACGTTTGCAAGAAGTCTTGCGCGAAATGTCCATTGGTATTTTCCGTGTTGAAAAGGCGGATTTGGAAGAAGGTGAGCTGGTGGTCACCTTGTCGGAAGATTTGGATTGTTCCGGGCTTCCTGAGCTGGATGATGAGATTTGTGTGTATGACGAAGGTTTTATTTCGGCGCTCATTGAATCCTTCACGGGCAAACCATTCCAGGTCAAGGAAATAGACTGCTGGTGTACGGGCGATCGCACCTGCCGTTTTCGCGCTAAGGCGCTCGCATGAGTGACGAAACATTGTCTTCATCCAGCTTCGGAAAATGGCTGGACATCCTCCAGGCGATTGTTCGGGGAGAGCCTTTGCCAGAGGATTTGCCGATAGAGGACGCTGACACAACTGAATTAAGAAGATTAATTGAGGATTACCATGCAGTTCGTCAGTTTGCTGAGCGACTCTCGGCGGGTGATCTATCGGCAGAACTGAAAGTTAAAGGCGCACTTGCAGGTTATTTGAAAACGCTTCAGGCACATCTGCGCCATCTAACCTGGCAGGTACAACGGGTAGCAGAAGGCGACTTGACCCAACGCGTGGAATTTATGGGGGAATTTTCAATTGCTTTCAACAAGATGATCGAAAGCCTGCGGCAGGCTCGTCAGGCTGAAGAGGAACGCCGCTTGCTGGCAGAGGTCATGCGGGATACGGCTGCTGCACTAAACGCCGCTCTTGATTTGGAGGACGTGTTCCGCGTGGTTTTAGATGGCGTGGTTCGATTAATACCGTGTGATGCTGCCAATGTCATGCAGGTGGATCGTAAGCAGACAGTGCGAGTGATCACTCATTGGGGGTTTGATCGTATGGCTCCTGGAACCGAAGAATTTCTGCGAACTGCACGCTGGCCTCTGAGAAAAATGAACACACTGAAAGCCATGACGCAAAGCCACCAACCCTATATGCTTGACGATGTGCGGCATTCTAACTGGTTGTATACGCCTTTTAGTTTATGGACGCGGTCTTATCTGGGAGCACCGATTGTGGTCAAAGATGAGGTCATTGGGTTTATCAATTTACTCAGCACAGCGCCACATTTTTTCACAGAAGACCATGCCGGACGTTTGATGACCCTTGCCCATCAAACCGCAGTAGCTGTCGAAAGGGCGTATCTGTTTGAGCGGCTTCAAGAACTGGCAACGATGGATAGCCTTACTGGATTATCCAATCGGCGACATTTCTTTGAAATGGCTGAGCAAGCGTTTGAACGCGCCCGCCGCTATCGTGGTCTGCTTTCAGCATTGATGTTGGATGTGGATCACTTTAAGAAGGTGAACGACCTGTATGGTCACAGTGTTGGCGATCAAGTGCTGCAAGAAGTGGGCAGACTGTGTCGTCAAAACATGCGACGGGTGGATATCATCGGGCGTTATGGTGGGGAAGAAATTGCTTTTGTGATGCCAGAAACGGGTATTGAAGAAGCGCGGGTGGCGGCAGAACGACTGCGGCAAATGATTGAGAAATATTCTTTTGAGACACAAGCTGGTGCATTAAGTGTTACGGTCAGCATTGGTGTTGCCGGGCTAAGAGAAGAGGATAGCGCCCTGCACTTTTTGTTAGACCGTGCGGATCAAGCGCTGTATCAGGCAAAACAAGGTGGACGTAATCGGGTGGCGGTTTATGAGCGTTGATGCGACAGCAGATTGATTCTATAATGTCGGTGTACAATTACAGGTGAGAATGGAACTAAAGATTGAATTTACAAAAGATGCTCGGGTTGTCCTGATTCTGGCTGCCCAACTTGCCAGCGAGGAAGGTTTTCGCGAGGTGTTACCGGAGCATGTCTTGCTGGGATTGTTGAAAACTTACGATTGTGGCGCGGTGCGTGCCATGCGCGCACTAGGGCTGCCTGTAGAGAAAATGCGTCAGCAGGTAGAAGAGGTATTGCGGCGCTTACAGCCAGTTGGAGCGCCGCTTGCCAATCCCCCCTATTCAGACGGGACACAGGCGGTCCTGCGCGAGGCGGCTAAAGAAGCCGCATTTCGAAGACTGGGATATGTGGATACTACGCTGATGTTGTTGGGAATGTTGCGCCATTCCAATAGTGAAGTCAGTCATATTCTGGTTCAAAATGGCGTACGTGAATCTTTGTTCCCGGCGCGCCTGCCCTCATCTCTGCCAATGCGGGAACGCCCTATTTTCGCTCCGCGGCCATCCTCACATTCTATTGACTTCTTGAAGGCATTCGCGATCCCTTCGCTTTCTATCAGCCCGGTTTTTCTTGGATTGCTTGGTTTCACCCTGCTTGCAGGGGCACTGTCTTTCACCCGAGTGTTAAAGGGCGGCGTGCCAGTGTTTTTGTTTGTTGTGGGGGGATGGATTGTCTCGCTTTGTCTGCATGAGTTTGGACATGCATTAACTGCATACAACAGCGGCGACACTTCGGTGGCGGCTCAGGGATATTTGTCTCTCAATCCCCTGCGTTACACCCAGTGGTTATTGAGTATTCTTTTCCCCTTGCTGATCCTCATCTCCGGCGGGATTGGTTTGCCCGGTGGAGCGGTTTATATTAACATGGCGGCTATCACTGAGCGGCGGATGCGCAGTCTGGTTTCTGCAGCGGGGCCAATCATGACGGCGTTGTGTGCGTTGGTGCTTGCTGTCCCATTCCTCACTGGTTTTGCTATTTCTGATTGGCAAAACCGTCCAGAGTTTTGGAGCGCGGTGGCTTTTTTGGCATTTTTACAGGTGACAGCTTTGCTGCTTAATCTGTTGCCGTTGCCAGGTCTGGATGGATATGGAATCATTGCACCCTACTTGCCGCCGCGCTGGCAGGAAATTGGCGCAATTGCCAGCCGTTTTGCCTTTTTTATTTTTCTACTGTTGTTTTTCTACAATACGCCGGTCAGCCGGGGCTTTTTTGCACTGGTGATGGGATTGATTCGCGTTTTACGGCTTGATCCGCAGATCGTATTTTATGGCTTTAGCCTGTTCCGTTTTTGGGGCGGGTGATTCCCCGATTTTTTATCGGATGCCGTACCAAGCAAAGCTGGGATGCATGGAGGTTGATCGTCGCCCTGAACGAGACGTAAACCAATAGAGATTGTCTTAACAGGACGGGTCATCTCCACAATCTTCCTGAAGATTGCCTGGTTTTCCGTCGTAAGGGGTGTCGTATCCGTACCAGGGGTCCCAAGGATGTACTTCGGGCAAAGGGGGGCACTTCAGGGTGGCAGCATCAGGCCAAATGCCGCCATAGCACGGCTTGGGAGTCCAGCTTCGCTTGAAGGTTACATCACGGCTCCAAAGCTCTTTGTTGCCGGAGTCTTTTAAGGAAAGCTTGTATGTAATTTCCCAGTAAGGCGGGTTCACGATATAAGGGTTATTACTCAAGGCATATCCCATTGCCGGGTTGTTTGTGGTTGGTGTGAGTTCCAATGAAGCCCAGGGGTCTGGGCGGGTATCATAAAAATCCAGATGAACACCCGCGGGCAGTTCGGTGTCAAAGGTGAAGAAAAAAACACAGTAGGCGCGCTCAGTATGCAGGATCAGCTTGCCATCTTCCTCAAAAGCAATATCAGCATCCTGGGCAGCCTGACCATTTTGAGCAACATTCTGTGGAGAGGTGAATTGTTTGGTGCACCATGCACTGAAGACAGGCTGATTTCCTGAAGTGATTTGTGGTTCGGCAGTGATGGTATCCTGAACAGTTTGGGTGGGTTCAGGAGTGGCAGTAACCATTTTCTCAATCTCAACGATTTGGGTGACAACGACGGTCTGTGGAACAACGCGGGTAACTTCAACAACTTGCGGTTCAGCAGGAAGAGCCGGTGTACAGGCTGTGGCTGCCAGTGTGAGAATGGTTATTGCCAGCAGTGCGTTTCGATAGAACATATGGATTTTCCTCGTTATCAATAATGGATGTACTAAACGGCGATAAGTATATCACCGCTTACTGGGAAGGGGGAAGAAAAGATCAAGACGATTTGAGTGCAATTTGCCACCATTGATAGAAACCAACAAGACTGAATCCTTGCGTTTCAGCGAACTGGATGCTTTCGGGTTTGTCTTCGGGAATCAGTACCCCTGCCAGTTCATTCATCGGGTTGTTAAGGGCTGCGCGCCCAGTAATCAGGGCAGATGGGCTGAAATCCTCTTCCAACCATACACCGCAGTAATTGAAAGTAACTACTGAAATCAGATGGGCATGGGAGGAAGAGGGAAGCTCAGCGACTGGTGTACGAGTGACATAGAGCCGGTAAATCATTGCCTGCGAGATAAATTCTAATCGCTGGAAAGTGATCTGACTGGCAAAGTTATTCACTTGTATCAGGGCGCGTGCCAGCCTGGCACCGCGCTTTTGACCGGCTTGGAGGCAAGCGCGTGTCAGGTGTTCACCCAGTCTATGTCCTCTCCACGCAGGCGCAACGCCTAGTAAATCTACTTCCCAGCGTAAAACACACCTCGCGGAAAGGGTGCTAAACCCATCCACAAAACCAATGATCTGATCACCAGCCTCTGCCACAAATGTCTTATGGTCGGGATGGGAGAGAGCGGCGGTAATTTTACGAGGATCACTTTCCTCCTCTTGCCAGATTGTCTTCTTGAGCATAGCGAGAGCTTGAGCATCTTTGGAGTTTGCTTGTCGAATGGCAGCGTGACCCATTTTCATGAGACCCATACCTGTTATCCATTGTCAAATCTACCCGGCTTCGCGGACGTTTTGCTTGATCTCGGAATTAATCCGCCTTACCTTCAGAGTGGTGGTCGGTGATGCCTTTGAGATAGAGATAGATAGAAACACCAAAATAGTAAGCCGGAAAAATCAGCGAAGCCAGAATCCAGGGCAGGGGTAATTTTTCAAACAGTACTAACATGACAATCAGCACACCACCATATAACGAGGCGACAACGGTGGTTAGCGGACGCATGACTTTGCTGCTGAAGCTCAGGTATTTCACTGGAACGAAGACCAGAATTGCCAGAATAAGCAGGATAAGCATATTTGCCCATTGGGGTGTTTTGAGCAGGTAGAGGTAGAAAACAACAAAGTTCCAGTAATTCGGGAAACCCGTGAAATAACCATCTACGGTTTTGGCTACTTTTTGACAAAAGCCATACACTGCTGCAATCAGTACGATGAACGCTGTGACCAGTCCGGCTGTGCCGCCGATCAGTTCAAAACGATAAGCCAGCAATAACGGAAGGAAGGCGTAAGTGATGTAATCAATAATATCATCCAACTTACGTCCGTCAAACTTCGCTGCCCACACGTTCACTTTCCAGGAGCGCGCCAGCGTTCCATCAGTGGTATCAATGGCATTGCAAATGCCCAGATACACAAATGACATCTGCGCATTGCCGCGCAGGATTTCAAGCGCTGCCAGCAAAGCAAATGGCAAACCCAGACTGGTATATACATGCACTGCCCAAGCGCGGATAGTAAGCAGCTTGGGATTGGTGATTTCTCTGCGAATGCGAGGTCTTTTCATGTGATGTCTTGTTCCTTCCGGGTGAGATAATGGGATGATTATATCAGCGGATAGCAAAATTTCGCGCGGCGCTGCTGTGTTGTGCTTTATTACGTTAAGCCCTGATCCAGCAACCAGATCAGCATGTTGCGCAAAGCCAGTTCCAGTTCTGCTGCCTGTTCAGTCTGGATTTGTACATCCTGGGCTCTAACCAGCGTTTCGCGGAAGCGGGCGCGCACGCGCAGACGGTCACCTTTAGGAGTGACGCATATTGCAATCATACATGGGGAGTGGTCATCTATTTCGTAGAGCAGACAATAGTTGGGTCTGGTCAGAAAGGGCTGGAGGTTATCGCTGCCGGGTAGAAAATCAGTTTCGATGCGTCCAAGCTGACCAAGCAGGTCTTCATTGACCTCATTGAGTAATTGCCAGGCAAATTGTTGAAATTGCGCCCAGAAGTTCAGGCGCTCTGTAGCATGATAAGCCAAGTCGGCAAAGCGTCCCATCTTCCCCATTCCCCAGATTTTTCAGCATTGCGCGCCGGTGATTGCTTAGAACTTCAGTACAATACAATTATTATAGCAAAAGGCTCAAACAAAGGGGCTTTGTTGTTCTTGTGCTTTCGAGTGTCGAGTGACACGGGTTAGAAATGGTACTATAATTTGTTTAATTCTGTTTCCCAAAGGTGTACGAGCTATGTCTTTTACCGTTCTCTTGATTGAGGATGTCGCCGATAGTGCAGCGCTGGTTCAGCGACTTTTATCCCCTTTCGGATATAACGTGCTGTGGGCGCGCACAGCGGAGGAAGGTATCCAGATGGCGGTGGATAACCGCCCCAATGTCATCCTTCTCGATCTTGGGTTACCAGATATGGATGGTAAAACGCTGGCTGGTTACCTGCGCACGATGCCGGATGTGGCGAACATTCCAATTGTGGTGGTTACAGCCTGGCCAGAAGAAACCGCTAAGCGGATGGTGACGCAGTATGGCTGCGACAGTTATCTTTGCAAGCCAATTGAAGCTGAAAAATTACTGGCGCTGCTCAACCGCTATCTGCCTAAAACCAGAGAATTGAGATATCAGAGTCCTTAAGAGAGCTTTTGGAGGTTGCAGAATGACTGAAAAGACCTGTTATATTGCCTGGGATGTTTTGCGTGCCTTTATGCGGGATGTTCTGGTTGGTTGTGGAGTGCCGGCGGACGACGCTGAGATCAGCGCTGACATCTTGATTGCTTCTGATCTGCGCGGCATCGAGTCGCATGGCATTGGGCGTCTGAAAATGTACTATGACCGCTTGAAGAATGGACAGCACTTACCGGTAACCCATTTTGAGATTGTGCGCGAGTCTCCCGCCACCGCTACGGTGGATGCCCATCATGGGGTGGGTATGGTGGTCGGCTATCGGGCAATGAAACTGGCGATTGAGAAGGCGCGCTCGGTTGGAATGGGCTCAGTAGCTGTGCGTAATTCCACCCATTTTGGCATTGATGGTTATTATCCGTTGATGGCAGTTCAGGAAGGGATGATTGGAATGAGTTTTACCAACGCTCGTCCTTCCATTGCGCCGACCTTTGGTGTTCAGCCGATGCTTGGTACCAACCCGATTGCCTTTGGTTGTCCCACGGATGAGCCGTTTCCATTCCTTTTTGATGCTGCCACTTCGATCACCCAGCGCGGCAAAATTGAAACGCTGGAGCGCAAGGAGCTCCCTACGCCGGCGGGTTGGGTGATCGGTCAGGATGGTAACTTTTTGACCGACTCTTCTGCTATCCTGACCGGCTTGACGAGAGAAACCGCCGCGCTCCTGCCGCTGGGCGGGGCTGGTGAAGAACTGGGCGGTCACAAGGGATATGGATTGGCGACGATGGTGGAAATTCTTTCCTCTGCTTTGCAGAGCGGTGCATTCCTGCACCAGCTAACTGGCATCGCGCCGGATGGGAGCAAAACGCATTTCCGCATTGGGCACTTCTTTATGGCAATTAACATAGAAAGCTTTGTACCGCTGGAGGAATTCAAGCACAATGTTGGCGAGGTGCTACGCGCGCTGCGTGCCTCTCGCAAGGCGCCAGGGCAAACACGCATTTACACTGCCGGTGAAAAGGAGTACGAAAATGAACAGCGGGTGCGTCGCGAGGGTGTGCCGATTGTTCCCAACCTCCAGAAAGAAATCAAAATCATGCAGCAAGAATTGGGGTTAACGCAGTACCAGTTTCCTTTTTAGCTGGGCAGAGCGGCTTAAGAATCAGCGGCGGGTCTTTTGCACCCGCCGCCTGTGTTACTCATCTACTACTGAACAGGTCGAATTACTGAATTTCAACTTTGATGGTGCCGTCGTTGATACCCTGGATGGCTGCTTCTGCGGCAGCTTTCACCTCAGGAGGTATCTCAATGGCATCGTTGTATTTTATTTCCAGCCCGCCGTTCTTGAAAGTCAGGAAGTAAGCTTTGCCGCCTGGCACGCCGGCTTTGTTGCTTTGGATCATATCACGCAACAGGACATCCCAGCGGTAAATCAAGCAAGCTACAGTGTTCTTTGGCGCCAGGTTAATTTGATCCCAGGCGGAGCCAAACCAGTAGATATCCTTGTCCTTCAAGACGCCAATCGCGCCTACCATGGATTGGGATGTGCCGGTTAACACATCAGCGCCATTTTGGATATGCGTTTCTGCTGAAGCTGCCATCAGCGAAACATCAGAGAACGATCCAGTGTAGCTGATATAGACTTTGACATCCGGCTTGGCGGCTTTTGCGCCCATTTCAAAGCCCTTGTTATACAGGCGTGCGTCACCTGCTTCAATGGGCCCGGTAATGCCCAATACGCCCTTTTTCGTCATCATGGCAGCCATTGTACCAAGCACATAGCCGCCCAGTTGAGCTTCGGGCTGATAGGCAAAGATGTTATTGATACCATCTTTCTGGAAGGTCTCGGTGGTCGTACCCCAGGCGAAACTGGTCTCTGGAAACTCTGGAGCGATCTGCTGGAGCGAGGTGCCATACTGCGCGCCATGTGTAATGACAAGATTGTAGCCTTTGGAGGCATAGTCACGGGCAGCAGCGGCGGCATCTGGCACTTTCCACATATTTTCGGTAACGGCAATTTCCAGCTTGTCTGCCCCCATTTCATTCTGAAGTTTGATCAGACCTTCATACAACGACTGACTCCACTCCAAATCGTCCTTGGACGAAGGTAGAATCACTGCGACTTTGAAAGGAGGTTCGGGAGCTTCAGGTTGTGGGGTGGCAGTGACGACAACCTCGACTTTTTCGGGGGTGCCCTGGACAATGCGCGTTACTTCTACAGTTTGGGGCGTTGTTGCCGCTGGCGCACAGCCAGCGATGAGCAGGGCGACCAAAATCACCAACACACTGAAACGCAAGATCATGCTTTTCATTTTGTTTCTCCTCGCAGGATATAAATTTATGTTCATGGGGAATAAAAAGGTTTCAGAAGCACTTCTTACAAACGCACCACCTCCCTTTTGTTTGAGATTTATCACCAGCCGGTATTGTTGTCGGTCTCGAATTTTGGGTATATGGAAAAAACACTCTCAATAAAGATGTCATGTGCGTTTTGTCTGGTGAAGTGTTATTTATATTTATAGCACAATTGAAAAAAAATTTTGTATATCTGGAAGCAGGCTATAATCAAGAGTATGTCTGAGGGCGTGCCGGAATTGAGCGAGCGTGAGCTTGAAATCTTGCGGCTGGTGGCGATTGGTGCACGTAATAAAGAAATTGCATTGCGCTTGCGCATCAGTCCGAACACAGTCAAAGTCCATCTGCGCAATATTTTTGAAAAACTGGGGGTAGACTCTCGCACCGCGGCGACGTACTACGCCATCCAGACCGGACTGGTAGATACCGCCGGAGCTCAGGTTGACAGCGCGCTACAGCCGCCAGTTACCCAAAGGGCAAGCCGCAGGAGGGTCAACATTTGGGGCACACTGGTTATAGTGTTTTTGATTTTGTTGTTTGTGCTCATTTTTGAATTGCGGACTGTGATCCCTGGGATGTCGGGTGGTCCAACCGGCAGCGGTAATCCATTGCAAATGACATCTGTTGGTTTGCAACGCTGGTCGGATGACATGCCGCTTCCGGAACCGCGCAGCGCCTTTGCCGTAAGTGCATATGAGGGCGCGCTGTATCTGTTTGGCGGACAGATACCGGGAGGGGTTACCTCTTCTGGCTTGTGTTACCTACCTGATCAACAGCGCTGGCAAGAGCTTCGCCCTCGTCCGGCAGCAACGCGCGGTATTCAAGCGGCGCTATTGGGGGAGAAGATATACATCCCCGGTGGTCTTGGAAAAGATGGTCAGCCGCTGGCGCGTTTGGATATCTACGATCCGCGTCGGGATGCCTGGGAGGAAGGCGCCATGTTGCCTGTGCCGCTTAGTGATTATGCGCTGGCGGCTTTTGAAGGACGGTTGTATCTGTTTGGCGGCTGGGATGGGGTGTCTGTTCAGGCGGGTGTGTTGGTTTATGACCCGCTACAGGATTCCTGGAGCCGGGGCAGTTCAATGCCGCAGGCTCGCAGTCACGCTGCGTCTGTTGTACTGATGGGAAAATTGTTGGTGATTGGCGGATTGGATGGCGAGAAGGCTTTAAAGGATATGTGGATTTATTATCCTCAACGTGATCGCAATGGCGATGATCCCTGGCAGCAAGCTGCCGAATTACCGAATGGACGCTTTGGCATGGGTGCGGCAAGTCTGACAGATGCACTTTATCTGTTTGGTGGTCAGACTGCGCTGGACGGAGAAGAGTTTTTACCTGCACTTGAATATCTGCCACAGCAAGGGGGATGGGTTGAACTGGAACAGCCGCCCCATGGGGTTGGTGTTTATCCGGCGGTGTTGGCGCTGGGCAGGCGTTTACACGTGCTGGGCGGAGAAATGGATGGTTTGAGTGATCGCCATCAGGTTTATCAGGCGCTTTATACCCAGCTTGTGCCTTTCATTGACTAACGAAATACTCCAAAAGCATTATTGACTGTTTAACATTACTTACGTTATGCTAACAAAAAGTCTTCTTATGTGAGGCGTGTATGAGCAAACGTTTGCTGATCTTTTTTCTTTTCCTTATCCTGATTCTTCTGGTAAATGTATCAACAGCACATCCTGCTCAAGCTGGCACATCCATCTGGAAATCTACCATTGCATATTTCAATCCGATGGACATTGTCTCGCCGCAGGGTGACGAGATCAGCGTGGTTTATTACAAAGCAAGTGGTGAAATGATCCCTTCAGCAGCCATTAAACCGTTGCAACCCTATCAATCGGGAGTGATCCTGATTGGTTCGGTTCTGTCTGATGAGAGTTTTCAGGGTTCAGCGGTGGTCAGCGCTACTGTGCCATTGTTAACATTATATCGCCAGGTTAGCGATGTTGATGATCCGCACAGTCCCATTTTGTACACTGGATTCGATAGCCGAAATGTTGGGCTGGGGAAATTCTTCTTACCGACAGTGCAGTCAGGGGCTTTTGATACCCGTATTGGGATTCAAAATGTAGATAACAATCAAGTTCGTCTGACGTTAAAGTTTTATACACCAGACGGCACCCCATATCTTTTTCCGACCAATCCGATATTACAACCCCAGCGTTCTCTTATAAAAAGTGTATCGGAGCTGGCAAGCAGTATCCCCAATTTTCCTAAGCCATTTGACGGCTCGCTGGTGATCGAGTCGAAAGTGGTCGCCACCAATGCAGATGCGCGCCTTGTAGCGGCTGTACAGGATATTCAGGCAAGCGGGCGTAAAGCGTATGCTTATGAGGGTTCACCGGGTGTTAATAACGAGTGGTTTATGATCAGCGCCATGTGCAAATTCGGAACTTCAGAGCAGACCACGCGTTATTACATTCAGAACACGCAAGGCGCGCCGGCGAATGTGCAGGTTTCTTTTTATGATTCTGGCACTGGTTCGCTTGTGGTGGTTTACCCCGGTGAAACTGAATATATTCAACTCCCAGCATGGGGACGCGCAACTGTGGATGGATGTGAGAGTGGTATCCCTTCCGGACGTTCGCTGGCGGCGGTCATTCGCAGTTCTGGTCCGATTGCCGTGGCGGGAAAAACGATTAGCAGGGATGGATTGATGACGGCTTTCAACGGGCAGGCAGCTCCTCAACCGGGCAGCGATGGGCGTTACCGTGTAGGCTTTCCTTATGTTGTCTATGAAGTCCGCGATCAGGGAGAACGCACGTTCCTTTCAGTGGTTAACATTGGGAGCAATCCGGCAAATATTTTGCAGATCAGCTATTACGGACGCGATGGCAGTCTGATCCAGCAGGAAAATCTGGCAGCTAACCCGGTGCCGAGGTTTGCCAAGCGCAGCAGTAACCCCTCAGCGGCGGGAGCTATTGACGAATGGGCGGCAGGGTTTCTAGGCGCAGCGTTGGTTGAATCGGATCAGCCGATTGTTGGTATGGCGCGTGTCCAGCGCACGGTTGGGCTGAGTGGTTATAACGTGCTGGGTGAGGATTATCTTGGCGCGGTCTTTATCAAGTAGCGATGCGAATGAAATGGAAAGATTTATTGGGATTATCCAGCAAAAAGGGCCCGCTGTTGAAAAAAGCAGCGGCGGCGCTGCTAGCTTTATTCGTTTTCTATCTTATGGCAGGGTGTGTGCCTGGGATGTCTGCCCCTGCGCCGCCTTTGGCGGTTACCCTCGCACCCGGCTTGGGTGCGGTGATTGGTCAGGTGAGCAATGCAGCGCAGTTCTGGCAGGGCAAACCACTTTATCTTTATGCAGCGCCATACTACGCTGGCGAGGATGGCAGGGGGTTTTTTATGCTGGAGGTGGACCGGCACCCGCATACCCGTTTAGAGACGGATGGGTCCTTTATACTGATGGATATCCCGCCGGGGCAGTATGTTCTGGTGGTGGGGCCGACAGCGCAGGAGGGCAGGCTGGCGGTGAATGAACGGCAAGAAATTTTGGTTGTAAATGTTGAAGCTGGTGCAGCGTTAGATTTGGGACGATTGACCCTGCGCCCCTGAGAGATGTTTTCTGTAAAGTAATTGTAATTTGCGGTGTTTTTGAAAATGGATAAACTAAGTTTGGTGAGTCGGTAACACTCATGGAAGGAATACTACCTTTCTAAAAGGAGATGAACTGATGAAAGCAGTAAAATCTATAATACGGTTGCTGGCGGCATTGGCAATTCTGGCGGCGGTGTTTCCACTTCAGCTTCAGCGAGTTACGGCGCATCCAGCACATGTGGAGATTGATCGTAACACCCCCTATATTCCTGGCGAAGTGGTGGTGACCTTTATGCCTGGCAGGACGGGCGCCCAGTATAAAGCTCAGGCGACTGCGCTGGCAGGGCAGGTGGGCGCTGCAGTGGCAAACCGCTATGATCATATTGCCGTTTTGAGCTTTGATCCGTCTTTGGACGTGGAGACAATGGCGCAGGCTGTCCTTTCTACTGGACAGGCAGTTTGGGCGCAGCCCAATTACCTGTATTGGGTGCCAGAAGAAGCCGACGCCGTCCTGGGCGAGGTGCTGGTGACGGATGGGTACGATGCGCCAAGCATCAAGGGCGGCACGGAACGCATGACCTGGGACCGGGTGGCGCAGCTGGCGCGCCCCTATCGCAAATCTTCCACCCCGGCTTTTCCCAATGAATTCCCCAGCGGCAGATTCTGGGGCTGGGATCGGGTGCAGGCAGATTTGATCTGGAATAACGCCAGCGCCTCCCCAACTGTTTGTGTGCTGGATACTGGTGTTCAGCGCACGCATCCGGATTTGAGCGGCAGGGTGATTAACGGTTATGACTTTGTCAATGCCGATGCCTCTTCGGATGATGATAACGGGCATGGCACGCATGTAGCGGGAATCATTGCTGCCAAACTCAACAACGGCACCAGTACGGCGATGGGTATTTCGAACGGTTCAGTGCTTGCGGTGAAGGTGTTAAATGCACAGGGTTATGGCAGCAGTTATAGCGTGGCGGCGGGATTGCTCTATTGCGCCCGTAATGCTTCGGTGGCAGTCATTAACATGAGCTTTGGTTCAACTGCAAAAGATAAGCTGTTGTGGGACGTGATGAATTTTGCGATTAATCCCAGTAATCTATCGGCAAATGGACCTATCAACCAGTACCGTAAGTTGATCGTTGCCGCGGCGGGCAACGAATCGAGCAGCACCCCGGTTTATCCGGCAGCATGGTCAAATAGTGGCAATAATGGTCCAAATGGTGAATCCAATACCATTGACGGCGCAGTGCTTTCAGTGGGCGGGGGACGAGCGCCTTCGCCTTATCAGCTCTGGGTGGACAAAAATGGTGATCGGCTTTACGATAGCGGGGAGTTCTTTGATCCTGAGCAGTGTGCGACCGGTTTGAAGCGGGAGAATGATGCCACAGGCAGCAACTATGGATTATGGGTGGATCTGATTGCCCCAGGTGACTCGATTTTCTCGACCACACCGTATAATGCGCCGTTCTATCTCAACTACAGTGCTAGTGAGCCTGTTGCGGCAGGCTATGACTATTTGAGCGGTACCTCGATGGCGGCGGCATATGTCTCGGCGGGGGCGGCGCGGGTGATGAGCATTATTCCGACGACGAGCTTGCCATCCCGTCATACCTGGGCCAAAAGCGAGTTGACTAGCACGGATAACAGCGATGTGCTGGAATTTGCTGTAGATGGTCATGACTTTACTGCTTCTTTTGACTATCGCAGGGGTTACAACAATCCTACCGAACATGTGGATATGAATGGTGATCCAGTCGAGTATGGTGTGCCGTTTGACCGTGATGGTGATAACGAATTGGATACCATCATGGCGCCTTATTGCTGGCCCGGCTGGGCGGGGGCAACACCAGGTGAGTGGAATGAAGAGGTCAATATGGCAGTTCGACCCCAAGTGGCGCGCTATTTGAATATTGCCAAAGCAATGAAGCGCGGCGGGATTGTGGCGGAAGTGAAAGATGCACTGACTGGTTTGCCGGTCAACAGGGCATTTGTATATGCTTATCAATTGAATGATCCATCCGGGAGAGTCTTGTTGCGCGACAGCGCCATGACTACTGCCAGTAATTCGCGCGTCATGTTAATTAACCTGCCGGTCAACCCATCCACTGGATACGGCAATTATCGCCTGGACGTGTCTTATGCTGGCGCGACAGTAGGGATAACCACTTTTAACACAATGCAGGGCGATCCGCTAAGCGGCGGCAACGGCATTCGAGCTGGCAATTTGTACACTGATCCGTATAATTCGGTCAGCCTGCCGAGATATGCGGAAGGCATCAATTTTGTGCTGGACTGGACAAATCCTGAAGCCAATCTGGATATGTTCCTCTGGCTGCCAAGTGATGACAATCAAGATTATTATCCTGCCCCCAATCCTTTAGGCACGCGCGGCGGCATCATCGGCGCTCCCTCTGGGTTGCTTCTGGCGAATACGCCGAATGGAGATGATCCTTCTACTGAGCCGACGCTGGCGGACAACTTCCTCGGCGCGGGTACGCTTCTGGATCCCTCAAAATTTATGCCTGTGGGCTTTGCTAACGGCTTTTCGCCTTTCGCAGCGCATCGTTTTGATGGCGGGGCAGATGTATTGATGGACCCAATGGGCAACCTGCTCTCGCCCGGCGAGACGATCACAGTAAAGTATGGGGCGTACAGTGGTGTTTTCAATGGGTTTAAGATTTATAAGCCGTATTACTACAAACCCTATTCCAATACAAGTGCGCCTAAGTATCAGCTATGGGTGACCGATTACAGCAAGAACTGGGGCGGCGGACGCTGGTATCAGCAAGACGGCGGTGTAGGTATGCCAAGGCGCTACCTGGATACAGACGGCAGTGACTATGTCTATCCAGCGTTGCGCATTTGGATTTACGGCAAAATCGTAAAAACACTGAAACCGACGGATATTGCGTGCACAGATAATGAAATATCTTGGTGGCATGTCTTGACGATGGATGGCACACAGCCTGATTGGACGGGAAATGTCTCTTTGCTGGCTGAAGCCGAGTGTGTCAATGATACAAATATGAACATGGGAAGTTTCCCTTATGGGAATAATAACCCTTACTAGGAACATCCATACTGACTTTTGGGGCTGCCCCTGAGCGGGCAGCCCTTTTTTGTTGCGGTTCGGAGGTTGTGGTGAAAGAAGTCATTACGGAATGATCTGCGGATAGGCAATCACAATGACGCGGTGGGTGTTGTCTGTTGGCGGCCAGCAGGAGATCAGTGTCAGGCGTGGGGCTCGGGTTGGATGCAGGTATTCAGAAAAGATAAGACGTTCTTGTTCAATATCCTGCACAGGCAGAATGGTCACTTCATTGACCTGATAGGTATACTGTCCGCGCCCTGTGGTGAGCTGGATACGGTCGCCCGGCTGAAGCCCGTACAGATGGCGGAAGACCGATGAATCGATGTTGTTGTGGCCAAAGAGGATAACGTTGCCGGCAGGGTCATCAGGCAGGGCGCTGTTAAGCGCCCAGCCAACGCGGGCGCGCGGCGTGCCCCATTGGGTATTAAGTGGATCTTGCGGGTCGGGTGACCAGCCAACTGGAACAACCGGTGCTAGAACGTTGATGGCTGGAATGCTGATTTGCTCAATCAGCCGGCTGCCGAATGCTGTCCTGGCAGCGCCTTCGGGGTCACCGGGCAGAGGGAGGGCAGTTGGCAGGGGAGTATCTGAAGGGACGGGCGAGGGTTCGAGCGTTCGGGTGAGGTGATATTCTTGCGGGGCGGGCAGCAAGGTGGGCGTAGCCCGCAGAGCGGGGATTGCAGTGCAGCCGTTCAGCAGAAACGTGAGCAAGAAAAGAGGATAGAGATATTTCACAGAACGGATCTATCAGCGCAGTTTTCCGCCGGTGACTGGCAGTGATTCGGGTTGTGCAATGGCGAAAACGCCGAAGATTGAAAAATGCGGCACGTCGGCAATAATGCGGTTGTTGGCTGTGTCGAGCGAGGTGGGCAGGCGTTCCCAAAGGCGCGTTTGACTGTCAAATACAGCAAGGAAAAGATTCTGCGGATCGCCGCCGGCTTTGATCAGATCGCCAGCAGTGTAGTAGTAGCAAACGCGAGGCGGCGGGTTGAGCGGTGGGCGCGGGGTGGGGTCAAGCGTGATCTCACTATAGTGTCCAATGGGGGTATCCTTTTGGCGGGCAGCGGGCGGAAAATAGGAAAATACGGACATGCGAACAGTGGTATCCGGCGCAGCGGGCAAAAGACCGCTTGGAATTTCCAGACAAAACGGGGCAAGCAGGATGGTTTTGCCGGCGCTGTTGGCAGTCGTGGTGGTCTGACAGGCGGGGACGCTGCGCGGGTTGCCTGCCGGGTAGGGGTAGAAGTAGATTGCCTGATTATTCTTTGCTGCGCCGAGCTGATTATATGCCACCTGAACTCCTGTATATCCATCGTTGTATTCCAACCCGATAGTCGAGGAGGCTGTGTTGCCGTTCATTTCTTTATACTGATAAATGATCTGATTGCTGCTCTCGCGCAAAATTGCTTGGAAGGTGAGTGCAGAGGAGGAAACACTTGCCTGATGCACGCGGTGCCATTCGACAACAAACTCACGGTTGGGTGCGCTGCCCAGTGCAGCGGCATATATTGCTGAAGGGTTGGTGGGGGAGGCAGGGTCAACTTTCAAATCGTCCCAGAAAGGCGCAAGGAAGACGTCCGAACCGTAGGTGGTGCCTCCATTGCGCAGAGGGATAAGGAAATTGGTGGCTTGCGTGTAGCTGAGTGTTTCCCCGATGCCGTCAAATGCCAGATAACCGTTCGAGGATATGGTTAGATTGTTGTAGTTGTTGCCGCCAAAGTTGAAGGTGAAGGGTAATGTGATGGTTGTTGAGACATTATCGCCAAAAAGCGGGATGAAGGTGCCGGCTGGATACCCTGTCCAGTTGTGAGGAATGGTACGCCATTGATAGGTGATATTGCTGCAACGGTTAGAGTCAAGAAAGTCATACTCGACCGTCGCGGCGGGTGGTGTTGGGGAGGACCCGCTAGGGGTGGAATGGAGAGCGTCCGCTACCTGTATCAAGCCGTAGCCGGTATTGTTGTCAAAGCCAGGTGTTCCCAGGTCCAGGGCAGTGCTGGTCAGGGCAGTGTAAATTTTCGCTGGTGTGTCAAAGCCTGGCTGACTGGCAAGCAATCCCGCCGCTCCAGAAGCGAACGCAGTAGCCATAGAAGAGCCGGAAAGCAAACCAAACTGATTGGTGGTGCTGTAAAAGAGCGTACCGCTCATTGGGGTTGTGGAGATAATGTCCACCCCGGGCGCCATCACATCGAGATGGGCGCCGGTATTAGAACGAGGATCGCGCTGGTCAAGCTGATTTGTGAAGCCTACTGCCATGACCCATGAAAAGGCAGCTGGATACAGAGGGGACGATGAACCGTTGTTGCCAACAGCGGCAAAGAGCGCCGCGCCGTGTTGGTAGGCGTAATAGGTGGCATGTTCCAGCAGGCGGCTGAAAATAAATGTGCCCACACTCAAGTTGATGACTCTTGCGCCCATATCCGTAGCAAAGATCAATCCCTCCGCCAGATCGCTGATGGTTCCACCACAGGAAGCATCTAGTACACGTACTGGTAAGATGCGGGCGTTCCAGTCCATGCCGGCGATACCGTAGGCGTTGTTGCTGTTAGCAGCAATGATACCGGCGACGTGTGTTCCGTGTCCGCAGCGGTCTTGGGGTATCCAATCGTCTTCAACGTAATCGTAACCGGGCAGCAGCCGCCCGCTAAATTCTGGGTGGGTGGAGTCAATGCCGGAATCAATGACGGCAATGATAATATCAGTTGAACCCTGGCTAATGTCCCAGGCACTTGGAGCTTGAATGCGCTGAGGCGCGTACTGCCCATCGAGACTGTAGGAAGAAGGCATCCATAGCGGATCATTGGGAACAACCAATGCTTGTACGCGGAAGTTCGCTTCGGCGTAAAGCACGCCAGCCCGTTGCAGCAGAAGATTGCGATAAGTCTCTTCCTTGCCGACTGGTACGTTAATAAGGACTGCATTGAGTGCCTGCAAATCGTTTTCTTCAGCGGAGATGGATGCTCCCTGCGGCAGCTCGAGCATCTCCACCGTGTAACCATCCATCAGACCCACGATAAGCTGACCAGGAGCAAAGGGCACAGAGGCTGCTGATGTGCCGGCAGAAGTCAGAGTCTGCAGCGGCGCAAGCGGCGCCAGTGCTAAAAGAACCATCATAATAGAAAAGGTAAGATGACTGTGTTTCACAGTGTTGCTTATTCCTTTTCTTATTCTAGCATAATGGATATCATGTGTTCAAAAAGTCGTATCGAGATTTCGTGAATCGGCAGGTTTACTGCTTGCAAGTGAGGAATCAATAGATTTTATTTGTCAAATTCTTTTCTGTTCTGAGCCAAGTGAATTTATTTGCTGTATAATCGGTTTATTCCTAATGGACAGGATCAGGTTATCTTAAAGACGAGGAGGTTGAAAAAAAATGACAAAATCCGAGGCTGATGTTTCATCATTGTTTGTCCGCAAAGCGACTGGTCTGGTGAGAGCATGGTCGGTTTGGGACGCTTTCATCTATGCAACTTTTTCCATTAACTTAGTCACTCTGGGGCTGTATATTTTCTCGCAGATGTATTTTCTGGAAGGCGGGATGCTGCCGACATTGTTGATCAGCGCTGTCTTTATCCTGGCGGAATGCGTAGTATACGCTGCTCTGGTGGCGGTCATGCCGCGTTCTGGTGGTGATTACGTCTGGCAGAGCCGCATACTGGGTGGTGGAATTGGCTTTGTGCTGGCGGTGACTGGCTGGTGGTTTATCCTCTGGCTGTGGGTGCCGCTGTATGGCGATATGCTGCGCCACATTTTTCTTACCCCTGTACTGGGTATTTTGGGGGCGCGCGATGCAGCGTTGTGGTTCGGGCAGACCAACGCTGGGATGTTTTTGGCTTCGCTGCTGGTCTGTCTGATCGCAACGGTCTATATTGCTTTGGGAATGAAGTGGTACGCCCGCATTCAAAGAGTTTCGTTTATTATCGGAATGATCGGTTTGCTGGTTGTATTCGGCTTGTTGTTCTTTGGCAATTCTCAGAGCTTTCAGACTGGGCTGGCAAGCCAGGCGCCGGCTTTGTTTGGCGCGCCGCCGGATGTCTATGATGCTACGCTGAAGGCTGGTGAGGCGGCAGGTGCGGTTTCACCGTTGGCTGGCGGTTCACTGCAAGCCATTTTTCTGGCAATGCCGTTTATTGTGTTCTTCAATCTCTGGCCTAACTGGGGTTCAACGCTGTATGGCGAGGTGCGCGGGGCAACTGATTTTAAGCGCAACTTGTGGGGAATGGCAGGCGCTTTAATTGTCACTACGCTTTTGGGGGCAGTTTTCTTCCTGCTGGTTTCTAAAACGTTTACGTGGGATTTTTATGTGCGCGCTAACGGCGCTTGGTGGAATTACGCTTGGGGATATACCGATCAGACGCCGCCATTACCGATCTGGCCCTATCCGGCATTGCTGGCGGTATTGATGACGCCAAGCCGGCTGGTGCAGTTACTTGTCATTGTAATGATGAGTCTGTGGTGGTTTGGCTGGTCGGGGACGGTCTTTCTAAGTTCAACGCGCGTGATCTTCGCCGCTGCTTTTGACCGTTTGTTGCCGGAAAAAGTGGCCGAGGTCGATCCAAAAACGCGCACACCAGTCTACGCGCTATTGCTGATGGTGATTCCTTCGATCATCGTTTCGGCGTTGTTTGCCTGGAACGTGTTCAATTTCCGCTCGCTGACCTTGGATTCGACGCTCGTGATCGCGGTGACCTATCTGGGTTCAACCATTGCTGCCATTTTGCTGCCTTATCGGAAGAAAGAATTGTATGAAGCGTCGCCGATTGCCAAATATAAAGTGTTGGGACTGCCGCTGATCAGTGTCGCAGGCGTAGTCTTTGCTGCTTTTCTGATTTTTCTGCTATACCTTTGGCTTTTTGATCCGCTGAGGTTGTATGGGATCGGGCTGCAAAACACCAGCTCGGTGATCTTCATGTTGGTTAATTATATGCTGGCGACAGCCATTTACTGGGGCTTCAAGCTTTACCGCCGTGCAACAGGAATTGATATCCGCAAAGTGCATCAAGAGATTCCAGTTGAGTGAATGTTGCCTGTGAGGCTGAATGAGCCAGGTGTTTCCCGCAATTGCTGATGAAGCACGTCGGCTTGTTGAAGCTGCCGAACAAGAGGGTATTCATTTGCGGCTGGTGGGCGGACTGGCGATTCATCTGCAATGCCCCTCCGCCCGCCTTCCCGCTTTACAGCGCTCTTATGCCGATATGGACATGCTGACGGACCGGGAAGGCGGTCTACGGCTGGGCAGGTTTTTCCACACACAGGGTTATGTTGCCAATCGTCAGTTGAATACGCTCAATGGAGACCGTCGTCAACAGTATTATGACGAGACATTTCAGCGGTTTGTAGATGTTTTCATTGGCGATTTTGAAATGTGTCATAAAATTCCACTTGGTGAACGATTGACGGTTGAGCCGTTCACCCTGCCGCTGGCAGAGCTGTTTCTTACCAAAGCGCAGATTGTTGAACTCAACCATAAGGACGCGCTGGATTTGCTGGCGCTTCTATTGGATTATCCGATTGGCGAGGGAGACAAAGCTCAGATTAACAAAACTGTTATTGCCTCCCTATGCGCCAAAGATTGGGGGCTTTATACAACGATTAACTTGACACTGCACAAACTGGAAACGCTACTGGAAAAAAGAGAAATAGCCTTGGATGCAACGCAAATTGCGGCGATCACCTCACGCATTGGTGAGCTGCTTCAGGCGATGGAAACGGCGCCAAAGACAATTGCATGGCAGGCGCGTGCGCGGATTGGCACGCGCCTGCGCTGGTATGCAGAGGTGGAAGAAGTCCGCCGTTAGCGCTTTCAGGCGAGTGTAAGGTTTTTGAAATCACGCACCTGACCGGTAATTGCGCGTTCGGTGGGCAGACGTTCAATACTGGAAGCGCCAAAGAAGCCCACCACGCCCGGCATGTGCGTCAGCGCCTTACCAACATTGTCGGGCTCATCAAATGGTCCACCGTGACAAATCACCAGAATATCGGAGCGCACTTTTTTGCCGGCTTCAGCGATTGCCATCACCCGATCGATCGCTTCGTCAAGCGTCAACGCCACCGCTGCGCCGATTGTTCCGGAAGTGGTCAACCCAACATGTGCCACAAGCTGATCGGCGCCAGCTTTTGCCATTGCCACCGCCTGATCAGGGTCAAAGACATAGGGAGAGGTGAACATGTCCAACTCGTGGGCAAGGCGGATCATTTCGACTTCTTTGTCATAGCCCATGCCGGTGCCTTCAAGGTTGGCGCGGAAGTTGCCGTCAATCAGTCCGACTGTGGGGAAATTCTGCACACCGGAAAAGCCGATTTCTTTAAGCTGTTTGAGAAATACCGGCATCAGGCGGAAGGGGTCGGTGCCACACACACCCGCCAGGACGGGGGTATTTTTAACAACCGGCAGAACTTCAGAAGCCATTTCAACAACGATGGCGTTGGCATCCCCATAAGGCATTAAGCCTGCCAGCGAGCCACGCCCTGCCATGCGATAGCGGCCGGAGTTGTAAATGATAATCAGATCAGCACCGCCGGCTTCGGCACACTTGGCGCTGATTCCGGTCCCAGCACCGCAGCCGACAATCGGTTTGCCCGCCGCCACTTGAGCGCGCAGGCGTTTGAGGATTTCTTCGCGAGAAATAGCCATTGTTCCTCCTGAATATTTACTTTTTCAGCATTTCTAGAAGCAGTTCAGCCGCTTTACTGGAGAATTCTGGGTCGTTAATATTGTGATCCATTTCGATGACTGGTATGCCCGGTTTTAGGTTGCGTTTAATGGCATCATAACAAGCTTGGTCGGCTTCTGGATCCCAGAAATCACCGCCGGGGCTGTCCAGCATGGAGACACCTTTGAGTGGGATGAGAATGACAACCGGACCCATGGATTGATTTGCTGCATTGGCGATCATTTCGCCAATTTTGGTGTTTTCCTCAACATTGGTGCGCATCAAGGTCACGTTGGGATTCCATTGGTAGAGTTTGCGTCCTTTGTACTTCTCCGGCACCGTTTCAATACCCCAGAAATTACACATATCCACGCAACCCGGCACCAGCACGGCAGGGATGCCTGCCCGAGCCGCAGCCATCATGCGATCCGGCCCGGCGGAAAGTACCCCACCGCAAACCTCATCCGCCAGTTCGGTGGTGGTAATATCTAAAGAGGCGGTGATGAGACCATCAGCAATCAGGCTTTCCATCGTCTTGCCCCCGGTGCCGGTGGCGTGAAAGACCAGTACCTCGTAGCCGTTTTCCTCCAGGATGCTGCGTGCCTGATCCACACACTTGGTAGTATTGCCAAACATCGAGGCAGTAATGAGTGGTTTATCGCTGGCCGTGGCAGGTTTCTCCATCTGCACCATGCCGGCAATTGCGCCGGCGGCATTCGTATAGATGGCGCGGCTGATGCGGTTGAGTCCCGCTACATCCACGATCGAGGGGATGAAGGTGATGTCTTTGCTGCCAGTGTAGGCGGATACGTCGCCGCCGCCGACAGTGGATACCATCACTTTGGGGACGCCGACCGGCAGCGTGCGCATGGCAGCGGTGGCAATGGATGTGCCGCCACTCCCACCCATGCCGAGGATGCCATCCAGTTTGCCCTCATCATACAACGTACGGACGATAACTGCTAGACCCCTTGCCATGACCTGCATGGCTTCGTCTTTATGTTCGCCGCTGGCTAGATAAGCCAGATCACCACCGCCAGCCTGGGCGACTTCGGCACGCGAAATATCGGGTGTGAAAGACGGTTCACCCATGACGCCAAAATCCACCATCAGTGTTTTCAGTCCCGTGCTTTCAATGAGATCTCGGACATAAGCAAAATCTTTGCCTTTGGTGTCCAGGGCACCCACGATTACAACAGTTTTGGTCATATACTGCTCCTTTCCCGAAAATGGTATATTTGTTTTTTTATTGCATTATTGATGCGTTGAGACTTTATGGCAGTTCACCGGGTGGCAGGACACGGCAGTCTGGCAATTCGCGTAAAGCCATTTCGGGTCCCGGCGGTGCGTAGATGGCAATCAGTTTGAGTGTTTCCCAGCCTGTATTCATTGTGCTATGATCAACACCCTCTGGGATGAAAACCAGCATTCCTGGGCGAAGATCGGTTTCTTCATCAGCCACTCGCTGACGACCATAGCCGTAGACCACATAAAGGATTTCTTCTGTGCCAGGGTGGTTATGTGTGATGTGTCCTTTGCCGGGCGCCAAAAGTACGACTCCGGCGCTGAACTTTTGCGCGCCGGTAACATTTGGTGCGCTCATCCACTTTAAGTTCCCCCAGTCAAAAACCTGCGTTTCGACTTGTTCAGGTAAAACAAAATAGCTCGACATGCTCCCTCCCTGAATTGAGTGAGAATTCCACCATTTGTAATATTAGTGAATTTTCCATTCGAATTCAAGGTAGTTTTGGTAGTGGTTTTGGTGGATTCCTCGTCAGTGCATACTCGACCGCAGCGAGTGCGTGAATCTTCGTGGTGTCAAAGATCGGCACACGACAATCCTCATCTTGTATCAGCAATCCGATTTCCGTACACCCCAGAATAATCCCTTCAGCACCTTCGTTGACCAGCCGCTCGATGATGCGAATAAATTGTTTTTTTGAGGTTGAGTAGATTTTTCCAACAACCAGTTCATCGAAAATCACCTGATTGACGAGTTGGCGATCTTCAGCATTTGGGATCAACACATCCAGGCTAAATTTCTGCTTGAGTCGCTTTATGTAAAAGTCTTCCTCCATCGTGTAACGTGTACCCAACAAGCCGACCTTGCAGATGCCAGCCTCTCTGACCTGTTTTGCAGTTACATCGGCAATGTGTAGCAGGGGGATGTGGACGTTTGCCTGGATGTCATCTGCCACTTTGTGCATGGTGTTGGCGCAGATGATCAGGAAATCTGCCCCGCCGTTTTCGAGACTTTTGGCGGCGTCGATCAGAATTTTTGCCGCGTCTGACCATCTATTTTGCCGCTGAAGGATTGCAATCTCAGCAAAGTCCAGTGAGTAGAGGATACATTTTGCCGAATGCAAACCGCCAACTTTCGCTTTGATGGCTTCGTTGATGAGGCGATAGTACTCGCTGGATGATTCCCAGCTCATACCCCCAATCAAACCAATCGTCTTCATAGCTTGCTCCTGAAAGGAAAATGTTTATTATAATGAGCCTCAAATAAGCCAAGATGTTGGTGTTATCTGTGCTCTATCCAAGTATAGTGATTCCCGTTTGCTGTTCAAGTGTCTTTTCGTCAGGGTATGGCACGGGCTTCATCAATCTAGTTTTGCTTCCTGGAATCACTTTGTATTACCTCCTGAACAGCCTGTGAGCTATGGAGAAACTTATGCCGGCTTTGCAGCAAAAGTATCAAAACTGGTTCTCAGCAGCAATGATTTTGCTTGTTGCCTTTGCTGTTTTACTCTCCTGCGCACCGTCGAAGAACATGCTTGAAAACGGGACGGCAGGTTGGATAACCCAGACGGTGCCACCGGCTTTTTGGGAGGCACACTTGCCGGTTGATCATTCGCCGAATAATGAAAATGCGCTGGAATTAACCGTTTTCTTTACCAATCCGTATTCTGCGCAAGCGCAATTGCGTCAAGGCGGGCTGGACACGCTGCTGATACAAGCCATTGATCGAGCGAAGTTCAGCCTGAGGATGGCGATGTATAACCTGAGCCTCGAAAATGTTGCCGATACGCTGATTCGTGCAAGACAGCGCGGTTTACAAGTGCGTGTAGTCATGGAAAGCGATGCAATGGATGGCAAACAACCACGGCGGTTGATGGATAATGGCATTTCCATTGTTGGCGACCAGCTTGAGAGCCTTATGCATAACAAGTATTGGATGATTGATGAAGCAGAGGTTTGGACTGGATCGTTAAATCTAACCTACACTGGAACGTACGATGACCATAACAATGTTCTGATGCTGCGCAATTCATATGTCGTTCAAAATTATTTGACCGATTTTGAGGAAATGTTTACTGGCAAGTTTGGTGATGCCAAGCGCCGCAATACGCCTCACCCGTTTATTCAAACAGATGATACGAAAATCGAAACTTATTTCTCGCCGGAGGATAAGCCGCTGTCTCGCTTGGTTACGCTAGTAGGAGGGGCGCAGAAGCGGGTTCTTTTCCTCGCTTATTCTTTCACCAGCGATGCTCTGGCAGAGGTGATGATCGAACGCGCCGAAGCTGGTGTAGAAGTGCGCGGTGTCATGGAAAGTCAACAGATGGATAGTAATCAGGGCACGGAATATGAGCGGCTGCGTCAGGCTGGTCTGGATGTGCGTCTGGACGGATTAGAAGGTCAAATGCACCACAAAGTGATCCTTGTGGACGGCAGAATGGTTGTGATGGGTTCGTATAATTTCACCAACAGTGCGGAACGGTATAACGAGGAAAATCTACTGATTATTCATAATGAAGCGCTGGCGAAAATATACGAAGATGAGTTCGAGCGCATTTACGCCCGGGCTATTCCATGAGGTTAGAGTAAGTTCGGCGGGTCAACCTCGATGCGCAGGGTTGTGCCAGATAGCGTTTCTAGGGAATGTCTCTTTAGCACTTCGGATGGGGCAGGTCCGCGTAAAATGACCTGCCAGCGATATTGTCCTCCCTGCCGGGAAAAGAAACATGGCGCCGGACCAATCATTTCGGTGGCGTGATGCCCTTCCAGCTCAATCCGGCGCTGGAGCTGTTGCGCTACAAGAAAAGCGCTATCCGATGCAGTCTGAGCGTCGGCATGGGATATGGTTAACCTTAACAGGCGGCTAAAGGGTGGATAGCCAATCCGTTGACGGGCGGCTAACTCTTGGCGATAGAAGCCTTCATAATCATGTTGCGCGGCATATCGGATAGCGGGGTGATCGGGCTGGAAAGTTTGCAGGATCACCTCGCCGCCCAGCGGGCTGCGACCGGCGCGTCCGGCCACCTGTGTCAGCAGTTGAAAGGTTCGCTCGCCGGCGCGGAAATCGGGGAAATTTAACCCGACATCCGCCAGAATCACTCCAACCAGTGTTACCAGCGGCAAATCCAATCCTTTGGCAAGCATCTGTGTTCCAACCAGAATGTCCGCTTGATGTCGCAAAAAATGCGAGAGAATCAGATCATGTGCGCCCTTTTGGCGCGTAGTATCGGCATCCCAGCGCAGCACGCGGGCAGATGGGAATTGAGCCAATAGCTCGCTTTCCAGTTTCTCCGTGCCAAGACCATACATGCGAAAATGAGGGCTGTTGCATTCGGGGCATTTACGCGGCAGCTTGCGCTGATAATTGCAGGTATGGCAGATGAGCGTTTCTTCAAAGTTGTTATGCAGGTCTGCATGCAGGGTAAGTGGCAAGTCACAGCGCGGGCAGCGGAGGGTATAGCCGCATTCGCGGCAAAACACAAAAGTGGCGCGCCCGCGACGATTGAGGAACAGGATGGCTTGCTGTCGGCGCTCCAGTATTTGCGTCAGGGCATTCTGTAAAGCCCGGCTAAAGATGGAACGGTTCCCCATTTTGAGCTCGTGACGCATATCCACAATTTGCACAGGCGGCAAGGGTAAAACGGCGCTATCGCCATTTTGGCTCAGATAGGGTGGGCTATATCCTTGTTGAACGGCAGGGTGCATTGCCAACCGCTGGAGCTGACTCTCTACTGCCTGACGGTGTGCTAGAATGCGGAGCGGCAGTTTGAGAATATGCCAGCCTTCCTGTTCTGCCCGATAGGTTAGATTGACTGGAGGGGTGGCAGAGCCTAGCACCAGCATTGCGTTTGCCAGACGTGCGTAGATGATGGCGGCTGAGACGGCGTGATAATAAGGCGGATTTTCACTCTGATAGTATGAGTCATCATGACACTCGTCTACCACAATCAAACCGGGGTCTGGCAGAGGGGTAAACAGGGCACTGCGTGGACCAACAATGATCGAAAGCAAACCCTGCCGCGCCCGCCGCCAGGTATCATAACGTTCGCCGGGAGAGAGGCGTGAGTGAATCAGTCCCACCTGACCAGGAAAGCGCGCCAGGAAACGGCGCACTGTTTGCGGTGTCAGAGCAATTTCCGGCACAAGAACGATTGCCTGCCGTCCTGTACGCAGCGTTTCTTCCACTGCACGCAGGTAAAGCTCAGTTTTTCCGGACCCAGTGACGCCATGCAAAAGAAAGGGAGAAAGCGGCTGTCTTTGGGATGCCAGATAGATGCCAGCTTTCATCTGTTGCCAGGCGGACTCTTGATCAACGGTCAATTGCGGAGGTGTTTGCGGGACGCTTTCAATGGCTTCGAGCGGGTCACGCCAAACCTCGCTTTTACTCGATACAACCAGCCCTAATCTTTCCAGATGCTTTAAGTCTGCCAGGTTGCCCCCGCTGGCGGCATAGACCCAGGCAGCCTCTGCGCTTCCACCTTCGTTTTGGAGAAAGCGTATCATTGCCTGCCGCCGCGCGCCTGCTTCGCCGCGCCCCAGCCTTTCCCAATGTGTTTCCAGCATCTCTGACGATGCAATAAGTTGCACCCTGCGCGTCAGGCGCGGTCGCACACTGGGCGGTGGCAACACCGGGCGGCTTTGCAGCCATCCCCAGCGCACCAGAGCCTGCGCAGCGGGTTTCCATTCCCGATGTGGGAAAGCGGCAGCTATCTGTCTTCCGCGCAATGCACCGCGCTCACGTATCAATGCCAGCAGTTTGTGCTGAAATGGGGAAAGTTCTACCTCCTCTTTGAGCGGCTTGCCGGAGCGAAGGGAATATTCGCTGTCGGCATGCTGGCTAAGACCAGGCGGAAGCATATGATCAAGACAGATCGCCAACGGGGTAAGAGTTTCTTCCGCCAGAACCTGAGCAAGCGCCATTTGAATTTTGGTGACGACTGGTTGAGGGTCAAGCAGCGCCTCAACCGGACGCGTCTCCAACAGCGAAGTGCTTTCCAGCAGGCGCAGGACAATGCCCTGAACAGTTTGACGACTGAATGGAACAGCTACAAGACAGCCGGGCTGTACCTGACCTTCCAGCTCGAGCGGCAAATGATAATCAAAGACCCCGCTGGTTAGCGGGAGGTTAACGGCGACCTGTACGTACAAGATACCAGCCAGTCACATAAGATGTTTTCACATAAGGCGTAAAAATGCACTTATGATGTTCTCTATCATACTTGATGCAGACAGGGCTGACAAGCTTTACGGCGCAGGTGTTGTCATGCACGGTGGAGGGTAAACGGATTCTGAGCGCCAGTAAAAGTAATTTTCTGAATCGTTCAAGACGATAACAACTTGCGCGTCCAGGTAACCTTTGTCCGTGCAGCCAATTGCTATCACGTCACTGCCACTGGGGAAGACAGTGGGCGGCTCTGCCAATGGCAGAAATACCTCGTTGGACTGCGTCCCGATGATTTCAAAGCGCAGCCGGTTATCGTTTCGATAGGGTTCTGAAGAACGCAGTCCTTCTCCAGCGGTCAGGTAGCGCGGATATAAGCCTCTCCCGTAATATGCCGCCGAGTCTGGTATCTCCAAAAGGGTGTACAGACGGGCTCTTTCCGCATCGGTGAAAACGCCGGTTTGGATAACTTGTTCTGCGGTTTTGATATAGCGAGGTGGGACGACCCATTCTGCGAGTGGCAGTAGTGCGCCGAGCATCAGTACACTGACTGCTGCCCAAGCCCCGCGAACAATGCTGTGGCGACTCTGCGAAGACAGGGAGAGAAAAGTCGATTCTGAAGCATCTACAACACTCTTGGAGATAGGAAGGTTCACTTTCCACCAGAGAGCCAGCCAGATTAAAATTTGCGCCGCTCCCAAAGCGTAAAAGAAAATGCCTACCCAGTCCCCGGGCAGGAAAAATCGCCCGCCCGAACGTTTTGCCAGTGCTGTACTGAGGTTATAGCCAAAGTGAAGAAACAAAAGTAGCCATGCAATCTTGCTTTGTCGGCTGAGCACTGCTCCCAGTCCAATAGCTATCACAATCAGGTTGATCCCTAGCATTATCTGTTCGCCGGGTGGTAACGGCTGTTCAAGTGGATTGAACCAGAATTCGTGACGGGTAACATAATCTTTGAGTCCTTTGCTGTCATTGTCGAGCGGCAGACTCAAGAGCATATTGATTTCGTTATGGAAGAAATGCGCTGTCGTAAAACGTACCGTTTCAATTGGATGAGTTAACATATAATCTCTGATGACACGTGTCAAGCGGGCATTGTAAGCATCACCGCGTTCACCGGGCAGTGGATTGGTGTTTTGCATACCAGTAATGTAGCGCGCTTCATAAGCCAGTTGAACGGAGGGAGCTGTTTCCAGTACCCACATGCCAGAGACGTGATAATTGCGTATCACCCATGGTGCAAGAAACAAAGTCATTCCAGAAATGATTTGTAAAACCGCGGTTACCCAGAGGCGGACCCGCTGCCGTATAAAAAGAACAATACTGACGACAAGAACCGCTAACAACAGAATTGCTTGGGTGCGCACCAATATTAAAGCTCCCAACGCGCCGCCAATCCACCATGGTAACCAGCGGCGACAATCAGTCTGTTGCAGCCATAGAACGGTCAGAAGAGCAATCAATGCTATGCCCAACTCTGTTGGCACATCTGTCATCATCAGGCGGGCATGAGCATGAGCACCGTGAATCATACCTCCCAAAGCGATATTATTGCGCTCGCGCAACAGGATAAATAAAGCAGCCAGCAGACCAGCCAAACGACTATGCGATGCTTTACCAAGAAAATAGATGATCACTGGCAAAAATGCCAGCACCATGACCTGTACCAGCATTGTCTTGTCATAGTTCTGACCAGCCAAAGCATGATAAATTGCTAATGAGAAGACATACAGCGGGCGAAAAATGAGTTCACGTCCGCCAAATCCCTCGCCAATCAGCAGTGTTTGTGCTCTCAAGTCATAACCGGCTGCATCAGAGTAAGGATAATATTCAAAGTTGGGCGGCACAGGCTGTGGGTTAAAGTAGCTGGGATTCAGCGGCACAGCCTGCCAGAGCCATACTGTCATCAGCCACAAGCCGCTTGCCAGAAGGATGTCGAGCCTGCGCGCGGGCAGGTTTGGCGTAAACCAAAGTATGGTGGTTACCAAAGCCAGTCCAAGCCAGACCTGCGAAGCCAGTACTGGCGCGTTGGGGTAGAACCAGTCTACTGCATGGGGCTGAATTCCCAATTTGCTAATTGCCAGAAAACTGAAGCCGAGCAACAATATTGTTGCACTGATCAAGCTGATCCGCAAAATGGTTTTTTGTTCGCGCCAGAAATTGTTCAATGGTTTTGTGTCCATGCCAGCCAGTACTGACAAGAACGCTGCTTGAAAGCAAAGCCATCCCGCCCAGACCAGCATCGGCGACAGACGCAACGCTACAGTTTGCAACGCAGCAAAGCGTCCACTGATCAGCGCTCCGTTCAGGAAATGGATGGCATAACCAGTCAACAGCATCAGCAGCATAAACCAAAAGCCGTGATCGCGCTGTGCCATAAACCGACTTAGCCGTAAGAGCATGTTGAGCGAACGGGTGCGGCGATTGAGCAGAACAAGGAGAGCGAGACAAGCGGCGCCAATCAAGAAGACCACTACCAGCATTCCCAGGCGAAATGGTGAATAACCGCCCAGCATAGCGCGCCGCGGGTCAGCGGGAATGGCAAGCAACTGCCGGATGACAAAAAGGCTTTCCAGGGCGGTAAGGAAAAAGAACAAATTGAAACTGAGTTTTTGTCGCATAGTGAGTGTCATGATGAAATTAACTTTACGTGAATTCGGGTTAGGCGGGCAAGGGCAGGTACTCGTCCAAGCCCAAAGACGGTTTTGATGGACGGCGGCAGTAAGCAATCAAGCCGCACAGCACATTTACAAAGAAGTTGATGATACTGCG
>Ga0308390_1000238_pt1 | contig 42099 bp, 30 predicted proteins | sample Hotspr2Sample149_FD_202358 | JGI IMG/M metagenome (GOLD analysis project Ga0308390, IMG submission 202358) | Hot spring phototrophic mat microbial communities from Mushroom Spring, Yellowstone National Park, Wyoming, United States - 20040719_149 ...
ATATGCGCTTTCAGAGCCGCTGTCAGAGCCGCGAGCGGAGCGGGCCGAAGGCCCGCGGGAGCGAGCGGTCCGGCGTCAACAAGCATTGTCCAGCTTTGCCGCACCATGCGCGCGATGCGGGCGGCGTTCTCGCCGATCGGAAGATGGAATTTGTCCGCATGGACCGCTCACTCCGGCCGTCGTTCTGCCGAACGACGGCCCCCGTTCGCGGCTCTGAATCCGCTTCGAAACGCACCGCTGCGCTTTCAGCGCCGCCAGCCCAGCGGCATCTCATGCGCGGCAATCCCGGTGAGCAGCAGGTGTCGCAGCGGCGCCTGCTCCGGCCGATGGGACGGCCCGCCGGCGGGGGGCTCGCGGCGGATCAACCGGCCTGCTGGCGCGTCCAGCGCACGCGCGGCTTGCGCGCGGCCGCGACTTCGTCGACGCGGGACACGCGGGTCGAGTGCGGCGCCGCCTTGACGAGTTCGGGGTTCTCCTCGACCTCCTTCGCGATGGCGATGAGCGCGTCGCAGAAGGCGTCGAGCTCGGCCTTGGGTTCGGTCTCGGTCGGCTCGATCATCATCGCGCCGTGCACGATCAGGGGGAAGCTGACCGTGTAGGGGTGGAAGCCGTAGTCGAGCAGCCGCTTGGCGATGTCGCCCGTGCGCACGCCCTTCTTCTCCTGGCGCGAGTCGCTGAAGACGCACTCGTGCATCGAGCGCGACGGGTAGGCGATCTGGTAGTACGGCTCGAGCCGCGCGCGGACGTAATTGGCGTTCAGCAGCGCGTCGAGCGTGGCCTGGCGCAGGCCCGCGCCGCCGTGGGCGAGGATGTAGGCGAGCGCGCGGATCATCACGCCGAAGTTGCCGTAGAAGGCGCGGACGCGGCCGATCGATTGCGGGCGGTCGTAGTCCCACCGCCAGAGGTCCCCGTCGCGCTTCAGCCGCGGCAGCGGCAGGAAGGGCTCGAGGTGCGCTTTCACGCCGACAGCGCCCGCGCCCGGGCCGCCGCCGCCGTGCGGCGTCGAGAAGGTCTTGTGAAGGTTGGCGTGGAGCACGTCGACGCCGAAGTCGCCGGGCCGGGCGACGCCGACCAGCGCGTTCAGGTTGGCGCCGTCCATGTAGAGCTGTGCGCCCTTGGCGTGGAGGATGCCGGCGATCTGTTCGATGTGCTCCTCGAAGACGCCCAGCGTGTTCGGGTTGGTGATCATCAGCGCGGCGACGTCCTCGTCGGCCGCCGCGGCGACCGCGGCCGGGTCGACCATGCCGCGGTCGTTCGATTTCAGCGTCACCACCTCATAGCCCGCGATCACGGCCGTCGCCGGGTTGGTGCCGTGGGCCGAGTCCGGCACGAGCACCTTCCTGCGCGGGTTGCCCTGCGAGGCCAGCCACGCGCGCACCAGCATGATGCCGGTATATTCGCCGTGAGCTCCCGCGGCGGGCTGCAACGTCACCGCGTCGAGGCCGAAGATTTCCGCCAGGTACTGCTCGAGCGTGGCGATGATTTCCATCGCGCCCTGGCTGAGCTCCTCGGGCTGGTAGGGGTGCGCCCAGGCGAGCGCCTCGGTCCGCGCCACGGCCTCGTTGATGCGCGGATTGTATTTCATCGTGCAGGAGCCGAGCGGAAACATGCCGAGATCGATGGCGTAATTCCAGCTGGAAAGCCGCGTGAAATGGCGCAGCACTTCCACTTCGCTCAGCTCGGGAAAATCCTCGATTTCCTGCCGGATATTTTCCGCGCCCAGGGCGTCTTCGGGCCGGGTTTCCGGCACGTCGAGCGGCGGCAGCTGATAGCCGCGCTTGCCCGGCCGCGAAAGCTCGAACAGGAGCGGCTCGTTCTGCGTGGGGTGGGGACGGACCTTGCCCAGCGTCTTCGGCATCAGGCGAGCACCTCCTTCAGCGCGTCGATGTCTTCGCGCCGGCTCATTTCGGTGGCGCATACGAGCAGGCAGCCGGCCAGCTCCGGGCAGAATCGCGCCAGCGCCAGCCCGCCGAGAATTTTCTTTTCGAGCAGCAATTGCAGGGCCTCCTGCGGCGTGCGCCGACGGGGCCGGATCACCACCTCGTTGAAGAAGCGGCCGCTGAATCTCCGCTCGAGCCCTTCGGCAAGATAATGCGCCTTGGCGAGGTTCTGCACGGCGAGCTCGCGCAGCCCCTCCTTGCCGTAAAGGCTCATGAACACGGTGGCCATCAGCGCGACCAGAGCCTGGTTGGTGCAGATGTTCGACGTCGCCTTCTCGCGGCGGATGTGCTGCTCGCGCGTGGACAGCGTGAGGCAGAAGGCGCGGTTGCCGTCGCGGTCCGTCGTTTCCCCGGCGAGACGGCCGGGGATCTGGCGGATGAATTTCTCCTTTGTGGCGATGACGCCGGCGAACGGGCCGCCGTAACTCGGGCTGATGGCGAAGGACTGCAACTCGCCGGCGACGATGTCGGCCTCGCGGGGCGGCGCGAGCAGCCCGAGCGAGACGGCCTCGGTGAAAGCGGCCACCAGCAGCGCCCCGCGGCGGTGCGCGATGTCCGCAGCAGCGCGCATGTCTTCCACGACGCCGAAAAAGTTGGGCGACTGCACGATGACGCACGCCGTGTCGTCGTCCAGCGCCTGTTCGAGCGCGGCGAGGTCCGCCTGTCCGGTTTCGGCGTCATAAGGGAAGGCGGCCACGCTCATGCGAGCATTGTGCGCCGCCGTGTCCAGCACCTGGCGGTATTCGGGATGGAGGTTGGCCGGCGCGAGGATGCGCGACCGGCCGGTGATGCGGCAGGCCATCATCGCCGCCTCGGCGACGGCCGTCGAGCCGTCGTACATGGAGGCGTTGGCCACCTCCATGCCGGTGAGCTGGCAGATCATGGTCTGGAACTCAAAGATCGACTGCAACGTGCCCTGCGCGTACTCGGCCTGGTAGGGCGTGTAGGAGGTGAGGAACTCGCCGCGCTGCGCAATGACGTCGCACAGCACGGGGCGGTAATGGGCGTAGGCGCCGGCGCCGAGAAACGACGCATATCCGTGCGCCATTTTCTCCGCCCGGGCGCGGAAATACGCCGCGATCTCGAATTCCGACATGCCGGGCGGGATGTTGAGCGGCTCGCGGATGAGCGCGTTTTCCGGGACGTGCCGGTACAGGTCTTCCAACGAGGAAAGGCCGCAGGCGGCGAGCATGGCCTGCCTGTCGGCATCGGAGTTTGGCAAGTATCTCAAGGATCAGGCCCCCGGAATCCACCATTCTATCTGGCGGGGCAGTGCCACGGGTGCGCTGCCCCGTTCATGCGGATGCCGGCGCCGGCCGCCCGGGTGAAAAAAGCGCATCGGACAAGTGCGACGGCCGGCAAGGCACAGGCCCCGGGGAGCGCGCCGGCGCGGGCGCGGAAGCCAGGTCCGTGCGTTGCGGCCCTTGGGGCAAGCTGCGGACCAGTGCTACCATTCCGGAGATGGACTGGCCGCGACTGCCGCACCCGATCGGCTTGCTGTTCCGAAGGCGCAGCAGGAAGGCGCCAAATGACCTCTGTGCGGCATTCGACGCGCTGGCCGGATGCAACCTCGAGCAGTTGCGGGCCTGGTATGAGCCTCTCCTCGAGGGCGAGGCCGCCGGGGCCGTGGCCGAGGTGTTGCGGTTGCGCCCGGACCAGGCGCCTCCGGCTCTGCTGCACGGCGGCGAGCGCGGCCTGCCTTCCGAAGACCGGTTCCTGGAGTCGGGCTATTGGCGGATGATGGCGGGCCGGTACGTGCTGGCAGGCGCCTGGCTTTGCCGCGGGCGCGACGTGCTGGATGCATGCTGCGGGCTGGGCTGGGGAGCTTATCTTGTATCGCAGTATGCCCGAACGGTGACGGCGTTTGACTCCGACAGCGGCTCGGTCAAGTTCGCTGCGGCGTCATGGCCGGCCTCCAACATTCGATGGCTGTGTGGCGACGCACTGGACAGCGGCTGGCTCGCCGCGGAATCGTTCGATGTGGTTCTCGCCATGGAGGCGGTCGAGCACTTTACGGCGGCCGACGGCGAGCGCTTCGTGGCGCAGATGGCGGCGAGGCTCCGAAAAGGCGGCGTCTTTGCAGGAACCTCCGCATTTCCGGCCAGCGCCGGGGAGGCCGAGCGCCTTGCAGCGCAAAATCCACATCACCCGCACATCTTCACGGAACAGGAATTCCTCGCCTTGCTGCGCCGGCACTTCCGCCGCGCCGCCGTCGCCGGCAACTGGATGTTCCTCGCGCTCCGCTGAAGGCGCGGCTCAGCCGCCGAGGTAGGCTTCGTATTCGGCGGCGCTCATCAGCCCGTCCAGCTCGGCGGGGTTGCTCAGGCGGATCCTGACCAGCCAGGCGGCGCCGTGCGGGTCCTCGTTCAGCTTCTCCGGCGCGGCGGCCAGCAGCTCGTTCACCTCGATCACCTCGCCGGTGACGGGCGAGTAGATGTCGCTGACCGCCTTGACGCTCTCCACCGAGCCGAGCGGCTTGCCGGCCTCGACCGCCGCGCCCGGCCTGGGCAGGTCGACGAAGACGATGTCGCCGAGCTCTTTCTGGGCGTGGTCGGTGATGCCCACCGTGCCGGTGCCGCCCTCGACGAGGATCCATTCATGCTCTTTCGTGTAACGGAAGTTTTCTGGGTAGCTCATTTCGGCCGCCGATAAAAGGGGATGGGAACGGTTACCGCCTCGACGGGCTGCTCGCGCACCATGATCTCGATGGCCGTGCCCGGCTGCGCCAGCTCCGCCGGCAGGTAACACATTCCGATGTTCTTGTTCAGCGTTGGCGAAGGGCCGCCGGAGGTGACCCAGCCGGCGTGTTTTCCGCCCACGCGCACTTCGTAGCCGTCGCGGCCGATGCCGCGGCCGCGCATCTCAAACCCGGTGAGTTTTCTGCGGACGCCCTCGGCCTTCTGTTTCTCGAGCCGCGCCCGGCCGCAGAAATCGCCCTTGTCCCATTTGACGATCCACTCGAGCCCCGCCTCGAGCGGCGTGATCGAGGCGTCGATCTCGTGCCCGTAGAGCGCCATGCCCGCCTCCATGCGCAGCGTGTTGCGCGCCCCGAGCCCGCACGGGCGGATGCCGAAATCGCGGCCGGCATCGAGCAGCGCATTCCACACCGTGGCGGCGTCGGCCGGCGCGAGATAGACCTCGAAGCCGTCCTCGCCCGTGTAGCCGGTGCGGGAGATCCGCGCCGGACGGCCGCACACCTCGTGATCGACGAACCGGTAATAGCGGATCGAAGCCAGGTCCGCCGTGGTGAGCCTTGCGAGAATTTCCTGGGCCCGCGGCCCCTGGATGGCGAGCTGCGCATAGCGCGGGCCGGCGTTCTCCACCGTGCAGTCCCACCGGTTCTGCGACACGATATATTCGTAGTCCTTGTCCTGGTTGGAGGCGTTCACGCACAGGAAGTAATGCCCGGCCGAGACGCGGTGCACCAGGATGTCGTCGACGAAGCCGCCGTGCTCGTAAAGCAGCCCGGAGTACTGGATCTGCCCGTCGGCGAGCCGCGCGGCGTTGTTCGAGGTCACGCGCTGCACGAGGTCGAGCGCCTGCGGACCGCGGATTTCGATCTCGCCCATGTGGCTGACATCGAACAGGCCAGCCGCGGCGCGCACCGCCCGGTGTTCGTCGATGATGCCAGTGTATTGCAGCGGCATCTCCCAGCCGCCGAAATCCACCATCTTCGCGCCCAACGCGCGGTGTACGTCCGCCAGCGGGATCTGCTTGAGCATGGCCACCTTAGCCTAACATACCGCCGCGAAGGGCGCGGAGAAAAGCAACGGACGGGGCGGGAGCCGCCTGTTGCAAGCGAGTTGCCTGCAAGTAATTGTATTTAAAGACGTTGTTGTCCGGACGGCATTCCCGCTACAATGCAAGTGTCGTTTCCCGGCTGTAGCAGTGCGACATTTCCGAAGGAGGCACGATGAAAGGCGACCCGAAAGTTCTCGAGTACTTGCAGGAAGTCCTCACCGCCGAGCTGACGGCCATCAACCAGTATTTTCTCCACGCCGAAATGCTGGAGAACTGGGGCTATGAGCGGCTGGCGAAAATCACGAAAAAGGAATCGATCGAAGAAATGCGGCACGCCGAGGCGCTGCTGCACCGCATGCTGTACCTGGACGGCGCGCCCAACATGGCGAAGCTGTTCCCGCTGCGGATCGGGCAGAACGTGAAGCAGATGATCGAAAACGACCTGGCGCTGGAATACGAAGCGGTGCCGCGGCTGAACAAGGCGATCCACGCCGCCGTCGAGGCGGGCGACAATGGCTCCCGCGACCTGTTCGAGTCCATTCTCAAGGACGAGGAGCACCACGTGGACTTCCTCGAAGCCCAGCTCCATCTGATCCAGGAGATGGGCTACGAAAACTACCTCGCGGAGCAGATCAAGGAAGACAAGTAGGCTTCGCCCGGTCATTGCCGGCCTGCGCCCGCCTGCCACGGCGGGAGCAGGCCGTTTTCTGTTGTTCGCCCCCGAGGCGGAGCATTCAACATACAATGAGAAAACCGGATCCAGATGACGACGCGGCGGCTTGTTCTGAGTCTCGGGTTGGGTTTGCTGATCGGCGGGCCGGCGGCGCGGCCCGCCTGGCGCGCGCCGGCGGGCGCGGCCGCGGTGAAGCAGCGGCTGGAACGGCTGCGGGTGGTGGGCAGCGTGTTGATGATCGCCGCGCACCCGGATGACGAGAACACGGCGTTCCTGGCCTGGTGCGCGCAGCACCGCAAGCTCCGCACGGCCTACCTGTCGTTGACGCGGGGCGAGGGCGGGCAGAACCTGATCGGCAACGAGCAGGGCGACCTGCTCGGCGTGATCCGCACGCAGGAGCTGCTGGCGGCGCGGCGCGTGGACGGCGCGGAACAGTATTTCACGCGCGCGATCGATTTCGGGTTTTCGAAGACCGCCGACGAGGCGCTGGCGAAGTGGGGCAGGCAGGAAGTGCTGTCCGACGTCGTTTGGGTGATCCGCAATTCCCGCCCCGACGTCATCGTGCTGCGCTTTTCCGGGACGCCGCGCGACGGGCACGGCCATCACCAGGCGTCGGCGATCCTCGGCCGCGAGGCGTTCCGGCTGGCGGGCGACCGGAAGGCGTTTCCCGAACAGCTGAAGCACGTGCAGCCATGGCAGCCGCGGCGGCTGTTCTGGAACACGTTCTCCTTCACGCGGCAGCAGGAACAGGAAGAAGCGAAGATGCCGCAGCGGCTGATGATCGACACGGGCGAATACAACCCGCTGCTCGGCATGAGCTATGGCGAGCTGGCGGGCCTGAGCCGCAGCCAGCACCGCAGCCAGGGCATGGGCTCGCCCGAGCGGCGCGGCCCGGCGCCGAACTACCTGGTGCTTTACGATGGCGAGCCGGCGCAGAAAGACTTTTTCGAGGGCATCGACACGAGCTGGAACCGCTTGCCGGGCGGAGCGGCAGTGGCGGAAAAGCTGGATGCCGCGTTGGCGGCCTTTGACGCGGACGCCCCGGAGAAGGTGATCCCGCACCTGATGCAGGCGCGGCGCAGGATGGCAGGGATCGATCATCCGGACGCGCGGCGCAAGATCGAAGAGCTGGACGAGACCGTGGCGCTGGCCGCGGGCCTGTGGCTCGACGCCAACGCGGAGCGGCCCTCGGCGGCGCCGGGCGGCGCGGTGGATGTCAGCATCACGGCGTTGAACCGCTCGCGCGTGCCGGCGCGGCTGGTGGCGGCGGAACTCGTGGGCATTGCGGGAGCGCCCTCCTTTGGCGCGGCGGAGCTCGAATATAACCGCCCGCACACGGCGCGCGCGGCGGTGCGCGTGCCGCCGGACCAGCCGTTGACGCAGCCGCTGCAATTGCGCTACCCGCCGAAGGGCAACCTCTACGACATCCGCGAGCCGGCTGCGATCGGGCCGGCGGAGGCCGGGCCCGTTCTCGCCGCCGTGTTCCGCATCGCCATCGGCGGCGGGGAAATCCTCGTGCGCCGGCCGGTGGAGCACCGCTATGTGGACCGTGTGCGCGGCGAGCTGACGCGGCCCTTCGTCATCGCGCCGGCCGTGTCGGTGCGGCTGCCCGAGACGCCGCTGCTGTTCCGCACAACCGGGCCGCGCGCAGCGGCCGTCGAGGTGCGCTCCATGGCCGGCCGTGTCTCCGGCGAGCTGCGCCTCGAGGCGCCGGAAGGCTGGCGGGTGGAGCCGGCTTCGCAGCCGTTTGATATCGCCGAAGCCGGCCAGTCGGCGACGCTTGTCTTCCGCGTGATCCCGCCCGGGCAGGCCGGCCGGGGCCTGTTGCGCGCTGTAGCGCGCACGGACGGGTCCGAGTGGCGCCACCTGGTGACGAGCATCGAATACGAGCACATCCCGCCGCAGACGGTGCTGCGTGCGGCCGAAACGCGCCTGTTGCGCGAGGACATCGGCGTGCTGGCGCGCCGCGTCGGCTACGTGATGGGAGCGGGCGACCTCGTGCCGGAGGCGTTGCGCGAGATGGGCTGCGAGGTGGCGCTGCTCGGCGAGGCCGAGCTGGCGCACGGCGACCTGTCCGCCTACGACGCCATCGTGACGGGCATCCGCGCCTGGAACGTGCGCGCCGACCTGCGCGCCGCCCATGCGCGGCTCCGCGAGTACATGGAGCGCGGCGGGACGCTGGTAGTGCAGTACAACACGCTCGAAGGCTTCTTCGGCGAAGGCGAGTCGCCCGCTCTGCGCCACATCGGGCCGTTCCCGATCCGCATCGGCCGGAGCCGCGTCACCGTGGAAGAGGCGCCGGTGAGGATTCTCGCGCCGGAGCATCCGCTGCTGAACCGCCCCAACCGCATCACCGCCGCCGACTTCGAAGGCTGGGTGCAGGAGCGCGCGCTGTATCTGCCCGCCGAGTGGGACCCGCGCTACGAGGCGCTGCTCGAAACGGCCGACCCCGGCGAGCCGCCGCAGCGCGGCGGGCTGCTGTTTGCGCGGGTCGGCAAAGGGGCGTACGTGTTCACGTCCTTTGCATGGTGGCGGCAGCTGCCGGCGGGCGTCACGGGCGCCTGGCGCATCTTCGCCAACCTGGTGAGCGCTGGGCGATGAATCCGCTGGACGAAAGGCCGCCATTCTGGGGCTCGTGGGGCCGCATCTACGCCGCCATGGTGTTGTACCTTGTGCTGCTGATCGCCCTGTTTGACTGGTTCACCAGGAGCTGGAACCGGTGAGGCCGCTGGACTGGGCCGTGCTGGCCGCGTCGCTGGCGGGCATCGTGCTGTATGGCGTCTGGCGCAGCCGCGGCAGCCGCACGACGGCGCAATACCTGCTGGCCGGCAAGACGATGCCCTGGTATGCGATGGCGCTGTCGATCATGGCCACGCAGGCCAGCGCCATCACGTTCATCTCCACCACGGGGCAGAGCTATGTCGACGGCATGCGGTTCGTCCAGATGTACTTCGGGCTGCCGCTGGCGATGATCCTGATTTCGGCGTTCGCCGTGCCGCGCTTCCACGGGGCGGGCGTCTTCACCGCCTACGAGTATCTGGAGAAGCGCTTCGACGGCAAGACGCGCGCGCTGGCCAGCGCCATTTTCCTGCTGTCGCGCGGGCTGGCGGTGGGCGTGGCGCTGTCGGCGCCGGCGGTGGTGCTCACCGTGATGCTCGGCTGGCCGAGCCACTGGACGACGCTCGTGATGGGCGTGCTCGTGGCCGCCTACACCGTGAGCGGGGGCATCGCCGCAGTGACGTGGACCGAATTCGTGCAGATGCTCGTGATGCTGGCCGGGCTGTTCGCGGCGCTTCTCGCCGTGGTGTTTCTGCTGCCCGCCGATGTCCGGTTCACTGACGCGCTGGCGGTGGCGGGCGCGGCGGGAAAGCTGAACGCGGTGGTCTGGCGCTTCAATCCCAACGACCAGTACAACATCTGGAGCGGCGTCATCGGGGGCATGTTTCTCGCGCTCTCTTATTTCGGCTGCGACCAGAGCCAGGTGCAGCGCTATCTGACCGGGCGCAGCGTGGCGCAAAGCCGCCTGGGGCTGCTGTTCAACGGCGTGGCCAAGATCCCGATGCAGTTTTTCATCCTGTTCACCGGGGCGATGGTTTTCGTCTTTTACGTCTACACGCAGCCGCCGCTGATTTTCCAGCCGCAGGCGATGCGCGCGCTCGAACGGCAGCCGCAATACGGGCAAATCCGCGCCGAATACGAGCGCGCCTTCGATCTGCGGCGCGACGCGGCGCGGCGGCTCGACCTTGACGGCTTCCGCGCGGCGCAGCGGCAGCTCGACGGCGTGCGGGCCCGCGCGCTGGCTGCGGCGGGCGAAGCCACGGGACAGGGGCGGACCAACGACACCAATTACGTTTTCCTGTGGTTCGTGATTCACCAGATCCCCGCCGGGCTGGTGGGGCTGATTCTGGCGGCGATTTTCGCGGCCGCGATGTCGACCATTTCGGCCGAAATCAACTCGCTCGCCACCGTCAGCATGGTGGACATTTACCGCCGCTTCGTGCGGCGGGACGCCGGCGACCGCCATTATCTGGCGGCTTCGCGCTGGCTGACGGTGTTCTGGGCCGCCTATGCGATCGTCACGGCGCTGTATGCACAGAACCTGGGCTCGCTGGTGGAGGCGGTGAACCGGCTGGGGTCGCTGTTCTACGGGACGCTGCTGGGCGTGTTTGTGCTCGCGTTTTTCCTGCCGCGCGTGCACGGAACCGCGGCCTTCCGGGCGATGGTGTTCGGCGAGGCGGCCGTGCTCGCCGCGTGGCATTTCACCGGCGTGGCGTTTCTCTGGCTCAACGTGCTGGGCTGCCTGTGCGTCGTGCTGTACGGCTGGGCGGCAAGCCTCCGGTCCGGCAGGGTCGAAACCGGCTGAGACCGGGGGCGCTACAATCGGCTTGGAAGCTCCACCGGGCCGGTGCCTGGCCTGGTCTTCAAAACCAGCGGGCGGCGCTCGCGCGCTGCTGGTGGGTTCGACTCCCACGAGCTTCCGCCACCTCCTTTCATTCCCTGCCCCGCTTTCCGGAAAAATGTCGGGAAATTCATGTTCACGCAGGCCGCCGAAAAGCGCAAATTTCGGTTAGAATGTCTGCGATTCGGCTTTGCCGGGTCAAGGGGGTCCCCGTGAGCCAGACCGAAAGAATCTACAAAATTCACCGCCTTCTGGAAAACAACCGGATGCCGTCGCTGGCCAGAATCATGGAGGAGCTGGAAGTCAGCCGCGCCAGCGTCAAGCGCGACATCGAGTATATGCGCGACCGCCTGAACGCGCCGATCAGATACGACCGGGAGAAGGGCGGCTATTACTACGACGCCGCGCCGGACGGCGAGCCTTACCAGTTGCCGGGCATCTGGCTGACGAGCGACGAGCTGCACGCGCTGCTGATGATCGAGGAGTTGCTCGGGCAGCTCGACTCGCGGCTGCTGGCCGAGTCGCTGAAGCCGCTCGGGAGAAGAATCGAATCGTTGCTGACCGCCGGAAAGCTCCGGAAGAAGGAGTTGCACAAGCGTTTCAAAATCATTGGCGCGCGCCACCGGCCGGTGGAGGAGAATTATTTCCGCATCGTGAGCACAGCGGTGTTGCGGAGAAAGCAGCTCGAGATCGTCTATTTGAGCCGCTCCCGCGGCGAAATTCGCAGCCGCACGGTCAGCCCGCAGCGGCTCATCTGGTACAGCTCGAACTGGTATCTGGACGCGTGGTGCCATATGCGCAAGGATTTCCGCAGCTTTGCGCTCGACGCGTTGCGCGGAGCGAAGATCCTGCCCGAGCCGGCGAAGGAGTTTCCGGCCGAGCAGCTCGACGCCCGCCTGGGGGCCGGCTATGGCATCTTCGCCGGGGCGCCGGACAAGACGGCGGTGCTGCGGTTCCGCGTGCCGGCCTCGCGGTGGGCGGAGCGCGAGGAGTGGCACCCGAAGCAGAAGGTCACGCAGCTTGAGGGGGGCGAGATCCGCCTGGAGGTGCCATACTCGGATCCGCGAGAGCTCGTGTAGGACATCCTCCGCTTTGTGCCTCACGTCGTGGTCGAGGCCCCGGACTCGCTCCGCCAGCTTGTGCTCGAGCATCTGGAACACGGCCTGGCGGCCTTGCGCGCCGAACAGCGCAAGCCGGCCGCGGGCGAGGCGCGCTTCTCCGCCGGCTGAAATTTTTTCGCGCAGGCTCGGCGGGTGAGCCTTCGCCGCCTGCATTCTGGAATCACGGAGGGGATCGGAGGAGTAGCTGGCCGGGGCCGGCGGCGCGGCGGGTGGCTCCCTGCCCGCCGCGTCCGCCGACGCCCCGCCGGAAACCGCTGCGGCGGCGGAAGGAGAATCGGAAGATGGCGGTCAGGTTTTTGCATACGGCCGACTGGCAGATCGGGATGAACGCCCGCCACACGGGCGCGGCCTCACCCAAGGTGCGCGAGGCGCGCTTCCTCACGGCGGAGCGGCTGGCGGAGATCGCCCGCCAACAGCAGGTGGATTTCGCGGTCCTGGCCGGCGACACCTTCGAGCACCACGCCGTGGCGCTGGCCGAAGTGGAGCGGACGGCGGACATTCTGGGCCGGTTCCCTTGCCCGGTCTTGGTCCTGCCCGGCAATCATGACCCGCTCGAGGCGGGCTCGGTGTGGGAACGCCCGGTCTGGAAGGCGTTCAACAACATCCGCATCCTTGGGGAAGCCTGCCCCCTGGAGATGGGCGAAGCCGTGCTTTTCCCGTGCCCGCTGCGCAGCCGCTGGTCGGCCGACGACCCGACCGCGTGGATCCCCGCCGGATCCGGCGCCGGCCGCATCCGCATCGGCATCGCGCACGGGACGGTGGAGGGCGTGCCTGCGGCGGACCGGGCGCACCCGGTTCCCGCCGACGCGGCGTGGGCGCGGCGGCTGGATTACCTGGCTCTTGGCGACTGGCACTCGTTGCAGGTGTTCGGCGACGCCCGGCGAGGCTTTCGCATGGCATACAGCGGCACGCCCGAGCCGACGAGCTTCGGCGAAAAGGCCAGCGGGCGGGCGCTGATCGTGGAGATCGACGGGCCCGGCGCGCCGCCCCGGCTGCACGAGGTCGAAACGGCCCAGCTCGTCTGGAGGCGGATCGAGCGCGAGATCCGGCAGCCGGGCGAGCTGCGAGCCGTCAGGGAGGAAACGGAAAGGCTGGCCGGCCCGAACGTCCTGCTCGAAGTGAAACTGGAGGGGGCGCTAGCGCCCGAGGACGAGGCGGTGCTGGATTCGCTGGGCGGACTGGCCGGGCAGTTCCTGCTGTTCCGGATCGAGCACTCGGAGCTGTTGCCCTGCCTCCGGCTGGAAGATCTGCCGGAAGGGCCGCTGAAGGAGGCGGCACAGCGGCTGGAGCAGAATACACAGGAGGCTGACACAGCGTCCGCGGCGCGGCTGGCGCTGCGAACCCTGCTGCGGCTGGCCAGGGGGGCGGGGGCATGATTCTGCATTCGATTGAGCTTGAGAACTTCGGCCGGTTCATCGAGCCGGCCCGGTTTGAATTCGCACCGGGCAGGGTGAACCTCCTCAGCGGGCCGAACGGGAGCGGCAAGTCGACCGTGCTGGCTGCGCTCTCGGCGGCCTTTGTCGTTCCGCACCGCTCCACGGGCGACGACATCCGGCGCTGGCAGCCGTGGGGCAGAGGCCTGGCGCCGCGCGTGACAGTGGAGTTCACCAGCGGGGGCGTCCGCTACCGGCTGAGCAAAACGTTCGCATTTTCGAATCGCGCCCGGGCGGAGCTCGAACAGGTCGAGGGAGACGGGTTCCGGCGCGTGTGCGAAGGCGACGCCGTCGAGCAGCAGATCCCGCAATTTCTCGGGGGGCAACTCCGTTCCGGCGTGGACGCGCGCACGCGGGAGTGGCTGATTGCGGGCGTGCTGTGGGCGCGGCAGAACGGGCTGGCGGAGTTGCGTCTGGAAGCGCCGGTCCAGGAGGCGGTGCGAAAGTCTCTGGGCGCGCAGGTCCGCAGCGGATTGCCGAACACGCTGATGGATGAGGTGCAGCGCCTGTACGACGAAGACTGGACCCCCACGGGCCGGCTCGCGAGAGCCTCGAAGGTCACGGCCCTCAGCGCCGAGGTGGCCGCACTGGAGGCCCGCGTGGACGATTTGCGTAGAGGGCTGGACGAGCTGGACAAACTCGGAAGGGAACTGGAGCGCCTCGCTGGTCAAGAGGCATCGCTGGCCGCAGAACTTGGGAGCCGGCAAGAGGAAGCGGCCCGCCTCCGGCAGCAGTATGAGCAGTGGAAGGAGGTTTCCGCCCGGCACCGCCAAAGCGCGGATCAGACGGCCGCGAAGAAGGCGGAGTACGGGCGGCTGGAACTCGTGCTGAACGCGCGCAGCAGTCTGGCCGGCCGCGCGCAGGCCGCTGCGGAGAAGAAGCAACAGGCTGAGACATCCCTTCGTGCGGCGCGGGAAAAGCTGGAAAAGGCCGAGGCGGCGAGCCGTGCCGCGAGCGTGCAACTGGCCGCGGAGATGGCCGGGCTGGAGGCAGGGATCCGCAACCGGAACGCGCCGCCGCCGGAGACGCTGCGCCGGCTGGAATCTCTGGCCGCGCAGCAGCGCGAACTGGAGGCGCGGCTGGAGAGCGCGCTGCTGCACGCGGAAATCGTCCCGGAAAGGGATCTCCGGCTCGAAGTGGTGCAGGGCGAGCCGCAGGGGCCGCTGGAAGCGAAGGCGGGACAAGCTGTGCGGATCTCCGGCTCGCCGGTGATCGAGTTGCGCGTGCCGGGCACGGGGTCGTTCCGGCTCTCGGGGCCGGCGCAGTCCGCCGAAGAGATCCGGGCGAAGCTCGCCGCAGTGGAAACGCAGTGGCAGCGGACAACGGCGCCCTACGGCACGGACTCGCTGGAGGAGCTGAAGCGCCGCCGGGCCGAGGCGGATCAAATGGAGTTGGAGCTGGACCGGCTGAAAGAGCAGGCCAGGCAACATAACGCCGGGCGGTCGGAGACAGCGCAGGCTGTGAAGGAGGCGCGCGCCGAGTCCCTGCAATGGGAGAAGACGCTGCGCGAAGCGGAGACCGAACTGCGGGCGCTCGGGGAGGAGCGCCAACGTCTGCAAACGGAGCCGATGGAGGACGCCCAAATCCGGGCGCGGCGCGACGAGCTGGCCCTGGAAATCCGCGGCCTCGAGCTCGAACTGAAGCAGCTGGCCCGGCAGCTTGCGGCTTTTCCCGCGGATCTCGAACGGCAGCTTCAACAGCTCGACCAGGCTGCCGCAGACCTCTTGAACCGGCTGGAGCTGACACGGCAACAGCGCCGGCAAGCGGAAAACCAGCTTGCCGAGAGGCGCGGCGCGGCGTCCTGGACGGCGCTGGCGGAGATGGAAGCCGAGCTGGAAGAGAAGCGCCGGCAACTCGAGCAGGCGCGGCTCCGCGCGGAGGCAAACAGGATGTTGCACGACACCTTGCAGGCCGTGATCGAGGAGGCCGAGGCGCAGGTTCTGCCGCTCGTGGAAGAGCGCGCCGCGAAGCTCTTTAACGAGATCTCCGGCGGCTTCGCCCAGAGGGTTTCGCTCGCGGCGAATTCATGGCTTCCCGCGGGGGTGCAACCCGCCGGCCTGGAGGACGCGGTCGCGCCAGAGCGGGTCTCCGGCGGCGAGCAGGAGCAGTTGCATCTCGCCGTCCGTCTGGCGCTGGCCGACATCCTGACCGAGCGCGAGCCGTTCCCGGTAGTGCTGGACGACGTGCTGCTGGCCACCGACGAAGCGCGGCTCGGGCGCATTCTCGACATGCTGGAAAAGCGGAAACAAAAAATGCAGTTCCTGATTTTGACCTGCCACCCGGAGCGGTTCGGCGCCCTACAGGAAGTGCAGGAGATCGCCTTGCGGCCGGCTGCACGGGCGGCGCGCTGAGCACGGCGCGGGCCGCGCTTCCGCCGCCGCAAGGGAACAGGCGCCCCCGGGTTCACGCGGCCGCGGAACTTGCGGCTGTCGGCGGCTCGATGCGTTGCAGGTGGGCCAGCGCCCCGAAGGCGTGCCGCCGGTAGTAATAAGGCAGCCTCCACAGGGAGGGCCACCCGGCGAACCGGTCCAGAAGTTGCGCCCGTCTGGACCGCTTCAGGCTGAGGTCGATCTGGCGGACGATGTCGAGCCTCCCCTTGCGCAGCGCCAGCTCGCGCGTTTCGTCGTGAAACGAGCGGTTCACGGGATGGGTGACATCCATGCATCCTGCGAGTTCGACACGGTAACCGGACGGATCGAACGTCTTGCAATCCTGAAGCTTGCCGAGGATGTCCAACACCAGCATGGTCCGGATGCACTTGCCGCAGCGGCTGCAATTGGCGTCATCTTGCCCGTGCGTGTCCTGGCCCACGAAGCAAACGTGCAAGTTTTCTCGCACAATCCGGTTTTCCACAATGTTTTCCAGCTTCTGCGCGCGCGTGTGGCCTGCCCCATCGTAGACGATTCTCGTTGAGGAAGTGGAAAACATCGGGCAACTCAGCGGATGAAGCCCCCACGCCTCCAGCACCTCGATTGCGCAGGAAGACGGGATCAATCCGGCGCCGCAAAGCCGCTCGAGGTGCAGGTGAGCGGCGCTGATGGCGGCGCCGCTGGCGTAATTCTCCCACGGGAGCTTTCCCCACCGCGTTTCCCTGACGTTGGTGGCCATGCGGATGAGTCTTGCCCCAAGCTGATGCGCCGCTGCCTCCAGGCGGGCCGTGAGGCGGTCATGGGCATCGCTCTTCCACAGAGGCATGTCGAGCCCCAGCACATTGATGTAATGGCGGCTCTCGGGGTGGCGCAAAACGGTAAAAAAGGAGTCGACCCCCGCCGTGAAGGAACAGGAGACGCCTGGCTGCGGGACCGACGGCGGCAAGGCCTCTGCGAACAGCCGCACAGGCTTCGCGAGCTCCGGATACCAGAATGTCCACAGGCGGACGAGCGTCTCCGCATTGTGAAGCAGCCAGGCGTCCACGGGAAGGTCCACGCGCAGGTCTTCGCCGCTCGCTGCCGCCAAAGGCAGCATCAGGGCCAGCCACGGGTTGCCGGTCCAGCTCGGCGGGATGTCCTCCGGCAGAGCGCACCAGACCTGTTCCCGCGAGCCGTCCCCGTATTCCACGTCGACCGTCAACCGCTGGAACCCGGTGCGGTGAGGCTCGTTGCGCAGGCTGGTGATTCTCATCGCGTCTGAACCTCCGCTTGCTTTTCTGAGCGAAAATTGCACGCACAGGGGCGCCTCGGGATGGCGGCGGATCCCCCCGTTCCGCGGCTCACGCGGGAACAGGCTGCGAGATCCGGTGCAGCTTGGCCAGCCCACGAAATGCGTATTTCCTGTAATAATACGGCAGCCGCCACAGGAACGGCGTGGCGAGCAAGCGGTCGAGCAGCGCCGCGCGCCTCGAGCGCCGGAGGCTCAGGTCGAGCTCGCGGACGATGTCCTGCCGGCCATAGCGCTCCGCCAGCTGCCGGACATCCTGGACATAGTAGCGCGTGGTGGGGCGCACGCACTCCATCCTGCCGGCGAGTTCCACCGAGTAGCCGGACAGGTCGAACATGGGACACTCGCGGAGCTTTCCGAGGGCGTCCAGCACGAGCATGGTGCGGAGGCACTTGCCGCAGCGGCTGCAATTGGCGTCGTCCTGCCCGTGCGTGTCCTGTCCCACAAAGCAGACGTGGAGATTGTCGAGCACGATGCGCTCCCCGGCCAGGGCCTCCATCTTTTCGGCCCTCGAATGGCTGGAGCCGTCGTAAAAGATTCGCATGGTGGAGGCGGAATACAGCGGGGTTGTCAGCGGATGCGTGGCAGAGGGGTAGGGGACACGAATGTCGATGGCCGACGGAATCAGGCCGGCGCCGAAGCGGGTCTCCAGCAGCAGCATGGAGGCGCTGAGCACGCCGCCGGCGGCGTAGCTCTCCCAAGGCAGCCTGCCCCAGCGGGTTTCGCGCACATTGGTCGCCATGCGGATCAGCCGGGCGCCGAGCTGACCGGCGATCCGCTCCAGCCGGGCCGTGAGACGCTCGTAAGCGTCCCGCTTGAACAGGGGCATGTCCAGGCCCAGCACATTGATGTAGTGCCTGCATTCGGGATGGCGCAGGACGGTGAAGAACGAGTCGATGCCTGCTGTGAAGGTGGAGAGAACGTCCGGCTGTGGCGCTGCCGGCGGCGTGGTCTCCGCCAGAATGCGGATGTTCCGGCAGGTCTCCGGGTGCCATGCCGTCCATAGTTTGACCAGCGCCTCGGCGTTCAGTTTCAGCCAGAAGTCCACCGGCAGGTCCAGCCTCAGGTCCTCCCCGCTGGCGGCAGCCAGGGGGAGCATCAGAGCCAGCCACGGGTTGCCGGTGCGGCTTGCGGGTAATTCTTCGGGCAGGTCGAACCAGATCTCCTCGCGCGAGCCATCGCCATAGACCACATCCACGGCGGCCCGCTGCCGGTTCGCCGCAGCGGGCTCCAGGCGGAAATTGGTGATGGTCAAGTCTCCTCCAGGCGCCCTCTAGTATAGCCGGGGAACGCCGTTTGCGCGAGCGGCGAAGCGCACGCACACAGCGGCGGCCGGAGCTGAATGCCCCCGGCCGCCGCTGTCGTGAATTTGGGTCCGTCTGTTGGGTGCCGCCCAAGGTTGGCCGCGGCAGCTCTATGCCCGCCAGCGGCGCATCAGGCCGAGCGCGGCGAGGCCCGCGCCGATCATGACGTACGTCGACGGCTCAGGCACATAGTGCGCCGAGAGCACCACGTCGTTCATGTCCCAGTCCCCCTGCGGCCGGTCCTCAAAGCCGAAGTAGAAGGTCAGCGGCATTTGGGTGTTGTGGAAGGCTGCCACGCCGAGATCGCTGCCATACGACCGGAAGAAGTACGGTCCGTCCATCAGGTACAGCGCAATCGGCTGGGAGCTTGCCACCGTCACGGTGTCTCCTTTCCAGTCGCTCTCGTCAAACAGGGGAATGAGAACCGGAGTGGGGCCGAACGGGTAATAATAGCCAACCTGAAAAGTGGATGATCCGGCGATGCGGCCTTCGAGGGTGAAAGTCCACTCTCCGGGCGCCAGGTAGAATCCGGTGATGGCGTTGTTGTTGGAGTAAAACTCCAGGTTCTCACCGCCAATTTCGAGGCCTGAGGCAGGCGTTCCGTTCTTGAGATTGCTGCATGGTCCAAAGCTGCCTGCCAGGAAATAGCCGACATTGCAAGCGGCGCCGTCGCTGGAAACTCTGTCCCAGAACGGCACGTTGTCGTTGTTGACGACGGGCCAGGAAGCCCACGTTCCACCGCCGATGATCGGGGATGCAACAACCAGCGCTGGCGCGGCCGCCAGCGCCATCAGGATTGGAATCACTCTCACTCGCATACGACACTCCTCCTGCGCGGCGCGGGTTGCCCGCCGACGCGCCAGTCTGCCGACGGACAGACTCCCCCGCGCGCCCTTAAAAGCACAGTGAGGCACGGATCTGTAGCCAACAAGATCCAACCGGGCACGGTTCGTACTGGAACCGCGCGGTCGGGAGCGGCTCTTCACGCGTATCCGCAGACAGGACCAAGAGACGGCCTCCAGCGGATTCCGCCTGCTGACAGGCATTTGCGGGCAAGCGCGCAGGGGCCGCCCCGCGCGTGTGGTACCGGTACGCACTTGCCGCTGCGCCGCATCCGGAAGCGGCTGTCTGCCGGCTGGCAGCGCACGGGATTCTGCATGAGGATCCGGGATCTGGCCGGGGAAAAAGAATCCGGCTCCGCCGCAAAGCGGAGCCGGAGTTGAGAACCAGGTTGACGACCTGTCCGCAGGGAAGGCGCGGGTCAGGCGCTCTTCGAGATGCGCCGCCGCAGCAGGCCCAAAGCGGCCAATCCGAGTCCGATCATCGCATAGGCGCCCGGTTCGGGAACGCTTGATACCTCGGCGTCGAAGCTGGAAACGCCTGTTCCGGCATGGTTGATCTGGATGCGAATCCCAAGCTCATAGGGTTGCCCGGGATCCGTGAAGGACAGCGGCGTGGCGCCACTGAAAGCCCCTCCACTGAAGGCTCCCAAGTGAACGTCGTTGCAAGTGGTGATCGTTTGCGCCGCGCAGGCCCACGCATCCACCGTGCCCTGCGTCGTCCCTCCAATCTGGAAGAGAAAGGCGGGAGGCGGCGGCGACGTAAAGCCGCCCTGGATAAGCGTGATTTCCAGGGTGCCCGCACCCGCTGACACGTTGACACTGTTGAGGTCAAGGTACGGCCATGACAACGATCCCACTGCCGGGTAGCCCAAGCCAGTGGAAACATTGACCGTCCAGACGCCCAGTGAACCGATCCAAGTGACCACCCCTGTGGTCGGATTAAAATCCCCGGCACCACCGTCCTGTACGATAACCGCCGGGTTTGACCCGTCGTTCAAAGTCAGCGTAAGCGGAGTCGCCTTCGCCCCGGGGGCGGCGACCATCACCAGCAGCGCTGCCAAAACCGCAGATGTTGCGATAAGTTTTCTCACAATAAGCTCCTCCTCGGGAAATTGCATCTTCTAATGCCCTTTCAGGGTGAGGGAGAAACCGGAATGGAGCAATCGCAACTCGTACTACAACCAGGCAGTACCTGCACGTCCGCCCAACCGCGCCCCTGGTTGCAACTGACAGAAAACTAAAGCGCAGGGCGGCGCATTTCCCCTCCAAAGCCGCGTTTCGCCATAGTACTTTCCGCACGATTGCAGGGAGTTGCCCGGCCCTGTTTTCCGGGATTCCTGCGTTCGGGGCGGAGAGCGGGCGGCGCGAGGGGGCAAAACTGCTTCAACAGCGGGGCGAACGGAGCGCGGAGCGGTGGTCCAAATAGCGAAGGCGTTCCCGTCAGCCGGTCAGAAAAGCCGTCGGTAGGGCTGTAGTGCGACGCGGGAACCTCAGATCGACCTATGGGGAGACCGGCCGCCGTGGAGCGGGGCCGAAAGGGTTGGTTGCGGGGGGTGGATTTGAACCACCGACCTTTGGGTTATGAGCCCAACGAGCTACCTGGCTGCTCCACCCCGCAATTGCATCTTAACAATTTCGCACCGCGGCAGGCAAGAGGATTCGCGCCGCGCGGCCGCTGTTTCATTCCGGCTGGCGCTGCCCAGGCAGGCGCAGAGCGCCGGAAGATGACTCCCGGAAAAATGGCGCGCCGCGCTGCCAGGGGGCGCGAGCGCTTGCGCCCGCTTGCCGGCCAAACCTTGCCGCGCACGCGCAGCAGGGGATCGCCGCCCGATTGAACCCGGGACAGACGACTCCCGGGCGCATCCCGCCGAGCCGGCCGCTCGCTGCCCGCGGCTTCCCCGCTTCCCGCGAATCGCGTCGTGGGGCAAAAGGCTCGCGGCTCGGAAATCAGGTCCCCCGCTGATCCAGAGGCGTGTCAGCTCTCGGCCGGTGCGACCTCGATCAGATAGCCGCGCTTGCCGGCGTTGACCGCCTGCGTGGCGCCCAGCCGCGCGAGCGTCCCTGCCGCCTCATGGACGTGCCCGCAGACGAACCATGCCGGTTGCTCGCGATCGAGGAATTCGCGCACGGCGCGGCTGCCGATGTGGCGGCCGAAGGCCGCGCGGTCGAGCGGCGTCTCCAGCGGCGGGCAGTGGCAGACCAGGATGAGCGGCTTCAGGCCGGAAAACTTCGCCAGCCGGTCCGAGATTTCCTCTTCGGTATACTCGCCGGGCGTGTCGAAGGGGGTGGGCGAGGAATGCCCGAGGCCGGCGATATGCCAGCCTTCGGCCTGGAAATGGCGGCCGTGCAGCGGGTTCAGCCCGTAGGCCTGGCAGAAGCGTTCGATGTCGGACTCGTGCTCGTGATTGCCCGGCAGGACCCAGACGCGCGGGGCGCGCCGCTTGAGGATTTCGGCCAGCCCGTCCAGCCCGCGGCCCCAGCTCACCAGGTCCCCGGCGGCGATATAAAGATCGGCCTCCCGGGCCATCAGCTCCTCGAGGGCCGCCCGGTCGCCGTGAATGTCGGAAAAAACAAGGATCCGCATGGCCCTTCCCATTCTAGGCGGCGCGGGGGACAATGGGGGCAGGAATCGGGCGGGCGCCGGCGCGCGTCCAAATGAAAAGACACGCGGATGCCGTTGCTACACTGAAAGCAGCAGGGGCGCGTCCCACCCGGTTTCGACATTGCCATGGCCATCGAACCCAAGCAAAGACCGACTGTAAACTCGTGGCTCGAAGAAGAGCTCTACCAGGAGTTTGTGAACCGTCCCGGCCAGGTGGACGAGAGCTGGCAGCAGGTTTTCACGGCCGAGCCGCCGGAAGTGACGCCGCCGCCGGTGAGCCAGACCGTGGTGCTGCCCGCGCCGGAAGAGGCCAAGGCGGCCGCCCCGGTGATGGCGCCGGCGCTGACCCTGAGCCCGAGCGAGCAGCTGGTGCCGCTGAAAGGCGCGCCGGCGCGGATCGCCGAAAACATGAAGGCCAGCCTCGCCGTGCCCACGGCGACCAGCCAGCGGGTGATCCCGGTGAAGGTGATCGACGAGAACCGCCGGCTGCTGAACCACTGGCGGTCGTTGCACGGGCAATCGAAGATCAGCTACACGCACCTGATCGCGTGGGCGGTGGTGCGGGCCATCCGGCACGTGCCGGTGATCAACGACGCTTACGCGGAGGTGGACGGGCAGCCGCACCGCATCGTGCGCCGGCAGATCCACCTTGGCGTCGCCGTCGACGTTCCGGGCAAGGACGGGCACCGCTCGCTGCTGGTGCCTTCCATCAAGAACGCCGGCGAGATGTCGTTTTACGAGTTCTTGCGCGCCTTTGACGACATCGTCGAGCGCGCGCGCAAGGGCAAGCTGACGCCGGACGACTTCCAGGGCACCACGGTCTCGCTTACCAACCCGGGCACGGTGGGGACCGTCGGCAGCGTGCCGCGCCTGATGCCCGGCCAGGGCGCGATCATCGCCACCGGCGCCATCGACTGGCCCGCCGGCTTCCAGGGGGTGAGCGAAGAGCTGCGCGCGCGCCTCGGCCTGTGCAAGGTGATGACGATCACCTGCACCTATGATCACCGCATCATCCAGGGCGCCGAGAGCGGGACGTTCCTCGGCAAGCTCCAGGAGCTGCTCGAGGGCGGCGACCGCTTCTACGAAGAGATCTTCGAACAGACGGGCATGCCCTACCACCCCTTCCGCTGGGAAGTGGACCGCGGGGCGGCGGCCGCCGGCTTCGGCGACGGCGAGCGGATGGGCGAGATCGCCAAGCAGGCGGCGGTGCTCCAGCTCATCAACGCCTACCGCGTGCGCGGCCACCTGATCGCCGACCTGAACCCGCTGGGCGTCAAACCTTCCTATCACCCCGAGCTGGATCCCGCCAACTACGGGCTCACCATCTGGGACTTCGACCGGCAGTTCCTCACCGGCAGCCTGGCCGTGCCCGGGGACCTGAAGCTGGCGCGGCTGCGCGACATCATCGAGCAGCTCCGCCAGACCTACTGCGGCCGGCTGGGCTGCGAGTACATGCACATCCAGCACCCGGAGGAGAAGCGCTGGCTTCAGGAGCGCATGGAGCCGCAGGCCAACAACTGGCCGCTCGACGACACTACGAAACGCCGCATCCTGCTGCGGCTGTTGCAGGCCGAGGGCTTCGAGAATTTCCTCCACACGCGCTTCGTCGGGCAGAAGCGCTTCTCGCTGGAAGGCGGCGAGAGCGCCATGGTGATCCTCGACGAATGCCTGGAGCGCGCGGCCGAGGCCGGCGTGCAGGAGATCGTCATCGGCATGGCGCACCGCGGGCGGCTCACGGTGCTCGCCAACCTGATCGGCAAGTCGATGGCGCAGGTGTTCGGAGAATTCGAGGGCGTGGTGGATCCCGAAATGGCGCAGGGCTCCGGCGACGTGAAGTACCACCTTGGCGCCAGCGGCGTGCAGCGGACCTCGACGGGCCGCGAGATCAAGGTGTCGCTGTCGCCCAACCCGAGCCATCTGGAGGCCGTGAATCCCGTGGTCGAAGGCATCGTCCGCGCCAAGCAGACCTTCATGGGCGACGAGAAGCGCGAGAAGGTCCTGCCGGTGCTTGTCCACGGCGACGCCGCCTTCGCCGGCCAGGGCGTGGTGGCGGAAACGCTGAACCTCTCGCTGCTGAAAGGCTACACGACCGGCGGCACGATCCACCTGGTGATCAACAACCAGATCGGCTTCACGGCCACGGCCGAGGAAAGCCGCTCCTCCACCTACTGCACGGATGTGGCCCGGATGGTGCAGGCGCCGATCCTGCACGTCAACGGCGACGATCCGGAGGCGTGCGCCCGCGCGATGCAGATTGCGCTCGACTACCGGATGAAATTCAAGAAGGACGTGGTGATCGACCTCGTCTGCTACCGCAAGTACGGCCACAACGAAGGCGACGACCCCAGCTACACGCAGCCGGTGATGTACCGCATCATCAAGGCCAAGGAGTCGCCCGGCACGCTTTACACGCAGCGGCTGCTGCGCGAAGGCGTGGTGACCAAAGACAGCGTGGAGCGGATCCGGCGGCAGATCCAGGACGCGCTGAACGCCGCCCACGAAGAGGCCGTGCGCAAGGGCGAGAAGTGGGAATTGCAGGAGGTCACCGAATACGAAGAGGCCACGCTGCCGCAGGCATGTCCGCGCACGGCCGCCGACGAGGCGCTGCTCGAAAAGGTCGTCGAGGGCATCACGACGTTCCCGCCGGGCTTCACGCTGCACCCGAAGCTGAAGGGCTTCATCGAGAAGCGGCGCGATATCCTCCGGGGCGGGCCGGTCGACTGGGCCGCCGCAGAAACCCTGGCCTTCGGCACGCTGGTGCTGGAAGGCACGCCGGTGCGGCTGAGCGGGCAGGACAGCGCGCGCGGCACGTTCTCGCAGCGCCATCTGGAGTATTTCGACTACAACACCGGCGAGCCGTACATCCCGTTGCAGCACCTCGACCCGCGGCAGGCGCGGTTCGAGGTCTACGACAGCTCGCTGAGCGAGTATGCGGTGATGGGCTTCGAGTACGGCTACTCGCTCGGCGACCCGCTTACGCTGACGCTGTGGGAGGCGCAGTTCGGCGACTTCGCCAACGGCGCACAAATCATGATCGACCAGTTCATCGCCGCCGGCGAGGCCAAGTGGGGCCAGCCTTCCGGACTCGTGCTGCTGTTGCCGCACGGCTACGAAGGGCAGGGGCCGGAACACTCCAGCGCGCGCATCGAGCGCTTCCTCCAGCTGGCGGCGGAAAACAACCTGCAAATCTGCAACGCCACCACGCCGGCCCAGTACTTCCACCTGCTGCGCCGCCAGATGTACGGCGGCCACGACCGCCGCGGCGTCCGCAAGCCTCTGGTGATCTTCACGCCGAAGAGCCTGTTGCGCCACCCGCGCTGCGCGAGCGCGCTCCACGATCTGACGCGCGGCTTCTTCGAGCCGGTGCTGTCGGACCCGGGCCCCGTGCAGCCGGACCGCGTGGTCAAGGTCCTGTTCTGCTCGGGCAAGATCTTCTACGAGCTGCTGGCCGAGCGCGAGAAGCGCGAGGCCTGGGACACGGCCATCGTGCGCATCGAGCAGCTCTACCCTTGGCCCGAACAGGAAGTGGAAGCGGCGCTGTGGCGGTACCCGTCAACGGCGGAGATCGTCTGGGTGCAGGAAGAGCCCCGCAACCAGGGCGCTTACCTGTTTGTCCGGGACCGCCTCGAGCCGCTGCTGGCGCAGTCGCGCCGCGTGCTGCGTTACGCGGGGCGGCCGGAGGCGGCCGCGACAAGCACCGGCTCGGCGAAGCGCCACGCGCAGGAACAGGCCGCTGTGCTTGAGGATGCTTTCAGCGGCGGCAGCCCGGTGCGCCCGCGCCGCTACCGCGTGGTGGAGAAGCGCCGCAGCCCGGTTGCAGACGACAGCCAGAGTCCGGCCAACCCGTAGTTCCGGCGAGTTCCTGAGTGTGCCTTCGCCTCCCGGGGCGAAGGCGCGCCGATCGGCCGATCGGGGGGCCCTGCCCTGTTCCGGGACATTGTCGAAGCGTCCCGAACCGCGCAAGAACTCCCGGCCCGCCGCGCTCCGCATCCCTCTCGCGCACTGTCGCGGGATGTTTCGGGGTGTTGGAGACGTCGCCCCCGGGCCTGAGGCTGCGGCCGGAGAAAAACTTCGGCCCGGCGGAGGAGGAGGCCGCCGGGCCGCGGTTTCAGGAAGGCGAATCGAAGGAGGGGGCTTCGATCGCTCCTCGGCAGTGTCCGACAGGCTGTCTGGCCCGGCCCCGGCCCGGGAATCATCCCGCCGGGGGAAGTTGGACCCCAAGGCCATTTCAGCCAATCAGGTCTATATCTACTAAACTACGTTTTGATGGAAAATGCAATACCCCGCAGCGTCTTTGTTCGGAAATTCTGATTAAAGTTGCTCCATCCGGGGGCTCCAGGGCCGGAACCGGCCGTGGCAGTGCTGATTGTGTTGAGAATCCCGACAGGCGGCGCGCTTGCGCCGGTTTACCGGATGGCGCCCCGCTCGCGAAGAATGCGGACGACGGCCTCCACCGGCAGGGCTTCCACGCGCCGGCCGTTGCCCTCGGTGGTGGTGGCCTTGAAGAGGGAGTTGTACACCGCTTCCTCGGTGGCTTCGATCACCGCCTCGAACAAAGGGGACATTTCCTCGTTCGACAACAGCCGCTGCGGGTTCCGCGCGGTTGAGAAGGCGATGGCGTAGTCTCCGCTGCCGTTGGATCCGGCGGCCCCGGTGCGGCCGAGCCCGAGGGCGGTCCGTGCGGCCAGCCTCTTCAGATTGCGGGCATCCACGGGGGCGTCGGTGGCCGCCACCACGATCACGCTCCCGTCTTTGGGGCTCGCGGTTCCGGAGCGGAGGAGCCGGCCCACGGGCACGCCCAGGATCATGAGGTCGCCGCCGTAGTTGGTTTGAACGAGCACTCCCACCGTCCAGCCGCCCGCCCGGCGGCTGGCGGTGCCGATGCCGCCCTTCCAGCCGAAGGCGACCGTGCCCGCGCCCGCGCCGACACAGCCCTCCTCGACAGGCCCCTCGCGGGCGCCGCGAATTGCCGCAAAGACCTCGTCCCGGCCGCAGTGGCGCCCGCGGATGTCGTTGAGCAAGCCGTCGTTGGTTTCGGCGACCAGGGGGTTGATGCTGCGGACGCTTTCATTGCCGGGCAGGGCCAGCATGTAATCGAGCAGCGCGTCGGCCACGCGGGGAACGTTCAGAGTGGAGGTGAGCAGGATCGGGGTTTCGATCTCCCCAAGCTCCTCCACCTGGGTGGCGCCGGCCAGCTTGCCGAAGCCGTTGAAGACGTAGACGGCGCCGGCGACCTTATCGCGGAAGAGGTTGCCTCCGTGCGGCAGGATGGCGGTGACTCCCGTGCGCACGTCTGTGCCGCGCACGAGCGTCGCGTGGCCTGCCCGCACGCCTGCCACATCGGTGATAGCGTTCCATTTTCCTGCGGGCAGGCGGCCGGGCGCGATGCCCAGCTCTCTGGCCCGCGGACGCACCGGCTGGGCGTTCATGCCGGCGAAGAGACACACTGCGAGGGCCGCTTTCCACATGGATTCCACCATACCGCGGCCCGCGCGCCAGGCTGGAGGCGCCCGGCGGCTATTGAACGCGGACGACGTTTTCCGCTTGCAGTCCCTTCGGCCCGGTCTTGACCTCGAATTCGACTTCCATGCCTTCGTCGAGCGTGCGGTAGCCCTGCATCTGGATGGCCGAGAAGTGCACGAAGACGTCTTCGCCCGTGCTCCTCTGGATGAACCCGTAGCCTTTGGCGGCGTTGAACCACTTCACAACACCCTTTTCCTTCACGACAGCTTCTCCTGATTCAGACCTCGATGCCACGCACGACCCGGCCGGCAGCCGATTCGAGAAAGATTTCGCCCGGAATAACGGGCCGGCGATGCGGAAGATCGAGTGGCCAACTACTCTAACGGACTCTTTCAGCATGGCAGCGGGTGCAAGATTCTTGCATCCCGAAAAGACGGTATGAGCCATGCCGGATTCCGCCGCCGGATCCGGGCGCAATCCAGGCCGCAGGCGCCGTGGTATGTTTGCCTTCAGGCCGCCGATGAACGAACCCGAACGCCGGTTCCATGCGTTGCAAATCGGGCGCGAAGGCCGTGTGCGCACCTTGCGCCTGAACTCGCCCGCCACACGCAACCTTCTCGATCCGCCGATGCTCGAGGCCCTGGCGGCAGCCCTCGAGGACGCCGCCGCCGACCCCGGACCGGCGCGGTGCTCCTTCTGCAAAGCGGCGAGGTTTTTTGCGCGGGTGCGGATCTTGCGGCGCCGGGAAATGCCGAGCTGCAAGCGCGGTATTCCGGCGATCTTTTCCGGCTGTTCGCCGCTCCGCTCTGGCATGCGAAACCGGTGCTGGCGGCCGTGCGCGGCGCCTGCGCCGGCGCCGGGGTGGGGATTCTCTGCCGTTGCCATTTCGTTCTTGCCGCGCAAGGCGCGAAATTCGGCGTCACGGAGATTCACTCCGGCCTGTGGCCATTTCCCTATTACGAAGCGATGACAGCGGCGCTGGGCGGGCGCCGCGCCTGCGAGCTGGCGCTGACGGGCCGCGCATTTTCCGCCGCCGACGCCCTGTCGTTCGGGCTGGTTCACGAGCTCGTCCCGCCTTTCGAGCTGGAAGACCGCGCGATGCAAATGGCACAGACGCTGGCTGCTTTGAGCCCCGCCGCCGTTTCCGCAGGCCTGCGCCTGGCTTCGGGCGGCGCCCAGGCCCGGGCGTTGTGGGATGAGGCCCTCCAATCGCCCGATTTTGCCGAGGGCGCGGAGGCCCTGCGCGAGCGGCGCCGGCCTCGCTGGCCGTCCGCAAAGAGCGGCGAAACAGAAAAAAGGGCGCGGGAATAAACCGCGCCCGGAGAGAAAAGAAAAGGCGATTTTCAGTTGCGGTCGGGCAGCAGAATCAGGTCGAACGGCGCTCCGCCGCCCCTGGAATCCACAGCAATGATCGTGCGGATCATCCCGCCCCAGGTCACCAGACGGTGGCTGTCGATGGCAATCGTCTTCGTGCCGGCCACCGCCACGCGCGCCTGGTACATGCCGATCGGAACCGAGAGGTAGCCGGAAGCCGCCTTGAACGGCACGTTGGTCAATACGGGCTGCTTGCCCGACAGTGTCTCAAACGGCGTGGTCACGTACACGTCCACCGCCGGCGCGCCAGGAGCGGTATGGGCCACCCGGATCTTGATGCGTCCGTCGGCAGGCGCAGAGTTGTCGTCTTCGAGCAGCATCACGTCAAAGCCCGGGCTGGCGCCGCCCGCGTAGCCAACCGCAATGGCCGTGTAGTCCTTCCCCGCCTGGAGAGGCACCGACAGCTGCTTGACCACCGTGTTGGTTCCCGTGACCTTGATTTCCACGTTGTAGGTCCCGACCGGGAGGCTCAGGTACTCGGAGTACTCCCGGAAGGGAAGATTCTCGAGCACGATGTTGCCGTTGACGTAAATATCCACCGCCGGGGCGTCAGGCGAAGCGTGCACAACGCGCACCCTGGCGCCCGTGCTTTGGGCGAACAATGTTCCCGCAGCCAGTGCGGCGGCTGCAAATGCAAACAAAAAGCGTTTCATCCCCACTCCTTTTTTCGCTGATTTGCCGTTGCGGACCGGTGAAAGATCCGCTCACGCTTGTCGAAATGCGGAAAACCCGCCCGTTGGTGCAAAAAAATCGTCGGGAGCCGGAGGAGGAATTACCGCAGCCGCCAGCGAATGCCCAGCCGCCACAGCCGCGGGCTGCCGAGCAGCGGGGCGGGACTGTAGCCGGCGATCACTTCGCGGTTGGCCGCGTTTTCGACGGCGAAGTGAATTTCCACGCCCGCGGCCAGCTGGCGGCGCGCCGTGGCCTGCCACACGGCGAAGCCGGGCAGCAGGAACAGATTGCGGTCGTCCTCGAACTGCGACGCCGACGCCCGCAGCCCTGCCGTGACGGAAGTCCCGCCGCTCTGCCACCCGGCGAGAAAGCTCCCCTGGTGGCGGGGCGTTTGCGGAATCCGCTCGCCGGAGGCGAAGCGCGCATCGGCCATCAGCCAGGCGGCTTCGGCGAACCAGGCCGCGCGGCGCCATGCAATGGACGCTTCCGCGCCGCGCACCTGCGCCTCGCCGGCATTGTCGCGCTGCCGCGTGATGAGCTGCGGGGTCACGCTGCGCGTGACGTTGGTGATCAGGCCGCCGAGCCGGTTGTGGAAGCCGGTGAAGCTCGCCCGCCAGCGCGAGGCGGCGAGGTCCCAGCCTGCTTCCACGCCGCGCAGCGACTCGGGCTTCAGGGCCGCATTGGCCAGCGTGACGACGTTGCCGGCGCGGAATTCCCGGTAGAGCTCGTTGAGCGTCGGCGCCCGCAAGGCGCGGTATGCGGCCGCGCGGACCCGCCATCGCTCCCGGCCCGCGGCGAGACCGGCGGCGGGCATCCAGAACGCCGGCGCAGCGCCCGGGTCGTGCCGGCGCAGGCCGGCGGTCAGCCGCAGCGGCCCCGCGTTGAAGGCCGAGTGCGCAAAAATCCCGTGCTGCGTTTGCGAGCCGCCGCCGGCGCGGAACCCGGCCGGGTAGAGCGTTTCGCGCGACTCGCCCCAGGCCCGCACCGCGTCGCCGCCGGCCAACAGGCTCCAACGCCGCGCGCTCCTCTGCCAGAGCGCGGAGCCGCCGGTGGCATCGGCGGGGACGCTCTGCCGGGATGTGAGCCGCTCCGTCTGCCGGCCTGCGCCGACGGCGCTGAACGTTGCACGGTATTCTTCGCGCGTGTGCCAGGCGACAACGTTGAACGCGGAGCTGCCCGCCTGCTGCCACCAGTTGGCGGCGGCGGTTCCCGCCGAAGTGGAATTGCGCGTCAGCACGGTGCCGTTGTTGCGCTCCTCGCCCAGCCCGTCCGCGCGCAGGAAGAGACGGCGGGAACCGCTCGAACGGGACAGCCGCAGCGCACCGGCTGCGAAGCGGACATTGGCCGGCTCGTCAATCGGCCCGCGGGCCCCGGCCGGAGCGACGAAGAAGCCGTCCGTGTGGAGCGCGCGCAGGCTGAGGCCCGCCGCCCAGCCCGCAGCAAGCTGCCGCTCTGCGCCTGCGGACGCCTGGTGCGTCTGATAATTGCCGCCTTCGTGGCCGAGCCAGGCTGCGCGCGCGGCCGGTTCGCGGCTCACAAGATGGATGGCGCCGCCCATCGACTTGTCGCCGAAGGCGCTGGTCGGCGCGCCGCGTGTGACTTCGACGCGCGAGATCAGCTCCGGGTCGAGCCGCGTCCACGAGACCCAGCCGCCGAAGGGGCTGTTGGCGGGGACGCCGTCCCAAAGCAGCAGCGTGCGGCTGGCGCCCGTCGAGCCGAGCCCGCGCAGGCTGACGCCTTGCGTGGTCGGGTTCGCCACAAGCGACGAGGTGCGGCGGAACAGCGTGAATCCCGGCAGCATCCGCAGGCGGTCGTCGAGGTTGACGCCGGGGAGCGCGTCTAGCCTGGACTGGTCCCAGACGGTGGTGTGCGCCACGGCTTCAGCGGCTACGGAGGCGGTCACCGTGACGGTGGCGTGCAACGGCTCAGGGGGCGGAGGGCCGGCCGGTTGCCCAGTGGAGAGGATCGATGATGCGAGCATCCACCCAGCCAGACTCTTCCAGGCGCGCGGGCGACGCGCTGAACACCACGCTGACAGCCGGTTCATCGAGGGGACGCAAAGGCGCGGCGCGGAGGCGGGGCTCGACCAGCGCCAGATATTTCAGGATAGCGTAGACGTCGTTCTCCACCGGCACCAGCGTTTGCCAGTCCTGCGTGCGGAACCGGATGCGCGCGCCTTTCCGGGAGAAGCGCCAGGCGAGGAAGGCGCAGCACTCGAGCGCGCGCTCGAACCAGGCGGCGTGCTCGGGGGGCGTTTCCAGATCGAGCACGAGCGTCACCAGGATCTCCTGCTCGCGGGCGAACTCGCGCACCTGCAACTCGCCCGTATGAGCGGTGGCGCGCCAGTCGACGTGCCGCGCGCTCTCGAACGGGATGTAGGGGCGGATGCGGTAGAAGTCGTGCCCGAGGCCGCGGAACAGCGTCTCGGCGTCGCCGGCGACTTCGGCCAGCAGCAGCTCGAAGCCGGGTTGGGGCTCGATGGAAGGATAGACGAGCAGATCCTGCCGCATCGTCACCCGGGCCCGCCGCTCGGCGAAGCCGAACGGAAAAGCGGTGGAGAAGACGAAGCTGTCCTCGGCGTGGATGCCGCGGCGGGGGAAGCGCACCTCGACGGTGGTCTCGACGCTGGCGCCGCCGGGGATCACGGGAAAGTACAGGTCCGCCGGGAAAACATCCGGGTCGGCGCCGGCCAGCCGGATGGAGAACGACGGCACGCGCTTCTTCACGTTGCGCAGGACCAGCCGCGCCGGCGCCGGCTGCCGGGCGCAGACGTGTTCCGGGAGGCGGATTTCCAGCTCGAGCCCGGCGATGCCGAGGCGGCTGAGGAAACTGCTGACGACGAGGACGGAGATCATCGCCGCCAGCACCAGGAACAGCAGGTTGTTGCCGGAGGCGAAACCGGCGCCGCCCACCAGCAGGGCGGCGGACAGAAAGAGGATGCCGCGCGTGGTGATGCGCTCGCGCACGCGGTGCTCCAGCCACCGGCGCGCGCCGGAGGCGCGGTTCCGCCACCAGTCCTTCATGCGGCTGGTTTCATTCTGTCATAATGGCCGTTTCCCCATGCCTGCCGAATCCGCGCCGCCAGTCCGGCTGCTGCGCTCGCTCAGCCTGTTCCAGTTGATCGTGATGGGCGTGATCATGGTGCAGCCGACGGCGCCGATGCCGCCGTTCGGGGCCATCAGCGCCGGCGCCAACGGCCACGTGGTCACCACCGTGCTCATCGCGATGTTCGCGATGATGCTCACGGCGGTCAGCTACGGCCGCATGGCGCGCGCCTACCCGGCGGCGGGCAGCGCCTACACGTATGTCGCCCGCGAGCTGCATCCCGCGCTTGGCTATTTCACCGGCTGGAGCATGCTGCTCGACTACATGGTGAACCCGCTGATCTGCGTCATCTGGTGCTCGAAGGCGTTGATGGGGCTGTTTCCGGGCACGCCGTTCGCGATGTGGGCCGCCGCCTTCGCGCTGCTGTTCACCGGGCTCAACCTGCGGCGCATCACCGCCACCGCGCGCACGAACGAGTTTCTCACCGCAGCCATGGGCGTGGTGATTCTGTGGACTCTCGGCGCGTGCGCCCGCTACGTGATGCACCTGCCGGATCTGGACGCGCAGCGGTTTCTCACGCCGTTTTACGACCCCGAGCGGTTCTCCTGGCGCGCGCTGTCGAACGGCGCCTCGATCGCCGTGCTGACCTACATCGGCTATGACGGCATCGCCACGCTGTCGGAAGAGGCGAAGAACCCGCGCCGCAACATTCTGCGCGCCATGGTGGCGACCTGCTTCATCATCGGCGTGCTCAGCGCGGTGGAGGTCTATGCGGCGCAGCTCGTCTGGCCCGCGGCCGAGCCGTACCCGGATCCGGACACCGCCTACCTGGCCATCGCCCGCCGCGCGGGAGGCGAGATTTTGTTTCAAACGCTTTCATGGACTCTTGTCGTCGCCACCGTCGGCTCGGCCTCGGGCGCACTGCTGGCCGGCGCGCGCCTTCTTTACGGCATGGGCCGCGACAACGCCATCCCGAAATCCTTCTTCGGGTATCTGCACCCGAAGACGCGCGTGCCGAGCCGGAACGTGATGCTCATGGGCGCGCTCGCGCTGCTCGGCGCCTTCCTCATCTCCTACCAGACCGGCGCCGAGCTGCTGAACTTCGGCGCGCTGATCGGCTTCATGGGCGTCAACATGTCGAGCCTCGTCCACTATTTCTTCCGCGAGCGCGACCGCCACTGGTCGCAGCTGGCGATCCCCGGCGCGGGTTTTGTCGTGTGCCTGTACCTGTGGCTCAGCCTGAGCTGGATCGCCAAGATCGCCGGCTTCGCCTGGCTGCTCTTCGGCGTGGCCTATGGCGCCTGGAAGACGGGCGGGTTCCGCCGCGACATCATCCGCTTCGAAATCCCCCCCGACGAATAAAAATGGGGTCAGACACCCAATGCCCCATTTTTTTCGGGCCGAATTTCCGCGCCCGACCACAACATCTTGTGGTCTGTCTCCATTGGGCGCCCCGGCCGCTGCCGAGCTCCTCTGCCGGGCGTCGACCGATGCCCTGCCCCTGTGTGTGAGGATAGCTTGGCCACAGGCCGTACAACCCGTTTTCCAGGAGAGCGTTGCACGATCCAGCGGCGCTGGCCCGCCGGTCGCGGCAACCATCGCCGGAGCCGAGGGGGGAAATGGTGCATTGGGTGTCTGACCCCATTTCCGGTTTATGCTGGGGGCAGGTGAACACGTCCATGTTGTACGAGAAAACATCCCAGAAGTCGATGGCCGAAATCGAGCTTGCGCTGCGCGACTCCGCCGCGCGCCACAAGTTCGGGGTGATCCACGTCCACGATCTCCAGAAAACCATGAAGGAAAAAGGGGTCGATTTCCCCAACGAGTGCATCATCTTCGAGGTCTGCAACCCGCACCAGGCCAAGCGCGCCCTCGAGGCCAACCCCGCCATCTCCACCGTTCTGCCCTGCCGGATCTCCGTCTACCAGCGCGGCGACGAACGCGTGATCTCCACTTTTCTTCCGACCGCCATGATGCAGCTGTTTGAATCAGCGGGCCTCGAGCCGATCGCCAGGGAGGTTGAGACCGTCGTCAAGGCGATGATCGACGAATCGGCCTGAGCCCGGCCGCGCGGCGGCAGCGACGCGCGCTCTCTTCTGACAGTTCCCGCGGCCGCCCAGGCGCCTATTTTCGGCGGGAAACGAGCTGCTTTTCCAGTTTCGCGAGGAGTTTGCCGCGCTCGCCCGTCTCCCAGGCGCGTTCGAGTTCCTCCTGGCCAATCCCGCCCAGCGAGCCCAGCAGCAGGTAAGCCGGAAGCGCATGCGGCAGGTGTTGCCACCGCGCCATTTCAAACAGCGCCGGCAAGGCCCGTTCCCGGATCTGCGCCGCCGCTGCCTGGTCGCCCAGCTCGAGGTACATCTGCAACACCTGGGCCGCCTCCAGCCGGTCGCTCAAGACAATGGAATTGAGCATTTCAACAAACCAGGTGGGCTGCACGCGCAGTCCCGTCTGCCGTTGGGTCAGCGCCAGCCAGGCGATGCCTTTGAGCGCGCGCGCGGCGTTGCGCCGCACCGCGGGTTCCGGGTCGCGCAGCGCCAGTTGGAGCGGCGCCACGGCTGCCGCCTTGTCCGGGACATAGCCGGCCACGTAAGCCGCGACCGCACGCGCCTCCGGGTCTGCGGCTTCCTGCAAAGCGTGCAGAATCACACCGGCGTGGAGCTGCGCCAGCGCCTCCAGCCGCTGCTGCGCCACGCGGCAGGCCACATTCTCCATCATCGAGTGCCCGCGCGAGAGATCCTCGCGCAAGTCCCCGGCCGCCGTCGCCCGCGCCAGCGCCGAGGCGAAGTCCTCGTAGGCGGTGACGATTTCCTCCGGCAATGCCAGCGACTCGTCGGCCGGCGCCGGGCGCGTTTCAAACCTCGCGCCGCCCCGCTCCTCGATGCCCACGTACAGCACGGCGCGGCCCTGTTCGCAACAGAAAGCCTCCAGTTGCGCCCGCAGAACGCCGTCGAGCGACTCCAATCGCTCCTCGGCCTCGGCCTTCGACCGCGGCAGCGGGTCTCCGGGCGCCACTGCCAGCGCTTTGCGGATCTTTTCTACCGGCGTGCGGTGGGCGCCATAAATTTCGATGACCCCGACCCGCGGCTGGGCGCCCGCCACGAGCGCCGCCCACATCCCCGCCAGCCACAAGCTCTGTTTGCTGAACATTGCCGCCTTTCCGGCGCCTTCCGCCTTCTTCCATTCTCCCTCTGAATGGTGGGTGAAATCCTTCAGGCCCCCTCGGCGGCAATTGCCATTTCAGCCGGGGCTGGGGCATCTGCCCCAATCATAAGAGGGGCTGATACAACAGGCCATATTTGAAACCTGCCCTGAATCAGTACATAGGGAGTTTCCACCCTGAAAACCCCGGTTGGCATCCGGCGTGCTACAGTTCCGGGCGAGATCCCTATGCCGAGAAATTTCGTCACCATTGACGGCAATGAAGCCGCCGCCTATGTAGCGCACAAGACCAACGAGGTCATCGCCATCTATCCGATCACGCCCTCTTCGCCGATGGGCGAATGGTCGGACCAGTGGTCGAGCGAAGGCAAGCCGAACATCTGGGGCACGGTTCCCACTGTGGTCGAGATGCAGAGCGAAGGCGGCGCTGCCGGCGCTGTTCACGGCTCGCTTCAGGCGGGGGCGCTGACGACGACCTTCACGTCGGCTCAAGGCCTGCTGCTGATGATCCCCAATATGTACAAGATCGCCGGCGAGCTGACGTCGACGGTCTTCCATGTGGCCGCCCGCAGCCTTGCGACGCACGCGCTGTCGATTTTCGGCGATCACCAGGACGTGATGGCGTGCCGCGCCACCGGGTGGGCGATGCTCGCCTCGAACTCCGTGCAGGAAGTCATGGACATGGCGCTCATCGCGCAGGCCGCCACGCTCGAGGCGCGCGTGCCCATCATCCACTTCTTCGACGGGTTCCGCACTTCCCACGAAGTGAGCAAGGTGGAGCAGCTCACCGTGGACGACATGAAGGCGATGCTGCCTGACGAGCTGATCCGCGCCCACCGCGAGCGCGCGATGAACCCGGACCGGCCCGTGCTTCGCGGCACCGCGCAGAACCCGGACGTTTACTTCCAGGCGCGCGAGGCGGTCAACAAGTACTACCTGGCGGCGCCGGCCATCGTGCAGAAGGCGATGGACCGTTTTGCCGAGATCGTTGGCCGCCGCTACCGCCTGTTCGACTATGTGGGCGCGCCGGATGCCGAACGCATTGTCATCCTCATGGGTTCCGGCGCCGAGACGGCGCAGGAAACTGTTGAATACCTTGCCGCGCGCGGCGAAAAAGTCGGCGTGCTGAAAGTCCGGCTGTTCCGCCCCTTCTCGCTCGAGCACTTCCTCGCCGCCCTGCCGCCGACCGTGAAGGCCATCGCCGTGCTGGACCGCACGAAGGAGCCGGGCAGCGCCGGCGAGCCGCTTTACCAGGATGTGGTCACGGCCCTGATGGAAGGCCAGACGGCCGGCAAGCTGCCGTTTGCCTCCATGCCCAGAGTGATCGGCGGCCGCTACGGCCTGTCCTCGAAGGAATTCACGCCGGCCATGGTCAAGGCTGTCTTCGACGAGCTGAAGAAGGGCCAGCCGAAGAACCATTTCACCGTCGGCATCGTCGACGACGTCACCTTCACGTCTCTCGATTACGATCCCTCCTTCTCGACTGAAGACGACAAGACCATCCGCTGCCTGTTCTACGGCCTGGGCGCGGACGGCACGGTCGGCGCCAACAAGAACAGCGTGAAGATCATCGGCGAGGAGACGGACAACTGGGCCCAGGGCTACTTCGTGTACGACTCGAAGAAGTCCGGCTCGATCACCATTTCGCACCTCCGCTTCGGTCCCAGGCCGATCCGCAGCACCTATCTGATCTCGCGCGCCAACTTCGTCGCCTGCCACCAGTGGTCGTTTCTCGAGCGGATCGACATGCTGAGGTGGGCCGTGCCCGGCGGCATCTTCCTGCTGAACTCGCCTTACGGCCCCGACGAGGTATGGGACCACCTGCCGCGCACGGTGCAACAGGAGATCCTCGACAAGAAGCTGAAGTTCTACGTCATCGACGCCTACTCGGTGGCGCGCGAAACCGGCATGGGGACGCGCATCAACACGATCATGCAGACCTGCTTCTTCGCCATTTCCGGCGTCCTGCCGCGCGAGGAAGCGATCGAGCAGATCAAGAAGGCCATTGTGAAGACTTACGGCCGGCGGGGCGAGGCCGTGGTGCAGAAGAACTTCGCCGCGGTCGACAAGACGCTCGAGCGGCTGCATGAAGTCCGGGTGCCGGACCGGATCACGGCGGCGAAGGACCTGCGCCCGCCCGTGCCGCCCGAGGCGCCCGAGTTCGTCCGCAACGTTCTCGGCAAGATCATCGAGGGCAACGGCGACGCGCTGCCGGTATCGGCCTTCCCGGTGGACGGCACGTTCCCGACGGCCACGGCGATGTGGGAGAAGCGCAACATCGCCCTGGAGATCCCGGTCTGGGACGAAAAGCTCTGCATTCAGTGCGGCAAGTGCGTGCTGGTGTGCCCGCACGCCACCATCCGCGCCAAGATCTACGACCCGAAGCATCTGGAGAACGCCCCGCCGGCGTTCAAGCACGCGCCGGCGCGGTGGAAGGACTTCAAGGACCTGGCCTACACGCTCCAGGTGGCGCCGGAAGACTGCACCGACTGCGCGCTTTGCGTCGAGGCCTGCCCGGTGAAGGACAAGGCGCAGCCCAAGCGCAAGGCCATCAACATGGAGCCGCAGGAGCCGCTGCGGGCGCAGGAAGCGGCCAACTGGGATTTCTTCTTCCGCCTGCCGGAGTTCGACCGGACGAAGCTCAACCAGACGCAGGTGAAAGACCTCCAGGTCTTCCAGCCGCTGTTCGAGTTCTCCGGCGCCTGCTCCGGCTGCGGCGAAACGCCGTATGTGAAGCTGCTGACCCAGCTGTTCGGCGACCGGGCGATGATCGCCAACGCCACCGGCTGTTCGTCGATCTACGGCGGCAACCTGCCGACCACGCCCTACACGGTGAACCCGGAAGGGCGCGGCCCGGCGTGGAACAACTCGCTTTTTGAGGACAACGCCGAGTTCGGCTTCGGCATGCGGCTCGCGCTCGACCAGCAGGCCCGTTATGCGGCCGACCTGCTCAAGGCGCTGGCGCCGCAGATTGGCGAGAACCTGGTCGAGGCGCTTCTCGGCGCCGACCAGAGCACCGAGGAAGGCATTCTCGCACAGCGGGCGCGGGTGGCCGAGCTGAAGAAGAAAATCGGCGAGCTGTTGCCGAAGGCGAACGGCTCGAGCCTGCTGTACCGCGACCTGCTGGCCGTGGCCGACTCGCTGGTCCGCAGAAGCGTGTGGATCGTGGGCGGCGACGGCTGGGCTTACGACATCGGCTACGGCGGGCTGGACCATGTGCTCGCCTCCGGCCGCGATGTCAACATCCTGGTGCTCGACACGGAGGTCTACTCGAACACCGGCGGGCAGTGCTCGAAGGCGACGCCGCGCGCCGCAGTGGCCAAGTTCGCCGCCGGCGGCAAGCCTTCAGCGAAGAAGGACCTCGCGATGATGGCCGTCAACTACGGCAACGTCTACGTGGCGCGCGTGGCGATGGGCGCCAGCGACATGCAGACCGTCAAGGCGTTCCTCGAGGCCGAAAAGTGGAGGGGCCCGTCGCTCATCATCGCCTACTCGCACTGCATCGCCCACGGCTACGACATGCGCTTCGGCCTCGAGCAGCAGAAGCTCGCCGTGCAGACGGGCTACTGGCCGCTGTTCCGCTACAACCCGGCTCTGGCGGCCGAGGGAAAGAACCCGTTCGTGCTCGACTCGAAGGCGCCTTCGCTGCCGCTCGAGAAGTACATCTACAATGAGACGCGTTACACGATGCTGGTCCACTCGAAGCCCGAGGACGCACGGCGGCTGCTGGCCGAGGCGCAGGCCGACGTGATGAACCGCTGGCGCATCTACGAACAGATGGCCGCCATGCAGGGCGCTCCGGTGGAAACCGCCCAGGGAGGAAACTGATCATGGCCATCGATCTTTCGACCACCTATCTCGGACTCGAGCTCCGTTCCCCGCTCGTGGCTTCCTCGTCCCCGCTGTGCAAGGACATCGGCAACATCCTGCGGCTGGAAGACGCCGGAGCCAGCGCCATCGTCCTGCACTCGCTGTTCGAGGAGCAGATCCAGCTGGAAAGCGGCGAGCTGGACCGCTTCCTGTCGGAGACCGCCGAATCCTATGTGGAGGCTTCGAGCTATTTCCCGGAGCTGTCCTCGTACAACTTCGGCCCCGAGCCTTACCTCGAGCACCTGCGCAAGGCCAAGGACAGCGTCGACGTGCCCGTCATCGCCAGCCTGAACGGCATCTCCACCGGCGGCTGGATCCGGTACGCGCAGATGATGGAGCAGGCCGGCGCCGACGCGCTGGAGCTGAACATCTACTTCCTGCCCACCGATCTGGAACTCACCGCGCAGAAGATCGAAGACACCTACTGCGATCTGGTGAGCCACATCAAGGCGAGCGTCCGCATCCCCGTCTCGGTCAAGCTCGGGCCGTTCTTCACGGCGTTCGGCAACTTCGCCATGCGGCTCGACGCGGCGGGCGCCGACGGCCTGGTGCTGTTCAACCGCTTCTACCAGCCGGATTTCGACATCGAGAATCTCGAAGTGGTGCCCAACCTGGTGCTCAGCGACAGCGACGAGCTGCGGCTGCGGCTGCACTGGGTGGCGCTGCTGTACAACCGCATCCGCCCGGACCTGGCCATCACCGGCGGAGTCCACACGGCGGAGGATGTCGTCAAGGGGATCATGGCAGGCGCCCGCTGCACCATGATGACATCGGCGCTGCTCCGGCACGGGATTCCGTACCTGGAGAAAGTCGAAGAAGACCTCATCGACTGGATGGAGGAGCACGAGTATGAATCCATCCGCCAGATGCGCGGCTCGATGAGCGCACAGTCGGTGGCCGAGCCGGCCGCATTCGAGCGCGCCAACTACATGAAGGTCCTTTCGAGCTACACCCTCAAGCCGGCCTCGCGCTGAGGGTCAAGCCGGCATGGAAGCGCCCGCCTGCCGCCGACGGGGATCTCCCGGGCGGTCCGGTGCGGACCGCCCGGTTTTGTATCCGACCGCAACCGAGGGCCGCCGTGGCTGCGGCTGCCGGCGCGCGCGGAGGGCCTGTCACAGGAGTTGGCAAAAATCGCAGGCGCCGAAAACGCCCTGATTTCACGGGAATTTTTGCTTTCCACGGCGGAATGCGCCGCCTGTTTTGCGCCGTTGCCGCGCGAAAATGCCGGCCATGCCAGAGCAAGTCCCCCAGGCGCCCCCCTGGATTGACACAGAGACCTTCCGCCTTCCCGATTCCTGCTTTTTCCGCCAGAGCGCGCCCAAGAACCTGATCGTGCTCCACGCGACGGCAAGCTCCACGGCCCGGAGCGTCTACGAGACGTGGAAAAGCCCGGCCAACGGGCGCGTGGCCACGGCGTACGTGGTCGAGCGCGACGGGCGCATCTTCCAGACGTTCCCGCCGGAATGCTGGGCGTACCATCTGGGGATGCGGGAGCGCAACCCGGGCCACTACAACGACCGCCGCTCGATCGGCATTGAAATTGTCAACCCCGGCCCGCTGCGGCCCGACCCGGACGGCGGCGACACGCTGAACTGGTGGCCGAAGAACTTCCGCGAGCCCTGGTGCCGGGCGAGCGAAACGAAGAAGTACGTCCGCCGCGACTATCGCGGCTACAAATTCTACGCGACGTACACGCCGGAGCAGCAAGAGGCCGTACGCCGCCTGGTCGAGCATCTTTGCCGCCGGTTCGGGATTCCGGCTCTCCTGCCGCCCGCGGAGCGGCGCCCGGTGTGCGACCCCGCGTTCTTCTGCCGCTTTGAAGGCATCGCCGCGCACCAGAATTTCCGCTCCGACAAGCTCGACGTCGGCCCGGCGTGGAGCTGGGACTCGCTGCTTCCGGCGGCCGCGCAGAAGCTGCCGAAAGCGGCCTGAACACACGAAAGGCGGCCCCGCGGGGCCGCCCTTCGCGCGGATCCGGGTTTGCCGGTCCGGCGTTACCAGCCGAGCCGCAGGCCGAAGCGGAAGACCCGCTCGTCGATGCCTTCGCGGCCCGTGTTGCGCACGCCGGTCACCTCGAAGACGCCCGTGCGGAAGCTGCCGTCAGGGTTCAGCACGAGGTTCGAGATGTTGCCGCTGGGGTTGGAGAAGTGCGGCGTGTTGGTAGCGTTGAAGGCCTCGGCGCGGAATTGCAGGTTCACCCGCTCGGTGATGCGGAACTGCCGGAACAGGCCGAGGTCGAGGTTGACGATGCCGGGGCCGAGAAGCACGTTGTAGCCCGCAGTGCCGAATCGCGGCTCCCTCACCGGCGCCCACTGGGTCCAGTCATAGAACGGTATGCCACGGCCGACGCCGCCCAGCTTGCGCGGCTTCGCGTTGCCACCGACCCAGTCGGCCCGCTGGCCGCTCTCCGGTGCGTTCAGGGAGGCGCCGTCGGCGACCACCGAGAACGGGTTGCCGCTCTGCAGCATCAGCGCGCCGTTGATCTGCCAGCCGCCGAGGATGGCCGCCGCGGCGCCGCTCTGGGCCCAGCGCTTGCCCTGCCCGAAGGGCAGCTGCCAGATGCCGTTGGCGGTGAAGCGGTGCGGCGTGTGGATGCCGCACTGCGCGCGGTTCAGCCGGTAGAACTCGGGGATCTTGATCGTGACGCGGTCTCCGCTGTTGCCGAAGCCGGCCAGAGAGATGCACTTCGACCAGGTGTAGGCCGTGTTGATCAGGAAGCCTTCGCTGAAGCGCCTCTCCAGCGTCGCTTGAAGCGAATCGTACGTGCTGTTGCCGAGGCGGTTGACCACCGCCAGCGAGACGCT
>Ga0308390_1000239_pt1 | contig 41974 bp, 37 predicted proteins | sample Hotspr2Sample149_FD_202358 | JGI IMG/M metagenome (GOLD analysis project Ga0308390, IMG submission 202358) | Hot spring phototrophic mat microbial communities from Mushroom Spring, Yellowstone National Park, Wyoming, United States - 20040719_149 ...
CCACAACCTGAAGAAAGACCGTCCCGTCATGGTGGTTCTGGGAGACGAAAAGGGGCGCCGGGGGACGCTCTGGGTATACCGGGTACGCCTCCAGGATGGACGGGGCTGTCCGGTGCTGGAGCGCCTTATCGCCGTTTTCCATGACGAGGAGAGTAACACCCTCTCTGAGGTGGACCCGCGAATGGTCTGGGAGCTTGGTTCCTGGCCTGAGGATTTGCCCTTTCCCGAGGATTTGCCCCACTACCTTGAAGAGGTGAGCCAGGCCACAAAAGAAGGAGTCCTTGCCCGCATTGGTGCGCCCCGTGAAGAGGCACAGAGGCGAAGAGAGCGAGAGTGTGCTATTAAGGAGAAATTCCTGAAGAATTCCTACGATACCCTGATCAGGGAATCCCAGGATAAGCTCTTCAGTTACCACGCCCGTCAGAGCCGGGGTGAGGACATGGGGATTGCCATCCGTCAGGAAGAGGAGAATTGCAAAGCGCTCCTTCGGGAGAGACAGGAGCGTCTGGAGGAGCTCGAAAAGGAGCGCCAGATTGTGCTCCTTGAGCCGGAACTCGAAGCGGTGGTCTGTGTTCTCCCCAAAGTCCGAACAATTCCGGAGGAGACACCTCCTCCATCTGAGGATGTGAAGCGCCGCGTGGAGGAGGTGGGTATGCGGGTGGCCATGGAGTATGAATGGCAGGCAGGACGAAAACCCGAGGATGTGAGCCAGAGGTTCCTGGGCTACGACATCGTCTCCTCATCTTCCGCTGAAACCCGCTACATCGAGGTCAAATCCTTCGCATCCACCGGACCTCTGGAGCTCACCCCTCATGAGTGGCAGATGGCCGAACGCCTGCAGGACGCTTACTGGGTCTACGCGGTGGAAAATGCCCTGGATAGTCCCCGGTTTCATACCATCCAGAATCCCGCGCAGCGCCTGCGGGCGCAACCTGTTGTGGGCGTGGTCAAGGTGGTGGTTGAAGACTGGAAGGGGGAGCCTGCGCAGTGGCCATGACCTTCGACCACTTCACGGCGCAATCTGAAGAGCAATTCTTCGAGCGTAAGAGTTGCTATGGCCGGAAGACCGGCGAAGCGGCAACGGTGGAAGGAGGTTGAAGCAATGTCTAACCGTTTTCTTATGGAAACGTTTTTACCCGTTCGGGAACTTTCCGAGGAAGCCCGGCGTGAAAAAGCCATCCGCCACGGGCACATCTCTACCCTGCATGTGTGGTGGGCTCGGAAACCCCTGGTGGTGGCCCGCGCCGCCGTCCTGGGGGCACTTCTTCCCGAAGAGGCAGAGGTGGACGAGCGCTTTCTTGTAAACCTCTGCCGGTGGGAGGTGCACGATGGCGACCCCGGGGGGCGCTATCTCCTCGAGAGAGCCCGGGCGCTTGTTCGTCAGCGTTTCGGCAGTCGAGTGCCGAAGGTCCTTGACTCCTTCGCCGGGGGCGGTTCCATCCCCCTTGAGGCCCTCCGCCTGGGCGCTGAGGCGTACGCCGTGGAGTACAACCCCGTGGCCTACCTCATCCTCAAAGCGACCGTTGAGTATCCGCAGCGCTTTGGGCAGAAACTCGCCCGTGAGGTGAAACGCTTCGGTGATTGGGTGCTTGAGAGGGCCAAAAGGGAGCTTGCCGAATTCTATCCTCCCTTGGCCGGGGAAACCCCCATCGCCTACATCTGGAGCCGGACCATCCGCTGTCCCAATCCCTCCTGTGGCGCCGAGATTCCCCTCTTCCGCCAGTTCTGGCTTGCCCGCAAGGGCAACAAAGAGGTGGCCCTCAAGCCCATCCCAAACCGCGCTGCAAGGCGCGTGGACTTTACGATTGTGCAGGGGAACGCCATTGACTTTGACCCCTCCTGGGGTACGGTGAGCCGCGGCAACGCCGTGTGCCTTGTCTGTGGGACAAGCGTCAAGGACGACTACGTGAAAGCGGAAGCCCAAGCCGGGCGCCTGGGGCATCGCCTGGTGGCGGTGGTGACCACCCGGGGCAAAGGGTGGGGGCGCAACTACCGCCTGGCCACCGAAGAAGACCGGGCCGCCTTCCGCCGGGCCGAGGCCGCCCTGCAGGCACTGCTGCAAACCCCCTCCCCCTGGGCGTTCGGCCTCAGCTGGGTGCCAGAGGAGCCGATGGACCAGCGCAACCCCAACATCGTCAGCGGGCGGGGCTACGGTTTCCGAGAATGGGGCCAACTCTTCAACCCCCGCCAGTTGCTGGCGCTTTGCACCTTCGGCAAATGGGTGCGGGCCGCCCACGGGGAAATCTTCCGCCAGACCTCCGACCCCGACTTCGCCAGAGCCGTGGCCACGTATCTGGCTTTCTTGCTTGATTTTACGGCGCAGTATAATTGTTCGTTAGCGAGTTGGAAAGTAGACGCAGAGGCTATCCGAAACGCATTCTCTGGGCACCACCTGCATATGACATGGGATTACGCGGAGGTGAATGCTACAGAAGCTGCTCCAGGGTCCTGGTCTAACGGGATAGCCCAGGTCTTTGATGGTCTAAAACATACCTTCGCTGCAAAGGCGTTAACGAGTTCTGTCCATCTCGGCTCCGCCGCCGCCCTGCCCTTCCCCGACAGGCACTTTGACGCCGTCGTCGTTGACCCGCCCTACGCCGACAACGTCCCCTACGCCGACCTCTCCGACTTCTTCTACGTGTGGCTTAGGCGCACCGTGGGCGACCTCTATCCTGAGGCCTTCCCTACACCGCTTGTCCCCAAAGACGAGGAGGCCGTGGTCAACCCCGCCCGCTTCGGCGGGGGCAAGCGGGGGGAGCAGATTGCCCAGGCCCACTACCAGCGGCTCATGCAGGAAGCCTTTGCCGAAATCTACCGGGTCCTCAAACCCGAAGGGATGGCGGTGGTGATGTTCACCCACCGCTCCACGAAGGCATGGGAGAGCCTCATCCAGGCACTCCTTGATGCCGGGTTGTACCCCACGGCCTCTTTCCCCGTCCACACCGAGATGGAGGCATCCACCCACCAGCGGGGGAAAGGGGCCATCCAGAGCACCATCCTCATGGCCTGCCGGCGCCGTCCGGAAAACGCCGGGGTTGGCTGGTACGCCAGGGTACGGGAGGAGTTAGAACAGGTTATCCGGGAACGCCTTTCGGAATTCTGGGAGGCCGGAATTCGGGGGGCGGACTTCTTTATTTCTGCCATTGGGCCGGCGGTGGGGGTTTTCGGGCGTTACCGGAAAGTCATGCGGCCTGACGGTCAGGAAATCACGGTGGAAAATCTCCTGGATGAGGTCCGTTCAATCGTGACGGCCTTCACCCTGGAGAAGCTCGGCCTTTCTCGTCTAGATGAGCCCACCCGCTTCTATGTCCTCTACCGCTGGGCGTACGGTGGGGAAACCCTCTCCTTTGATGAGGCGAACAAACTGGCGAAATCTGCGGGGGCGGAACTCGACGTGCTTTCAGAAAAACACTGGCTTGTCCTGCGGAAGAAAGACCAGGTGGAACTCCTTACTTTCCGCAGGCGGATGGAGGAACAGGCTTTTCTAAGGTCCCTGCAGAAGGCTCTTGAGGATGGCAGTTTTCTCCGCCTTCCGGAGATCGACCAGCTACATCTCCTCCTCTACCTCTGGCGGAAGGGGGAGGTGGAAGCACTCTCTGGCCTTCTGGGGCAGGCGGGGATTCTTTCAGAGGACCACCCACTGTGGCAGGTGGCGCAGGCGCTTTTGGAGATAGAGCAGAATCGGAACGGCCAGGAGGCGGAAGAAGAAGCGACGGCTCTGGCGCAGCTTCTGGGGAGCCGGCGGAGTCTCATCCGGCAGAGCGAAGCTTCCTGGCGGGCTGCGGCACAGCTGCGGCTCTTTGAATAAATTCTTGAGGAGGATTGGGCGTAATGAGGGGCGTCAAACGAGTTTGGGAAGTCTGTGAACCACATCCCGATGTGTTCTCACGCGATCCAGACCCATCCCTTTTCGCCATCAGTCTCTTCCATGTGGCCCAGGGTCTGGCCGACAGGGACTACACCGATGCCGAACGGTTCTTCTCCCGGACCTTCATGACCCGGGCTCTTTCGGATTTGCTCGAGCGGGTTCTGGGAAGGCTTTCGGGACAGGGACGGGGAACACCGGTACTGCGTCTTGAAACCCCCTTTGGCGGTGGCAAAACCCACACCATGACTGCGCTGTACCACCTCGCCCGCGCTCCCGAGGCCTTGAGTGAACACCAGGTGATTCAACCGATTCTCGGCCGGCTCGGTCTTCAAGTTTTGCCCCAGAATGTCCGGGTGGCGGTTCTGGATGGGCGGGGGCTTGATGTGCGGGGACGAGCGGTGCCGGAAGGTTTCACCATCCGGACCCTCTGGGGGGAGCTGGCGTACCAGCTGGGAGGGAGAGAGGGTTACGAGCTTCTTGCCGAGGCGGACCGGACGCTGACCTCTCCTGGAGGAAGACAGCTCACCGAACTTTTCGAGCGTTACCAGCCGGCCCTCATTCTCATGGACGAGGTTCTGGAATATCTTTTGAAAGCCCGGGCAACCAGGGTGGGGGACAGTAACCTCATGGAGCAGACCGGGACGTTCCTTGGGGAACTCACTTCGGCGGTGAGCGCCACACCCCAGAGTGTTCTCGTTCTGGCTCTGCCTGCTTCTTCTCTTGAGATTCCTGCGGAGAACCAGGAGGTGGCGGAACGACTTTTCCAGTACGCCAAAAAAGTCCTGGGGCGGATGGAGCTTGTGGAGACGCCGGTGGCTCAGGATGAAATCTTTGGAGTCCTGCGGCGGCGGCTCTTCCAGAACCTGGGGAATGAACGGGACCACAGGAAGGCCGTGGAAGCCCTGCGGGATTACTACGACGAGTACGCTCGCTTTTTCCCCGACCGCCTGCGTGCTCCGGATTATAAGGAGCGGATGCTGGCGGCCTACCCCTTCCACCCCGAACTCATCGATTTGCTCTATGAACGCTGGGGACCACACCCCCAGTTCCAGCGCACCCGGGGAGCCCTGCGGCTTCTGGCCCTGGTTTTGCGACGCCTCTGGAGTCAGCGACCGGGTTCGGCCATCCTGATTCAGCCACACCATATCGACCTTGCCGACCGGCATATTCGGGGTGAGGTGGTGCGACTTCTCGATAGTGGTTTCGAGGCCATTGTGACTGGGGACGTTCTGGGACGGTCACAGGAGGTTGATCGGGTCCTGGGCGGCGAATACAGCCGGGAACAGCTCGGTCGGGGAGCGGCGACGTGCATTTTCCTGTACAGCATCTCTGCCGCCACCCGTGATGCCGGAGCAACGGAAGAAGAAGTTCGCACCGCTCTTCTGCGTCCCGAGGTCAATCCCGCCATGGTCTCCGAGGTTCTGGGACGTCTTCGCGAGCGCCTGTGGTATTTGCGCTACCGGGATCGGCGGTACCTCTTTAGCGCCAGGCCCAACCTGAACAAGGTGATTCTGGACTTTGAGAACGAGATAACCGATGAGCAGGTGGAGAGGGAAATCGAAGAGCGGCTTGTGGAGATATCGGGCAAGGGGAAAGGTGTTTTCCAGGTCGTGGTAGCCCCTGGGGAGCCGCAGTCTGTTCCCGATTGCGCCCAACCCACCCTTGTCGTCCTTCCCCCGGGGGTGGCCAATCCCGAGGAGTGGATGATGCAGGTGCTTGAGTCGGTGGGGGGCAATATCCGCACCAATAAGAACATGCTCGTTTTCCTTGTCCCTGATACCACGCAACTTGCGGCCCTGCGGGGGCTGGTCCGGCGATACCTGGCTCTTGAAGAAGTCGCCCATTCGCCGTCTTTCAGGGAAATGGAGCCTGAAGACCGGGAACAGGTGCAGGAGCAGCTCAGGGAAAAGCGAACGGGTGTTGAGGGCCTTTTCCTGAAGATGTACCAGGATGTCTACCATCCGGGCGCTTCCGGAGTGAAAAAGGTATCATCTGCGACTTCGGCGTTCCCCGGGGTGAAGACCCTTGATGAGTACGCAAGACAGGTCCTGGAGAAAAGCGGCATTCTCCTGGAACGGATTGCTCCGGAGTACCTGCAGGGAGTGCTTCAGGAGGATGGCGGCGAGGTCTCACTCTCCCAGGTGAACACCATCTTCACGGGTGTGGTGGGCCAGCCGCTTTTGAGAAACCCCAAAGAGGCCATCACGGGGGCTATTCGGGAAGGTGTGCGGCAGGGGATTTTTGGAGTTCGGGCCGGTGGCAGGACTTTCGTGGGCGAGGAAGTTCCGGAGGAGGTACTGAAAAACGGTAACGTGGTTCTGGTTGCGTCTCCCAAAGAACGGGAAAAAGAGCCGGAAACTGCGGCTTCTTCCCCTGAGTCGGGAGCGCTGACGCTTACGGTGCGGACCAGTGCGAATCTCCTGTATCCTCTGCTTCAAGCTGCTCAAGAGCTTCGGGGACTCGAAAAAGCCACGGTCCTTCTTCGGGTCGATGACCCCACAGGGGCAATGCGGCGGCTGAAGCAGGAACTCGAGAAGCGCCTTCGCGATTACGGCTGCACGGTGGAGTGGGAGGAGAGGCAATCCTGAAAAACTCCCCGGCGACCAGGGTTGGAGGGTCCCCGGGGCCGGGTAGGTTTTCCTCAGTTGAGGAAAACGATGGGGCCGTGCTCCTTTTCGACGTACAGACAGACAATGGCCTCGTTGGTGGCTCCTGAAACTGTTGTGGAGATTTCGTTGGAGACCACCGTGCAGGAGATCCTGATTTTGTCTCCCTGAACCGGTGTTTTGCCGCCTTTTGTGGTTGCACCAATGATTCTGGCCACGCCGGTTGTGCTCCAGTCGGTAAGCAGAATGGACCAGATCAGCGTGCCTTCCACAGTTTCTTTGCTCAGAACCTGGATGACGTCTCCCCTCAATATGACCCCTCTGAAAAAGTACACCTGGGGATTGCGAAGGAGTTCCCTTATGGTCATGATGGGCTCTTCTTCGGTTCTTCCCCAAGTTGGGAGGGCGACGATCAAAGTACGGCGAGGAACACCCCCAGAATTTTCCGCTGCATTTCCAACACCTCCTGGGTGATGATAGGAAACATGGTAGACGAAAGGCATTCCGTTTTCCTGGGGTGAATGCCTGGAATGTTTTCCGGCAGATTTCCTAAATAAAGATTCTACGGTAGCGGCGCGCCTATCATCAGGGCGCACTTCATACCACTATCGGGATTTTTTCTCAAATCGAATCGGTCTTCGTGCATGCTGGAAAGGCAAGGGGGACGATTTCTCGATCTGTCCTATGACCGGAGTTCGAAGGCGAACTACCCGATTCCTTCAGCCTCTGTGGGTTCATCGTGATTGGCATTCATGATTAGCTCTCTGCACAGCCTCCTGGCGCATCAGAGACATTTCACAGCTGTGACACATTCTGGTCGCAAATCTCCCTGGGGATGGTTTTTCTGGAGGAAGGTTTTTGCCGGTATTGTGGTGCTTTGCTGCATCTTTTGCCTGCTCTTTTTCCTTTTCCAGGTAGGGGTACATCATACATTCTTTCAGATTTTTGAAGAGGGCTCTTGTAGAGATTCTCTCTCGTAAAAAAGCACGGGGTTTACCCCTTGTTTTTTATGGTATGCCCTCCACCTCGATTGATGTTACCTGTCCGCCCACAATCACGAAGGCCGAGCCGGTTGCTACCCCCGAAGCATTGCCCCGCAAACCCACAGAGATTTTGTTCCAGCCCGGCTGGGTCTCTACGGTGAAACTCCTCCGCACGGTACTCGCATTTCCGGCTGCTTCAAGCTGTTGTAAAGCTGCGGAAAGCTGGACGAGGCTGTACCCGGTGGTGATGAGGTCCGCGATACTCCGGGCATTCTGTGGAGCAAGTCCCCCTGCCGCAAGGAGCGCAAGGGACAGTACCTTGTCAAAGACGACCGGGCCACTGAAAGCCGGAGAAATACTGGTACGGTAGAGATTCCCGTTGACTTCGCAGAAGAGCTCAAGCTCGGAGAAAGAGGCGAGGGAGAAATTGTACGTTCCGCCCACGTATTTGATGGTGGGGGTCACAACGAGGGTCGCCGGGCGAGAAGTGCTCACCCAGATGGACTGCCCGGAGGTGGCGGTGGACCCACCTACCCAGGCATCGATGTAGAAGGCAATGCCACCGGATGCTTTATTGGCCGAGGCTCTGCAGTCGGCATTGCCGACTTTGTGAGTCCACACCCGTGTGTCGGAGTAGGGAGGGGTGAAGGTCTGTCTGGTGGTGGGGAGGCCTTCTCGGAGAGCGCCCAGCGCACCGTCCTCTTCGTCGGTGGCCAGCCAGCGGTTGAAGATGAACCGGTACTTTTCCCCGGTGGCGATGTTCGTCACGGTGACGGACGCCACATACCATCCCGGAGCAAACCCACTGTTGTCGTGGCGGAGATAAATTCGGCGAATAGCTCCTAAATCTCCAACCTGAGAGGGGGGAATGGTGAAGGTATCCGTCTGGTTCCGCTCAAAGTCGTTACGGTTGGGGTTATCGAGGAAGAGCTCTGTGGAGTTCCCCTTTTCCCCGTAGAGGGTGAGGTAGACGTTGGCATCTGTTCCGGCACCCGTTTTGTCTCCAGTCACCACGGTGATCAGGTACCCGGCAAAAGGTGGAGGCGTGGCAAGATCCGGGGGAGGAGTGACCTCCGGTGGAGGTTGAGGAGTCAGGGTGGGAGTGGGCGCGGGAGTGTGAATAGGAGTATGGATAGGTGTGGGTTGCGGAGTGCGGGTGGGGGTGGGCGTCGATACCACTATTCCCCCTGTCCCAATGGTCAAACTATATCCCCCCTCTCCACGCAAGCGGTATATCCGCACGAACCACTCCCCGCTTTCCCCGGCTACATACTCCAGGGACTTTGTGTTCTCCCTGGTCTCCACATTCCCCACACTGCTTGCCGAAGAAGGAGGATAAAGAGAAAAGGAAAAGGAAGCTCCCTGGGGGAAAGTGAGGGAGAGGGTGATGATTTGCCCCTGTTCTGCCGAGAAGCGGTACCAGTCCTCAGAGTCGATGGAACCGTCGCTGCGTCTTTGCCCCAGGTCACCGCTCACTGTGCCCGGCGCGATCAAGACTGCATCTTCCCGTCTATCGGCATCCGCTTCGACGAAACCACCCCCGGTTTCTTCCATCTCTTCTCCCAAAAGGAGTGTGACGCTCTCTTTTCGGAAAGCCACATGGACGGTGGAGGGACTTTTCCCCGAAAGGAACGGCCCGGGGTTCCGGTGGGCCCGTATCCAGAGGACCGAGGCACCTTCCAGGTTCTTTCGGGGGATGGTCACCTGTCCCCGGCAGGTGTACCCCACCGGGTCATGAGGTGGCGAAACATTGGGGAGGACGACCTCTTTTGTTCCCACGATGAGCCCTCCCTGCCCTCCACGGGGAGGGATGCCGTAAGAGAGGAAAAACCGGGCGTCAATCCCCCGGGGGCCATCGACCCGACTGGTGGCCAGAACCTCAAGGTCGAGCACTATGTCTTCTGTGCCCTGGGGTATTCCCTCGAACACCCACTCGGCGGCCTGGTTGAACGAAGGGTCTCGCAGCCAATACCAGCCACTGATGAGGTCACCGTCAGAGAAGAACCGGGTAGCGGGAACCTCGGTTCTCTCGGTACCGGAGCAATGGACTCCGGGAAACCCCATCGCCAGAATAAGAGAGAGAAACAACAGTAGGCGAAAAGTGCTCTTCATTCTATCGCCCCTCCCTTTTTCAATAGCGTCTACCGGTAATTGTAAGCTGGTGAAGGTGAAAAAAACAAGTGGGGGTTGATGCTTCTTTATTGATGACCTGCATACCATTCCGGGTGTTCTTTTGCTACAATACCCTGTGGGGGTGGGGATAATAGCAGTACCCAAAGGAAGGATTTTTCGGCTCTACGTTGAAGAGCACTACCCTTTTGGGGAGTTTGCGCTGATACGGGTGCGGGGAGACAGGGCGGAGATTGGTTTTGTGCTGGCCGATGAGGATTTAAACCGGTGGCCGGCTCTTTACCGGGAAGCCTGGCGAATCGCCGGTTACTTTCAGAGGAGAATCGAAGAGGAAGGTTTGAAAGAGCGCATTGTCCCGGCGGTGGGGAAGGACCTGGATTTCATCACCGTTTCGGTTATCGTGGACCTTGCCGGTCTTGAAGAAGAAGGTATCTACCGGCTGGCAGATCAGGTCATGGGGATTTTGAAAGAAATCAATCCTTACCGAAAGGAGGATGGAGAAAATGAGTGAAAAAGTCGGTTTTGTGGCTATGGGAGAGACTAAGGGTGGAGGTGGTGAGGTTCCCGAGCTCGGTATCGGGATGTTAGGGTATGCTTTCATGGGTAAGGCCCATACCAATGCTTATAAGAAGTATCCGTACATCTTCTGGCCTCCGGTAGCCATTCCGAAACTCGTGGCCATTTGTGGGCGAAACGAGAAAGCGGTGGAGGAAGCCCGGGTCCGCTATGGATACCGGAAAGCCTATCGAGACTGGCAGGAAATGCTCAGGGATCCGGAAGTACAGATTCTGGATAACGGTGGTCCCAACTCCCTCCACTGTGAACCCTCGGTGGAAGCCCTGCGGATGGGGAAGCACGTTTTCTGTGAAAAACCCCTGGCCGGAACGGTGGAAGAAGCCAGAAAGATGTGGGAGGCAGCAAAGCAGTCCACCGCCAAAGCCATGGTCTGTTTCAATTACCGTTTTGTACCGGCACTGCGTTTAGCCCGCGATTTCATTGCCGAGGGGAAACTTGGGCAAATTTACCACTTTCGGGCGCAGTACCTGCAGGAATGGATCATGGATCCCCAGTTCCCGGCGGTGTGGCGTCTTCACAAGGACGTAGCCGGCTCAGGTGCCCTGGGAGATCTGGGTTCGCACATCATCGATTTGGCCCGTTTCCTGCTGGGAGAAATCGCCACGGTCAGCGCCCTCACCCGGACTTTTATTAAAGAGCGACCAGCGATGGATGATCCCGGTAAGAAGGTTCCGGTGACGGTGGACGATGCGTTTGTAGCCATTGTGGAATTCGCCAACGGGGCAATCGGAACCCTGGAGGCCTCGCGTTTCTGCGCCGGTCGGAAAAACCATCAGATCATCGAGATTAACGGTTCTCGGGGAAGCATCCGCTTTAATCTGGAGCGACTCAACGAGCTGGAGGTGTATCTAGTGGGAGAGGAGCCCAGAGTTTTCCAGGGCTTCCACCAGGTTCTGGTTACCGAGAGTTACCATCCTTTCTGGGAAAACTGGTGGCCCCATGGACATATCATTGGCTGGGAGCATACTTTCGTCCACGCCATAGCCCACTTCCTGGAAGCGGTGGTACGTAATAAAGAAATTGCCCCCTATGGGGCGACTTTCGAAGATGGCTATCGGTGCGCAGTAATCTGTGAGGCGATTGAGCGTTCTTCGCTTTCGGGAAAAAGAGAAGAAATCAGGTATTGAGACCGGGCGGTTTGCCCGGTCCGGGGAGGCACGGGGAATGAAATATTGTGGTAAAATTGTGGTCGTTTTGAAACCAGGAGTATTCGACCCTCAGGGGGTAACCATCAAAAATGCCCTCCATACCCTGGGTTATGGAGAGGTGGAAGAAGTGAAGACCGGGAAATTCTTTGAGGTCATTCTGGAAGCAGAGACCGAAGTAGTAGCCGGGAAACGCCTTCAGGAGATGTGTGATCAGCTTCTCGCTAATCCGGTGATCGAACGGTACTCTTTTGAGGTTGAGGGTAAGCAATGAAGTTTGGGGTGGTTGTTTTTCCGGGATCGAACTGTGATTACGATTGTTATTATGTTCTTTCAGAAGTTTTGAGGGTTGATACGGTTTTTCTCTGGCATGAAGATCGGGATTTGCAGGGCTGTGACTGTGTCATTCTGCCCGGAGGTTTCAGCTACGGCGATTATCTCCGAACCGGTGCGATTGCTCGCTTTTCGCCCATAATGACTTCGGTTCGGGATTTTGTGCGGGAAGGCGGACTGGTGCTGGGTATTTGTAACGGATTTCAGATCCTTCTGGAGAGCGGTCTTTTGCCGGGGGCTTTGTTACCCAATAGGGATGGACACTTTGTGTGTCGATATACCCATCTGAAGGTCGAGAATACTTCAACTCCCTTTACTCGCCTTTTTTCTCCTGGAGAAATCATCCGGATTCCCATTGCCCATCATCAGGGAAACTTCTTTATGCCCTCCCGGGATCTTGAGAAAATCAAGCACAATCGGCAGGTTGTATTTCGCTACTGCGGTCCGCAGGGTGAAGAGGATTCAGGATTTAATCCCAATGGGTCTTTAGAAAACATTGCCGGGATCGCTTCACCTGATTTTCGGGTTTTGGGCATGATGCCCCATCCGGAAAGGGCTTCGGAAGAAATTCTTGGTTCGCAGGACGGGAAGAAAATCTTTCTTTCGGTTATCGCCTGGTTGGAGGAGAATCGTCGTGGAAGACATTGAGAAGGTTAGCGAAGAGCTTGGTTTGCGGAAAGAAGAGTATCAGAGGATTGTGGAGATTCTGGGTCGTACTCCCACGCCTACCGAAGTGGCCATGTTCTCGGTGGAATGGTCGGAACACTGCGGATATCCCCATTCCCGTAAATGGTTTGAATTGTTTCCCCGTGAGGGTCATTTCCCCGCCCTTTTTGGCGAAGATGCTGGGGGTATTCTCTACGATGACCTGGCCATCATCTTTAAAATGGAGAGCCACAATCACCCTTCTCAGATTGAGCCCAGGCAGGGAGCAGCCACCGGGATTGGTGGTATTATCCGGGATATCCTGGGGAGCGGAGCTCGGCCTATTGCCTGTCTTGATTCCCTTCATTTTGGTCCCGTAGAGGACCGGAATGCACGCCATGTCTTTCGGGGCGTGGTGGATGGGATCGCCTTTTATGGAAACTGTGTGGGAGTTCCTACCGTGGGTGGAGAACTCTATTTTCACCCCTCCTATCGGGGGAATTGCCTAGTAAACGTGATGTGTGTGGGTATTGCCGAGAAAAGTAAACTTGCCCGGGCGGTGGCTCAGGGAAGAGACAATATCATCCTCTATGTGGGTAACAAAACCGGCCGGGATGGTATCGGAGGATGCAGTATCCTGGCTTCCCAGGAATTTGCTGAGGGAGAAGAAAAACGACCCAGTGTGCAAATTGGTGACCCCTTTACTGAGAAGTGTCTCATCGAAGCTACCCTGGAAGCGCTGGCCACCGGTTTTGTGGTGGGTATCAAAGACATGGGGGCGGCAGGTCTTACCTGCTCGGCAAGTGAAATGGCTGCGGCAGGCAGAAGCGGCATTGAGCTTGACCTTGACCGGGTGCCGCTCCGGGAAGAGGGGATGGAAGCCTGGGAAATCATGATGTCGGAGTCGCAGGAGCGGATGCTGCTCTGTGTTACCCGGGGCCATGAGGAGGAGGTTCGGCAAATTTTCAAAAAGTGGGGTCTGGAAGCGGAAGTGGTGGGCAGCGTTAACGAAAGCGGGAAGGTCACCATTTTCTACCGGGGAGAAGTGGTAGCCGATATTCCTGCTCTCGAATTGACTGCTCCTCCTATCTATACTCCTCCCCGGGAGAAACCGGCATACCTGCAGGCGGTGAATGATGATTCCCGGCTTAACAGCCTTCCTCTTCCCCGGAATTACGAAGAAATAGTGCTACGGATGATCGCTTCTCCCAATCTCTGTTCTCGAAGATGGGTTTATGAACAGTACGACCATATGGTTCAGACGAACACCGTGGTTCTTCCGGGGAAAGGGACTCCGGTGCTGCGGGTCAAAGGGAAGAAATGGGGTATTGCGGTGACCACCGACTGTAACCCGGTTTACTGTTATCTTGACCCATACCGGGGTGCCCAGATCGCCGTGGCCGAAGCTGCCTTGAATCTGAGTGCCTGTGGCGCTCGTCCTGCCGGGATTACCGATTGCCTCAATTTTGGGAATCCCGAGAAACCAGAGCGGTACTGGCAGTTCGTGGAAGCGGTACGGGGAATCGCCGATGCCAGTCGCTTTTTCGGTCTCCCCATTGTGAGCGGAAATGTCTCGTTCTACAACGAAAGTCCTCAGGGAGCCGTTCACCCCACTCCCACCATCGGGATGGTGGGGATTATCGAGAATGTCGAGCGAGCGGTGGGTGGTGTTTTTAAAGAAGAAGGTCATGTTGTAGTTCTTTTGGGTGATATAAAAGAAGAACTGGGTGGCAGCGAGTATCTCCGGGTCATCCATGGTTTAGAGGTCGGTCCTCCACCTTCTCTTTCACTTGCCGATGAGAAAAAATTGCAAGAACTTTTGATTGAACTTGCTCATAGGGGTATCGTTACTGCAGCATTGGATGTCAGCGAGGGTGGGCTGGTCTTTGCCCTCCTTGAAGCCTGTCTGGGGGGAGAAGTTCCCCTGGGGGTGGTGGTGGATGTCAAAAGATGGGAAAACCTCCGGATGGATGCGGTACTCTTCGGTGAGAGTCGGGGGCGAGCTCTGGTGAGTGTGCGGGAAGATGCCTATCTCCCGGTGGAACGGATGGCAAGAGAGAGAGGAATTCCCTGCTTTCTTTTGGGAAAGGTAGGGGGAAAAGATTTTCTGGTACAGAGTGGTGGGAGGGTTCTGGTTTCTTTGCCAGTTGGAGAACTCAAAAGAACCTGGGAGCAGGTTTTGAGCTGATGGAGCCGGAAATGGGAGATTTTTGGAATCCGGTTCGGGAGAAGTGTGGAATTTTTGGTGTCTATGGGCTGAAAAATGCTGCCGAGATCGCCTATCTGGGTCTTTTCTCGCTCCAACACCGTGGTCAGGAGAGCGCCGGAATGGTGGTTTCGGACGGAAGGTGCTTACGGGAGCATAAGGGGATGGGGTTGGTGCACGAAGTTTTTGATGCCCATTCCCTGCGGGGACTTTCGGGATACCTGGCTCTGGGGCATGTCCGTTATTCCACGACCGGTGCTTCCACGGAGCGGAATATCCAGCCGTTCCTGGGGGATTCGCGATTGGGAAGTATTGCCGTAGCGCATAATGGAAACCTGGTGAATACACCCTCGCTCTGGAAAAAGCTGAGTCGACGTGGGGCTGTGGTGCAGTCATCGACGGATACTGAACTCATCCTTCATCTTCTGGCCGGCAGTTCTTTTGATAGTCTGGAAGATTCTCTGAAAGAAGCCCTGTGGGAGATGCGGGGAGCATACTCACTGGGTATTCTTTCCAGAGATAAGTTGATTGCCGTGCGTGATCCATGGGGGTTCCGTCCTCTGTGTCTTGGAAAGCTTGGGTCGGGGTATCTGGTGAGTTCGGAGAGCTGCGCCATCGAAGTGGTGGGGGGAGAGTTTATCCGGGAAATCGCCCCCGGAGAGATGCTTATTCTCGACGAGAATGGGCCCCGCTCCTTTTTCTATGCCTATTCTTCGCGAAAAGCCTTCTGTGTCTTTGAACTCATTTATTTCGCTCGTCCCGATACTTTCGTTTTCGGTAACCATGTCGCCGAAGCGAGGAAGCGGATGGGAATGGTGCTCGCCGAAGACGAAACCTTTGATGCCGATATGGTGGTGCCTGTACCGGATTCGGGTATTTTTGCGGCCCTGGGTTTTTCTGAGGGTTCCGGCATCCCCCTCGAGTTTGCCATGGTCCGTAACCCCTATGTGGGAAGGACCTTTATTCAACCAGGGCCGGAGTCGCGTAACCTGGCAGTACGCCTGAAGCTAAACCCCTTGAAGGCTTTGCTTCATGGGAAACGGGTCATCATCGTCGAAGACTCCATCGTGCGGGGTAATACTTCTCGGGAACGGATTGCTACCCTGAAAGAAACGGGCGTAAAAGAAGTGCATCTCCGGGTGAGTGCTCCTCCGCACCGTTTTCCCTGTTACTACGGTATTGATTTTCCCAGCTCTGAAGAGCTCATTGCTTCTCGCCTGGCGCTCCCTGAGATTGAGAAATACCTGGGACTGGATAGTTTGCGCTATCTCTCTCTGGAGGGTCTCAAAAAGAGTATCCAGCCTCCGGCATCTGCCTATTGTTTTGCCTGTTTCGATGGAGGGTATCCGGTCGGTAGAGACGAAAGCCTGGGAAAACTGTGTCTTGAGAGGCAATTTGAAACTCATCGGTGTTGACTTGGCCTGGGGTTTCAAGAGGCCTTCGGCGCTCTGTGTGATTCGTAGCACCGGAGGGTGTTTCCACTACGAGGCAACGCTTTATCTTGTTTCTCTACAGGACTTTGCTTCTTTTTTCCATCGGGAAGAAGGAGCGCTCCATCTGGCTATCGATGCCCCCCTTACGGTGAAAAACGAAAAGGGCAATCGCCAGGCAGAGCGAGAGATTGCCCTGTTTCTCCGAAAATTTCGCTGTGGGATTCTGCCGGTCAATCTGACCATCGTGCGGGAGAAGTACCCGGGACTATGTGCCTTCTTTGAGTTACTCCGGGACCACGGTTTTCGGATAACCCCGCCTTTTGGGAACACCTTCCGGCGTGTTGCTTTCGAAGTCTTTCCTCCTCTCACGGTTCTGGGCCTCTGGGGGGAGAAGACCCTCTCGGTATACCGGCAGGAAAAAAGGGCCAGGCAGGGTTTCCCCACCTTCATCGAGCGTCTCTGTGATTTTGATTCGTCGCCCTTTTTCCCGCCGGTTCTCAACCTCCGGGAATTTTTTCTGGCCCTAAAAGGATCGCTGTATGGTATCGATGCCGTTGATGCGTTTTTGTGCGCGTATACTGCCTGCTTTCTGTACGCCCGGGGGAGGGAAGGAGCATATCTTTTTGGAAACCCACAGGAGGGGGAAGTGGTGATGCCCCTTCAGGAAGCCCAGAGGGTTTTGGTGAGTTTGGCCAGTTCTCGGGCATAATTTCGACATTCCTCTTCGGCTCGCCGGTCAAAACGTCCAATCGCTACCGGGCCGTAGTGGCTCCCCTCGGGTGTACCTTTCACGATCATGCCGTGGATGAGCAGTGCACTCAGAATGGAAAAAATGGTGGTTTCGTTTCCACCGGCAGGGTTGCCCGAGGAAGTGAAAGCACCGCCGACTTTGCCGTTCAATTCCCCGTGGAATTGCACGCTGTCGTCGAGAACCTTTTTCACTTCGGCGGCCATGGTGCCATAGTACGTTGGGGAACCGACGATGATGAGATGATACTGGGACAGAGTCTGCAGGGAAAAATTTTCGCAGGAAACGATCTCGGTGGTGATACCTTCCTCCTGAAGAGTTTGGGCGATGGTTCTGGCCATGGCTTCGGTGGTTCCGGTACGGGTATAATAGAGAACCAGGGCTTTCAACATGGATTTTTCCTCCTTTCCTGATGCCTGTTGAAAAGTAATCGTCCTTTTGTTAATATATCATGCAATGCATTCTCCATCAAATTTCGGGGGTAAGGGCAATGATTGAGGAAGCAGTGGAGCAAATCAGAAAATTGGAACAGGAGAAAGAACGAGAGTTAAAGCAGGCTGAGCAGGAAGCCACCAGAATTCTGGCACAGGTGGAGATTCAGGCGAGGGCGCTGCGAGAGAAAGCGCTTCAGGAAACCGAGGCACAAGCTCAGGACTGGCGGGCAAAAATGCTTGCCCAGGCCGAGAAAGAGAGTGAGGCAATTCGAGCCCGGTCTCTTGAAGAGGCCAAAAACCTCAGAGAAACGCTGGCCATAAAAGTTGACGCGCTGGCACAGAAGCTTTTGGAGAGGTGGAAAGAGCGATATGGCCATTAGTCCGGTTAAAAGAATTCACATCATTGCCCATCGTTCTCTGAAAGGTCCCATCGTCGAGCTTTTGCAGGACCTGGGTGTGATGGAGGTTGTGACCGAGAAGAATCCCTCCCTGCCCCTTTTGCCTTCTTCTCCTTCCAGGAAAGAAGAGTTGGAGCGGAAGTTAGGAGAGATACGTTATTGCCTTGATTTTCTGGAAAGGTACCGTCAGGAAAAACCGAATGCCCTGGAAAATTTTTTCCCCCGTCCGGTGGAAGTCAAAAAGGAAGATTTTCTCCACCACCATTTTAGCCATGTTCCCATTTACCGGGCGTGTTCTGCCATTGAAGAACAACTCAACCAGATCCGGACCACGGTCAACAAACTGAACGGCAATCTGGAGTTTTTGAGGAAGATCAAAAGCGTTCAGGTTCCTCTGGAATGCCTGGGAGGAACCCGGTTTACGTTCGGTTTTCTCCTCGAGGTTCCGCGCGAGAAACTGCCACTTTTCGAAGAAAGGTTAAAAGCTGTGGGGAGGGAATGGTTGATGGAAATGTTTCCTTCCTCACGGGGCTTCTGGGTTTTCTTTTTAGGACACAGGGATGGTGAGGAGAAGGTAAAGGAAATTTTTCAGGAGCTATCCCTCTCGCCCCTTGCCTTTCCCCAGGCTTTTGAGGGGACTCCGGAAGAAGCAATGCGTAAAATCGAGGCTCGCCTTCAGGAGGTTATGGCTCAGAGGGATGCACTTCTCAAGAAAGCTCTCGCTTATCTTCGATTTGAGAAGGATTTAAAGGTTGCCCATGATTATTATGGTGTGCTTTTAGAAAGAGAAGCCGTCGAAAGTGCCATTCTGAGAACTCAAGAAGCGTACCTTATCAGTGGATGGGCGAAGGAAGAAGCGGTGCCGATGGTGGAAGAATCGCTCCGCAAGGTTGGGAAAGAGTGGGTTCTCTATCACCGGGATCCTCAGGATGGGGAAGACCCTCCTATAGACCTGCAAAATGGTGTTTGGGCCAAAAATTTTGAGGTCTTGACCCGTCTCTATGGCCTTCCCAACTATACGGAGATTGACCCCACGCCCTTTTTATCGCTTTTCTTTTTCCTCTTTTTCGGTATGTGTCTGGGAGATGTCATCTATGGAATCGTTTTAGCTCTTTTGGGTTTTATCGCTCCTCTCTATCTCCCCTTGAGTGAATCTGCCAGGCGCTTCTTCCACATGCTGGGGTGGGGTGGTGTTGCTTCCGTGGGGGTAGGTATTGCCACCGGTTCATGGCTGGGGGATGTTTTTGATTATTTACCGGGTTTTCTGTCGGCGGTGACCGGTTTCAAAAAGGCCCTTGCCGTCATCGATCCGATCAACAATCCCTTGCCCATGTTGGTATTTTCGCTGGCTCTGGGCATTGTGCAGGTTCTGGTGGGAATCGCTTTGAGTTTTGTGAAAGAGTGGCGTCGGAAGCACTTTGCGGTAGCCATCATGGACCATTTGAGCTGGTTTATCTTTCTGGTGGCCATCGTTATGTATCTTTTGGGGATGACCGCTCTGGGAGTGCTCAAGAGTGTGGCCCTCCCCATTCTGGTGGGGAGCGCCCTGTTCCTGGTAGCTACGCAGGGAAGGTCCAAGAAAAATCCCGTTATGAAGGTGCTTTCGGGAATTTTGAGCCTGTATGGGGTGGTTTCCTACCTGGGGGATGTGCTCTCCTACTCTCGTCTTTTCGCTCTGGGGCTTTCCAGCTCCATCATTGCTATTCTGGCCCGTACCCTGGGGATGCTCTTTGGAAGTTCTCCGTACATCGGGTGGTTGATCGGTCTTGCGGTAGCGCTTCTCTTTAACGTCTTCAATCTCCTAATGAGCGGTCTGGGCGCCTTCGTGCACTCGGCTCGTTTGCAGTATGTGGAATTTTTCACCAAGTTTTATGAGAACGGTGGTCGGGAGTTTAAACCTTTTGGGTACAAAACAAAATACATCAAACTGTCTTGAGGAGGTTTTATTATGCTTGCGGATGGATTAGTTTTTGCTCTTCTGGGTTCGGCTTTGGCCATAGGACTGGCAGGAATCGGTTCGGCGCTGGGTGTAGGTATCGCCGGAGAAGCGGGAGCAGGAGTGATGACTGAAGACCCCGGTAAATTCGGTCAGGTGTTGCTTCTTCAGGCTCTGCCTGGAACCCAGGGTATTTATGGGTTGCTGGCCGGTTTCTGGGTTCTGATTAAACTGGGTCTTTTTGGAGGAACGCCGGCGGCAGTTACCATAGCGCAGGGGATGCAAATCATGTTTGCCTGCCTGCCCATTGCTATTGTGGGTTTGCTCTCCGGGATCTCTCAGGGAAAGACTGCGGCGGCTTCGATTGGTCTGATCGCCAGACGTCCGGAGGAAACCGGAAAAGCCATCATTCTCCCTGCCATGGTTGAGACGTATGCGGTTCTGTCGTTGCTCGCCACCATTCTTCTTTTAAACTCTATTAAACTATAGGGGTGAAAGCATGCCCTTAGAGGATATTCTGGCGCGAATCAGCAGGGACACCGAAGCCCGCAAAAGTGCCATTTTAGAAAAGGCTTCTGAGGAAGCGAAAGCGCGATTGCAGAAAGCCGAAGAAGAAATTCGCCGGGAATCGGCACGCCTTTTGGAGCGTCGTAAGCGAGAAGTGGAGGCGGAGATCCAGCGAAAGATGGCGGAAATCAAATTACAGAGTCGCCATGAAATTGGAAAAGTGAAAAGTGAAGCCATGGCGGTTCTGCGGCGAAAACTGGCGATGCTCTTTCTTGCCGAAATCGAAAAGGCATACGAAAGCTGGTGGGAAAAAATTCTCCTCCACTACGTGCAGGATGGCGATGAAGAAGTGTGGATGTTTCCTCGGGAGGCCGACAAACTGGGTCGGAAATTTCTGGAAAAAATCAACCAGAAAGCCAACTACCGGCTCTGTTTTGGAGGCGTACTGGACGATAGAAACGAACGGGGCTTTGTTTTGAAAAAGGGCGGTATGGATTTTAGCGTGGCGTTTTCCACCATTTTAGACGATTTTCTCAAAGAAAACGAGAGCTTTATCGTCAAAACGCTTTTCCAAGGGGTTGGCGAATGAAACTCCAAGCAGTTCGACCTGTGCTCAAAGAGGATACCGGGTTTGCATATCTTGTGGGGCGAGTGCGAGCTCTGGAAAGCGGTATCTTGACCCAGAGAATCCTGGAAAATGCCCTGAAGGCTGAGGATCTGGAACAGGCACTGCGGGCGGTAGCCGAGGTACCTTACTGGGGAACGGTTTTCCAGGGTGCATTGTCTAACCTTCAAGCGATTGATGAAGTTTTAACCGGTCATTACTGGAGTCTGGTGGAAGATTTTAACCGGTATAAAATTGCTCAGCGGATTGTGCGGTTTTTCGTCCTGGGCTTTGACTTTAATTTTTTGAAGTTGGCCATGAAGTCCTATCTGGCGAAGAGACCCCTGGAAAAATCGTATTTTACTACGCTCGATTCCAGAAGGGTTTTCCGATTTTTTTCTGGAGAGGGTGGCGAGTCACTCCCTGCACCCTTTGAAGGGGCGGTGCGAGAAGCCTTTGCCGCTTTGGAAGAACATTCTGGAGACGTCCAGCTTCTGGAATTCGTGCTGGATCGTTACTACTTGCAGGAGATTTACCGGCTAGCTCTTATCAGTGAGAGTCAGGTTTTGAAGAACTGGCTTTTAGCCTACGTGGCCTTTGCCTACGTGAGGGCTGCCCTGCGTGCTCGGTGTCAGGGGAGGAAACCCGAGATGGTTCGTTTCATGTATGCAGCCAATTCCCTCATTTCGGTTGACACCTTTATGGGTCTTTTGAGTGCCCCTGCGGAAAAGGTTCCGGAAATCATTACCGATCTTGGTTTTCAATTTGTTTTTCCGACTGAGCCATTCCGGGATGACCCCTACTATGTGGCGGAAGTGGAAAAGAATATCGATAACTATCTCATGCGCTTCGCACGTTCTTTTCGTGCTCAAACTTTTGGGCCGGAGCCGGTTTTTGGGTTTCTCTTTGCCAAAGGTATGGACGTGAAAAACCTGCGTATTGTGTTAGAAGGAAAATATTTTGGATTACCTCAGGAAACATTGCGAAGCAAAGTACGGGAGTGCTACTATGAGTGAGTTTCGCCTGGCTTTTGTGGGAGGAGAAGAGAATACTCTCTGCTTTCGAGGCATGGGCATCGATGTTTTTGTTGCCTATACTGCTCAGGAACTTTCCAGATTTTTGCCGATGCTGCGGAGAAACCAGTACGCGGTTATTTTCACGGAATGGAAGTTCTATAACCTGCTCAAAGACTATTTTGAGGATCTCAGAGCTGAGGCATTGCCGGTGGTTCTGGGTATTCCAACTCGCTCTTCGGAGATCGGTCGAGGAGCTGACTTTGTGAAGAAGCTTGTGGAAATTGCCATTGGGAGTAACGTCCTGCTTCAGGGAGAGGAATGATGGAGATGGAGAATAAAGGGAGAGTATTCAGTGTCAACGGTCCGGTAGTGGTGGCAGTCAATCTCCAGGGAGCCAAAATGTACGACATGGTTAAGGTCGGAGAGAAAGGGCTGGTCGGAGAGATCATCGGTATCCACGAAGACCGGGTGACCATTCAGGTTTATGAAGAAACTGCCGGGATTAAGCCTGGGGAACCGGTGATTTCGACTTTTGAGCCCCTGAGTGTAGAACTAGGGCCGGGACTTATAGGAAGTATCTTTGACGGAACGCAGCGTCCCCTGGAGAAAATCAGAGCCGATTTCGGAGATTTCATCGCTCGAGGCGTGGAAACCGAAGCCCTTGACCGGACCAGAAAGTGGCATTTTCGTCCTACGGTTACGGTGGGAGCCGAAGTAACCGCCGGTGACATACTGGGAGAAGTGGAAGAAACCAAAACCATTACCCACAAAATCATGATTCCGCCAGGAGTTTCCGGAAAGGTGAAAGAGATTCAGGAAGGGGCTTTTACGGTCAACGAAGTGGTTGCGGTTATTGACCAGAACGGAGTGGAAAAGCCGCTCACCTTGATGCAGCGTTGGCCGGTCCGAACTCCTCGCCCCTATCGGCAGAAGCTCAACCTGAATGAACCCCTCATCACCGGGCAACGGGTCATCGATACGCTGTTTCCTATCGCTAAAGGTGGTGTAGCCTGTATCCCCGGTCCTTTTGGGAGCGGAAAAACCGTGGTTCAGCACCAGTTGGCCAAGTGGTCTGATGCTGACGTCATCGTATTCATCGGTTGCGGAGAACGGGGCAACGAAATGACCGATGTGCTCATGGAGTTTCCGGAACTCGTCGACCCCTATACCGGGGAACCGCTCATGCAGCGGACCGTTTTAATTGCCAACACTTCCAACATGCCGGTAGCGGCTCGAGAAGCTTCGGTCTACACCGGTATTACCATTGCCGAGTACTTCCGGGACATGGGATACAAGGTGGCTTTGATGGCCGACTCGACTTCCCGATGGGCGGAGGCCATGAGGGAGATTTCCGGGCGACTGGAAGAAATGCCTGGTGACGAAGGATTCCCGGCCTATCTGGGAAGCCGTATTGCCAGTTTCTACGAACGAGCGGGGAAGGTGTTGTGTCTCGGGAGCGACGGACGGGTTGGTTCCCTGAGCGTGATCGGAGCCGTTTCTCCTCCGGGGGGGGATTTGTCCGAGCCGGTAACTCAGAATACCCTGCGGGTAGTCCAGGTTTTCTGGGGTCTGGAGGATAAGCTGGCTTATAAACGTCATTTTCCGGCCATTAACTGGCTGGTCAGTTATTCGCTCTACATTTCGCACCTGGAGGAGTTCTGGAAAAAGAATGTGGCGCCTGATTTCGTGGAGAATCGAGCTCTGGCCATGCGGATTTTGCAGCAGGAAGCGGAGCTCGAAGAAGTGGTCCGTCTGGTGGGAGTGGAATCGCTCTCTTCAAAGGACCGGTTTGTACTCGAAGTGGCCCGTTCGATTCGGGAGGACTTCCTCCAGCAAAACGCTTTCCAGGAATTCGATACTTTTACTTCGTTGCGGAAGCAGTACCTGATTTTGAAGGCGATCCTTGCCTACTATAGGGCGGGTTTGGAAGCTCTGGAAAAGGGTCTCTCCCTCAAAGAGGTCCTCTATATTCCAGCTCGGGAGCGGATTGCTCGAGCCAAGTATGTTCCCGAAGGGGAGTTATCGAAGATCGAACAGATCGAGGAAGACCTCCGGGAACAACTGGAGGCAAAATTAAGAGGCGAGGTTGAAAGCAATGTATAAAGAGTTTGTGACCATTTCTGAAGTGGCCGGACCGCTTCTTGCGGTGGAACAGGTGGAAGATGCCAAGTATATGGAAATCGTGGAGATTACGTTGCGGGATGGCAGTACCCGTCGAGGCCAGGTGCTGATGACCAGTCAAGGTAAAGCCCTGGTACAGGTATTTGAGGGAACCGAGGGTATCGGCATCGGGCAGAGCACCGTGAAGTTTTTGGGGCGGGTTATGGAGCTTGCGGTGGCTCCCGATATTCTGGGAAGGATTTTCAACGGTTCGGGAATTCCCATCGATGGAGGACCGGAAATCGTTCCAGAAGCACGTCTTGATATCAACGGTAACCCCATTAATCCGGTAGCTCGAGACTACCCCATCGACTTCATTCAGACCGGGGTTTCGGCCATCGATGGCCTCAACACTCTGGTCCGGGGCCAGAAACTGCCCATTTTCTCCGGTTCTGGTCTTCCCCATGCCCGTCTGGCGGCTCAGATTGCCCGCCAGGCCAGGGTGCTGGGTGAAGAGGAGAAGTTTGCTGTGGTCTTTGGAGCTTTGGGGATTACCTTTGAGGAGGCCAACTACTTCATTTCTGAGCTCCGAAACACCGGGGCCATCGAGCGTTCGGTGCTGTTCATTAACCTGGCTAATGACCCGGCTGTAGAACGAATCATCACCCCGCGTATGGCACTCACTGCAGCTGAATTTCTGGCCTTTGAGATGGACATGCAGGTCCTGGTCATTTTAACTGACATGACGAATTACTGTGAAGCTTTGCGAGAAATTTCGGCAGCTCGTAGGGAAGTTCCGGGACGGCGCGGTTATCCTGGATACCTCTATACCGACCTGGCTACCATGTATGAGCGGGCAGGGAGAATTCGGGGCAAGAAAGGGTCCATTACCCAGATTCCCATTCTCACCATGCCGGAGGATGACAAGACCCATCCCATTCCCGATCTCACCGGCTACATCACCGAGGGTCAAATTATTTTGAGTCGGCAGCTCCATCGCAAAGGTATCTATCCTCCCATCGACGTTTTGCCTTCACTTTCCCGGTTGCGCGACAAGGGTATTGGCAAGGGAAAAACCCGGGATGACCACTCCGATGTAGCCAACCAGCTCTTTGCTGCCTATGCCCGGGGACGGGAGGCGGTGGAGCTCGCTACCATTCTGGGAGAAGCTTCCCTCACCGAACTGGACCGCCTCTACATGAAGTTTTCTGAGCAGTTTGAGGACCGGTTTGTCCGTCAGGGTGAGTATGAGGATCGGAGCATCGATGAAACCCTGAATATTGGTTGGGAACTTCTGCGAATGTTACCACGGGAAGAACTCAAGCGTATTCGAGATGCCTATCTTACCGAGTTCTATGATAAGAAGGTAACGGGGGTCACGGAATGAGGCTCAATGTAAATCCCAACCGGATGGAGCTCATGAAGCTTAAAAATCGTCTGGCGGTGGCCCGTCGGGGCCATAAGCTTCTTAAGGACAAGCTTGATGCCCTCATCCAGGACTTTGTGCGGGTGGTACGGGAGAATGCGAGTCTCCGTCGCCAAATTGAGAAGGAAGTGGTCAGGGCTTTTGAAGCTCAGAACAAAGCTTCTCTGATGCTTTCTGAGGAAGATAAAGAGCTCATCACCATTTTTTCCCGGCAACGGCTAGTTCTGGAGGTTGCCACAAGACGCGTTACCGGTGTCCGGGTGCCCCATTTTGAGGTCAAGGTAGAAGGGAGTCCTTATAACTATAGCCTCATCAATACTCCCGCAGAGATTGATGCAGCCTTGGGGTCTTTCTTCCAGGTTTTGACGCTTCTTGTCAAACTGGCTGAGGTGGAGAAGACCATTGAACTTTTAGCGGTGGAGATCGAAAAAACCCGCCGCCGGGTGAATGCTCTGGAATACGTGCTGATACCCAGCCTGGAGGAAACTATCAAATACATCAACCTGAAGCTCGATGAACTGGCTCGCTCGGCAGTGGTGGGCATTATGCGCATCAAGGGGTCGTTGAAGTGAATTGAAGCTTGCCATACTTTCGGACATCCACGGAAATTTCGATGCTTTAACGGCAGTTGCTTCGGAGTTAAAAGAGGAAGTGGTTGTGGTTCTGGGAGATGTGGTGGGGTACGGAGCACAGCCAGAAGAATGTGTGCGCTGGGTGATGAAGCGCAAAGCCCAGGTGGTGATGGGAAACCACGAAGCCTGTCTTCTGGGGATTTTACCGCTCTCCTGGTTTAACCCCCGTGCCCAGGAAGCAGTGTTGTGGACGAAAAAACACTTGAGTCCCCAGAGTTTTCTTTTTCTCCAGTCCTGGCCTGCGACCCTTGATGAGTATGGGATTTTATGGGTTCATGGAAGCCCCCGTAAGCCGCTTGAGGAATATATCACCGCTACCTCTTTGGCCAGATTCCTCTTTGAACATTTTTCCTTCTGGATCTCCTTTTTTGGGCACACCCACGTTGCCGAAGGTTACATCTATGGGGAGGGAAAGGTGGAGCGGATTTCCTTTTCTGAAGGTGGTGAGATCAGGCTCTTACCGGAGAAACGTTACCTACTGAACTGTGGGAGTGTGGGTCAACCAAGGGATGGGAACCCCAGGGCGAGCTTTGGTATCTACGACCTGGAAGGGCGGAGATTGACGGTAAGGCGAGTCGAATACCATGTCGAAGAAGCTGCCCGAAAAATACTGGAAGCTGGGCTTCCTGAAGCTCTGGCGTACCGATTGTGGGAAGGGCTATGATTGACAATGAATGGCAGGAGTGTTAATTTTACTCTATAACGTTTTAGAAAGGGGGAATGGATTTTGAAGAAACTGTTGGTGTGTGTGGTTATGGGTTTTTTGGTTTGTTTCACCGGTCTTGTCTGGGGGCAGGATGTGGTGCGAATTGGGGCCAATCTGGAGATGACCGGAGCAGTGGCGGCCTATGGACAGATGATCTGGGAAGGGGTACAGCTTGCCAGGGAGCTCGTTCCTGAAGTTCTGGGGTACAAGGTGGAATTGGTGTTGGTGGATAACAAAAGCGACCGGGTGGAAGCAGCCAACGCGACGACTCGTCTCATTGACAAGGAGAAAGTGGTAGCCATTATTGGTCCGGCCATCAGCGGGAGCATGCTGGCGGTGGGACCGATCTGTGAGGAGAAGCAGGTTCCGGTCATTTCTGCTACCGCTACCAATCCTCTGGTGACCCAGGGCAAGAAATTTGTTTTCCGGGCCTGTTTCCTTGATCCCTATCAGGCTAAGGCTGCAGCGGCTTTTGCTCGCAACGAACTTCAAGCACAAACTGTGGCCATTCTTTCGGACATCGCTCAGGATTACTGTGTGGCCCTGGGGAATTTCTTCAAGGAGGCCTTTATTGAACTGGGAGGTAGTGTGGTGGCCGAGCAGTACTGTCGTACCGGTGACCAGGATTTCTCTGCTCAACTCACCACTATTTTGAACGCTAACCCTGATTTACTTTACATTCCCAATTACTACACCGAAACGGCGCTCATCGTTCGACAGGCTCGAGATCTTGGCTACGAAGGAAAAGTTCTGGGGGCTGATGGAATTGACGTGCCCGAGCTTGTGGACGTTGGTGGAGAAGCAGTAGAAGGTATTTATTTCACTTCGCACGCCGATACCACCAAGGCTCTTACGGAGATTGGTCAGAAGTACTTCGATCTCTACTGGGAAAAATATAATAAAGAGCCGGCAGTTTTTGGAGCCCTGGGAGCCGACGCCTATCTCATCATTATCGACGCAATTCGCCGGGCTGGAGTTCTTGACCCGGTCAAGATTGCCCAGGCTATGGAGGATACCGAGAACCTTGATGTGGTCGCCGGGACGGTCACCGTTACCAATGGTGATGTGGCCAAGCCGGTCATCGTGAAGCGGGTAGAGGGTGGCAAATATCAGTTTGTCAAGGCGGTAACCGTGGAAGAGTAAGATTTTCAAGTGACAGCAGGCTCCATGGAGCCTGCTGTCACTTGAAGAGGAGGAGCAATGGACTGGACTACCCTTTTCCAGCAATTTATGAACGGGTTTTCTTTGGGGAGCCTGTACGCCCTTCTGGCTATTGGTTATACCCTGGTCTATGGGATTTTAGGTCTCATTAACTTCGCTCATAGTGACGTCTTCATGTTAGGTACGTATTTTGCTTTTTTCATGATGGGGATTTTTCTGCTTCCCTGGTGGCTTTCTGTGGTCATCGGGGTGAGTCTGTGCGCTTTGGTGGGCATGACCATCGAGCGGGTGGCGTATCGTCCCTTGCGGAGTGCTCCACGAATTTCTGCCCTCATTACCGCGGTGGGAGTTTCCTTTTTCATTCAGAATCTGGGTCTCATTACCGTCGGCGCTCGTCCCAAAGGTTTCCCCCGACCGGAGCTCATGAAGAATGTTTATTTTATTGCCGGCGTGCGTATCCAGGGTGTGACCTTCTGGGTGCCACTTTTCAGCATTGCCATCCTTTTAGTTCTCTTCTACCTGGTGTACCGTACTAAGGTGGGCATTGCCATGAGGGCGGTGTCAAAGGACATGGAAACGACGAGACTTATGGGTGTTAACGTGGACCAGGTCATTCTCTATACTTTTGCACTGGGTTCGGCTCTGGCAGGCATCGGGGGAGCGCTGTGGGCATGTAAGTATCCCCAGATTAATCCTCTCATGGGTACCTTTCCAGGTTGGAAGGCCTTTACAGCGGCGGTGGTGGGAGGGATTGGTAATGTAATTGGAGCCATGATTGGTGGATTCATTATTGGTCTAGCAGAGATCATGATCGTAGCCTTCTTTCCGAACCTCACCGGTTACCGGGACGCCTTCGTTTTTGCTCTGCTCATCATTTTCTTGTTGGTAAAGCCAAGTGGAGTTATGGGTGAAGCCTTGAAGGAGAAAGTATAATCCATGTTGAGCTTCGAAAAAAGGGACTTGTTGCTGACAGGGCTTTTGTTTGGCCTTTTGATGCTGGGGGTGTGGTGGGCACAAATCTACCTGAACGCTTATTTGGTGCGGATTTTTAATACCGCCTGCATTTATGTAGTGGCGGCCACGGCTTATAATCTGGTGAACGGGGTAACGGGTCAGTTCTCGCTGGGACCCAATGGTTTTATGGCCATCGGTGGGTATACGGTAGCGCTCCTCATGCTTCCGGTGGCTCAAAAGCAGGAGGTTTACTTTTTGCAACCTTTAATGTGGCCTTTCAATGCCTTCAGTTTTCCGCCCTCCCTTTTTCTTCTGGCTCTCGTTTTGGGAGGACTTCTGGCTGCTCTGGCAGCCATTCTCATTGGGATACCAACTTTACGGTTGCGGGGGGATTATCTGGCCATTGCTACTTTCGGTTTTGGTGAGATCATTGTGGTATTGGCCAACAATTTAATTCCCCTGACCAATGGTGCTCTGGGGATCAAAGGTATTCCAGAATATACCAATCTCTGGTGGACGGTAAACTGGGCTTTCTGGACCGTTTTTATGCTCAAGAACCTGGTGAACTCGAGTTTTGGTAGAGCTCTCAAGGCGATTCGAGAAGATGAGGTGGCAGCAGAAGCGATGGGCATTAACCTCTTTCGGCATAAACTCCTGGCTTTTGCCCTGAGTGGCTTTTTTGCCGGGGTTGCAGGGGGTCTCTTTGTAACTCTCATCAGCACCGTTTCTCCTGCTCTCTTTACTTTCACCATGACCTTTAACCTCCTCATCATCATTGTTTTAGGAGGACTGGGGAGTATTACTGCCTCAACCATTACGGCTGTTCTCTTTGCCTTTCTTCAGGAAATTCTACGAGAAGTGGAAGCACCTCACACCATTGGTCCCTGGACCTTTCCGGGTATCCCTGGTATGAGGATGGTGGTTTTCTCAATTATCCTGGTGATTCTAATGATTTTCTATCGTCGGGGTCTTTTTGGCCGATGGGAGTTATCCTGGCAGGAAGTTTTGGATCTGTGGCATCGGAGGAAGAGGGCTCATGGAACATCGTAATTCCCGGATTCTCTACCTGGAAAATTTGACCATTGCCTTTGGAGGGTTGCTGGCGGTCAACGATTTTTCGCTCGAAATTTTTTCGGGGGACCTCGTTGGCCTCATTGGTCCGAACGGGGCAGGGAAAACCACAGTATTCAACCTCATCAGTGGTCAATACCTCCCTACCCGGGGGAGAGTATGGTTTGATGGTCGAGAAATTACCGGGCTTCTTCCGGATAAGATTACCGCCTTGGGGGTTGCCAGGACCTTTCAGAACATCCGCCTGTTTGGGGACCTGAGTGTGCTGGAAAATGTTCTGGTTTCTTTCCACGTGCGCACCAGAAGTTCTTTTCTGTCCTCCATGTTTTCGCTTCCTCGCTTTTGGCAGGAAGAAAAGCAGATTCGCGAAGAAGCTTCTTTTCTCCTTGAGGCGGTAGGACTGAAAAACATGGCTTCGGAACGAGCCCGTTCTCTTCCTTATGGACAGCAGCGGCGTCTGGAAATTGCTCGGGCGTTAGCTACCCATCCCAAGCTTCTGCTCCTCGATGAACCGGCAGCAGGCATGAACCCCCAGGAAACTCAGGAACTCATGGAATTCATCCAGAGGATTCGTCGGGATTTTAACTTGACTATTTTTCTCATCGAACACGACATGAAGGTGGTCATGGGAATCTGTGAGCGTATTGCGGTCATGGATTTCGGGATGAAGATTGCTGAAGGGACTCCGGAGGAAGTTCGTAACGACCCCAGAGTTATTGAGGCCTATTTGGGGGTAGAAACCTGATGAACCGGAATACGGTTTTGGAGATTGAAAACTTGCATGTGTTCTATGGGGGAATCCATGCCCTGAAGGGAATTCATCTTACGGTGGAAAAAGGGAGAATTATCGCTCTCATCGGGGCAAATGGTGCCGGGAAGAGCACCACACTGCGAGCTGTATCCGGTCTGGTTAAGCCACAGCAGGGGTTCATCCGCTTCCTGGGTCAGGATATTGCCGGTCGGGCTTCCCACCAGGTAGTGGAGATGGGTGTAGTGATGGTTCCGGAGGGGAGAAGGATTTTCCCCAATCTCACTGTAATGGAGAATCTTCTTTTAGGAGGTTATATCCGGAGAAATCGCCAGGAGCTCAGGGAAGACCTGGAGTGGGTTTTTACCCTCTTCCCCCGTCTCCGGGAAAGGACCTGGCAGAAGGGTGGCACCTTGAGTGGTGGCGAACAGCAGATGTTGGCGGTGGCTCGGGCTTTAATGTCTCGTCCGCGGCTTTTGATGATGGATGAACCTTCTTTGGGATTGGCACCGCTTCTCGTGAAGGAAATTTTTGAGATTATCACCACCCTGAATGCGCAGGGAGTGACAATTCTGCTCATCGAGCAAAACGCCAAGGCTGCTCTGGAGATAGCTCACTACGCCTATGTGCTCGAGACCGGTAGGATCACCCTGGAAGGAGAAGGGAAGGCATTACTTCTCGATGAACGGGTGAGAAAAGCCTACCTGGGCGAGGAATAAACCTGCATTCCCTTCAACGCTAAGGAAGAGATTCTTTGTTTCTGTATGCTCTGGGAGAGATCGTCAATACTGATGCCTTCACCGCTTCATTCACAAATGTTCCCGGAGGAACAGGAAGGTTTTGCGTTGTGACGTGCCAGTTTCTTCTTCCCCATCGCCGGGAAAAATCTGGCGATTTCTTCATAAGTAACATCCTTTTCCCATTTCTGTACCACTTTTCCGGTGGGGGAAAGAAGGAAAAAAGAGGGTGTATCCCAGACTCCCAGAATGGCCCGGTCGCGAGGAGAAAGGAAGTATACTTCGAGGTCGGGCGGAAGACTCTCACGGAGGTCCTTGAGGTTCCGCCAGTCACACTCTGAACAGATGGGGAAGAAGAGGACTCCTTTCTTTTCTACTATTTCTTTCTGAAGTCTGAGAAGGGTGTTGACACAACTGAAGCAGTCAGGAGAAAAGAAGTACAGAATTGACCATGACGAAAGAGGAAGATTTTCCTCCTTGCCCTGTAAGGTATAGATAGTGAAAGTCGGTAGTTTCCGTATCGAAGCCGGGACACTCCCTGCCATTGCCACACTGATGAAGATGCACATGACTAAACCTGCTATCCACCGTGATTTTTTCATGGTATCATCCTCCGGTTAGTTGATGGGATAGGGAGTAAACACCGGGTCTCCTTCCCGTGCTATCGAAGTGGTTAAACGGTACACCAGATTCCTTTTGTACAGGTCCAGCACAAAAATATCCCAGTTATTCCCTTCTTTCTGTCCTCGAAAGGCAATCCATCTTCCATCTGAAGAAGGGGTAGGGTGAGCTTTGGGGAAGTTATCCACCGTCAGCCGGACAAGATTCCCTTCCAAGATGCTATAGGTATAAAGGTCATAATTACCGTTCATTTCACCCACAAAGATGATTTTACGTCCGTCGGCGGTGAAGGCAGGCTGAAAAACATTCCCGTCGAAATCCAGAGTTTCCTCTTGCTGAGTAAAAAGGTCTTTGATTTTCAGGTGCCACTTTCCCTCGATGAGTTCACAATAGATGAATCGCTGGCCGTTTGCGGAGAAGGAAGGCGAGTCTACCGGATTTTCTTTTTCTAGAAAGAGGTTCTGAGCTGAGCCGTCCAGGTTCATGGTAAAAATACCCCTTTTGGAGTTTCGCTCGGAGACGAAGACGATTTTACGGTCTTTTTCTGAGAAGGAAGGCGCCCAGTCATTCCATTCCCAGGGACTGAGAACCTGGAAAGTCCGGTTCTTAAGGTGGAAGAGATAAACGGCTTTTTTATAGCCATGATTAACGGTGAATGCCAGGAACTGCGCATCGGGACTCATCGAAAGGTCTTCCATAGAGCTGAAATCCGTCAGAGCAAGAACCGTTTCTCTTCTTCCCTGAGGGTCAAGGGCAATGAGTGCAGATTGACCGTTTTCTTCCCGGGGAAAAACGATTTTGATTTCCGGTGTCATCGCGAAAGTCCTGCGTAGTTTCCTTTTGGTTTCTTCTATGGTTTTTTCTTGATTCTCCTTCCTTCGTACCAGAGATAAAATTTCTTGCCGAAGATGGAGGTCTATGAGTTCCACGAACACCAGGGTATCTTTTTCATAGGCAAGGAAAAGGAGATGGCCAAACGGGGACAACTTTTCCCAGTATTGGGAAGTGGTGATTTCTTGGTAAGAAGGAGACGGCTCGGGAAGTGGGGTTACCGAAAGATGTAATTCCCGGCTGAAAAAATCCTGCAGGGAAGAAAAGCCTGCATCCAGAGTATAGTCGGCAAAAAGGATTTTTTCCGAAGCAAACCCCCAGGCGGTAACGGTAAGGAGCCAGCTGGAAATCATGAAGAGTATCACGATGACTTTTTTCATTTTCTCGACGTGCCTCCTTTGGAGTTACCCTTTCTTCCTCCTTTTGAAATAGTATAATAAAAGCTGGTGAAAATAAAGTGGGAAACTTTTCGGTTGTTACCATTTCTCGAGAGGTAGAAAGTTTAGGCGATGAAATAGCCCTGAAACTCTCCAAAAGACTGGGTCTTACGGTGATAGATAGGGAGGGGTGGGTTTCATTTTTGGAGAAAGAGAAGCCTGGTTTTCCGGTGGAACCACCCTTGGAGGAAGACAAGCAGAGAGAGTGGATGGTGGTGGCGCGAGAACTCCTGCGGGAGAAGGCAGAGAAGCAGGCGTTTATACTTCTGGGGAGAGGAGGACAGAGGATTCTCGAGGGTCTCGATTCGGCCTTCCATCTTCTGGTGGTAGCCCCGGTAAAGATGCGCCTGCAAAGGATTATGGAGAAGTATCATCAAGATGAGGTAACGGCTTCACGGATTCTGGCCGAACAGGACCTGCAGCGGGAACGATTTCTCCTGCGTCACTTTGGTATCGACTGGAAAAATCCCCTTTACTACCATCTCACTTTAAATACCGGCTCGTATCAGGTTGAAGAAGCCTGTCATCTGGTTATAGAGGCCATGAAAAAAGCAACCGGCAAGGCGCCGTTGCTTCCTGCAAAACAGGCTTCGCTCTTTGAGGAGAAGAATTTCCTCAAAGAGACGGTGGTTTTTTCACATCCTTCGGAGGAGGAATTTGCCCGGATCCTCGACTTTTATAACATCCGCTGGTTGTACGAACCCCGGACATTTCCTCTGGCCTGGGATAGTGAGGGCAACGTCATTGAAGCTTTTGCCCCTGATTTTTATCTTCCCGATTTTGACCTTTTCATCGAATTGACTACCCAGAGGCAGAAGCTCACCTGGAAGAAGAATAAGAAAGTGCGTCGCCTGAAAGAACTCTACCCTGAGGTCAAAATCAAAATCATTTATGCCCGCGATTACCAGCACATCGTGAGAAAATTCGGAGGGACGAAATGACCGAGCCGGCCCGTTTGGGGAGTCTGGTCTTCAGTCGAGAAGAAGTGCAGAAAAGGGTTCGAGAAGTCGGTGAGCAAATCAGCCGGGACTATGAAGGTCGTCGCCCCCTGCTCATTGTCATTCTGCGGGGAGCAGTGTACTTTGCGGTGGACCTCAGTCGAGCGCTTTCCATACCCTTCGATATTGACTTTATGGCGCTTTCTCCCTTTAAACCTGGTTTACAGCGGGTAGAAATCGAGAAAGACGTGGATACGCCTCTTCTCGGAAGAGACCTTCTCATCGTCGAGGACATTGTGGATACAGGTTTAACCCTCAATTTTCTGGTGCGGAGTCTGGAGAAGCGATTTCCCCGGAGCATCAAGGTCTGTAGCTTTTTGAATTGTCCCGGTCGGAGAATCGCGGAAGTAGACATCCATTATTTCTGTTTTGAAATTCCCGACATCTACGTGGTAGGGTATGGCCTCGACTTTCGGGGTGATTTTCGGAATCTCCCCGAGGTGTATACCTTATACGATCCTACCGGAAGAGACACACAGATACTGAAAAAGATGGGGAAAGGAGGAAAAAAGTGATCGTTGTTCGTGAAGCCATTCGGAAAATGGAGGGGTATGTTCCCGGTGAGCAGCCCCAGGAGGAGGGGTATATCAAACTCAACACCAACGAGAATCCCTATCCACCCTCTCCTCGAGTTGTGGCAAGACTGATGGAGTTTCTCTCTCGTTCCTCTCTGGCCCTTTACCCTCAGCCGCTCAGTGACCGGGTGCGGAAAAAGCTCGAGCAGGTGTACGGTATTCCCCGGGAATGGGTGATGGTGGGTAACGGTTCGGATGAGCTCCTCAACCTGGTTTTTCGAGTCTTTGCCGGCCGGGGGGACACGGTGGCCTATCCTTTCCCTACCTATACCCTCTATCGGACTCTGGCGTTTCTTCAGGAAGCGACGCCATGGGAAATCCCTTTTCCGGATGATTTTTCACTTCCGGTAGACTTCGTGTCGGCTCGAGCCAACCTCAAGGTGCTCTGCAATCCGAATTCGCCTACCGGAACCTGTGTGCCTCTGGAGGCGGTGGAACGGTTGCTTTCTGTTTCGGCCTGTCCGGTGCTCCTCGATGAAGCGTATGTGGATTTTGCTTCTCAGAGTGCCCTCTCGCTTCTCGGCCGGTTTGCAAATCTTCTCGTGGCGCGCACCCTTTCTAAGTCTTTCTCGCTGGCCGGTTTACGGGTTGGTTTTCTCTTTGCTCATCCGGATATTCTGCGGGAAGTGCTCAAGGCCAAAGACTCCTACAACGTGAGCACCCTTTCTCAGGTAGGAGCTGAAGCGGCTCTGGAAGAGATTGGCTATGCCATGGAGAACGTAGAGAAAATCAAACGTACCCGTTCCTGGTTTGCCCAGGCCATGGAAGAAATGGGCTTCTTTGTTTATCCTTCTCAGGCAAATTTTGTTCTGGTCAAGAAAAGGGGAGAAAACCTGGCTTTTTTGTATGAGGAACTCAAAAAACGGAAAGTTCTGGTACGCTACTTTCGGGAGTGGCCTGACGCTCTCCGGATTACCATTGGGACCGATGAGCAGATGGAGATATTGCTACGTAACCTGCGGGAAATTGTAAAAGGGTAAGGGGTATGTTCAAGCTTTTTATCTGGGACCTCGACAACACTCTGGTGGGTACTTCTCCCCTTTTGTGGGGAGCTTTTTCCTGGGTGGCCGAGAAGTATACCGGTCGTGCTATGACTCCGGAAGAAATCGTCAGGCTTTACGGACCTCCGGAGGACCAGGTCATAGAGCAAATAGTAGGCCGGGAAAAGAAAGAAGAAGCCTTGCGAGAATTTTACGCATTTTACGAAAAAAAGCATCAGGAGCTGGTGGAAGTGTTTTCTCCGGTAGTAGAAGCAATCGTCTTCTTGCGGGAGAAAGGTGTGAAACAGGCCCTTTTTACGTCCAAGGGTCGAAAGAGCGCCATGATGACCCTGGAAAAACTGAACCTGGGAAAACTCTTTGACCTGGTGCTCTGTGGGGATGAGGTGACTCAGGCGAAGCCTTCCTCGGAAGGGGTGTGGCGCATTCTTTCTTTCTTCGGGATACAACCGGAAGAAGCGGCGTATGTGGGTGATTCACCCCTTGACGCTCAGGCGGCGGAAGGAGCCCGGGTACCCTTTCTCATGGTGCTGTGGGATTCCTTTCACCGTAAACTTGCCCCGGAGATCCGGGCTTACCGGTGGTTTCAAAAACCTGAGGAATTTCTGCTCTGGGTAAAGGAGATGTACGGGTGATGTTTGAAAAGGTACGCAAGCGAGATGGGACCATTGTGGAGTTTGTGCCGGATAAGATTACTCGGGCAATCCTCAAGGCGCTGGCTTTTTGTGGTAAAGAGGACAGCGCGCTTGCCGAATGCTTGACTGCAAAAGTGCTGGAACGCCTGGCAGAGAAAATATCCGGGGTCATTCCTGGTGTGGAAGATATTCAGGACGTGGTGGAAGAAGTCCTGATGCGCGAGGGGCTTTCTGACGTGGCTCGGGCTTACATCCTCTACCGGGAGAAAAGACGGCATCTTCGGGAGGCCAAGTGGCAACTCTTTGGCGTGAAGGATGATCTGAAGCTCTCTCTCAACGCGGTGCGCATCCTCCAGGAACGATATCTCCTCAGGGATGGAGAAGGCCGGGTGGCGGAAACTCCGGGCGAGATGATGCAGCGGGTGGCCAGGGCTGTGGCTCAGGTTGAAGCGAATTACGGGGAAAACGAAGACCAGGCCTTCGAAGACTTCCTGACGCTCCTTCGAGAGTTACTCTTCCTTCCCAACTCCCCTACGCTGATGAACGCCGGAACCCCCCTGGGGCAGCTTTCGGCGTGTTTTGTCCTGCCTGTTGAGGACTCCATTGATTCTATTTTTACCACTCTGAAGGAAATGGCCCTGATCCACAAGTCTGGGGGAGGGACGGGTTTCAGCTTTGCGCGTCTGCGTCCCAGAGGGGATCTGGTGCAGAGTACCGGAGGCCGGGCTTCGGGTCCGGTTTCGTTCATGCGGATTTTTGATACCGCTACCGAAGTGGTGAAACAGGGTGGTAAAAGGCGGGGTGCGAACATGGGGATTTTGCGTTTGAACCACCCCGATATTGAAGAATTCATTCGAGCCAAAGAAAAACCTGGATTTCTGGAGAACTTTAACCTCTCCGTAGCGGTTACCGACGAAGAGATGGAGAAGATGCGAAGGGGTGAAGAACTGCAGCTCGTCAATCCTCGCGATGGACGGGTGATGCGCACGATCAATGCCCGGAGTCTTCTGGAGCTCATCGCAGAGAGTGCCTGGGGAAGCGGAGAACCAGGGATGATTTTTCTCGATCGCATCAACCGCGATAACCCCACTCCCTCTCTGGGGCAAATTGAAGCTACCAACCCCTGCGGGGAGGTGCCGCTTCTTCCCTACGAGTCCTGTAATTTGGGTTCTATCAATCTTTCTCGCATGGTGAAAGAGAGACGGATTGATTACGAGAAGCTAAAGGCAGTGGTGGAGAAAGCAGTGCATTTCCTGGATAACGTCATCGACGCCAACCGCTATCCTTTACCTATGGTGGAAACCATGGTCAAGGGAAGTCGCAAAATTGGTCTGGGGGTGATGGGCTTTGCCGACATGCTCCTCCGGCTTGGGATTCCGTATTATAGTGCTGAGGCTCTCAAGATCGCTCAGGAGGTGATCCAGTTTATTGCTCTGCAGGCCCGCCTGGCTTCCATGAGGTTGGCCGAGCGACGGGGAACCTTCCCCAGGTATCCGGAAAGTATCTGGTATAAAAAGGGCCTTCCTTTGCGAAACGCCACCCTCCTTTCCATCGCTCCCACCGGCACCTTGAGTCTCATTGCTTCTTGTTCTAGCGGTATCGAGCCGCTCTTCGCTCTGGCTTTTCGCCGATATGTACTGGAAAGTACCGAAATCGTGGAGATCCACCCTCTCCTGGAGGAGATGTTTGCTCGCTTTGGGGTTGCGGAAGAATTGCGACACAGGGTTCTTGAAAAGGGGACCATGGAAGGTGTGGAAGGCATTCCATCGGAGCTTCGGGCTCTATTTCTCACCGCTCTGGAAATTCCTTCAGAATTTCACGTGCGCATGCAGGCTGCCTTCCAGAAATACGTGGACAACGCCGTTTCCAAAACGGTGAACCTGCCTGAGGAATCCACTCCGAAAGATGTTTTGCATACTTACCTTCTGGCCCATGAGCTGGGGTGTAAGGGAATCACCGTCTACCGTTACGAAAGTCGACCGGCGCAGGTGCTCTATCTGGGAGTGGAGAAAGGGTGTCCAGCGTGCTGAGGAGTTCCTGGGCCAGGTGGCGGGCGCCATCCTGTTTCCCCTGCCAGGTTTTTTCGCTGAACTCCTGAGCCTTTTTTTGAAAGGTAGCCAGATCGGCCACCACTTTCTCTAAAATCCGGGCAGTTCCCTGAGGAGTGTTTGTGCCCATGATGAGGGCTTCACGCAGGAGAAATTTCTGCCTTTTTTCCAGGAAGTAGCGGTTAGCCTGGATCGCTTGCTCGGTATATGGCTCGAGGCATGGTATTCCTAGATAAGCAGCATGCTCCAGGGCAGTTCCCGCAAATCCAACTACCAGAGCGGTGTCGCGCAGACGGAGGAAATAATCGCCCTGGCTCCAGGTAATGTGGATATTCTGTAGAGAAAAAGAATTGGGGAACAGTATTCGTCCTCCGGCACTTTGAATGAGCGCTTCGATTTCTGCGGAAGCCGGCTCTGGGGGAAGGACGAAATGGGGAGTGTATTGAGAAAAGACCGTCCCGGCGCCGACGATGGTTTCGGTGAGAAACCGGAAATTTGCTTTCCAGTCCTGGCGATGTCCGGGAAGGAAAAGGATGATGTGAGCCTGGGGGTCTTTGGGGTGAAGTGCTGGTCCAACGAAGCCGCAGTAGCCGGCGTTAATACCCAGATTCTGAAACCACAGGGCGGTGGGGTGATCACGGGTATAAACTTTTTCGGTGAGGTGGCGAAAGAGAAGAGCGTTAACCCTACCCAGCCGCTCATAAGGTTTCCCCTTCTGGCGCAAAAGGGCGGTGTGGGCGCAAGCAAAGAGGTAACTCTTCTTCCGAAGGGCGAAGAAACTTAGAAGAAGTAAAAAGGCATCGCCCACCACCACCACCATGTCGATGTCCTTTCGGATTCGGGAAAGAAGGTAAATTACCCGGAAAAGATTTCCGGTGCCCCCTGCCAGAGTGTCTGTAAAGAATCGTCCCAGGCGCCGGAAAGGATTTCCCAGATACACGCCTCCGTAGCGCAGAGGAGGAGAGCGGTGGAGAAGGGAACACCTCTGGGGATTTTGTTCGCAGAACTCGGCCAGGAGTTTCCCCTCTCCCACCAGGGGCACAAAGCTGAGGTGGATGGAAAGTCCCCGCTTTTCCGCCTCTTCGAGGAGGGCAGCTGCCACAAGTCGGGCAAAAGAATCCTCACCGTAACCGTTACTCAGAAGGAGAATATGCTTTTCCATCATTTTCTTTTATGGTATGCTATGAAGAATTAAAAATCAAGGGAAAAGGAGGCCTGAACCTTTTGCGCTGGCCGGGAATTCTTGCTTACTTTGCGGAATATTTACCCCTCACGGGGAAAACTCCCCTCATCACCCTCCACGAGGGCAACACCCCCCTTATCGCTTCTTCGAGTCTTGCCAGGAAAGCCGGGGTGGGATCCCTCTTTTTCAAGTTTGAGGGAATGAATCCCACCGGGTCTTTCAAAGACCGGGGGATGGTAGTGGCCATTGCCAAAGCCAGGGAAGAAGGAAAAGAGGTGGTGATGTGTGCCTCTACAGGTAATACCTCTGCTTCGGCGGCTGCGTATGCTAAAAAAGCGGGGCTTTCCTGTGTGGTGCTCATTCCCCAGGGAAAAATTGCTCTGGGAAAGCTATCCCAGGCCCTCATGCATGGAGCAAGGGTTCTGGCTGTCAGGGGGAATTTTGACCAGGCCTTAGCGGTGGTGCGTTCCATCACTTCCTCGTATCCGGTGGCCCTGGTCAACTCCATTAACCCTTACCGGATTGAGGGACAGAAAACTGCTTCCTTTGAAGTGGTGGAGTGGCTATCGGGGGTACCTGATTTTCTGGCTCTTCCGGTGGGTAATGCCGGAAACATCACCGCTTACTGGAAAGGATTCAAGGAACTGTGGGAACGGGGTAAAATTTCGGTTTTGCCAAAGATGCTCGGTTTTCAGGCTGCCGGAGCCTGTCCTCTGGTTCTCGGTCGGCCGGTGGAGAATCCCCATACGGTGGCTACGGCCATCCGCATTGGGAATCCGGCCAGCTGGAAGGGAGCCATGGCCGCGAAAGAAGAATCCGGAGGGCTTATTGATACGGTCACCGACGAGGAAATTCTTGCAGCACAGAGAATGCTGGCCGAAGAAGAGGGAATTTTCGTGGAACCGGCTTCGGCGGCTTCGGTGGCCGGAGTTCTGAAGAAAGCCCGGGAAGGTCTCTTCCAGGGCCGAGAAACTGTGGTCTGTGTGCTCACCGGTCACGGTCTCAAAGATCCGGATATCGCCATCAAACAGTGTGAGGGGCGGGTGGAAGAGGTTGGTGCATCTCAGGAAGAAGTGATCCAAATTCTGGGATTGTCAGTTTAGGGGGGAATGCTATGGTCATTGAAGTGAGTGTTCCTGCTACCACGGCAAATCTCGGTTGTGGATTTGATGTTCTGGGGATGGCGCTTGACCTCCACTACCGGATACGGGTGGTTACTGGAGAAGGTGGTGGTTTTTCCATTACCCACCGGGGTGAGGGAGAGGGTATGGTTCCTCTCTCGGAAGAACACCTCCTGTTCCGGACGATCCAGAGGACATGTCAAAGGATTCATTTTTTGCCGGTAGCCCTTCAGGTGGAAGCCTGGAATGAAATTCCCATCGCCCGGGGCCTGGGAAGCAGTGCTGCCTGCATCGTGGCGGGTGTGGCGGTGGCAAACTGGGTGGCGGGAAATGTTTTGTCTCTGGAAGCCATGATGCAGCTTGCCGTAGAAATCGAAGGGCATCCCGATAATGTTCTTCCTGCCTTTCTGGGTGGATTTACCGTGGCGTTCCCCCAGAAAGAGAGGGTATATTTTCGCCGTTTCGCCTTTTTCCGGGATGCAGAAATAGTGCTCTGTATTCCCCGGTATAGGTTGAGTACCGAGCGGATGCGTAAACTCCTTCCCGAAGCCTATCCCCGCCATCAGGTGGTCTTCAATCTTTCGCACCTTGCTTACCTTCTGGGGAGTCTTTTCCAGCACGATTTTGAGGGATTCCTGCTCGCTCTGGAAGATTACCTTCATGAGCCCTACCGGGGGAAAGAAATCAGGGGATTTTTCGCAGTAAAAGAATATATTAAGGATAAGGGTCTCGGAAATGCGGCGATCAGCGGTTCCGGTCCTACGGTTATCCTTTTCCTGCGCCGACCGCTTTTAGCGAAAGAAACCGAAGACCTGCGGAGCATCTTTCACACTCAGGGTGCGGGTGAGGTAGAGATCAAAAGGATCCGGTGGGTGGAACAGGGAATGGTGGTGAAGGTGCTATGAGCCTGATTGTCCAGAAATATGGTGGTTCTTCGGTGGCGGATCTGGAGAAAATCCGCTTTGTGGCCGGTAAGGTGAAACGTTACTGGGAGGCTCAACATAAGCTGGTGGTGGTAGTTTCCGCTATGGGGAAGACTACCGATAATCTCCTTTCCATGGCTTTTTCTCTCTGTCCTGCGCCACCGGAGCGGGAGCTCGATATGCTTCTTGCTACCGGTGAGCAAGCTTCGGTGGCTCTGCTCTGCATGGCCCTCTCGCTGGAAGGGGTGCCCGCCGTTTCGCTTACTGGTGGACAGGCTGGTATCATCACCACAGGCGTGCATACCAAGGCTAAGATCGTCCATATCGAAGTCAGCCGAATCTTGCGATACCTGGAGGAGGGGAAGGTAGTGGTAGTGGCAGGTTTCCAGGGAAAGACTGCTGCCGAGGATATTACCACCTTGGGGAGAGGTGGGAGCGATACCACTGCCTGTGCCCTGGCAGCAGCCCTGAAGGCTGATTTCTGTGAAATTTACACCGATG
>Ga0308390_1000241_pt1 | contig 41918 bp, 37 predicted proteins | sample Hotspr2Sample149_FD_202358 | JGI IMG/M metagenome (GOLD analysis project Ga0308390, IMG submission 202358) | Hot spring phototrophic mat microbial communities from Mushroom Spring, Yellowstone National Park, Wyoming, United States - 20040719_149 ...
GGCTGCTACAATCTCTGGTAGGGACGGGTAATGTCGCATAACTAACCCCCGTCCCTTATTTTCTACTTGGTGTCAAGTCCTTTTCCGAATTGGCGTGTAGACGATTTTCATTGGGTCTCTGCCAGCAGGGGGGGATTCCAGATGGCTTGCAGATCTACGGCGCGAGGAGGAATGTAAGTGCCTTTACCGGAGGGGTCGTATACTTCCCGCTCCATGGGCCTTACGCGCAGTCGGCCCTCCCAGGCTTCTCGAAGGCGGTGTTGGGCCATTTCAATATAATCGGGGATTATTTCGGCCATAGTCCCCCGCCTTCTGTGCATCAAAGCAGCTATGAGGGTGGTTCCCGATCCGCCGAACGGATCCAAAACCCAGTCGTCCTCTTCCGTAAGAGCCAGCACGAAACGCTCTACCAGCTCCACAGGGTACTGCGCGGGGTGGCCGGTTTTTTCTACGTGATTGGCCTTGACGTTGGGGAATATCCACACGTCGCCAGGATTTTTGCCCAGAGGATTGCCGGAGAGTTCACCCTTCTTGGGTCCCTTGAAGTGTTTTTTATTGGGATATTTCTGCGGAACCCGCACACTGTCCAGATTAAAGGTATACTCGTCGCTTTTTGTAAACCATAAGGCTACCTCGTAACGACCGGAAAAACGACGCTTTGCATGAAGTCCGTGCTCAAATGCCCATACAATGCGATTACGAAGCCTTAGTCCAAAGGCGGTAAAGATTGGGAAAAGAAGTAGATCAAGCGGGAGAATTTCACCATTTTCCACATAATTCCCAACCTGCCACACCAGACTGCCGGTTGGCTTGAGCACGCGAACAGACTCCTTGATTATGCCCTTTTGCCAGGCCAGGTAAGCATCCAAGGCTTTGCGGCTTTCGTAGGGTTTTCCAATGTTGTAGGGTGGCGAAGTGATTACCAAAGAGATGCTAGCCTCTGGAATTTGTTTGAGCAGTTCTGCACAGTCACCAGGATAGACAACCACGTATGCTTCTGGGTCGAACCTGTTTTTAATGCTTAGTTCTGTCATAGCCCCGCTTATCATACCTTGGTTTCCATGGGTGGGTTGGTCAGCGCCTTCAGAACCGCCTGTGCGCTGCGCTTGTCGAGGCCCGGCAGCCGGGCCAGCTCCTCCACGCTCATGGCCTTGAGTTCCTCCAGGGTGGAGAAGTGGTTCATCAGGGCCAGCTTGCGGGCCGGGCCGATGCCCTTGATGCCGTCGAAGATGCTTTTGAGGGCTTTTTGGTTGCGCAGCTTGCGGTGGAACTCGAGGCCATTGCGGTGGGTTTCATCGCGCTGGTAAATCAGGAGCTGCAAGGCCGGATGGCTCTGGGGAAGGGCGATGGTCTGGCCGTCGGGCAGCACCAGGGTCTCCGCGCGCTTGGCCAGCCCCACCAGCGGAATCTCCAGCCCGGCCTGCTTGAGCGCTTTCTGGGCGGCCCGCACCTGGCCCAGGCCCCCGTCAACTAGGATCAGGTCGGGGATGGGCATTTGTTCGGCCAGGCTGCCGGTGAAGCGCCGGAGGATGGTTTGCTCCATTGAGAAAAAGTCGTCGGGCTGCTTCAGGCCCCTGATTTTGATGCGGCGGTACTCGGCTTTTTTGGGCCGGCCCCCCTCGAAGACCGTAATGGAACCCACCACGCTCTCGCCCAGCAGGTTGGAGATATCGTAGCCCTCGATGCGGTAGGGGCGCCGGGAAAGCCCCAAGACTTCCATCAAGCCCTTAAGGCCGGGGTGGTCGCCCTTGCGTTCCAAAAGCTTGAGTTCGCTTTGCAAGGCGGTCTGGGCGTTGTGCTGGGCCAACTCGATCAGCCGGGTTTTGTCGCCGCGCTGGGGGATGCGCACCTCCACCTTGCGCCCTTTGGAGCTCAAGAAGGCCGAGAAAGCCTCCTGGGCTTCCAGTTCGAAGGGCAACAGCACCAGCGGGGGTAGAGGGGTGGCCTCGAGGTAGTAGTCGCGCAGGAAGGCCTCCAGTAACTCCGCGTCACTGGCCTCCTTCACCCCCTCCACAAAGCGGCTAATGCGCCCCAGTATCTGGCCCCCGCGTACCTGGTAGTGCTGGATAAGGGCGTAGTCGCCCGCCCGGGCAAAGCCCAGGAAGTCTAGGTCGCCCAGATCGGGGTCGTAGGCTTGTTGAGCGGTGCCAAAAAAACTTTTCAAGGCCCTTATCTGGTCGCGGATCTCGGCAGCCCGTTCGAAATCCTGGTTCTGCGCTGCCGAGCGCATCTGTTGCTCCAGGCTTTCGTAGAGGGCCTCCATCTTGCCGTCCAGCAGATTTTCTACCTGCTGCACGGTCATGCGGTACTGCTCTGGGTCGGCCTTGCCCACGCAGGGGGCCAGACAGCGCCCCATCGAGTAGTTGAGGCAGGGGTAACGCCTTTTTTTGAAGGGGAATCCGGAGTTCTGGCGCAAAGGGAAAAAGCGGTCCACCAGGCGCTTGATGCGCCGCACCGCTGAAGCCTCGGGGAAAGGCCCCCAGTAGCGAGCACCGTCGTCCTGCACCCGCCGTACCACCATTAGCATGGGCCACTCCTCGCAGGTGAGCTTTAGGAAGGGGTAGTGTTTGTCGTCCTTCATCAGGACGTTGTAACGGGGGCGGTGGTGCTTGATCAGGTTGGCCTCGAGCAGGAGAGCTTCCACCTCGTCACGCGCTACAATGAACTCGAGGTGGGTAGCTTCCTGGCAGATGCGCAGGCTTTTGCCCTGGCTGTGAAAGTAGCTGCTCACACGGGCTTTTAGGTTCTTGGCCTTGCCCACGTAGATAATGTTTTCACCATTTTTCCACAAATAGACCCCAGGGGTCTCGGGAAGCGGGGGTAGGTCTTCCAGCCGCATCTGGCCTCATTCTAAGTAAGCCCCTGTAGCTTTGTGTGACCTGGTGCTGACCAGCTGGTTGATGAGCTACGGGCTTTATGCGTTTCTGGGGCCCCCATCTGAGGCGCGGATAGAGAGGCATCATCCTGTGTGGGCCTGCCCTCAAACGGGACGATTCAGGCGGGGTTTATATTAGTTGCTCCAAACCGATAGACTAAAAGGTATGAGCGTTACCCATAACCAACAGCATGAGGAGATGCTTTACCAGGCCTGGGTGCAGGTCATCGAATGGATGAAGGAGTACGCCAACGAGAAAGGCATGCAGTTCACCAAAGAGTCCGACTTTCCCGACTTTATTTATCGCATGGAGCGCCCCTACGAACTGCCCACTACCATCATGGCGGCCTCACTCTCGGATCAGCGGGGAGAACCCTTCTTCTTCGCCTCGGTTTCGCCCCGTCACGCCGAGCTCAAGCACGTGGCCTTCCGGGTTCCGGGAGGGCATGTGCACTACCACGCCCACTGGGAGGATGGTAGGGGTCTGGTGCTTGAAGGTAAGTTTCCCCTCACCAAAGAAAGGCTCTTCCAGATGGCTGACCGAGCCAAAAACGCACTGGCCAAGGCCTAGGGCGCAACTGTGGGAAAGCTCTTTCTGTAAAGGGGGATTTTAGGCAATTCTGCCCACCCTAGGGACACGATGCATGGTGAGGAATGCAGTCGCTTTGCTGATTTTGCCACTCCTTCCCTGCCAAAGACTTTGGGTGAGGCCCTAGCCTTATGACAAGGCTGATATCTGCGTGTGTAGGTGGATGCCTTCTTGTTGGAAGGCAGGATGCGAGCCCTTGTGGTCGCTTTGGCCCCGTATGGGAGAGGGTTTACGCCGGAGGTATCTGACTGGGGTTGATCTGGACTTGCGCGGTTTCCTTCCAGACTGCCCGCAGCCGACGCCATACCGTGAAACCAAGCAGGGATGCAATTCCGGCAGCGGTAACTCCTATAACCATTGGGCTCACCCCCTGGACCCACATGGCCACCAGGTTCAATGCCAGGGTGGTTGCCCAGAGTATGACGGTGGTGCAACGTTGGGAGAGGCCGCGAGCTAGAAGCCGGTGATGGATGTGGTCTTTGCCGGGTGTGGACAGGGGGTTTTGCCTTCTCAAAAGGCGACGGATGAAAACCTGGGTAGTATCCAGGATGGGCAGCAGCAGGAAAAGCGCCGTGGGAACCAGCGAAAATACCGTGGTGATTTTCAGGCTGCCCAGCAGGGCTGTGGCTGCTAGAACGTAGCCGAAGAAGTAGGCCCCGGCGTCGCCCATGATGATCCGGGAGGGGTGGAAGTTATGTCGCAGGAAACCGAGCGCTGCTCCCCCGAGTGCGGCCAGTACCAGGGTGGCAGCAGCCCACTGCGGATTCTGGGCTGAGACTGCCAGCAGGCTCATGGCGGTGATAAAGGCGATGCCGCCGGCCAGCCCATCCACTCCGTCCATCAGGTTGACCGCGTTGGTGATGCCGATCACCCATAGTATGGTTAGAACAATCCCCCAGAGGGGATCTAAGGCCGTGCCAAAAGCGGCATGGAAGCGAATGTCTACCGCTACGAGCAGCAAGGCCGCGAGTAACTGAACCAAAAGGCGAAATAGCGGCGGCAGGCCGAACTGATCGTCAACAAAGCCCACCAATACCAGGATGGCTCCACCCAATAAGATGGCCAGTACCTGCACCTGCACCTCTTGGATCAGGATGGGGCGAAGAGCGGTGGCAACGATCAGTGCAGCTACCACCCCAGCGAAGATGGCCAAGCCCCCAGCGTTGGGTAGGGGTTCTTTATTCAGGCGGCGGGCGTTGGGCTGGTCGGCCCAGCCTACCTTGAGGGCAAACTGCCGTACCCTGGGCATAAACCGCCAGGTTACTACCCAGGCTACTACAAACGTAAACACCACTATAAGCCAGCCCGAACCGCTTGGGTTGGCTATGCCGATGGATTTCATGAATTCGCTCATAGCAGCTTGGCAAGGTGTTTTATTTGGTTCCGTAGATCCGATCGCCTGCGTCGCCCAGACCTGGCACGATGTAGCCGTGGTCGTTCAGGTGGCTATCCACTGCAGCTACCACCATCTCAACGTCGGGATGAGCGTTCTGGACGCGTTTGATCCCCTCTGGTGCGGCGATGATGCTCATCAGCCTAATCTGCTGGGCTCCTTTAGACTTCAGCACCGATATAGCGTGCACGGCGCTGCCCGCAGTGGCCAGCATGGGGTCGGCCAGGAAAACCCGCCGTTCAGCGATATCGGAAGGCAGCTTGCAGTAATACTCCACCGGCTGCAGGGTTTCGGGGTTGCGGTAAAGGCCAATATGCCCCACTTTGGCGGCGGGTACCAGCTTCAGGATGCCATCCACCATGATCAGCCCGGCCCGCAAGATGGCGACCACAGCGAGCTTTTTGCCCGAAAGCATATGGGCGGTCATGCTGGTGAGGGGGGTTTCGATGGTGACCGGGGCAAGCTCGAGGTCACGCATAGCCTCATAAGCCATCAGCATGGTGACTTCTTCCATGAGCTCGCGGAACTCCTTGTTGCCGGTGCGCTTGTCGCGAATGATGGCCAGCTTGTGCTGTACCAGGGGGTGGTCTACCACGGTCAGTTTCATGCTGTCTGAATCGTAACACCGCCGTTTAGCGGTGGGCAAATACACTATAGGCCTGAGGCCCCTACCTGTGCTGAAGGAGGCTTTGGGGTGGCCCCTAGGCTGGCTCGAGCCCGAAATTTTGGTAAAAATTTAGGGCTCGAGGCATTTTTTCAGCTACAGCAGCCGTAAAACCCGTAGGCTTCTTGGTGCGGAACCAATGCATATCATGCAGGTAAGTAAGGGGAACCCAAAAGCGCAAGCGACGCCACAGGACATGGGCTTCGGGGTATTGGGAAACAATGTGGCGTAAAGAGGAAAGGGCGACTTCCTCCCCTAACATCGCCAGGGTTCCAGTGGTCAGGATGGCCAGATCACGGGCGGGGTCGTCGGCTTGGGCGCGGATCCAATCCACGACCAGGGCCTCGGGTACCCCCTGGGCTTCCGGGTGCTTTAGAAGAATGTTACCGGCATGTGGGTCGCGGTGGCAAAAAGCCTGGGGCGTTCCGGCCACCTCTTCTACGTGCCGCCAGAGCCAGCCGACCAGCTGCTGGGCCTGGGGCAGGTCGTGCAGGGTGCTGCCAAACTGGCGCAGGCGGTCTTGCAAACGGGAGCGGCTGACCACCCCAGGCTCCGGGATGGCATGTAGGCGAAGGAAAAACTGGGCCAGTTCGTCCAGGGCAGCCGGGCTAAAGCGCTCAGGGGTAAAGTTGGTCCCCGGGTAGCGCCGGGTAACCAGGACGCCATACTGCTCCAGATGGTAAGCCTCTACCACCCACTCACCCAGACCGGCTTTGGTCATGTTGAGGGCCTCGAGCCTTGCGGCATAGATGCCACTGGGTTGGGCAGCATGGGGCGGGTATATCTTGAAGACCAGCCCATCCCCCGCGAAGGTACGGGCTTCAGCACCACCCACCAGGGGCGTAAGGCGCATCTGATAGCGGGCCTCGAGGGCCGGAATGATCTCCATCTTGCACAGGATACCCGAGGTCAATCGGAGGCAGCTTGAGGGGTTGGCATAGGCAGCTTTGCTTCAAGGCTTGGCACAGGGGTCAGCGCCCTGGGCCAGGGAAGCCGCGCCATCCATAGGGCGGCCAACAGCGTGAGCAGGCCCATAGTGGCTACGCCAAAGCGGGCTCCCAGAGCGTCTATCAGCCAGCCGGAGATGTAGGCCCCTAGCGGACCGGTGCCCAGTAATACCATAGAATAGACCGACATCACCCGGCCCCGGATGCGGTCAGGGGCCAGCAGTTGCACGGTGGTATTGGAGTTAATCAGGGTAGTGATCATACCCAGCCCGGCTAGACCAAAAATGAAGGCCACCCAGCCCGTTGGCAGAGGCAAGGCCAAGGCCATAAGTGCCAGGCCCAGCAGGGCGCTTCCCAGCACAGCCCGTAAGGGCCGTGCCCGGGAGGTGAGGGCTTGTATCAAGGCTGCTACGATGGAACCAAGCCCCACTGCCGACATCAAGAGGCCAAAGCTCTGGGCATCGAGTTTTAGCTCGAGTCTAGCATAGGCCGGCACCATGGTCTGAAAGTTCATGCCCAGCAGGCTACTGAGGCCCACCAGCAGCACCACCTGTCGTACCAGCGGATGACCCCATACGAAGCGCATGCCCTCGAGGGCTTCCTTTATGACCCCTTCACGCTTAGCCTCGAGCCTCGAGTTGGGCGCGCCAAACAACACCAGAATTAATGGAAAAAAGGAGAGCGCGTTGGCCAGGTAACTCCAGGAAAGGCCCAGACCCGCAATTAGCAGACCGGCCAAAGCCGGCCCCACCAACCTCGAGGTGTTGAAACCAAAGGAGTTGAGTGCGATGGCACCTGGGTAACGTTCCTTGCCCGCCAGCTCCACCGTGAAAGCTTGCCGCACTGGCAGGTCGGCGGCATTGAAGATGCCGTAGAGAAAAGCAAACACCAGTACGTGCTCGTAGCGCACCAGCCCGCTGGCAATAAGCACGAACATGCCCAAGGCCAGCACCGCCATGCCGCCTTGGGTGGTCAGGAGCAGCTTGCGGCGGCTGTAGCGATCGGAGAGCACGCCTGCGGGTATGGAGAAGAGTAAAGAGGGCAAAAATTGCAGCGCCACCACTAAACCCAGCCGTTCAGCACTGCCAGTGAGCTCGAGCACCAACCAGCCCTGGGTAGCGGCCTGCATCCAGGTGCCCATCTGGGAAAGAAACAGCGCAATCCAGTAGGTGCGGTATCTGTGATCGCGTAGTAAGGCCAAGGCCAGCACCTGCCCATCATACCCTAAACTGACCCGTCAGTCAGTTCGACAGGGCTATCTCGGCTTGGGTTCCGAAGAGCAGGGGAAGCCCGGTCGGGGGGACTGGGTACACCCTTAGGGCCATGTTGCCTGTACCTCTTGACATGTAGGGTGCAGCCTGTAAACTGACCGTCAAAAGCTGAACCGCCCTGCCATCTCGAAGCAGCCAAAGGCTCGCTTCTGAACAAGGAGGTTACTGGTGAAACTGTGGAAGCTCCTACTAATCGCTACGATGCTGCTTGCAAGTGCGGCGTTTGCCCAGCAGCGTCCCAGGGTGATCATCCCTACAGGCAGCACCGGTGGGGTATTTTTCTTTTACGGGCAGGCTATCGCCAAGATTTTGAGCGAGGCGGGCGTTGCCGACGCCACTGCCCAACAGACGGGCGGCTCCTACGACAACCTGCTGCTCTTGCGCGACCGCACCGACCCCCGCTCCAACACCTACTACTGCGCCCTTGCCACCACCGACTCGGCCCTGGTTACCTACAACGGCGAGGAACCCCGCTTTGCCCAGCGCAAGGCCGACATGCAGCGCATCATGTTCTACATGTACCCTAGCCTGATTCACATCGTAACCACCGAAAAGACAGGCATCAGGTTTTTAGTCGACCTGCGCGGCAAGAGGGTCTCCACGGGGCAGCCTGGTTCCTCTACAGAAAACCTGGCCCTAATGGTGCTCAAGGGGGCCGGGGTGGATGTGCGCGATTTTGCCAAACGCGAGCGCTTGCCTGCTGCCGAGTCGGCCAAAGCCCTTTCTGAAGGTACGATTGACGCTTACTTTTGGGTTGGGGGTGTGCCCACCTCGAGCGTAGTCGAGCTGGCCCAGAGCCTGGCCCGTAAAGGCGATCAGATCAAGCTCATCGATACACCACGCAACGGCCCCACCGCGCAGCTTCTGCTCAGGGAGTTCCCCGGGATCATCACCACCGGCAGGCTGCCCAGAAGCGCGTATGGTACTAAAGAAGATGTGTTCGCGCTCTTTACCGGTAATGTGTTCCTCTGCCCGGCCTCCATGCCCGAGGATCTGGCCGAGGCCATCATGAAGGCGGTTTTTAGCAACTTGCAGACCCTGGTGACTGCCACCGCTGCTGCACGGGATACCACCATCAAGAACACCGTAGACCTGTACAACCAGAAAATGGTGGTTCCCTTCCATCCTGGCGCCGTGCGCTACCTGCGTGAAGTTGGCGCCATTCGCTAAACTGGGCCAGTTTTTGTAAGCTCCCTCGAGCCCGGGGGAGCTTTTTCACAGCAGCCGGGGCTTTAAGCAATCCCGGCAGAAGCTAAAGGCCCGTTATAATCACGCACATAGCAGGTTTTTGGAGGTCGGCTTATGGAGATACCCAAGGACAGCGCAGGTAGAACCACCCCGCTGGGACGCATCATCTGGTTTATCCTCCTGGTGGCGGCTTTGTTCAGCCTGTACCTGGTGCTTCACCCCTTCACGCCACTGAGTCGGGAGAATATCAGCATTCTGGATCAGGTGCAGCTACGACGGGCCACCCACGTGCTGCTGCTGCTGGTGGCTGGCTACCTGATTACCTCGCAACTGCATGCCGCAAAGCCCACCATGGGCTCCTGGGTTTTTGCGCTTTTGTCGCTACCGTTCTTGTACACCTTCTGGGTGCCTAACGTGCCTGGGGTGGATATTCCCCTGCTCGGCAAGCTAATGGGCACCCTGGCCTGGGCCCTTGCGGTAGGCCCCAACCTGCTGCCGCGGTTGCGGCGCTACGCCGATGTGGCCGCAGCTTTACTGGCTATTGTCCCCTGGGCCTACCAGGTGCGCTACTACGAAGAGCTGATTAACCGGGCAGTGATTCCGGCGGGCTGGGACATGGCCATGTCCTTCACCGTCATCATTCTGGTGCTGGGGCTGGTCAGCCGGCTCCTGGGTCCCATCATGCCCTCGCTGGTGCTTATATTCCTGACCTACAACATGTACGGGCATTACGTGCCCGGTACCTTCCGGGGGGCCAAAAACGGCATTGACCTGATCCTGGGCAAGACCTACAACGAGACCGAGGCCGGCATCTATGGCCTGATCACCGGGGTTTCTGCCAAGTACATCGTTTACTTCACCATCCTTTCGGGCCTGATTGGGGCCCTGGGTCTGGGCAAGGTGGTGGCCAACATGGCCCTGGCCATGGTGGGCCGCACCCCCCAGACCCCGGGCCGGGTAACCGGCATCACCTCGGTGTTTATGGGTATGTTTAGCGGCTCTGGGGCTGCCGACACCCAGTTCGTGGCCACCCTGACCAAGCCCCTCTATGAAAAAGCCAACTACGACAAGATGACGGCCGCCGGCCTGGTGGCCACCGCCGGCACCATCGCCCTGATTACCCCACCGGTTCTGGGCTCCATCGCCTTTGTGATGGTAGAAATCCTACAGATCAGCTACCTCTGGGTGGTGGTTATGGCCCTAGGGCCCATGCTGCTCTACCTGCTGGGGATCCTCACCTATAACGAGTTCTATGCCCGCAAGGCCAAGCTACCCCCAGTGGGCGCAGATACCTCTTTGGGGCGGCGCTATGCCCTGCGCTATAGCATCATCTTCATCCCGATTGTCCTGATCGTGGTCATGCTCTTCTTGGGCACCGAGGTGTCCACAGCGGTCTACTTGGCGGCGCTGGCTTTTGTGCTGATCTGCTACCTCGACCCCACCCTGCGGCCAGCCCCGCTGACCGAGGTCATGCGGAGCCCATCCTATAAGATTGGACTGCCTCTGGGTATTGTGCTGGGTGTTGTGGGCAGCCTAACCCCGCTGCTGGCGGGATGGAACCTGGGCAATATTCCGCTGCTGCCTATCACCCTGGCGGTGCTGGGGTTGCTGCTGGGGACGTTTTTCTATCCTGCGGCAGTCTCCGGTAAGCTGCGCGCTGCGCTCGAGCCGATCGCCCAGGGTTTGGTGGAGGGTTTTCGCCAGCTGATTCCCATCGGCTCGGCCATTGTGGCCGCCAACCTGATCTTCGGCATGATGGTAATCACCGGCCTGCCCTCTAAGTTCTCGATCTTTTTGGGCCAGGTCTCGGGAGAAAGCCTGCTGCTCGCTACCCTGGTTACGGCGGTCTTCAGCCTGATCCTGGGAATGGGGGTGCCCCCCACGGCAACCTACGTGCTCACTGCCTCGCTCACCGCCCCGGCCATCATCAAAATTGCCTCTGCCAACTTCCAGGGCTATGGCCTCGAGCCCCAGCAGGCTGTGCTGGCCGCAACCCTGGCTACCCACATGTTCCTCTTCTACTACGCGGTGCTGGCGGATGTGACCCCGCCGGTGGCGCTTTCGGGCTATGCGGCGGCCTCGGTGTTCAGAACCAACCCTATCCTGACCGGAGTTTACGCGGCTAGGGTGGCGCTGGCCAAGTACATCATCGGCTTCTTCTTCTTGCTTTCGTTTACCGGTACGGGCTTGCTGATTCTGCCGATCCTGCAGAACGTGCCGGGCTTAGAGGGCTGGCTCATCATCTTGGAGCGCTTCTTCTTCACGGCGGTGGCGATCATCTTCCTGGCTGCGGCCACGGTGGGCTACACCCGTCACCCGCTGCGGCGTTGGGAAAGCTGGGTGATGGGTCTGCTGGCCTTGGCCCTCTTCTACCCCTACCCCAGCTTCTGGATGGCCTTGATTCCCTTTGCGCTGGGGCTGCTGTTCTTCCTGAAGGGCGAGGGTAAAGCCGCCTCGCCCCAGGCTGCCGACTAGCGCTGCAGCTCGAGGGCGGCTTTATAGAGGGTCAGGCGTTCCGGGCGTACAATGGGGGTTTGCCCGGCTGCAAAGCCCCAAAAAGCAAGCAGGGCCCCGGTGGGCTCCAGGCCCTGCCCTTGCCTTAGTAGGGCTTCCAGGCGACCCTCCTGGGCTGCCTGGCGCAACCGGGTGCGGTAGGCTTGAAGGGTTTCCACACGCAGGTGAGGCCTAGAACTGGCCTCGCCAGGCAAGAAGCCAAAAAGCAGCTCGAGGTCGTTGTCATAACCATCCTGATCCGAATCGAGCCCGTCTTGGGTGGCCTCCCGGAGGGCCCGGCGAATTTGCCCTGGGCTAAGCTGGAAGATGCTGCGGGCCTCGGGGCTGTCTGCAGCCACGCTTTCGTCGAGCAGCCTGTGCACGATGGTCTGATAATCCCGGCCAAAGGGGTTGAACTGCTTGAGGCTTTCTTCGCCGATGTGGCAAAGTGCGCAGGTGGCCCGGCGGGGCTCGAGGTGGTAGCGCGCCGCCAGCTCCTGCAGTGAGGGCACACCAAAGCGTAAAGGTGGGGTGGCAGCGGGAATTAAGCCCAGTGCGTCGGTGTAGGCTCCGCGCTCCTGAAACACCTCACCCAAACCCCGCCAGCTATAAAGCGCAAAGCAACCCAGCAGGGTGGCCGTGATCAAAAACCGCAGGTGCCTATTCACCAAACCCCAATCTAGCTGAAATGGGTGAATAGGTGGAGGCTTGTAGGGCACAGACAGCGTGCCTTCCTCAAGAGATTTACCTCAACTCAAAAAGGCGATGAGAAAGGGGAACCATGCGTAGGCTATGGGGTCAGCATGTTACTTAAGATGTGCAAAGTTGTACAAGCCAGTCTACCCCGTCCCCCAAGACACCTTAGGGCTGCTGGCCGCCGAGCACAAAAGCCACAGTCTGCTGAGCGCAGATGGGAGGGCAAGCCTGGCCAGCGCACTTGCAAAAGGCTTGATGTACCGGGCGTAGGCTACCGTTGCGGTTCACGCCCGAACGCTGCACGACGTGCAGCGTAGTTGCCGGGAGCGGTTTTGGTATCCTGCCCTGGATGATTCAGGTTTTTACCGGCGACAGCTTTCTGGCTAAAGAGGCCTTGCTGCAGGAGGCCAGCTTGCAGGGCCTGGCCCCCCGCCTGATGCCCCCCGAGCCGGCCCTGGTAGCCCAGGAGGCCCGTGGCGGACTGTTTGGTCCAGGAGGCGCGCTGGTAGATTTGCGCGATCTTAGCGAGGCTGAGTGGAAGCCCCTTAGAGAGGTGCTGGAAGGCTTGCCGCCCGATGCGATGGTACTGCTGTTGGATCCCCGGCCCACAGCAGCCCGTAGCAAGTGGTATGCCGAAAAAGCCCAGAAGCGCGATTATCCTCCCCCCAGCCCCAAGGAGATGACCAACTGGGTGGTGAACCGCGCAAGGCACTACGACCTTAGGTTGCCAGGGGCTATTGTCTCGTATCTGGCGGGGCTGGTGGGGGGCAGGGGTAGCACCGAGCAGCCTGCCCTGGGCCTCGAGGCCCTCGACCAGGAACTCAGGAAACTGTGCTTCGTATCACCTCCTATCACCCTTGAGAAGGTGCAGGCTCTGGTGGCGCTGGATGCCCCCATCTCGGGCTTTGACCTGGTACGTTCGACTACCGAGGGCAAGCTTGTGCAGGCGCTCAGGTGTGCCCGCGACCTCCTGGAGCGGGGTGAGGATCCTTTGCGCATCCTGGGAGCACTTTCCTGGCAGTATGTGCGGGTGGCCCGGGCCTGGGCGTTGCTGCAGGACGACCCCCTGATGGGCGAGGGTCTGGCTGCCAGCGCCTTGGGCCTGCACCCCTACGCGGCCAAACAAACCCTGCTGCTGGCCAGGAAAATGTCCGCTGAGGCCATTACGCGTGCCCTGGAGATTCTGATGGAGGCCGAGCAGGCTGCTAAAACCGGCCAGGACATGCGCTTAGCTTTGGAGCGGGCCATCGTGATGCTGGCCTGGGTGCATCAGCCCGCAGCGCCCTGAGAAGCCTCTCGGATGAGCAAGACCATGTAGGCCACATACAGCCCCAGGAAGACGCCCCCCTCCCGGCGCCCCAGCCGGTACCCAGTGGCCAGGAAGGGCCAGAGCAAGAAGCTGGCTCCTAGCATGACCCAGATGTCGCGCTGGATCCCCTCCCAGGGCACGCCCACCGGCTGTACCAGGGCGGTAAGGCCCAGAATGCCCAGGATGTTAAACACGTTAGAGCCCACGATATTGCCCAGGGCGATGTCTGGCTCCCTCTTGAGGGCTGCGGCAATGGAGGCAGCCACCTCAGGCAGGCTGGTGCCCAGGGCCACGATGGTCAGGCCGATGACCAGCTCGGGAACCCCGAAGACCCGGGCCAGCTCCACTGCCCCTACTGTCAGTAGGCGGGCTCCCACCCCCAGCAGCACCAGCCCCAGCAGCAACCCTGCGTAGGTTTGCCAACCTGCATTGGTGGGTTGGCCATACTCCTGGTCGAACTCACTTAGTACCTCAGGGTTCTCGCCTGCGCTGCTGCGGTACAAAAACCAGATATACAGCCCCAGCAGAACCACCGACGCCAGCCCTTCCCAACGCCCCACCTGCCCGCCGGTGTATAAGAAGGCCAGCAGCAACAAGGAGACGCCAATCATGATGGGTACCTCGCGCTTGATGAACTGGGCCTGGGCCCGGATGGGTGCCAGCAAGGCCGTGACCCCCAGGATAAGCAGGATGTTTAGGATGTTAGAGCCCACCACATTCCCGATGGCGATCTCTGGACTACCCGTAAGCGCGGCAGCCAGGCTGGCAGCCAGTTCGGGGCTACTGGTGCCAAAAGCCACCACCGTCAGGCCCACCACCATGGTGCTAACACCCCAGCTGCGGGCCAGTGCCACCGCATTTCTGACCAGGGCTTCGCCCCCAAAGTACAACAGCACGATACCGCCTGCGATAAGCAGCAGATTGAACACCAGCTCCATGCCGAGTAGGGTATCATACAAGCGCCCCCAGGGCCCGTTGTGAACTCAAAGCGGCGCGTCCAAATCAGCAAAGACAATCTGTTCGTCTAGGCTGAGGCCGTAAAGCTCGAAAACTGCTTGATTGCAGGCCTCCAGGTCCTGCCTTTTTGCAACCTCGGCCAGTTCTCTTCGCAAAGCCTGGGGTACTTCGCTCCAGGGTGGAATTCTTATGCGCCTCAGGTACTGGGCCTGGAAGCGCAGGTATCCGCCGCGCAAGCGGGTTGAATAGGCCGCCACGAAGAGCCGGGCCACGCTCGAGCGCAAGACCGCCTGCAAAGCGCGCAGGTCCCATGTCTTGGAGGTTATGTAGTACAGGTTGTGGTGGGGATACAACGCGCCACCCTCAAAGGCTACCTGAGGTTCCCCTTTGATGTCGGGGATCAGCAGCTTAGGGGTTCTGGCCAGCGAGGGGATAATGCGGTCGATGGTGCGGTACCACTGCGCAGGGGAGCGCCGGGCGCAGTAGCGGCCTGCGATCAGCTCCCTTCGCGCCTCGAGATAGGCCTGCAGGCGGGGGTAGCGCCGCAGGTCTACCAGGTGGCCCTCCTCGTCAAAAGGGTTCACCAGGCCCTTTCCCTGCCACCGCACCTCGCCATCTAGGATGTCCTGGGTGGTGACCAGCGGCAGCTTGCGCTCAGGTTCCACCTCGAGGCTTTCATAATCACCAATGAAGGCTTTGTCTGCGCCAGTGGCTACCCCAATGCCTACCTTGCAACCCACTTCCTCGATGGTCGGAAAGCGCGCTTCGAGCCTGCGAAGGAGGGCCACCCGGTGGAGTGCCTCGAGCAGCCAGGGGGCTGTGCCACGGCCCACCTGGGCCAGCTCCTGCACCCCGCTGTCCTGTGGCAGCCTTGGGGCCCGCAGCGCCCGGGCTAGCCCGGCCAGCTCGTTTGGCTCGAGGCGGGGCCGGTAAAAAACGCGTGTTGGACCGGGTTTGTCCCGGCTGATAACGGTGATGGCGGGGTAGGCCGTTACGTTGGCACGAAAGGCCGCTGTGCCGCTCATATCGACGTAGATTTTCAGGTGAAAGTTTTCTGCCACCAGCTTGCGCAGCGGGCCCCCATAGCGGTTTTTAACCCAGCGGTTGGTGCAGATGAAGCCCAGCGTGCCGCCTTCGGCCAGCAGGTGCAGCGAGCGCTCGATAAACGGGATGTAAAGGTCAGCGCGGTCATAAATGGTGGCGTAGCGGCTTCGGTAGGCCGACAATAGCACAGCAGGAATCATCTCCTGGCGCACGTAAGGGGGGTTTCCCACCACAAAGTCGAAGGGACCCTCGATGGGGGTGAGCAAAAAATCACCCTGAACCAGCCAGCGGTCTGCAAGAGCGCTAGCGGTTTTCCTGCTTAGCCCTTCCTGCTGGAGCAGGGCCACGACTGCCGTGCGGGTCGCCTCGAAGGTTTCGCGGTGCAGCTCAACCGCCTTAATGGCCTGGGCCAGCTCGTCCTGTGCGGCACGGGCCCGCCCCCTAGCCCGCCAGGCCGATAGCAGCCGGCGAATGATGGCAAAAAGGAAATCGCCCCCGCCAAAAGATGGCTCCAGGATGCGTTTATGTTGCAGCGGCAGGTCGGCGGTGTATCCGGCAAGGTCTAGGATAAACTCGACCACCTCTGGGCGAGTGAAAACGGCTCCCAAGGATGCTCCGCTTGCCCCGGACAGCTGCTGGATGGCTGAAGTGACATGTTCATCTTGGCCAAAAAAAGTGGAGGCCGTATCCATAAACCAGAAAGTTTTGCTCAAAACCCTACTCCAGCGGGTGGTCGTTTTCCAAGTACTCCAGCACCCCCCGGGCCAGACCGTAGCTGAGGCGGTCGAGGTAGTGAGGGTTGCGCAGGTTCTGGCCCTCGATGGGGTGGCTCAGGTAGCCCACCTCGACCAGGATGGCCGGGACGCTGGTGTAGCGGATGACGAAGTAATCGGCGCGGCGCACCCCGCGGTTGACCGCTGCGGTGGCTCCCAGCATGTACGACAGCACTCGGCTGGCCAGGGCACGCGAGAGCTCCATGCGGCGGGCGGAGTTCATCTGGGGGGTGGGGGTGGGCAGGTTTTGCGCTGGGATGGGCTCCTCTAGCCGCGCCCCAGGGTCGAGGATACCCGCTGGGGCTGGGCTGCTGAGGATCTCCGGTAGACCGGGGGTGATGGTGAGGGGTGGGGTGAGGGTAAGGGGGGCTGGGGGCGGGAAGAAGGGGCGGGCCGAGGAGGGGCCAAAGTAGTAGACCTCGAGGCCGCACCAGCCGTCGGCACGGGCCGGTATGGTGGCGTTGGCGTGGATAGAAACGAAGAGATGCTTACCCTCGGCCAGGGCCACGCGCTGAGCCAGGTCGCTGCGCTTATCGGCGGCCAGGGCGGTGTCGCTTTCGCGGGTCAGGGTGACCTCGACCCCGGCCTCCTGCAGCCAGCGGCGCACCCGCAGGGCCACCTCGAGGTTCACCACCTTTTCTACCACAGGTCCTATAGCCCCAGGGTCGGGGCCACCGTGCCCGGCGTCCACCACCACCGAAAAACGCCGCCCACTGGCTTTCACAAAGCGAAACTCCGGGAAGGCCGGCAGCGGGCTGGTGTCCACGAAAGCCCCCGAGAGGTCGATCACCAGCCGCTGTCCGTCGCCCTCGAGGGCTGCCAGGGTCATGGTGCGGTAGCCCGAGCGGGGCGTAACCCCCTGGGGGGTGAGCAGGATCAGCACCGCTTTGTCTTCGTGCTGCTCGAGCACATACCCGGCTAGCTCGGGCTGGTTCACGAAGTAGATGCCCGGCTCGATCTGCTGATGGGGCAGGGTTACGCGCAGGGCTGCCCCCAGGGGTTCGATGGTGTAGACAGCGTTCTGGGGCAGATCCAGCACCACCCGGGTAAAGCCCGGGTGGTCGCCGATGCGCACGGGCGGCAGGTTTTGCCCCCAGACGCCGGGGCTGAAGAGTGCAGGCAAAAGGAACCACAGATGGGAAAGCTGCCTCATCAAAATCGCCTTAGTTTAAGCCGACTGGACAATTCAGGATGAGCACAACCTGGGGCGTTCAAAATGCAACCTGGGTAGCATAGCCCCCAGCAAAGGCTGTTAGGCTAATCTCACCAAAAGGAGGTTGTGTGTTAGACCAAGCGTTGGTAGGTGATGTGCTAAGGCGGGCCCGACAAGGTGGGGCCGACTTTGCGGAGCTCTACGTGGAACGTTGGCGGCGGCGGGCCATGCGGGTGCTTTCGGGTGAGGTGAAGGAGGCCACCAGCGGCCTCGAGTACGGGGCTGGGCTGCGCCTGTTCTACGGAACCGAGGTGGTGTATGCCTACACCAACGACCTGAGCCCTGCGAGCCTGCTCGAGGTGGCCGATACCCTGGTTAGGCTCAAGGGCAGCGCGGGCCAGGTGGATGCCCAGGGCATAGGCGGCCTCGACTTTCGCAAGACGGTGGCCCAGGGGCTGCACGCCCCCCAGATTCCCTTCACTGCTAAGGACAAGCGCTACCGCCTCGAGCGCATCCTCGAGGCCGAGGCCGGGGCCAGGGTGGGCCCCCAGATCAAGCAGGTGCAGACCAATCTATTGGAGTGGGAACAGGAAGTACTGGTGGCTACCAGCGAGGGTGCCTGGGCCGAAGACCGCCGGGTACGCACCCGCTTGGTCGTAACCGCCATCGCCCAGGACGAGACGGGGATGCAAACCGGATCGGCTGGGCCAGGGCTGAGCGTGGGCCTCGAGCTCTTCGAGCGCTACCCCCCCGCCGAGGTGGGGCGCAGGGCCGGCCTGCAAGCCCTGACCAACCTGCGGGCCAAACCGGCCCCTGCCGGCACCATGCCGGTGGTGATTGGCAATGGCTTTGGCGGGGTGATCTTCCACGAGGCCCTGGGCCACCTGCTGGAAACCACCTCGGTGGCCAAAAAAGCCAGTGTGCTCTCCGACAAACTGGGCGAAAAAGTGGCCTCGGACTGTGTGACCTACATCGACGACGGCACCACCCCCCACGGCTGGGGCTCGCAGGAGTTCGACGACGAAGGTCGGCCCACCGAGCGCACCGTGCTGATCGAGAATGGGGTGCTCAAGAGCTACATGGTGGATCGGCTGGGCAGCCTGCTGACCGGCTACCGCCCCACCGGCTCGGGCCGCCGCCAGGACTACACCTTCGCCCCCACCAGCCGCATGCGCAACACCTTTATCGCCCCCGGCAACACCCCCAAGGAAAAACTCTTCGAGGGCATCGAGTTTGGCCTCTACGCCGCCGATATGGGCGGGGGGCAGGTGCGGCCCGGCTCGGGCGAGTACAACTTTGCGGTCAAGGAGGGCTATGTCATCCGCCACGGGCGCATCGAGGAGCCGGTGCGGGGGGCCATGCTGGTGGGCAGGGGCCCCGAGAGCATCCAGAAAATTGTGGCGGTCTCGGACGACCTCGAGACGGGCCCCGGCATGTGCGGCTCGCTTTCCGGCAGCCTGCCGGTGGAGGTGGGCCAGCCCCACCTGCTCATCTCGGAGATTGTGGTGGGGGGGCAGGCCTAGGAGCCAAGAGCAGGGTGTGGCGAGCTAACAGCCGAGCGTTTTTGACCTAGCTGTCTCCGCACTATTTCGAGGTAAATATGACTTTTGAAGAAGCCAGGGATTATCTGTTAGAAAAGGCCCGTGCGATGGGCCTCGAGGCCGAGGTGCTGGCTACCTATAGCCGCGAACTCACCATCCAGGCCCACGGCGGCAAGGTTGAAGAGATCACCCAGGCCACCCAGGGTGGGGTGGGGGTGCGGGTGGTGGTCGAGGGCAAGACCGGCTATGCCTATACCGAGGAGCGCACCCCAGAGGCCCTCGACTGGGTGCTACGGGAGGCCCACGAAAACGCCCTTTTGCAGTCCGAGACGGGAGGTTTCTTGCCGGCTGGGGGCGAGCTGGGCCGCCATGACCTGCTGGGCGAGGGGCTTTCGGCCCCGCTCGAACAAAAGCGCCAGGCGGCTTTGGACCTCGAGGCCGATCTGCGAGCCGACCCCAGGGTTTTACAGGTGCAGATGACCCGCTACTCCGAGCAGGAGACCCAGGCCACCTTGGGCTCCACCCGGGGGGTTGCGGGGGCTTTTCGCAACGGCTTCGCCCTGCTGCTCAGCAGCGCCGTGATGGGCGAGGGAAAGAGCCTCAAACAGGGCTGGGAGTTCGACCTGGCCAAAGAGTTCCATGCCCTCGAGCCGGGCCGTACCGCCCAGCAGCTCCTGCACCGCACCGGACGCCTGCTGGGGGCCCGCCCCCTCAAAACCGGGCGCTACAAAGCCTATTTCGAGCCCAGGGCCTTTGCCCAACTGGTGGGCATGATGGGCTGGTTTTTGCTTTCGGCCAAGAACGTGCTGGAGGGCAAGAGCCTGCTGGCGGGTAAGCTGGGGCAGAAGGTGGCCTCGGAAATGTTTACCCTGGTTGACGACCCCACCCTGATAGGTGGCCTGGCCTCGCGCCCCTTCGACGCCGAGGGCACCGCGGCCCGGCGCACGGTGTTCATCGAAAATGGCATCCTGCGGACTTTCGCCCACAACTCCGAGACGGCCCAGAAGATGGGCCTGGAGAACACCGGCCACGCCTTCCGCAGCTACAAGGGGGTGCTGGACATCGCGCCCAGCAACCTGTTCGTGCAGCCCGGCGAAGGGGTGCAGATGGACGATGGCATTGTGGTTACCGAGCTGATGGGCCTGCACGCCGGGGCCAACCCCATCTCGGGGGAGTTCAGCCTGCAGGCCCTGGGCCTCAAGGTGGAGGGGGGCGAGGTGGCCTACCCGGTGGAAAACTTTACCGTAGCGGGGAATATCCTGGAGCTCTTCTCCCGCATCACCGCCCTGGGCCGTGAGCTGGAGTGGAACTCCATGATGGGCATGGTGGGCTCGCCCATGGTCGAGGTGGCCGAGCTGTCTTTTGCCGGAGCTTGAAGGAAACCGGTACTACCACCTGACCTCTACAACTCCTCGCCAGGTAACAAGTTTTGTGGGGCCTCCATCCTGCCAGGTTGGGGCCCGCTTCCCTATGCCTGAAGTTTCAGCTCTCTGCGCCTGCATAAGCCTTTCTCGCTCAGATGGCTGGTTCTTTTAGTGCCACCCTACGTAACCTGCTCGGCCCAACCAGGTGGATTTGAACCGGGTACACAAAATGCGAGGGGTCGTAGTATTCTATGGGCACCACACAATCGGAACGATTGTTTGAGTCAAGGAGGGCGTGCATGAAGATGAATCGTCGGCAAGTGCTCAAAGCTGGTCTGGCCGCTTCTACGGTATATAGCCCCTGGATGATTGCCCGTGCCCAGGCCCGTCCCGTCAAGCTTGCGGCCATTCTCCCCCTTACGGGCGCTTTTGCTTTTGCAGGCAACGCGGCCCTGGATGCTTTCCGGGATGCCACCGACCTCATCAACGACACGGGTGGCATTGGTGGACGGCGCTTGGAGCTGGTGGTTGAGGACGACGGCTATGATGTGGCCCGTGGCACGGCGGTTTTCAACCGCATCGTTCAGCGTGAAAGCCCTGAGGAGCTGGTTTTCGTTTATGGCAACTCCACCGGTCTTTCCAAAGCCCTAGCCCCGGAGATCACCCGCCTGCGCCTGCCCTACACTGCCACTTCGTTCTCCAACGAGCTGGCCGACCCCAAGACTTATCCCACCATCTTTGTGTTTGGCCCTACCTATAACGACATGGCCGGGGCTCTGCTGCAGCAGATTCGCCGTCAGAAAGGGCGCGGGGCCAAGATTTTCCTGTGCTACTCCAACTCCGAGTTTGGCCGCGACCCCATCGCTTTCATCAAGGAGCAGTCGGCTCGGCTGGGTTTCCAGATTGTGGGAGAGGAAGTAACCCCTCTGGCCATTGCCGATGCCACCCCCATCGTGACCAAGCTGCGCCAGGCCCAGCCTGACTTTGTGATTCTGCACGGCTATGTGCTCACGGTGGAGCCACTGGTGGTGCGGGCCGCCCGCGAGCAGGGCATCCGGGCCACCTTCATGGGTACCTATTACTCGGCCGAGCTGGCCCTGATGCAGCGGGCGGGGGCTGCCGCGGATGGTTTCATCGTGACCTACCACAACGCCTATTACTACGACACCACGGTTCCGGCGGTAGAGCAAATTAGGGCGCTGCGCCGGGCCAAAGGCCGTGACCTCTCTTACCGCACCACCTATTACATGGGCTCTTGGATGGCCATGGACGTGATCGCTGAGGCCATGCGCCGGGCCCAGGCAGCAGGCAAGCTGACCCGCCCCGGTATGATTGAGGCCCTGGAGGGGCTGGGCGACTACAACGCCGGAGGCCAGGTGCGCAACATGCGTTGGGTGAACCGGCGCCTGCCCTTTACCAAGCTCTGGCGGGCCAATGTGCGGGATGGTCGTTTCGATGCCATTACTGACTGGGTAGACGGTTCAAAGCTCTAAACTTTAGGACGCTCGAGGGTCGGGGGCTAACCAGAGGTTGGCTCGGGCCCTCGAGCCCAGAAGGAAAACATGGATCTGGCCCTAGTCATACAAACCGCCATCAACGGTGTGGCCAATGGTGCCTTGTACGCGGTGATCGCCGCCGGCTTCGTACTGGTCTACCGCGCAACCAGCGTGGTCAACTTTGCAATCGCCGAGTTCTTGCTCATCGGTGCCTACCTGACCTACACCATGTCGCTATTTTTCCCACTGCTGGTGGCCCTCTTACTAGCCCTGCCACTGGCCTTTGCCTTTGGGGTGCTGGTGGAGCGGGGGTTCGTCCGGCCTCTGCTAGGGCGCAACGTGGTGGCGGTGATCATGGCCACCATCGGGCTGGCCGCCACCCTCGACGGGGCCAGCCTGTTGATCTGGGGTCCCGACCAGAAGGCCATGGGGGCTGCCGATGTTTCCCAGCTACCCAAAGAGATGCCCAACCTAGCCTTTAGCCTAGGGGGGGTATTCCTTTCCTCCAAAGCAGTTTGGAGCCTTGTTCTGGCCCTGCCCCTGACTATTTTGCTAATCCTGGCTCTTAGGTACAGCCGTTACGGGGTGCTGTTGCGGGCGGTTTCGGAGAGTGAAACCGCTGCGCTGGCCATGGGCATCCATGCGCCCAGGGTGGTGGCGGTGACCTGGGGCATTTCGGCGGTGATGGCTACGATTGGCGGCGCCTTTCTGGCGGGCGCAGCGGGCGGTGGGGGCCCGGGCCACCACCTGATCCTGCTGGGCTTAATCGTTTTCCCAGTAGCCATTCTGGGGGGCTTTGACTCGGTGCCGGGCGCGCTGGTAGCGGGTCTGATCATTGGCTTTATCGAGGCTTTCTCCCAGCTTTACCTCGAGTCCTTACTGCCGGGCATCACCCAGGCCATCCCCTTCCTAATCGTGCTGCTGGTGCTTTTGTTCCGTCCCTATGGACTTTTGGGGCAGCATCGTATCGAGCGGGTCTAAACCGAGGTTGTATGGCTGAAATAAGTGTCGAAAACCTAAAAGTGGTCTATCGCGGGGTGATTTTGGCCTTGCAGGGCGTGAGCATGAGGGCCCGCGCCGGCGAGGCCATTGCCCTGCTGGGGCCTAATGGGGCTGGCAAAAGCACCCTGGTGCGGGCTATTTCTGGTCTGCTGCCGCAGTACGATGGCCGGATTCTGGACGGCAAGATTGTCATCAACGGTCAGGAGACCAACCACCTGCCGGCGCTCAAGGTAGCCGAGCTGGGTCTTACCGCCATCCTCGAGGGGCGTCCCATCTTTCGCTACCTAACCGTCTTGGAAAATCTCCGAGCTGCAGGACACAAGCTGACACCACAGCGGCAAAAGGAGCTTACTGAAGAGATTTTCGCCCGCTTCCCCCGCATCTATGAGCGTCGTTTCGAGCAGGGTGGCTACCTTTCGGGTGGCGAACAGCAGATGCTCTTGTTGGGCATGGCCCTGCTTACCGAGCCCAGGATTTTGGTGGTGGACGAGCCAAGCCTGGGCCTTTCACCCAAGTTGACCGACGAGGTCATGCGGGTGCTGGACGAGCTGCGCCGTGAAAAAGGGCTTACCCTGGTGCTGGTGGAGCAGAATGCGCGGGCGGCCTTCTCCATCGTGGAGCGGGTTTACGTGGTGGAGCAGGGCCGCGTGGTCTTCGAGGGCACCGCCCAGGAAGCCCAGGCCGACGCCGACGTGATGGAGTTTTACCTTGGTGGTGCGGTGGCTGGGGGGTTTGCCGAAGCTAAGCGCTATCGGAGGAGGAAAAGATGGGTGTAGCAGGAGGAGTTGGCCCTTTCTACCCCCTTTTTGCGTCCAGCAAGAGGAACTGCTATGCCTAAAACGCTGCTCGAGGCCCATGACCTGCACCTATCCTTCCGGGGTGTAAGAGCCCTGGCAGGCGTCAGTTTTAGCGTTTCAGAGGGTGACTTCTTCGCAGTGATTGGCCCTAACGGGGCGGGCAAAACCAGCCTGCTCAACGTGCTCTCGGGGTTATACCGCCCCCAGCAGGGCTGGGTGATCTTTTTGGGTGAAGATCTGGCAGGCCAGAGCCCCCAGCAGCGGGTTCGCAAGGGGTTGGGCCGTACCTTTCAGAACCTCGAGCTCTTCCGAGGCATGACCGTGCTGGACAACGTCAAGCTGGGAGCTGAGCTGGCTGTAGGGAGGTACACCGACCTGATACCCAAAGCCTCGATCGAGTGGAAGATACGCCGCCACGCCGAAGAAGTGCTGGACTATCTGCACCTCTCGCCCTACCGCCACGTGCCTGCGGGTGCGCTGCCCTATGGCCTGCAAAAAAGGGTGGAGGTGGCGCGGGCCCTGGCTGGGCGGCCTAAACTGCTGCTTTTGGATGAGCCCATGGCTGGCCTAAGCCTGGAGGAAAAACAAGACCTGGCCCGCTTTTTGCTGGATGCCAGGCGCGAGTGGGGGGTTACCCTGGTACTGGTGGAGCACGATCTCAAGGCTGTGCTAGAGCTTTCCACCGGGGTGCTGGTCATGTCCTACGGTGAGGTCTTATACCAGGGTGCGCCTGCGGGGGTGCGGGAGAACCCGCGCGTGGCCGAGGCTTATCTGGGGAGGAGTGCATGATGTGCAGCATATGCACCCTGAAAAGAACGCGGAGGTAGGTGATGAGACCTACTACCCTGATGGACTTTCTAGCTCATCACGCCCAGACCAGGCCCCATGCCCCGGCCTTGCGCGTCAAACGCCTGGGGGTATGGGAGACCACCTCCTGGGCCCACTTACAAGAGAAGGTGGAGCAGCTTGCCGGTGGCCTGCTGCAACTGGGTTTGGCGCCAGGCCGGGTGCTGGCTATTCTAGGTCAGAACGCACCGGAGTGGGTGGTGGCCGAATTGGCGGCACAGACCGTGGGGGCCATGCCCATGGGCATCTATGCCGACGCCATGCCCGAGGAAGTGGGCTACTTTATCGAGTTCTCCGAGTGTGCTGGCATTGTGCTTTCGGACGAAGAACAGCTGGATAAGGTACTGCCCCACCTGGATAAGCTAAAGTTCGTGCTGGTCTGGGAAGAGGCCGGCATGAGCAAATACTGGAACGAACAGGTGCGACCCTTTAGCAGCGTGTTGGAGCTGGGCCAAGCCGAAAAAAGCCGCCAGGCGGTGCAGACTGCGAAAGCCCAGGTGCGGCCCGATACCGTGGCGCTCCTGGCCCCCACTTCTGGTACCACCGCCCGCAGCAAGCTGGCCATGCTCACACACTCCCAGCTGATTGCCGGAGCCGAGGCAGGCCGCGAGGCCATCAGTATCCGGGGAGGGGAGTGGGTGTTTTCGTACCTTCCGCTGCCCTGGATTGGCGAGCAGATGCTTACGGTGGTGCGCAGTCTAACCGATGGTACGGTGGTGCATTTTCCCGAGGACATCATCACCGTGCGGGAAGATGTCAAAGAAGTTCAACCCGACTTTTACCTGGCCCCTGCGCGGTTGTGGGAAGATGCTGCGGCCATCGTGCGCAGCCGCATGGAGGATGCCGACGGCCTCAAGAAGGCGGTCTACCGCTGGGGCATGGGGGTTTTGCTCGAGTGCGCCCAGCGCGAGTTCCGCAAAGAGCCCATTGGCTTTGGCCTGAACCTGGCCCGGGCCCTGGCCTATCCGCTGGTAGCCCGGCCAATCCGGGCCCGCATGGGTCTGGCCGCCTGCCGCATTGCCGCCACGGGCGGCGCTCCACTGGGCCCGGAGGTCTTCACCTTTTTCCGTGCCCTGGGTGTGGATATTCGTCAGGTTTACGGGCAGTCCGAAACCGCAGCCACCAGCGTAGCCCACCTACCCGGCGATACGCCCCCCGAGACGGTGGGCAAGCCTTTGCGCAATACCCAGGTGCGCATCGCCGAAGACGGGGAGATTCAGATCAAGGGTGGGCAGGTATTTGCGGGCTACTTCAAGAATGAGGCGGCCACTAGGGAAGCCTTTACCGAGGATGGCTGGTTCCGCACCGGAGATGCGGGGTTCTTTAATGAAAACGGCCATCTGGTGCTCCTGGGACGGCTCAAGGAGGTGGGTGCCCTGGCCGATGGTACCCGGTTTGCGCCGCAATTCCTGGAGAACCGCCTTAAGTACTCCCCCTACATCCGCGAAGCGGTGGTCATTGGTCATGCCAAGCCTTTTGTGACCGCCCTGATTGAGCTAGACCCCGAGAATACCCAGAACTGGGCGCGCAAACGCGGCATTGTGTTTTCCACCTATCAGAGCCTGACCTCCAACCCCCAGGTCTACGAGCTCATCGCCCAGGAGTTGCGCATGGCCTGCGAAAGCCTGCCTGAAGAGTTAAAGGTGCGCCGCTTTGCCATCCTGCCCAAAGAGCTGCACGCCGATGATGAGGAAATTACCCGTACCCGCAAGGTCAAGCGGGGCACAGTAGAGTCCCGTTACGCCAGTCTGCTGGCTGCGCTCTACGACGGCTCCAAACAGGTAAAGGTCGTCCTGCCCATCCGCTACCTGGAAGGTCAAGGGACCCTCGAGGCTGAGGTGCAAATTGCTGACGTGGATGGGCCGGTGGTAGCACAAAAGGTTAGAGCGTAGAGGTCATGAAAACCGGCAGAAAGCAAGAGAACCATGCTATCAATGCAGGGTTTTGCCGCCTGGTTGTGTTAAACCTCGAGGAGACCCCGCCATGTACCGCTTGAGTCAAACCCTCACCGATGCCTTCAGCCGCCGCTTCTCCCGAACAGTGCGCGAGGACTATCGACAAGACGAGGCCTATGCCAGCACGCCACAAGGGCGCTTTTGGTTATGGTTAGCGCTGATGGGTCTGCTGGCACTTCCTTTGCTGTTGCCCCAGTATCCTATGTTTGTGGCCACCCAGATCATGGTGGCAGCCCTGGCGGGCCTGGGCCTGCACCTGCTGGTAGGTGGGGCGGGCCAGATTTCGCTGGGGCAGGCGGCTTTTGTGGGCATTGGTGCCTACACCTCGAGCCACCTTTCCGGCGACCTGGCCCCGCTGGGCATTCTGCTGGGCGGGCTGGTGGCGGCCAGCATCGGGATTGTGCTGGGCATACCCTCGTTGCGCATCAAGGGGGCCTACCTGGCCATTGCCACCCTAGCTTTTCAGTTCCTGGCCGATTACATATTCAAGCGCTGGATCGACTTTACTGGCGGGGTAGCTGGGCGTAAGCTGCCTGCTGAAGGCACCTTTCTTGGGCTCCCCCTAGCCGATGATCGGGTGGTTTTTTACATCGGACTGGCCTTCGCCATCCCGATGTTTTTCTATGCCAAGCGCCTGCTTTCCACCCGCGCAGGCCGGGCCTGGTTCGCGGTGCGCGACAACGATCTTTCGGCCCAGCTCTCCGGTGTAGACCTGGTGCGCTCCAAACTCACTGCTTTTGCCCTTTCGGCCTTCTACGGAGGCATCGCCGGGGGCATTCTGATGCACCTGATAGGGGTGGTCACCCCAGAAAACTTCGTGCTGGCCTTTAGCATCCAATACCTGGCCATTGTGATCGTGGGTGGGGCTGGCACGGTGCTGGGCGCGGTGCTGGGTGCCTTTTTTATTGTGCTGATTCCCGAGATTCTGAACGTGCTGGCTGGGGCTTTTGGCCCGCAGTATGTGGCCCAGCTCTCGGCCTGGCGCAGCGTGCTCTTTGGGGTGCTGATTCTGCTTTTCTTGATTCTAGAGCCCAGGGGGCTGGTGGGTTTGTGGGGGCGTATTCGGGATTATTTCCGAACCTGGCCGCTGCCCTACTGAGCCCGCATGCCAGCCGCCCACTTACCTTTTCCTCAACTGTGCCCGCAGAGTCGTCTCTTTTGTGCTTTCTAAGCCTAGCGGGTAAACTGCCATTATGGTGGACTACGACCTTTCTGAAGCGGCCCTGGTCAGTCTGGTAACGCTGGCCTTGGAGGGGCAGAAGGGGCTACGGCTGACTCCGGCAGGCAGCCGTGGTGTGGGTGAGGTGCTATCGGGGCGGCGCTCCCGTCCAGTGCGCATCGAGCGCGAGGGCGACACCCTGGTGGTGGACCTTAGTGTGAGTGTAAATTACGGTAAGTCTGTAATTGAAGCGGCTAGGGAAGCCCAGCGCACTGTTGGCGATGTTTTGGCAGCTTCCACAGGCCTTAAGGTAAAGGCGGTCAACGTTACGGTGGTGGCTGTCGAGTACCAGGAGCCCCATGGTAGCTAGCCTGGCTTTGACCGAGGGGTGCATTGTTACCTGGATGGCTGGGCAGGGCGCCAGCAAGCCTGGCCATTTCCCTGGGTATGCTGCTGGCAGAAATTGGAGGCCAGATGCGACGTAAAGCGCGCGAATTGGCCTTTAAAGTGCTTTTTGAGCACATGGTGGGTAGGGTTCCGCTCGAGACTGCCTGGCAGCACGTCACAGAGGAGGTAGAGCCCGAAGAGCCTGATCAGGAGGCTGATGTGCTGGATGAAGAGGGGCTTTCCTTTGCCCATCGCCTGGTGCAGGGCTATCAGGCCCGAGAACAAATCGTGGACGAGGTGCTGGCAAGCACCATCGAGGGCTGGAGCTTTGGCCAGATGGCTAAGACCGACCTGGCCGTCTTGCGGCTGGTGGCTTATGAGATGCTCTTTGAGCCCACGCCCTACGCGCCTCTCATCGAAGTGGCGGTCAAAATCGCCAAGCGCTACGGCGGTGAAGACTCAGGGCGCTTCGTCAACGGGGTGCTGGCCCGTCTGCTCAAACGCATCGAAGCGGGCGAGCTGTCGGCGGTAAGCAAGAGCGGATAGGCCCGCGAGGTGCGCTATGCTGGAACTATCTGGCCTTCCTGTTGCTGAGGCGGTTTATCAGGAGCTGCAGGATCGGCTTTCTAAGCTGCCTTTTGTGCCTCACCTACGGGTGGTGCGGTTGGGGGAGGACCCGGCCTCGGTGGCCTATGTGCGGCTGAAAGAGCGACAGGCCAAAAAACTGGGTCTGTCCAGCCAGGTGGATCTCTTTCCCGAAAGCACCCCCCAGCAAGAACTCCTGGCCCATATCGCCCAGCTCAACGCTGACCCGGAGGTGGACGGCATTTTGGTACAGTCGCCCCTGCCTAAGCAGGTGGACTTCAATGCCGTTTTAGAAGCCATTGACCCTCTGAAGGACGTAGACGGTCTGACCCCGGTCAACGCGGGGCGGATGTGGATGGGCCTGGAGGCCCTGGAATCCTGCACGCCTGCTGGGATTGTACGCATCCTGAAGCACTACCGGATTCCCCTAGCAGGCAAAGAGGTGGTGATTGTAGGGCGCAGCAACTTGGTGGGCAAGCCCCTGGCTGCGCTCATGTTGCGGGAGAACGCCACCGTGACCCTAGCCCACTCGCGTACCTGTGACCTGGCTAGGGTGTGTCGCCGGGCTGAGGTGCTGGTGGCTGCTGTGGGGAAGGCGGGCCTCATCACGCCCGAGATGGTGCGGCCCGGGGCGGTGGTGGTGGATGTGGGGATCAACCGGGTGGGCCAGAGCGCGAAGGGCCGCGACATCCTGGTGGGCGATGTGGCGCCTGAGGTGGCCCAGGTAGCCTCGGCCATGACCCCGGTTCCGGGTGGGGTGGGGCCCATGACCGTGGCCATGCTTTTACACAATACGGTAGCGGCGGCTATGCGGCGAAGGGCGAGGCATGCGACCTTTACACCCTCAAAGCGCTATGGGTGAACTGCTCTCCAACCAGGTGCTCTGGACGGCCATTCTAGCCAGCGTTTTAGCGCAACTGCTCAAGCTCATCATTTACTACCTGGTTGAGCGCCGCTGGGAGTGGGAGCGCCTAGCCGAGACTGGAGGCATGCCTTCCTCCCACTCGGCCACAGTGGCCGCGCTGGCCACTGGGGTGGGCATTACCGAGGGGCTGGGAAGTGCTTTTTTTGCCATTGCGGTAGTGCTGGCCATCATTGTGATGTACGATGCCACTGGCATCCGCCGGGCGGCGGGGCTTCACGCCGAGCGGCTAAACGATCTTTTTGAGGAGTTCCGCGCAGTCTTCGAGCATGGCCCGCGGCCCGAGCCCCTCAAAGAACTACTGGGCCACACCTACCTCGAGGTTGCTGTAGGGGCTGTCTTGGGTATTCTTATTGCCCTGCTTAGTTTCAGCCTGTTTTAGGGGCCATGGGCGGGCGGCCTGTGGTAAGCTATGGGCAGCTCAACATGAGGTGGCTTTGCTGGTTGCTTGTCGCGTTGCTTTCTCCTGCCTTTGCGCAGCCTGCTGCCCATCTGGAAGGTCAGCTCCTTTCACTGCTGAATGAGGCCCGGGCCAGGGGGGTGGCCTGCCGTGGTGGCGGGGGTGGGTACAGCCTCCCGCCTTTACGCTACCAGGCAACCTTGGCCAAAGTGGCCAAAGGCCACGCCCTCGACATGGGGCGCTACGGCTTCGTGTCGCACTATTTCCGGGGGGTAGGGCCACGGTTGCGGGTTGCCAGGGCTGGCTACGGCTATCTGCGCATGTCAGAGATCATCTTTAGAGGCCGCAGCAGCGACCCCGCTCGGGCTGTGCGTTGGTGGCTGCGCTCGCCGGTGCACTGCCGAGCCATCATGAACCCCTACTACACCGAGGCCGGGGCAGGCTTCTCCAGGGTTGGCCATGCCTGGGCGGTGGTACTGGCCCAACCGCGTTAGGGCTAGCGCTGCGCCAAGCGCATGATTAGTAGCATCCCGATGCTTTGGATGAGCGGGAACGACATCAGGGTAAGCGCTCCTGGCCATAAGGCGAAAAGCCCCACGGGAAGAATGGTGGCGATTACGCTGATCCACATTAGCTCGGTGCGGTTACGCTCCCGCAGAAGCCGGTAGACGATGTAGTTGTTAAAGGCGGAAAACACCAGCAGCATGAGCCACGCCAGCACAAAGGTATTCATCGCCTCGCATTGTACGATGGAGAATACCAGAGCCGCCCACACTTGATATCCATGCGAGGTGCCTACTAAACTTATACCCGGTACAATTTTTGCCGGAAGGGAGCCCCATGCTGACCACCCCCGAAAAAATCCTCTTCGTGTTGCTGCTGCTGGCCTCACTCTACTTTGGCGGAGGGGCGCTTTACCGGGTTTACCGGGCCATCCGTCGGGGCCAGCCGGAAGATCGTTTTGACGGCCTGCCAGCCAGGGTGGGTCGGGCCTTATGGCAGACCCTTACCATGCAGACGGTCTTTAAGAAGCGGCCCTGGGTGGGCCTGCTGCACGCTTTTGTGTTCTACGGCTTCGTATTTTACCTGAGCGTGAACCTGGTGGATTTGCTCGAGGGCTTCTTCCCCTTCAAAGCCCGGGGAGGTTTCTGGAACGGCTACAACCTGGTAGCCGACATCCTCACCGCCCTGATCCTGCTTGGCGTTATCGGCCTTCTCGTGCGGCGTTACTCCGGTTTGGGGCGTAAAACCTTTAGCTGGAACGAGAAGACCCCTTTGCACGAGCGGGTACGCCAGGGCATCCCCACCGACAGTGCCATTGTGGGGGGGTTCATCCTCTTCCACGTGGGCAGCCGCCTGCTACACAAGGCTGCCCAGGCTGCTGACCCGGACTTTGGCCCCGATCCCTTCCAGCCGGTGGCCAGCCTGGCCAGCAACCTCTTCTTGTGGGTTGAGGTAGACCGGCTGGTGGTCTTCGAGCACCTCTTCTGGTGGTTTGCCATCGGCTCGATCCTGGTTTTTATCCCCTATTTTGCCCGTTCCAAGCACATCCACCTGTTCCTAGCCCCCCTCAACCTAGCCTTCAAAAAGGAAAAGCCGGGAGCCTTGCTGCCCATCGCCAAGGACTTCGAGGCGCTCGAGAGGATGGAGAAGTTTGGGGTGGCCAGGCTAGAAGACTTCACCTGGCCCCGCCTATTGGATGCCTACAGCTGCATCATGTGCAACCGCTGCCAGGAGGTCTGCCCGGCCTACACCACCGGCAAGGCCCTCTCTCCAGCGGCCATCCTGATCAACGAGCGCTACGAGCTCAACCAGATTCTGCCCACCTTCGCCGCGGGGCAGGAGAGCCCCCGCCCCTTGCTGGCTTTTGCCCTCAACGAAGAGGCCCTCTGGGCTTGCACTACCTGCAACGCCTGTGTGGAGGTCTGCCCGGTAGGCAACGAGCCCATGCTGCACATCCTGGACGTGCGGCGTGAACAGGTGATGATGCAGGGGGCCTTTCCATCCCAGCTCAACAACGCCTTCAAGGGCATGGAGCGCAACGGCAATCCCTGGAACCTGGGGGCCGACAAACGCCTGGCCTGGGCCGAAGAGCTACCCTTCCCGGTCAAGAGCGTGAGTGAGAACCCCGAGGCCGAGGTGCTGTACTGGGTGGGCTGTGCCCCGGCCTATGACCCCCGCGCCCAGAAGACCGCCCGGGCTTTTGCCGAAATTCTGCACGCGTCAGGCGTAAATTGGGCGGTGCTGGGCAAGGATGAGAAGTGCACGGGGGACGCGGCCCGGCGGGCCGGTAACGAGTTCTTATTTATGCAGCTGGCCACTGAAAATGTCGCGACCCTAAACGCCGCCATGGTGGCCAGACCCAAGACCATCGTGACCACCTGCCCGCACTGCTTCCATACCTTGGCCCACGAGTACAAGGACTTTGGCGGCCACTATACGGTTAAGCACCACACCGAGTATATAGCCGAGCTGATCGAGGCGCAAAAGCTCGCGCTGCTCCCCATGAATGGCACGGTCACCTACCACGACCCCTGCTACCTGGGCCGGCACAACGGTGTGTTGCGAGAGCCCCGCCAGGTCATCCAGGCTGCTGGCCTGGTGCTACAGGAACCCCCCCGCCATGGTGTGAACAGCTTTTGCTGTGGGGCAGGAGGGGCGCAGTTCTGGAAAGAAGAGGAGCCCGGTGATGAGCGGGTTTCTACCCACCGCTACCGCGAGCTAAAAGCCACTGGGGCCGAGACCATTGCGGTAGGCTGCCCTTTCTGTATGCAGATGATGAACCTCGAGACCGCCCAGGAGCCCGAAGGCCAGGCTCCGCGGGTGCTGGACATCTCCGAGCTGATAGTAGAGCGGCTAAGGGGTAAGCCAACCAGCCCATCCACCGATTAGCCGATGCAGTTCGGTTGGTTGGTTCTAGGACGGGGCCTTTGCGGGTATTGAAGCCGCGGTTGTGGACTGGTTAGACTGACCTCGTACCTGATGTATCCCCCGATGGGCTCGCCCTGGCGAGGTCTCACAGCGTGGGGCTGGTACGGGCTAAGACCGCAGAGCGGCTTGGCGTGAAGGGGAGGCCAAAAATGGCAAAAATACGGCTGGAACATGTCTACAAGAGGTATGGCAACAAGGTAACGGCGGTCAAGGACTTCAACCTCGAGACCGAGGACGGCGAGTTTGTGGTGTTTGTGGGCCCTTCGGGCTGCGGCAAGACCACCACCCTGCGCATGATCGCTGGTCTGGAAGACATCACTGAGGGCAAGATCTACATCGGTGACCGTTTGGTGAACGATGTGCCGCCCAAGGACCGTGACATCGCCATGGTCTTCCAGAACTACGCCCTCTACCCCCACATGAACGTCTACGAGAACATGGCCTTTGGCCTTAGGCTGCGCCGGGTTCCTAAGGATGAGATCGACCGCCGGGTAAAAGAAGCCGCCCGCATCATCAAAATTGATCACCTCCTCCAGCGCAAGCCCCGCGAGCTCTCAGGTGGGCAGCGCCAGCGGGTGGCTATGGGCCGGGCTATTGTACGGGAACCCAAGGTGTTTTTGTTTGACGAGCCACTTTCCAACCTGGATGCTAAGCTGCGCGTGGAGATGCGGGCTGAAATTTCCAAGCTCCAGCGCCGCTTAGGGGTGACCACCATCTACGTGACCCACGACCAGGTCGAGGCCATGACCCTGGGCCAGCGGATTGTGGTTATGAAGGACGGCGAGGTCCTGCAGGTGGATACCCCCCTCAACCTCTACGACTTCCCCGAAAGCAAGTTTGTGGCCGGCTTCATCGGCTCTCCCTCCATGAACTTCATCCGCTCGCGGGTGCAGCTCGAGGGCGGCAGCGCCTACTTTGTGGGGGAGGCATTCAAGATAAAGGCCAACGAGACCCTGAGCGCTAGCCTGATGCCCTATAACGGCAAAGAAGTATGGATGGGCATCCGTCCCGAGCACATCGGCCTCAGGGGCTGGACCTCCATTCCTGAGGGGGAGAATGTGGTTAGGGGGAAGGTTGAGGTGGTAGAGCCGCTGGGTGCCGATACTGAATTGCACGTTGATGTAGCGGGCAACGTGTTGACCGCCAAAGTGGATGGACACGCCATGGTGCTGCCTGGTGATACGGTCGAACTTCTGCTAGATACCAGCAAGCTGCATGCCTTTGAGGTAGAGGGCCAGGAAAAGGCCATCGGCCACGCCATGGCCAGGGACAGCCGCTCGGTAGCTCGTGTTTAGTAGGCCTTCCTAACGGCGCGGGTTCTTGCTGCATCCAGCAGGTTGGTAGGGGTCCCCCTTCAGCTTGGGGATGGGCCGTGCGCTACCCGGTTCTGCCGCTGTGGCGTATGATTGGCTGCGTGAGTCGGGCTTTTGTGATTGGCATTGCTGGAGGAACTGGCAGCGGCAAGACCACGGTAACCGAGGCAGTGATAGGCGCGGTAGGGCCAGAGCAGGTGGCCTTACTGCCCATGGATAACTACTACAAAGACAACGCCCACCTGCCTTTTGAAGAGCGCCTCGAGCTGAGCTACGACCATCCCGATGCCTTTGACCTCGAGCTCTACCTCACCCACATCCGCCAGCTGGTGGCAGGCCGCGAGGTTCGGATGCCGGTTTACTCCTTCAAGGAATACACCCGCTCCCCCCAGACCATTCTGGTAAAGCCAGCCCCGGTGGTGGTACTCGAGGGCATCATGCTGCTGGTGGACGCCACCCTCCGGGCCCAGATGAACCTCAAGGTTTTTGTGGACACCGACGCCGATGTACGCTTTATACGGCGTCTGCAGCGCGATATTGTCGAGCGCGGTCGCACTGTCCAGAGTGTGATCCAGCAATACCTGGAGCAGGTGCGGCCCATGCACCTGTCCTTTGTGGAGCCCTCCAAGCGTTATGCGGACGTGATTATCCCCCACGGGGGGCACAACGAAGAGGCCCTGGCCATGCTGACTGCGCGGGTGCGCAGTCTGCTGCAGGACAACAAGGTAGGGCAGGGGGGTCGCTTGTGAACCTACGGGGCCTATTGCGTATAGCAGTGCTGCTCTCAGCGCTGCTGAGCCTGCCCGCACTGTTCCCCCGGATGCAGGTCGAGCGTCCGGGGCCGGTGGTGCTCATTATGGATGGTGAGGAGGTGATAGAGCAGGCCCGCTTCACCGGCAGAACCTTCTTGCAGCTCATGCAGGAGTACCGGGCTTTGGGGGTGCAGGGGGTTGCGTTGTACGAGCAGCCGGTGCGTAACTGGGTAAACCGGGGCCTGCTAACCTACCATCCTGCCAACACTTTGCAACTGCTATACCCCAACGCCCAGATCAAGCCGGGGTGGTTCTATCTGACGGGCCCGGCCGACCTGCTAGAGGCCATGGTGGCCCGCTGGAACATTCCCACTGAGCGGGTTCTGATCGGATCTCAAACCTGGCTGGCCACTCCGGTTAACGTGGACTTCTTTCCAGCGGGCTATGACCTAGCCCTGGCCCGCGAACTCAAAGCTCAGGGCTTTTACATTGTGGCCCGGCCCCTCGATCACCCCTACCGTAAGTATGAGGTAGAGCTGGTTCCACCCGAAACCGACGCGGTGGTGTTTACTGGCCTGGACGTGCTGGGCTATCAGGAAAACCTCGAGGTTGTCGCCTCTCGTCTGCAAGGTAGGCCCATCGCCTGGATTGAGGGCACCCCCCAGCGGGGCTTTGCCCAGCTCGCTCAAACCCTTCCGGTCAAGCGGCTCTTTAGCATCCGCCCGGAGTGGCAGGACAAACTCACCCCCGCCGAGACCGCCGACAAGTTTGTGCTGGCTGCACGCGAGCGGGGACACCAGCTACTCTACCTGCGGCCCTACAAGCAGGCAGGAAACACCCAGCAATTCCTGGCCACTTTGCAGCGTGACCTCGAGCGTTCGCGCATTCCTGTTGGCGTGCCTACTACCCGCGACTTTGACCTTTCGCCGCTGCGTTTTGTAGCCTTGGTGGGGGTTTTGGCCGGGCTGGGGCTGCTGGTCATGGGCCTGCCCCAACCCCTTGGCATCCCGGTAACCCTGCTGCTGGTCCTGCTGGCTTTGGGGGCGGCCCGCGTTGATGCAGCGCCCTTGCTAGCTGCAATGGTTTTCCCTGCCCTGGGCTTCCTCGAGCGTCACCTGCAGGGGCTGCGGGTATGGTTGGTGGCGCTGCTGTACGCGCTAGCAGGAGCGGTTTTTCTGGCTGCCCTAGGCAGCACCCCTCAGAGCGTGCTGGGGCTAAGCCCTTTCCGGGGGGTCTCGCTGACCTTGCTGGTGCCGCCGTTGCTGGTGGCCCTCTCGTTTCTGCCTACCAATTACAAGCCGACCCTGAACTTGTTATACAACCACCCCGTAAAGCTAGGCGAAGCAGCCATCGCGCTGGTGGGATTAGCGGTGGTGGCCCTGGCCGTTTTGCGGCGTGGAAATGATGCAGCCCCCACCATCGTGCCGGAGTGGGAGCTGCAGCTTCGGGCCTTTTTGCAGGACGTGATGGTGCGACCCCGCTTTAAGGAGATCTTCGCCCACGCCCTGGCTCCTATAGCCCTGCTCTTGCCTTGGCCTGCCTGGATCAGGAATATGCTGCTGGTAATGGTGGCCTTGGGCATGGGTTCTATACTGAATACCTTTGCACACTATCACACCCCTCTCAGCATCTCCTTTTTCCGAGTGCTAAACGGGATTTGGATCGGTGTGGCGCTGGGTTTGCTGGGGGCTTGGTTCCTTGGTCGTTTGCGCCAATGGTGGCTCAGATAGAGGCATCCGGTACCCAGTCATGCCAAGATAGAAAAAATCTGGGAGGGTTTGTATGCGCGTGGGGGTCAGCGGGTACTATGGCTTTCAAAATGCCGGTGATGAGGCCATCCTCGAGGCCATCGTGCATGAGGTGCGGGCCAGAGGACACCAAGCTGTGGTATTTTCCAACAACCCCAGCGAAACTGCTCAGCGCCACGGGATAGAAGCGGTCAAGCGCACCCAGCCCCTGGCCGTTTGGAAAGCCCTGGGGACTGTAGACCTGCTTCTGTCAGGTGGTGGCGGGCTGCTGCAGGACAAAACCTCTAGCTTGAGCCTGTGGTACTACCTAACTGTGATCAATCTGGCCCAGCGGCGGGGCAAACCAGTCTATGTCTTCAACCAGTCGCTGGGGCCTCTGAGCAGGCGAGGTGAGCAGCGAGTTCGGCGGGCTTTGCGGAGGGTGCCCTGCTACTTTCGCGATGAGGCTTCGCTGGCTTACGGGCGCAGCTTAGGACTGGACGCACACCTGGGCGCTGACCCCGCCCTATTGCTACCTCCGCCGCCCGTAGAACGGGAGCCCAGCATGGTGGTGCTGGTTCCCAAGTACGGCACTGAGGAGGCCAACGCTAGCCTGCGCAAACTGGCCGACCGACTGCGGGTAGAGGGCCTCGAGGTGGTGGTTCTGGCCTTACAGCCGGGGTTCGATGAGCCAGTACTGGAAAGGTTTAGCAGTTTCACGCGGGAGCTGGCCTGGGATCCGCGCCGGGTGAGCTACCTGCTGGCCCAGGCAGGTTATGTGGTCTCGGTGCGCCTGCACGGGGCTATTCTGGCTGCAGCGGCAGGTACACCCTTTGCGGGTATTGCCTACGACCCCAAGGTGGCGGGCTTCTGCCGCGATGCTGGGGCAGTCTACCTGGACATGCCAGGTGATCCTGATCTACTGGCCTCGGCAGTCCTAAGCCAGCGCCAGCCCAACTGGAGTGCTATAGAGGCTATGAAAACCCGTGTCCGCGCTAGCTTTGACCAAGTATTGTCCAGTAGCTGCCATGGACGGGTAGAGAGCTCGAGGTAGGCGCTCCTTGCGGCAGCGTTGCGGCAAGTTGCTACCTGGCCTGAAAAAAGCGGCACCGTGCTCTCTCAAGCTATGGAACCTCTGGCAGCATGAGCTGTGCTGGTGCCGCTTCTTACACAAAAGATTGCCGACCCGTAAATCCAGATAGCTCCCAAGTTGGCATTTGCCCTGGGAGACCTGTTGCTGGCGGTACTGGCCGTTACTGTCCTTCAAGAGTGGTGGCTGATATGCCCGTTTACAGCTTTCTGCATCCCCTAGGTATGAACCTACCGATTGGCCTCAAAAAGCAGAGCGGCACTTCAGGTAGCAAGGTCTCGTGGGTTTGCTAAAGGACAGGTGGACCGAACCAGCGGCAACACCCAGGGGCAGCCGCTGGGGTGCTGGGTCAGGGTGAAGGGCAGTTCGTAGACAGCCTCGAGTCGCTCCGGACGTAGCACCTCTGCCGGGGTGCCTTCGGCTATGCTCCGCCCATGGTGCAACAGTAGCAGCCGATCGGCAAAGAGGGCGGCCAGGTTGAGGTCGTGCAACACCACCACCACTCCCCAGCCCTCCTGGACTAAACGGCGGCAAAGCGTCAGGACCTCCACCTGGTGCTTAGGGTCGAGGTGGTTGGTAGGCTCATCCAGCAGCAGAAGCCGGGGTTCCTGGGCCAGCACCCGAGCTAGGTCTACGCGGCTTTGCTCACCCCCGGAGAGACTCAGGTAGGTCCTTGGTGCAAAGAGCAGAGCCCGTGCTTGTTCCAAAGCCCACTCGGTACGGGCGTGATCCAGGGGCTTCTCAGGCCGCTGTTGCATGTGCGGCACGCGCCCTAGGAAGGCAACCTCGTAGGCGCTAAAGGGGAAGTTTATCTCGCGCCGTTGGGTTAGCACTGCACGGACGAAAGCCAGCTCGAGGGCCTTATACTCCTCTATGGCACGCCCCAGGAGCTCAATTCGGCCAGCGCTAGGACGCGCCTCTCCCGCCAGAAGGCGCAGCAAGGTGGTTTTGCCCGCTCCGTTGGGTCCTAGTAGCGCCAAAACCTCTCCGGCTTCTACCCTAAGGCTCACATCCTGCACAAGTACCCGGTCCCTCACCCGGTAACTCAGCCTTTCGGCAACCAGCAGGCTCACCAGAGTACCTCCCGCTTGTAGCGCAACAGCAGCCAGATAAAGAAAGGAGCTCCCAGGAGGCTCGTTACTACTCCTACTGGTAGCTCCGCCGGAGCCACCACTGTGCGGGCCACCAGATCGGCTAGCACGCTCAAAGAGGCCCCCAGTAGGGTCGCGCCGACCAGCAAGTAGCGGTGGTCTGGCCCAGCTAGCAGCCGAAAAAGGTGCGGGGCCACTAATCCGATAAAGCCCACCCCGCCTGCCGCCGCCACTGCAGTACCCACTGCTAGGGCCGATAGGGCCACGGCCTGACGTTTGAAGGGCTCGAGCTGCACCCCCAGGTGAAAAGCCTCCCGCTCTCCCAGCACCAGGGCGTTGAGCGGGTGGGCCAGGCGCATCAGCCCCCATAGCGCTACTAGGCTGGTGGGTACCATGGCCAGCAGGGTCGTCCAGGTTGCTCCACTAAAGCCGCCTAGGGTCCAGAAGGTAAGGCTTCGCAGCTGTTCGTCGGTGGCCTGGCTAATTAAAAGACCTATCAAGGCACCTGCCGCTGCGTTGAGCGCAATACCTGCCAGAAGCAGGGTTAGAATCTGCACGCGCCCGCCGCTGCTGGCCAGCTGCCAAACCAAAATGGTGGTGAGCAGCCCTCCCACAAAGGCCATTATGGGTAAGGCGAACACCTGTAAAGCGCCCGAACCGGGCAGCAAGACGATGAAAATAGCTGCTCCTAGCCCGGCCCCTGAGGTCACGCCGATAAGTCCCGGGTCAGCCAGGGGATTGCGGAAGAGCCCTTGCAGTACTGCTCCAGAGAGCGCAAGCAAGGCCCCCACCCCAGCTGCCAGCACCACCCTGGGAAAGCGAATCGAGACCAGCACTGCATAGGCTTGGTCAGCTTTCTCCCAGAGGATGCGAGGGATTTCTAGGGGTGAGATAAAATACGCACCAACACCTGCAGCCAGCAGCAATGAAGCGGGTAGCACTGCGGTCAGTGCGATAAGAACGCGACGGTAACGCGAGAAGCGGCTTGGGTACTGGACGTTCATAGTAAGGGCGGGGTCCTTCTCGGGCCTTGAAGGCTATGGATTAGCAATGTACAGACCCTGGCGCTCGTAAGCCCCAACAAAGAGATCGAGTGCAGCGCGGCCGGTCCGGGGACCGAAGCCACCCAAGTAGAGATCATCGATTGCTACCACCCTTCCTGCACGCCCTGCTGGGGTTTGCATCACTCCAGGAAGCTTCAACAAGCCCTCTAACCCCCCAACACTCTCGAGGCCCTTGGTGAAGAGCACGATCACATCGGGGCTGGCTGCTACTACTGCCTCCGCAGTCATCTGCTGACAGTTCCTGATACCCTTGGCAGCGTTGAGGATGCCGGCCAGCTCCATCATGCCTACTGGGTTGGAACCTTCCCCACAGACAAAAGTCGTCTGGGTGCCCCGCAAGTAGAGGAAAAGTCCCTTTAGGGTTTTCGAAACACTGGCCTGGCGTTGCTTGGAGCGAAGCACCAGTAAGTCGCGCTCTAGGGCCCGCACCAAGGCCTCCCCCCGCTCAACCTGTCCCACCGCGGCAGCAATGGTGCGGATTTTCTCCTTTGCCCCCTCGATGCTGGGTTTATCGGGCACCCGTACCACTGTGACCCCAGCGGAGGCGAGCTGGTCGAAGATCTGTGGTGGCCTGGCGTCCTCACGCCCCAGCACCAGTGTGGGTCTCAAAGCTAAAATGCCCTCGGCGTTGAGCTGAAACTGATAACCTACGGTGGGTAGTTTATTCACCGCCGCTGGGTAATAGCTGCTGGTGTCGCGTCCCACTACGTTGTTGCCCATGCCTAAGGCGAAGAGGATCTCAGTGGTCACCCCATTGAGGCTTACAATCCGCTCGACAGAGCGAACCGTTACGGTCTGGCCTCGAGCGTCCTTGACGGTAAAAGGCTGGGCTAGGCCTAGTCCTATGGCCATCAGGGCTGTAAACGCAGATATCCTTCTCACTTGATCTCCTCCAGCAAAGCAGAGTCGCTGACTACCTGAAAAGTCTTGAGCTGGCTGTGCCCGCGAAAAGACTCTCGGGGCAAGCTGCCGCTTTTGGCGTGCCCTTCTTTGAACTCAGGGCTGTTCACCCAGTTGCGAAAGTGCGCTTCGCTCTCCCAGAAGGTCATGACGATGTAGGGCTCCACCGCTGGATTGGCTGGGCGCAGCACAAGGTTGCGGATGAACCCAGGCATGCGGTCTACGAGGCGGGCCCTCTGAAGGAAGGTCTGCTCAAATCGTTCGGCATGCTCAGGGTTGACTGGGATGTGATTCATGGTCACGTACATGGCTGGCTTCACCAAGCTGATGGTAAGACGATCCCACCCTAAAGTCAAGTATTCAAATCGGATTATACGTATTTAGAAGGAGTAACTGATCTCATAATCGCAATGGAGCGCTACCTAGCTCAGGGAAAGGTGGGCTGCTCCCCTCGAGGCCTCCGCTTCTGGCTTGGAGAGGCGTTACGGGCCTACGGGCCAATGGTTGAAGGAGAGCGCAAGGTATCCGAAGAAGCTCCTAGGGGGAACACGCCCGCACGAGTCTTCCCGCGCTGGTAAGATACGGGCGTTATGGCGGAAAATTCGCGGGCGAAGATCTTTTGGCCGAAATGGAGCGAAGGTATATGCGTATCTTTGTTTGCGGTAGGCCAGAGTGAATCAAAAGGCAGCACGCACAAGGCTTGACTAGGTAACGCTGTCCCCCTATACTCTTTGTTCGCGGGGCTGTGGCGCAGCTGGGAGCGCGTCTGAATGGCATTCAGAAGGTCAGGGGTTCGAGTCCCCTCAGCTCCACCAAAGAAAAGCAGCCAAAACCCGTGGAAGTGGCCCACGGGTTTTGGCTTTTCGGGTAGGCCTGCTTTTTTCTAATGCCCTAGCTTCCAACCCGGTGGGCCAACAAGCGTAGACCAACCAGCACCACAAAAACCGTACCCCCTTCATGGGCCACCACCCCCATGGGGAGGGGTACCTTGCCGCCCAGGGCAAAGACCCCCACCACAACAATTACGCCAAGGGCAAAGCTCAGGTTGAAATAGACGGTGCGGGCGGTGGCGCGGGCGAGTTGTTGGGCCCCCACTAAGCGATTTAGGTCGTTTTTCATCAGCACCAGGTCGGCGCTCTCGAGCGAGACGTCGGAGCCTGCGGCCATCGAGACCCCCACGTCGGCAGTGTTGAGCGCGGGGGCATCGTTGAGGCCGTCGCCCACCATCACCACCGTGCCTTCCT
>Ga0308390_1000243_pt1 | contig 41722 bp, 32 predicted proteins | sample Hotspr2Sample149_FD_202358 | JGI IMG/M metagenome (GOLD analysis project Ga0308390, IMG submission 202358) | Hot spring phototrophic mat microbial communities from Mushroom Spring, Yellowstone National Park, Wyoming, United States - 20040719_149 ...
CGACATCACAGAATAAAACGAGTAAACTGTCCATTGAGGGTCTCCTGGGGTTTCAACTGTTGTTGTGGTAACAAAAGTTTACTCCCTTTTGGAGATCCTCTCCTTATCCCGAACTCACGTTAAAATATTTTTTTGTGTCACTTATTGAAAATGAATACCATTTTAGAAAAGGAGAAATGCCATGAACATAAAACACCTAATATTGAGTATGTTAACCATTTTATTCGTCTTAACTGCCTGCGCCTCCCCCACTAGGCAAAGCAAAGCACCACTAAACGTAGTTGCCACTACCTCGATTGTCGGCGATGTTGTCAGGCAAGTTGGAGGTGACCTGGTAAACGTTAATATATTACTGCCAATCGGCAGTGACCCCCATAGCTATCAGCCTTCACCTCAGGATGTAGCAAAAATCTCAGAGGCAACTCTCGTTTTCGCCAATGGTGCCGGGTTGGAGGAATTTTTACAGAATTTGATAGAGAGCGCTGGCGCTGCAAACCGTCTGGTGAACGTTTCAGAGGGCATCGAATTAAAAGACTTCGGCGCTCATGAACACGAACATGAAGGGGAAGATGAACAGGAACACGAAATGCATTCACACGAAGGCGGCGACCCACATACTTGGGTTGATCCCAATAACGTAATCATCTGGGTCAAAAATATTGAGACAAAACTCAGTCAGATCGACTCAGCCAACTCAGCCATTTACCAGACAAACGCGGAAAACTACATTGCACAACTGAAGGAATTAGATGCGTGGATCCGCGAGCAAGTCAAAGCCGTCCCTGACGAGAACCGGCGGCTGGTCACCGATCATATGGTGTTTGGCTATTTTGCTGAACGTTACGGATTTGAGCAAATCGGCGCCGTCATTCCCGGCTACAGCACGCTTGCCTCCCCATCCGCTCAGGATATCGCACAGATTGAAGATGCAATTCGAGAGTTCGGCGTCAAAGCCATCTTTGTCGGCAAGACAGTTAATCCAACCATTGCACAGCGCATTGCAGAAGACACGGGCATCAAACTGGTCTTTGTCTATCTTGGCTCGCTGTCTGAAGCAGGTGGACCAGCCGCCTCGTATCTGGACTATATGCGATATAATGTATCCGAAATCGTCAATGCCTTGAAGTAAGAGAGAAAACGCTTGCACTGGCTTAAGCAAATCCAAGATTCGAACTTTGCCTTTCTGTCCCAGCCTCATCCTCACGAGGCTGGGAAACCCGTCTTGCGTTTGGAAGGCGTGACCGTTGTTTATGAGTCTGGAACGGCACTGGATAATCTTTCCTTCGTGCTTCGCCAAGGAGAACGGCTGGCGGTATTAGGTCCAAACGGCGCCGGGAAAAGCACACTCTTCAAAGTGATCGCCGGCGTCCTGCGTCCAAGCCGCGGGCTGGTCGAGATCGCCGGATACGAACCCGGAAGACACATCTGTATTGCTTATGTGCCCCAACGCAGTCAAGTGGATTGGAATTTCCCCCTGCGAGTCACAGATGTCGTCATGATGGGGCGCGTAGGCAGGATTGGTTTCTTTCGTTTCCCGACGGATAGAGACAAAGAAATTGTCCACCGTGCCCTGAAAACCGTGCGGTTAGAACCATACGCCAATCGCCAGATTGGACAGCTCTCCGGCGGGCAACAACAACGTATGTTTATTGCCCGGGCGCTGGCACAAGAAGCTGAATTGATGCTGATGGATGAGCCGCTAACCGGACTTGACATGAACGCTCAACAGGAACTGTTTGACATTCTGGATACCCTGCGCGAACAAGGGGTTACAGTCATGATCGCATTGCACGATATGAAGACAGCGGCTGAACGATTTGACCGTGTGATGTTGCTCAATCAGCGCCTGATTGGACTCGGCAAAGCAGAAGAAGTCTTAACACCCGACAAATTGTTGCTTGCGTACAGCGGTCATCTGCAACTGCTAACGACCAGCGGCAGAACGATTGCGGTGAGTGATACCTGTTGCGACGAGGGAGAGCATGACCATTTTTGATGTCATTGTTCAACCGCTCCAATATGCTTTCATGCAACGGGGAATAGCAGCAGCTATCCTGGTTGGAGTCGTTTGTGCAGTATTAGGAACGTATGTGGTTTTGCGCGGCATGGCTTTTTTTGGAGACGCTCTGGCACATGCTATTTTACCGGGCGTAGCAATCGGATATCTGATTGGCGGCGGTGCGCGCGAACCGCTTTTCTGGTGGGCATTGCTGACCGGGATCTTGAGTGCAATTGGTATTGGCACTATCAGCCGCAGTAAGCGAATCAAAGAGGATACCGCTATTGGCATCATCTTCGCAGGCATGTTTGCCCTAGGTATTGCCTTAATTTCCTCTGTTCGCAGTTATACGGTTGATCTCGCCCACTTCCTCTTTGGAGATGTGCTTGGTGTTCGTGCATCTGACTTGATTCTAACCGCCATATTTGGCGCGTTGATCATGATAATTGTTTTTCTGCTTTACAAAGAATTCATGGTGATTTCGTTTGATCCAATCCTGGCAGCAACCTTACGTTTGCCGGTGCGCTTGCTGGATTATCTGTTAATGATTCTGATTTCCATTGCCATTGTTGTCTCGCTGCAAACTGTAGGTGTAGCGCTGATGGTTGCAATGCTGGTCACGCCTGCCGCCACAGCCTCTTTGCTCACCCGGCGCCTTTCAACAATGATGGTGCTCGCTTCGATGTTTGCAGCGCTTTCGGGTGTTATCGGCTTGTACCTTTCCTACTATCTCAATCTGGCTTCCGGCGCAGCAATCGTCCTCACCTGTACCGCTTTCTTTGTTCTTGCCTGGAGTATTACTGGTCTGCTTCGCCAAAAAACACGTTAAGCATCTTATCCACGAGCAAGAGAGTGAGCAAGAAAAATAGTCTTCTATCCTTCCCTGCTCACAGCATAAGAAAAACAATCGCTACACCCTGTTTCATTGCAAATGCCCTATGTGAAGTCAAAACAATTACTCTGCCGGCGGGATATAACCGCGCAACAGCAAATCAATACTGGCAGCCGGTTTCCCCGGTACCCCCTGCAAATTCGTGGCAGACTGGATTAACTCAACAGAAACCGCAACTGCCTTGCTATATACCGGCGAAGGGTACGTTAACATCATCACAGATATGGGATCATGACGCCTCACATCTCGCGCGCTCTGTAAATCATCCTCTGAAATGAAACCAACCAGATACAGCTCTCCATCAGAAGTATGATGAAGTTCAAGTTGCATCTCATCTTTCGGCACATTGTTAATGGGCGGCTTGCCGAGACCAATGACCTGAAGATCAAAACCATGAATTTGCTCAACTGCCCATAAAGCAGTAAAGCCATAGAAGCCTTCTTCCAGGTCATAGCCACCCGGAGTTTGGCGTGCCGGCAACGGCTTCACCTGATTAAGCTTGCGTATTGCCGGAACTGACCCGGCAACCAAAACACGCTCACTGCCAATTCCCCCAACAACAAGCACGACCCGGTCTACCTGAGCATTCACCTGATCGCTTTGTGCGCGCAGGATCAAATTTGTTGCCAGAGAAAGGGGGCGATTAGCTTGCTGATATGGTTGGGTATACAGGGCTATGTTCAGTGGGCGCCTGCGTTCTGGAGCAGCTAGCTGCTTCAGGTCCTCTTCAGAAACGAAACCAGCCACCAGAATCTGATCCAGTGGGGTTACATGCACTTCCAAAGTCAAAGGACGCTGAAAAATGCTGGCAAGAGGAATGCGCCCACTGCCGCGAACCTTGAGCCCGCTGATCAAATAACTGTTTAACGCCCAAGGAATCGTAAAACCATAACTGCCACTGCTCAATTCCAGCTCACCCTGGCGACCCGGGAACTGCGTAATCGGCTGCACTCGATCAAGACGGCGCAGCTCATCCAGTGTATCTGCTGTGTTGATTGCCTTTGGTTCGGGAAGCGGTTGAAATGTCAACGTTGGAATCTTTTGAGTGGGTGTAATATTCGGCGTGTTTGAAGCTGTCACTGGCATTACCATTGGCGGCGGCGTGGGCAGGGCAGTTGAAAATGTGGTGGTAGAAGCAGTGCACCCAACCAGCCATATGCACATGACAATTAAGAAGATTAGGGCTTTGTTTATGTTCATGGCATTATCCAGGGTCTCCCAGCAATCTCTGCTAGATATTTCTCACGATTATAACTGCGAGCATTCTTTCCACTGCTGGTTTTAACCAGCCAGTGTGGGCCCACAATATATGCCTGACGCAAAGCAATCGCAGAGCCGCGCGTCACCGCTTCCCGAATCTCCTCCGCAATCCGTTCGCGTTCTTTGGAATCGTTTGTATCCACCTCTGCAACGATCACTACATCTTCGGTACCAGTTTCTTCATTATAAACACCAAAGGCGCTCACCCGTCCGGGATGTACACCTGGTACCGTCATTGCCAGTTCTTCCAGGTCTTGTGGGTAAATATTCTTACCCCCGACAATGATAATATCTTTCTTGCGTCCGGAGACATATAATTCTCCATCTGCCATATAACCATAGTCACCTGTCAGATACCAGCCATCCAGGAACGCTTTCGCAGTCGCATCCGGACGGTTATAGTAACCTGTCAACATACAGTCGCTGCGCAAAGCAATCTCACCAACATGCCGTTCGGGAAGTTCTTTACCATGACTGGAGAGAATCTTAACTTCCACATGAGGGATTGGACGTCCACAAGCCACCATTCTCACAGATGGCTTATCTGGAACAGCCGGCTTTGCCAACCACTTCGTTTGAAAAGTTTCACGATCAATTTCATCTACTGTCAGCGCTTCATCAATGCCGCCCTGGGTCACTGCAAAAACGTTCTCAGCCATCGCATAACAGGTAGCCAGCGCTTCTGGACGTAACCCATAAGCCCGAAACCGTTCCAGAAACATTTGATGACTTTCATAACGCACCGGTTCCGAGCAATTACTGATTGCCCGCCAGGATGATAGATCTACACCTTCCAGGTGATGGTCACGAATCTTTTGAGCACAAAAGTTATACGCAAAATTGGGCAACCATGAAAGCGTGCCGCGATAGCGGGAAACTGCCTGAAGCAGGCGATACGGTGCACGCACCCAATCGAACGGGGACATCATCACAACAGGCACAGCGCAAAGAATAGGCATGATGAAACCGGCAATCAATCCCATATCATGATACAGTGGCAGCCAGGAAACGATAACATCCTGATCATTCAACTTCAATACCTGACTATAACTGCGAAGCTGGTTAAACACTGCGCGATGAGAAAGCGCCACCCCTTTCTGAAGACCGGTCGTGCCGGAAGAATGCTGTAGTAAAACGATATCATCCGGCGTGCGTTGCATTCCTCCAAACATCTCAAAATCCGGTTGCTCAGGCACTCCAACTCCCTGCGTGATCATCACTGTCCGCACCGAAGTATCCGGCTTGAGTGCGGCACACACCTCCGACTCAAATTCAGCATAGGTAATAATCGCTGCCGGTCGGGTCACATCTACCAGAGAAGCCATGTCGGCGCGATAGCGTTCGGGAAGCAGCTTTTCGGTGAGGAAAGGCATAATAGAGGGAATTGCACCCCGCAAAACCGCTCCCCAAAAAGAAAATATCAAGTCGCTGCCATGCTGCAAGATCAGAACAACCACCTCACCTGGTTGAATCCCTTGTTCACGCAGGGCGCGCTCGTAGGCGGCAGCTCCATGAATCAACTCGCGATAGGAAATCGGACGATCCGTCTGTCCGGCATGTTGCAAGTAGATTACCGTTTGATCAGGCAACTCATAATAAAGGCGCTGTAATGCCCGACAAAACGTTAGGGATTCAAGCTTTCCGTTCATTGACTAACGCAACCAGTTCATCCAGGGTATCAAAAACGCTGGCATTTAACTCAGCATCATCAATATGAACTCCAAAGTTGTCTTCAATGAATAACGCCAGGTCAACCAGATGAAAGGAATCTATTAGACCTGATGAGATAAGCTTGTCCTGCGGGTTTATTCTGCGAGAAGGTTGTTTGAGGATATCGCGGGCGATAAATTCAGAAAGCACATTCATGATGTCTTCAGTCATGGTTTCCTCGTTTGATTATTGGGTAACGCCGCGCCAGACTACATCAAGCGTCTGCAAAGCGGTTAAGTTGCGCACTGGCCAAGCGCGTTTCATTGCTTCCGGATCGCCAAAGTGGTTTGGACTCCAGGTCAGATGAGCGCCATCCGGCTGTAAACCCTTATCAGGCAAATCCTGGACAGCAAGCCAGAAATTCCACAAGGGAATGTCATATTCATAAGCCAGACGAGCAATCGTTGCGTTAATCTGATGATCACCTTCCAGGTTATCTGCTTTCGTTGCTAGAATGGGAACAATCCCCTGATCAATAGTGAATTCAATTACTCGTCGCATGTTTGCCTCAAAAGTTTCCGGACGAGCAACGTCATTAGTGCCTAACATGATAAAAGAAAATGCAGGATTCTGCTGACGGTATTCGCAAGCCAGAGGGGTCTCGTTTTTCTGGCATTGAGCCGGGTCAGCCCAAAGCGGGGTCATCACCGCAGCAGCGGTAAAACCGGGTTTTGCTACCTGACTCAATCGCCCAAAAGAGCCTTTAAAGTGGTCAATAACTGGTTCAAGATATGTATAAGGCCCCAAATCGTAATACTGCGGTCCTTGATCAAAATCATACAGGAACCAGGTAGTGCGGCTTTCGCAATCGCCAATTTTAGAAAATGCTTCCGGGTTGACACCACGTTGAAGTCCATACTGGTAAATCAGACGAGCTGTTTCGCTGACTTCAGGAATCACTGGCATCATTTGCCACGCGTTGGGTGGAAGGGTAGCAGTAGGCTCAGTGACAACTGGCTTTGACTCAAGAGTAGAACTTGGTAGAGGAATAAACGACTCAGTGGCAGATAGCTGTATTGTCTGAGTTGGCAGGATTGTTTCTTTAGCAATAGGAGTGCTTGTAGGGGAAAAAGATGACTCTCCTGTCTTACAACCAGAAGCAATAAAAATCATTACAAATAAAGCAGAAACGATCCATTGGAAACGTGAAACAACATTCAATGTGTTCCATCTTTCAAAATGCAACTGTATCATGGGCAGGCTTGAGCAGCGATCCACTCCCCCACTCGCCGCGCCACGATCATCTGACCGGCAGGTGTCAAATGAATAGCGCTGTTGGTAAATTCGGTTTCTGGTAATAAATCCCATAAGTCGAGCAGACGCCAGCCTCTTTGTTGGCTGAGCTTGATCAACTGATTCCGGTAATCATCATAAGCCCAGCGCGGATAAAAGAAATTATACCGAATGTCGCTGTTTTTTCCATGACTGATCAGCATTGGTTCGTTAACAAACAACACAGGGACTCCTTCGGCTATGCGAAGTCCACTTTCCAGAAGATCAAACGCCAGTTCATCAGCCGGCAATTCAGGCGGCTGCCAGCCATGATAATCCAGATTTGCTTCCAGATCACGCGCTGCTGGCTCATAACTGCTTGAATAAAACTGGTCAATGCCGGTGGCTGCCCATAAAACACCATACATCTGCAACCGAATCAAATCAGCAAGCTCGCGCCGGCGACCAAAAATCGTACGCTGCCAGAGATTCAAATCCACCAGATCAGGGTGCCTCGGATCAAGTTTTAGACCATATCTGTCAATCAGACGACGAACGCGTATCGAGTTGTTGGCTACAATTGGAGAAGTGAACTGCCTGCTGCGTAAAAACGCCTCCAGCGTAAATGACCAGATAATCAAATCCGGCTGATAACGCATGGCAATCTCCAGAATCATGAGATCTTTCAATAGTGAGATAGTTGGGTAACCAAGATTGTACGACTTGACCCGCCGATCACAAACCGACAGATTCATGACGTTTAATTGCCCCGAAAGTGTTTGTTCAGGACGCAACAAGGTGCCCCAGACTGAAGAATCACCAATCAGCAAAACCCTATATTCATCCTCCGCCTTGTTCTTCTCATTCAGAATATGAGAGGCAAACATAGCTTCCAAGTTATACAAACTGAGATTATAAGAATGCTGTGGGTCTTCCCCAAATGGAAATCGTTCGCGGCCAGGAAACAAGACGTTATATGCGGACATCCGCCCCAACCCGTCTAAGGAGGGAAAAGCGGAAAACACCAGATTAGCCACAATCAACAGCAGTATCGTCTTAAAAACCACATTACGAAGGAAGCGAGCGGTGTACAAATGGATTCTTACCTTACCTTATTGATATTCAAGAAAGTAGAAAATATAAATTTCCTCAAACACCAATTTCTGCCCGCACGCGCAGATAACGCAGTATCTGATCACGAGTCAAGATACCCAGCACCATATTTCCCTGCACAACCGGCACCTGTGCCACATCCGCATCATCCATTTTTTGAAGTGCGTCCAACAGCGGCGTATCAGGACCGACGAAAACCAGGCGCTCATAGGGTACCATTACATCCCCTACTTGGGTGGTATACCAGCGGTTTTGTGGAAGAGCACCCATCTCACGAAGCGTAACCACACCACACAAATCTTCACGCCCGCAGCCGGTTACCAGAAAGGCACGCTGACCCCCGTTCAGGACACGCTGCTCGATCAAATCTCCCACCAGCATATCCGGTGAAATAAGCGGCGCATTGTGATTCATCACCTGCGAGACGCGCACACCACGCAGCGCGTGCTGCATACTGGTTTGTGCATATGTGCTGGCTGCCGCATTTTGCAGAAACCATCCAATAAAGATTAGCCACAAGCCATTAAAGAAATTGCCGCTAAAGATGCTAAATATACCCCAGCCGATAAATCCAAAGGCAACGAATTGTCCGCTGACCGAAGCCCAGCGCGTTGCCTTGAACGGATCATTAGACAAACGCCAGATCACTGCCCGAAGAACGCGACCTCCGTCCAGAGGAAAACCAGGAATCAAATTGAACATTGCCAATGTAAAATTGATACGCGCCAACCACTCGCTAGGCGCAGCAAGATAAGGGAAAGGGCGATCCAACAACCACAACAAGCTGAAAAAACCAGCCAGGAACAGACTTGTCAACGGTCCGGCAATCGCGATGCGGAATTCAGCACCTGCACTGGACGGCTCTTTGCCGATATGTGCCACCCCGCCAAAGATGAATAAAGTTACACTGCGCACAGGTACGCGCTCGCGCAATGCAAAGTAAGAGTGTCCTAATTCATGCAAGACAACAGATACAGCAAACAACAGGCTGGTTAAAGCCCCCAGCATCCATAAAGCCGGTACTGAAAGTTGCGGGTATTGCTGGGGTAAATAACCTGATGCAAGTGACCAGCTCACCAGAAAAAATATAATAAACCAGCTACCATGTAACCGTATTGGTATTCCCCAAACCGTACCGATTTTCATACTACCATCCATTGTATCTCCCGACTCTCGACAATTCTCTTATAACGCATCTCAACAAAATCTATACAAACATTATATAGGTTTTCTGCGATAAAAAAAGAATTTCTTCCGAAAAAGTTTATACATCTTAAGGCGTTTATTTTGTTACTGGTATAAAATAGCGAAAGTGTATGAATTACCACTTTTTCCTCTAAATACCGTTTTGTTTCCAGGTATGCCGATACAGTTACACATCTTTGAACCTCGCTATCGGTTGATGATTCGTCATTGCCTAGAGACAAACGCTGTATTTGGTATTGTCCTGATCCGGCATGGCATAGAAGCGCTTGGTCCATTACCTGAACCATATCCGATTGGCTGTACAGCGCGCATTATTGAGATTGAGCCCCTCGGAAACGGGCGTATGAATCTGATCGCAATTGGCGAAGAACGTTTTGAGATTTTGCGCCTCAGTCACGAACGCCCATATCTGATTGGAACGATAAGGGAATTTCCACTTCAACTCTCACATTCCATTGAGATCTCGCGCTCATGTCATAGCATCAGAAAGCAGGTAGTTCGTTATCTGTATCTGATCAGCAAAATTGGAGAGGAGCGATTTGCAGAGCTGGAATTACCCGATGATTCACTTTCTTTTATGTACTTGGCTGCTTCGTTGCTTCAAATACCCGAAATAGAAAAACAGCCCATGCTCGCTTGTACAACTGCAAGTGAATTACTGTATCTCTTAAGGCGAGTTTATGTGCGAGAGATTGCACTGCTTGAGCGCTTATCTGCCGTTAAAAGGGAAATGGCTGAACGTGTATGCTGGCTCAATTAGCAAGTTTGAGCAGATCAATCCCTCTCATCCTCTTTGCTAAATTCAGGCAGATACCAGATTTCTTCTTCGGGCAAGTTGTAGGCAACCTGATCCGCAGGTGTAAGGGGATCATCCATTCTTACCTGCAAAACAATTCCGGCTGTACGCACCCCATTCGGTGTCATTACTCGTCTGACTTTATAACGCAAAAAGTAGCGTTCAACCAACTCGTTATTGAGTACGTCTTTGACAGTACGCACACTAACCGATGCACGCGCTGCCAAAGTGGACATATCAGTTTCAACGGTATTACGCAATTCCCCCGTCATTGGATTCCAATAGCACATCGAGCGCGCCGCTAGAATAACCGCCATAGCTGAATGACCAATCAGTGGTAGCCACTCCGAAAAGAAATACAACGTAAGAAACATGCCTCGTTCAGGCTGAATCACACGCGCCCGTTCGGTACCGTAAGCGCGTTGTAGCATCACTTTACGGCTGGGAGTCAATGGAGGAGAAACGTCTTTTTGACCCTTATCAGCTCTTGAACGTTCAGCTTCTGAGATTGTCTCAGGCTGAAATTCACGATTCTCTGCCGGAAGATCATCTACTACCAGATGCAGTGTTACCGGTTCACCATACAGTCCTTCCAAAAGACGCGTAATACGACTTTTAAGGCGATTTTCCACCCAATCTCGTCCAAAGGCATTGTAAGCACGTAGGGTGAAAATGCTGTCTTTATAGCTTAGCGGCTCCAGTGGCTGCACCCAGGTATCAAAGGAAGCCTTAGACATCTCCATTCGCAACTGATCTACAACCATACGCCAAGCATGGCGATGATCAGTCACTTCAAAACGGAGAGGGAGAGGCTGAACAGTATGATCCACGGTTATCCTTGCCAAAGGGCGACTATAAGCTCATCGTTTCGACTGCTGAACACCTTTTTTTGTTAACGCTTGTATTTGTCCATTCAGAAAATCAACCACCAGTTGGAAATCTTCCTGTCGAATATCTTCTGAACGGCTCACACCAGTCAGTCTGGTGATGTCCATGTAAATTCCGGGATATGGCTTTACCACACCATTTTCCTGTAAAAGAGTTCCCAAAGTTGACACAAGTTGGCGGAGCTGACCCAATTGTTCGGGCGTGAGGCGTGCCTTTGGTCCGGGAATTGCTTCCAAACGGGTTACTTGCTGGCGCAGGTTGCTAAATGCGTCTCGTATCTGCTGCACTTTTTCCTCATGTGCCCGACGGATTTCAGCCAGCTCCGCTTCAACTTTTTTTGATACAGCTTCCTCAAATGCTTCTTGCTCCGCCACCATGCGGGCAATCGATTCCCGTAAAAACTGAAGCTCGCCACGTTCACTGATTCCAAAATGCTCAGCCAGCACAGTATGCACCTCATCCAGGAAAGCCCGCAATAACTGGCGGGCTTCCTCGCTTTTCACCCGCTCCAGCTCAACACCAGTCAAAAAAAGTGGAACAGCGGTTGCCATCAAACACAGGCTGGGTTGCGGACCACCGGCAGTTGTTATGAGAATCATTGCGGTATAAGGCGAAAAGTAACCCTGTTGACGCGATAGACGTTTGCGCTGCGAATGTGTCTCAAGACCAAAAGCTTCACATAACGAACTCAGCGACACGTACCCCTTGCCATCTTTGAGATCAGCAGTAAGTATCTCTCGTCCGCGAAATATCAGCTTGCGCTCACGTTCGGGGTAAAAGACGGGAGCGGGATTATTCATAACAAGTCGCCTCCATTTCCAGAAGGAGAGTCATCGTGACCCTTCCTTCGACATTTTTAACAATTAATTTTTTCTTCTTTAAATATCCAGTATATTCGGAAGAAATAATTATCCAATTAATTTCTCCACTAAATCGGCAAGCGTAGAAACTTCGCCACGTGTGGATAGTCGGTTAACTCGCGCCGTACATATACGGGTTAATATGCCAACCGTTTCGCCGAGCGACACTTTACGATTTAAGAGATTGGAGAATCTTTCTTGCCAAGCTTGCAATTCATTTATCTCACCTTGGGACAGAGTCATTCCTACCTTACGACGGGGAATAGGGGAGGGAGGGCGCCCGGGCGACCGATGTTCAAACTCAACTGGTACCTGACGAGCATCATAAAGCTGAACCCAGGCGGGCTTAGAAGCTGTACGGGGTGTCATGTTTTTATAACCTCTCGAGCTACATCAATGTTGACCATACTTTCATCACTCTGCAATAAATAATCCATAGCTAACGCGCAAAGGCGAATAATCTCGCGGGGTACACCGCCAGAATGCTCATAAAGCAGTTCAAAGGCATTATCATCTATCAATGGCTCACTGCGTCCCGCTACACGTAAGCGAAAAACAACCATTTGAAGGGCACTTGCCAGCGAAAGTGGGTTGAGTACCAACCGAACAAAAACGCGCGCATTGACCGCTTTATTCAACTCAAACAGGCTCGCTAGCTCACTTTGACCAAACGCCAGAATCTGAACTACTTTTGCGTCATAATCAAAGTTATACAGGCGATGAATTACCTCTAAAGCCTCGCTTGCCATGGATTGGGCATCATCCAGCAACACCACAACATTCTTTCCGGTTGTAAACAGCTCTACCATTTTATTTTCCAGCTCTTCCATTTGCCGCTGAAAACTACGCTGTGGAGAAACCTTTAGCTGCAGTGAAATCTGGCGCGCCGCGTCCATTGCAGACTTAAAATCCGCAGTATGAATGTAGCAAACCTGCATCCCTTCTTCGGAGTTGTACACATCATATAGCCGCCGCGCCAGTGAACTTTTTCCCATCCCCATATCCCCCATGATCAAAGCCAATCCGCGTCGTCGAGAAATTACGCCTTGAGCTTGACGGTAAACCGCCAGGTGCTCAGGTCCAAGATAGAGATAACGGGGATCAGCCGACAATTTGAACGGATCTTCTTTCAAACCGAGTCGTTCCAAGCGCGCCAATCGCCACAAATCATCGTTTAAGGGATCAAACATATTAACAACTCCTCTTTGAGTTACCATATTATTGCACAATTTCCTAACAAAAACAATGGAATTATCACAAATTTACCCCCAAACCACGAAAAATGAGCTAAAATGATTGATTTGAAAATAAAATTATGCTAACATTGATATAGTTACATGGCTCTTAAGAATTTGGCCATACTTAATTGACAAAGGTACATCATGGCGGTAATTATCACTATTGCAAATGAAAAAGGGGGAGTAGGAAAGACAACCACAGCGGTCAACCTGGCTTGTGGGCTGGCGCTGCGATTATCAGGCTTGGATGGTCCGGCAGGACGCGTATTGCTGGTGGATATGGATCCACAAGGACACGCCCTGCTTGCCACAGCCTTTGGGCAACACAGTGCCGAAGCAGCGGCCTCACTGGCAGCTCTGCTTATCCAGACTCCGCCCCCTTCTGTTCAACCTATGTTAAGACGCAGCCAGTACCATAATAACTTGTTTATCATTCCAGGAAATCGTCCTGCGCTGGTGGAAGCTGGGCGAATTTTGCCTACCCTGATGGCAAACGAAAGCCGTCTAGCGCGCGCTATTGCTCCGATCACCTCGCAGTTTTCATACATTATCATCGACACACCACCCAATACTGGAGATTTACTCATCAATGCATTGGTTGCTGCCAGCCATATCATTATACCGGTTGAGACGAGTTATTTAGGTGTCTCAGGGTTACGCGAGCTACAGCGCACCATTGAACAGGTGCGTATTCACTTCAGTCCGCAGTTAACAATTCTGGGTTATCTGCCTACGCTTTGCGATGAACAGCGTTCAGAAACTCAAGAAATTCTTGACGAGTTGCAAAAGCGCTACCGCGGTCAGGTGCTAAACCCTATTCATAAATCGGTTGATCTCGCTTATGCTCATTCTGCACACATGGATGTCTTCACTTACCGCCCGCCTCGCCAGAGGGATCAACTAGCATCCAGTTCGCGTGCGACTCGAGAGTATGCTGTTCTGGTTGAGGTGGTTTTGAGAGCCACCTGGAAACTGGCTTCTGGCGGAAAAACTTGAAAGGGAGGTTGTTAAATGTCTCCTGACCGTCGCAAACGTTCGAGCGCATTTGAGGATTTTCCTGTTGAAGAAATACCCGCCTCGGCTGGCGGACAGCCGGTTGCACCAGTTGCCGCCCGTGTGGAAGCACTACAACAAGTTGAGCGAATTGAGCGTCTCAAGCCCAGTCAGATGCTTCCCGATCGTTTCCAACCACGTCGTTTACTTCCAGCCGCTCTGCGCGTGAATTTCTTCAGCGGCAAGTTAGATTGCTATCAGACGGCAGCCGAGTGGATAAGCCTATCCAAAAATGATCCGGGTATGCGGGCAGAGATTGAACGCCTGCTGGCAATGGGTAGTTCTTTTGATGAACACGGTCAAATTAAACCTATTACAGGGTGCTGGATACCAACTCAAGATGGTCGCTACATATTTCAGATTGAGACTGGAGAACGTCGTTTTTGGGCAGCGTGTCTTCGAGCTGTCAGCGAACACTTAGAAGAAGAGCCCTTATTACGAGTAGAGGTTATAGAAAAACCTACCCGTCAGCGGCAAGTGTTAGAAAATCGCCACGCTGAACCGCCCTCGGCAGTTGGTCAGGCGTGCGAAATTGCAGCTCTCATTTTATCTGAGTTAGGTATCCAGCCGGATCCAACGCTATCTGATGAGTACGATTATTTCCGCCAAGCTCGCCTCCAGCGTATGCCAGCCGGAATGTGGGAACGGATCATGCCCATCATGCAGCTTACTCGCCCACGTATGGTTCAGTTATTGAACATCCTGCAAATGCCAACCCCTTTGCTTGAATTAGCTGATCGGTATCGCCTTTCGGAACGTGTGCTACGCGAAATTCTGGCATCCCCACGCGAGGGATGGGAACGAATGTTGCGGATCAGTATCCAAAACAACTTAACCTCTGAAGAGGTAGCTGAAATTACAACGACAGTTGGACGAACAGGGGCAGAGACCAGAAGAAAGAGTTCTCCCTCCACCGCATCAACTGCTAAAGTTGCTGTTGGGGGATTACGCCGCTTTGCGAATGCTTTACTTCACCTAGATAAGTTCAGCCAGGCACAGGCGATGGATGAAATCGCGGATGAGTTAGTAGCAGCAGGTGAGGCAGAAGGCATCATGTTATTTTTAGAAGATTTGGGTCGCGCCATTACTGCCCGTTTGTCGCGGCGTTAACTGTAACCGCGGTAACACTTTTCCTCTTCTTTTGATACATCAATCACGCTCTTCTTGTAAGACATCCCATGAGTTTTTCCCAGTTTCGTATTTTTGATGCTGTGCCTTTTGTGTATACCAATCCAGAACAAAAATCCTTGTCATTACCAGAGATAGAAGTCAAGAGGAAACGAGGGGAGAGAAAAGAAGAAAAAAGAGGGAAGAGGAGAGGGAGAGGGGGGGGGAGGGGGGAAAATATTTTGGGGCAAGTATTCTTTGAGATAAGAGCTTTCAAAAAGAACAAGGGGCGACCCTGAAATTTTATCAGGGTCGCCCCTTGACAAATTGGCTTTAGTATTCATATACTTGGCATAAATAGTTTTTCCGTCGCTTAGCTCTTGAGCAGAATGATCTAGTTTAACGTAACAATGAGCGGGTTAAATTAATCTGGTTATCAAGTCATGGCAGACTCAAAAACCGATTTTTTCGAAACCAAACAGCTTGTTCAAGCCAACCAGCATGTTTTAAAAACACAATTGTCGCAGCACAAGTTAACTAAAAAAGAGCGCGAACGCAATAAAATCAGGTTGCGTCGTGAATCCCGTGTCACATACGATTTACCACCTGTTCTTCGTTTCCGCATCAAACATCTTGCTGAGCAACACCGTTTACCAGCAAGCCAATTAGTTACGCTGGCTTTGTTGCGTTTCTTGAACGAATATGATCAGGGGCTTGTGGATCTTTCGACTTATAAGCAACCTTCTTCCAGTCCAAGATATGACTGGAATCTTGTTTTTCCTGCCAAATTATTAAAGGTGTTAAAGAAGAAATTCACTGATTAGGTGTGAGATTTCTTGGGAAATATTCTGTGTGAAACTTTTTTGGCTGGTTAATGGTCAGTAACATATGTAGTATAAGTTAGTAGTTAATGAATCGCGTGCAAATTTTGCACGCACGCGAAGTGCAATTTTTGCACGCTTTAGAAGTGCATTTTTTGCTTTTTGCCCCCCAGAGTGCAAAAAAGTCATTTTCGCCAGAATGCAAAATTTGCTGTTACGCCAATAGGTAAATTTTGCATGCTGGCAAGAATTGACTAATGAAGAAAGCGTTATTTTGGAGACTTAATAATTTCCTCAATTATTTCTTGCAGTATAATCCATTCCAAAGTTAGTATTTCGTGAAGCAATAAAGCTGCGAGAGAAGCGTATGAAAAAATACAAAATTATACTCTTACTGCTCATTGGCATTGCCTTATTTTTGATGTCTTGCTCTTCAGATTCACGAGCTGCTGCACCAAAAGCGGTCGAAAAATATCTTCAGGCTCTGGTAGAGGAAGATGCCAATCGTTTGTCTATGCTGGTTTGTAAGGATTTTGAACAGCAAGCGAGATTAGAGTTGGATTCATTTATCGGGGTTAAGGCTTCTCTCAAAAATATGAAATGCGACCAAAGCGTAACAGATGGGGATGTTGCTTTAGTAACCTGCAGCGGTTCAATCGTTGCTACATATAACAATGAACAACAGGAACTTCCTCTGACTGGGCGTACATATCGAGTGATCATGGAAGGGGGAGATTGGCTGGTATGCGGGTATCAATAGGCGAGAAAGCGATCAAAATCATCCACTGGGTATTGTTACCTGAGAATATTTGGGCGTTATTGCTTTGTTTGATCATCCTAGCGGTGGTTATCCTCACCGCTGATACTGCTCCTTTGTGGATTTATCAGGGCTTTTGATGACCCTGAGAAATATCCTTGTTTTTATTTTACTTGGTTTAGTTTTTCGCCTGTTACGACACGGACGCTGGCGTGCTCGATTGATTTTTGCTGCCAGCGTTTTGGCAGTGTACTGGTTACAGCCAGCTATGCCGGTGCGTTATCTGGACTTTTGGCTACCCACGTTGACGATTTTTTTAGCGGTTTTGGGTTGGGTGATTACTTCTATCCCTCAAACTCGTTTCGATAAAGCGAATATTTTTACATTCACCTTTACATTGTTGTTAATTGTTTTGGTCGGGCTTACCCGTTATCTTGAAATGGATGGTTTTATCACAGCCGGGCGTCCACCCCAGACAATACAGATCATTCTTGTCCTGATAGCCTTTATTGTAGTTACAATGGTACTGGTTTACCGCAGCCGCACGGACAAAGGCATCACGATTACAGCCATTGGGATAATTTTGGGTATTTTTATCCTTCTTAAATATCCACCAATGACGGTTGCTGCCAGTTCAGTAGTCCGCCAGCTTATGCAACAAGATGCAAGCCTGGCAAGTGCAAGCGATTTTCGCTGGCTGGGTTTTTCGTACCTTGCTTTCCGTCTGTTGCATACGTTCAGAGATCGCCAGCTTGGGCGGCTGCCCTCGGTTAATTTGCAGGAGTACGTGATATACATGGTGTTTTTCCCAGCGCTGACAGCCGGACCGATTGATCGGCTGGAGCGCTTTGTTCGGGACTTGAGACACACAGAACCACTATCAGCAGATGAAATGGTAGAAGCGGGTAAACGACTGACAATAGGGTTGTTCAAGAAGTTTGTTCTGGCAGATATGCTGGCAATGATTGCGCTCAACCCGTTGAATGCGGGACAAGTTAAGACCACAGGCTGGATGTGGATTCTGTTATACGCATACGCTTTTCAAATTTATCTGGATTTTTCTGGCTACACAGATATTGCCTTGGGAGTTGGAAAATTAGCAGGGATTAACCTGCCCGACAATTTTAACAAGCCATATCTAAAATCCAATCTGGCGCATTTTTGGAATAACTGGCATATGACGCTGACGCAGTGGTTTCGTACCTATTATTTCAACCCATTGGTTCGTCTTCTGCGTCGCTCCGAGCGGCGTTTTTCACCCGGAGTGGTGATTCTATTCTCCCAACTCAGCACCATGCTGCTCATTGGGCTCTGGCATGGAATTAGTTGGAACTTTGTTTTGTGGGGCGCGTGGCATGGATTAGGTTTGTTTGTTCATAATCGTTGGACGGAATGGTCAAAACCGCGACTGTTGTTTCTTGAGCAGTCTTCTTTTCTGAAAAAGGTTTATACGGCTTTGGGGATTGCGGTAACTTTCCATTTCGTTGCTTTGGGTTGGGTTTGGTTCGCCTTGCCGCAGGTTTCCCTAGCTATAACAGTTTATTCAGTGTTATTTGGAGTGCAGTAAGCGGAGATAAGGTTATGCTACTCAAAGTCCTATTAAACTGGTTTGTTCTTATTATGTTGGCTGGATTGATAACCGCCTGTCAATCGGTCGCCGTCAGTGATGATAATCAGCAACAAACCATGTCGGCGGCAATTGAAACCATCAGCTTTGGCATAACCCAGAGCGTTACTGCTCGTCCCTCGCCGAGCTCTACAGCCGTTCCAGTTTTGTTTGAGGCTTCCATTACGCCCCCAGAGACGGTTACCCCCGCCGTGTCCCTAACTCCAATGCCAACCTTTACGCCAACACCGGACACGCGTCCCGACCCGCGCCAATGGGCAAGCTGGCCAGTTGTTCCAACGGTTAGTGAAAGAGCAAAGCAGGTTTATCAAGATGGATTGAACGAAGGCAATGATCCAAAGAGTGTTTCTGTTATTGGCGACTGTCAGAGCGAACCCAACGTCTTTCTGGGAATTTACGCCACAGACCGTTATATTCTGGGGGATGACTATCAATATTTGCAGGAAACGATAGACTACTATCGGGAGAGTTTTTCTCGCCGGAGTTTTGGGGTACGCGATGGCTTAAGCGCTCCTTCTGCGCTTTCAACGCTCTGGGCAGACCCACAGAACTGCCTATCTGGTGAGACCCCGGTTACCTGTGAACTACGTGCTCATAAGCCTGCTATTCTATTTATCAATTTGGGTACGAACTGGAAACCAGGTGCTTCGGCAAAAGCGTATGAAGACTACCTGCGACAAATTGTGGAGCAAGTAATTGCCAATGGAACGCTTCCTATTCTTTCGACTAAAGCTGACAACATAGAAGGTGACCACAGCCTCAACTTGGCAACTGCACGGGTAGCTTATGACTATGATATTCCACTCTGGAATTTCTGGCTTGCAGCCGACAGCCTGCCCAATCATGGTTTAGATGCTAATCGTGAGAATATCTACTTGACGCCAGAGGGCTGGGACAGGCGCAATTTTACCGCTTTGCAAACACTGGATGCTATTCGCCGATCCTTAAACGGTTTACCGTTGCCAAATTAGGAATGCGCTCCTCCTTTCCTTGAAGATATTTTCCGGTATATTGAAATTGTCGAACGCTTGTGCTATACTCTCCTTGAGTTTTGAACGTTAACAACCGAGTGTATGAGGTTGCAGTCAGTAATCGGTGTCTGCGTAAAACACTCGCCGTAAATCTCATCCGCTTGGACGGAGCGGTCAGGCGGTAACGTGGGCGGCTGCGCCGTGCGCTGCCTGAGAAGCCGCAGCCTTTAGGCAGCGGAGAACGTCACAAAAATTTTGGTCAGAGCGTGCTAGAATGAAATTGACTGTGAAATTTCGGCAGTGTGGTTTTTATGAGCGCACAGCCAATATTTCGGTTCTTTCAGAGGATGTTCCTCTTGTTGGCGCTAGCGGTGAGCTTTGCGTCATCCACCCGTGTTGCTCATGCCCAATCCAGTGTCCGGTTTAATCACCTCACAACTGCCGATGGATTGCCACATGATATTGTGCAATGTATTTTACAAGATCACGATGGCTATCTGTGGTTTGGAACACAGCGGGGGCTGAGTCGCTATGACGGTTACTCGTTTACCAACTTTCACCATAATCGCTCTGATCCTGACTCACTGATCAATGATACGATCAACGTCATCTTTGAGGATTCTTTGGGTTGGTTGTGGGTTGGGACGGTCAGCGGATTGGATCATTTTGACGCAACGCGTCAAAAAATAGTCCATCATCCAGAAGTTTATGAGTCAATAAAAGCGATTAAAGAAGACAACGAGGGGAACATCTGGATTGGAACGGCTGGTAGTGGTTTGTTTCGATACAATCGTTCCACAAACACATTCGCGAGTTTTGTGAATGACCCAGATGACCCTTTGAGTTTGAGTGATAACCACATTAATTCGTTTTTTCTGGATAGTTCCAACGTTTTGTGGATTGGTACAGAGTATGGCGGGCTAAATGCGCTGGATATACAGAAAATGCAGTTCAAGATCTTTCGCGAATTAGCTGCGGGCAACTTGCTCTTTGAACGGATCACGGTCATCTTGCCTTCTCCAGATGGAAGACTATGGCTTGGAACCGGTAACTATCACCAAAAAGAAACAGGGGGGCTGGCTCTTTTTGACCCGCAAAAAGAAAAAGTTGTCAGATTTTATGATCCGTTGCGCTATCATCATATTACTGCTATGCTGTGGGATTCAACCCGCTATTTGTTGTGGATCGGTAGCGAAGAAGGGCTTTATCGCTTTGAGCCAGTTTCCGGTTCGCTGGAAGGGTATCAACATGATCCACTTGATCCTTTCAGCCTGAGTACAAATAGTGTTGCCGGGTTGATTCGGGATCATAGTGATAATCTCTGGATTGCTACTTATGGCGGCGGTGTCAATCAGTATGCGCGAGCGCGTCTGCGTTTTACCCGCTATACTCCTGCAAGCCGAGACTCAAATGAGAAAGAGCAAGATGCCGCTTCAGTGGGAGCGTTGCTGAAAGATCGTCAGGGAATTGTGTGGGTGGGATTGCATGATAACGGTTTGGTGCGCTTCGATCGAAGTCAAAACCAAATGAACTACTTTTATCACGTTCCGGATGATCCGTTCAGCCTGAGTCACGATCACGTTACTGCACTCCAAGAAGATAAGAAAGGTAACATATGGGTTGGCACTCAAGTGGGGTTAGATCGCCTGGATAGACGGACAGGACGTTTTGAGCATTACGTACATGAACCGGGGAATCTTTACAGCCTTGCTCCAGGTGCTGTGAAAGTGATTGTGGAAGACACTAAAGGATTTCTATGGATTGGAACTGAAGAACCTGGTACACTTTCCCGCTATGATCCTGCAAATGACACTTTTCTTTCTTTTATGCATAACGAAGAAGTGGAGAGCGTAGTATCCCCGACACATACGGCATTCGTGCCATTCTTGAAGATCGCGAGGGTAAGCTTTGGCTAGGCACTTATAATGGGTTGGTACGTTTTGACCCGGGAAGGGGAATTTTTTCACAATATCGCCACAATCCCCTTGATGCGAACAGCTTGAGCCACGACTTTGTCTGGACACTGTACGAGGATGAAGAAGGAAATTTGTGGGTGGGCACACATGCCGGACTCGATCGTTTGTCCTGGCCATGTGAACGTACAGGAGATTGTGAACCAACCTTTACAGTTTACACAACAGAGAATGGCTTACCAGACGATTCGATAGTAGCAATTCTTGGGGATGAACGACAGAGTCTTCTGTGGCTGGCGACCATGGGGGGTGGGCTGGTGGCTTTTGATCCTTCCACCGGAAGGTCCCGTAGCTATACGATCGAAGACGGATTACAAGGTAATGCTTTTATCATCGGCGCCGCTTATCGCAGTTCTGATGGCGAGATGTTGTTTGGTGGAATGAATGGGTTCAATGCCTTTTACCCTGAGCAAATTCGCGATAATCCTTTTCCACCAAACATTGTTTTGACTGCATTCCGAAAGTTTGATCAAGTGCAAAACTTTGAAGAAGGGTTAAATAATGTCAAAGAGATTCGCCTTTCACATAAAGACAGTTTCTTTGCTTTTGAATTTGCTGCATTGGATTTCACTGCTCCAAAACAAAATCAGTACGCTTATAAATTGGAAGGTTTTGATGCAGACTGGATTTATTGTGGTACGCGCCGCTACGCCAGTTACACGAATTTGCCTCCTGGCGAGTATGTCTTTCGCGTAAAAGGCAGCAACAATGATGGTATATGGAACGAAGAGGGAATCTCTGTTCGGGTGATCATCTCGCCGCCTTTTTGGCGCACCACATGGTTTCGAGTATTGGCTTTCTTGATTGGAGCTGGTATCGCCTATGTCGTTGTTAAGGAACGCTTGCGCTACGTTGATAGGTTGCGCCAGAGCGAGGAGCGTTTTCGTACGCTCTTTGAAAATGCGCCGTTAGGAGTTTGTGAGGCAGATTTCACACAATTCCCGCCCCTCCTGCAACATGCGAACACCCGCTGGTTTTCCCTTTTTGGCTGGGGAGTGCATGAGTCGGATATGCTGACGCTGCAGCGGTGCCTGCCAATCAGTATTTTGGAGCGCTGTTACTCCCAGTTGTTTCAGCGACAAACTATGGTTCTGGAGACGACTGGCATTCGTCATGATGGAAGCGAATTTCCTCTTCGTCTCAGTGCAGCGGTTGGTGCGGAGAAAGACTTGCGCCGCTGTATTCTGGTTGCCGAAGATATTACCGCTGAAAAGGAGCGCCGTTCCGAAGAAGAGGCGATTGCTGAAGAGCGGCGGCGAATTGCCCATGAAATCCATGATGGATTGGCACAGGATTTGGCTGCCCTCCGTTTGGAGGTGCGCAGATGGCAGGATTTAATTATTCAAGATCCCAATCAGGTGCGTCATGAACTTGAAGAGTTGCATCATCTTTTGGGCGAGAAAGTCCGTGAGGTGCGCCGCGCTATTTTTGCTCTTCGTCCACCTGCTATTGATGAGCTTGGCTTTTGGCGTGCTCAGCATCGTTTCTTAGAGGAATTCGCTGAACAAAATCAGCTCCATATCCATGTGCAGGTAAATGGAAAAGAGGAAAATTTGCCCTCTCATCTAGAGCTGATTGTTTTTCGCATTCTTCAGGAAGCCTTAAACAATGTCTCCCGTCATGCTCAAGCGCGTATGGTCTGGGTGGAGTTAAACATTGCCGAAAAAGTCAGTCTAAGCGTGAAAGATGATGGCATAGGATTTGAACCTGCAACTTTGCCAGAGTTGGCAAAACGTGGACATCTAGGGCTTCTGCAAATGCGTGAACGAGTCGAAAATTTTGGTGGCACATGGAAGATTGAATCTCATCCTGGACAAGGCACTACAATTTACGTTGAATTTGGTGTAAAGAATGTGGGCTTAAACTAGTTGCGATGGGCAGGAAAGCAAATGTCTCGAATTCGTGTCTTGATTGCTGATGATCACCGTCTTTTTCGACAGGGTTTGCGCCACGTCTGCGAAGCAGCCGGCGATATTGAAGTAATAGGCGAAGCAGAAAATGGTTCTCAGTCGGTGCAATTGGCGTATGAGCTTCAGCCAGATGTTGTTTTGATGGATATCCAAATGCCCGGACAAAATGGTGTTCAGGCTACACGCCTGATTACCAGTCGTAACCCAAATACACGGATCATTATCCTGACCATGTATCGCCAGGACCAGTATGTTTTTGAGGCAATTCAAGCTGGAGCACAAGGCTACTTGCTCAAGGATATTGATGAAAATGAGTTGATAGAAGCAATTCGCGCAGTTCACCGTGGTGAAGCGTTGATTGATCCAACCCTGGCTGTGCGCGTCTTAGAAGAATTTCGCCGCCTGAGCCAGGAGGATCGTGAAGATTCACAGATAGAAAAGTTGACAGATGGGGAAATGCAAGTGCTTCGTCTGGTAGCTCAAGGTGCTGATAATAAAACAGTAGCCAGAACACTCTCCCTTTCCCAGCGAACAGTTGCTAACCGATTGAGCGAAATATACCGCAAGCTTCATGTTAACAGTCGTACTCAGGCAGCGTTACACGCTCTGCGTCATGGGTGGATTCAACTTGCCCCAGAAGATCATAAAGACGATACGGGTATCCACGAAACGCCCGGCTGAAAAAGCTCTCTTGTCCTGTTAAGTACTCTTGATCAAGGATACTTTTGATCAAGAGTACTTTCTTCTTTCCTAAAAAGGGTAATTTTTACTCTTGCGGTTGGCACTCCATTATCCTACCTTCTGATAAGAGGTATTTTATCGGAATGTCAACCACTTTCGGCTTTAGCGCTTTAGCCGGCAGCTTATTTCTGACCCTGCGGTAGAACCATATCTGAGACAATAGCTGGTTGACGGCATCCCAAGAGAGGAGATTTACGGTGAGTGTTTTACGCAGATACCGATTACTGCCTGCAACCTCATACGCTCGATTTTTTAACGTTCAAAGCTAAAAGGGAGGTTAAAGAATACAGATTTCTCTGTTGTCTTTAGGCGACAGTCCCCTGCGCTAATTTCTTATGGAGGGAAAAATGCGAAAGATTCTTGCTTTAGGTTTAATGGTGTTTGTACTAACTGGTTGCCAACAAGCATTCATCAAAACAAGCCGTGGGGGTATCTGGATAGATGCGCCTCTGAACGGAGCACAAGTTTCACCTGGCACCCCAATTACTGTTGTTGCTTATGCCTCGATGCCCGGGGGGGTTAGCCAAATGACAATGTTTGTTGGAAATACTGCTACGACAACGCTTTCGCTGGAAACTGTATCGGCTGATTTGTTCCGCGGTCAGGGGGGCTGGACACCACCTTCTGAGGGTAAATATTTTATAAATGTCCAAGCTGTCGCAGCGGACGGTGTTTCAGTGAGTTCGGACCCTGTTTTGCTGATTGTTCGTGAAAACATTGTTCCAATTTCAACAACTGTGGTTGCAGAACCACTGTTGGAGTTGAGAGCAGACTCAACCTCTCTCAATGCCGGAGAGTGTACATTTCTTCACTGGAAAGTCCGAAATCTTCAGCCACAAAGCATAGACTTAAACGGGAAGCCCGTGCCCGTCGAAGGGGACGAACAGGTTTGCCCATGTTTCACCACCACGTATGATTTGATCGTCCTGGCTGGGGATAAATATGCACGGAGTTTGACTATTCAGGTCAACGGCACCTGTGAGGCACCGACCACACCACCGCCTCCTTCTCCATCCATCAAGTTTTGGGCTGATAGCACAAGTATACCGGCGGGGTCTTGCACAAATTTGCATTGGGTGGTGGACAATGCTTCTGAAGTTTGGCTTGAGGGACAAAAAGTAAATGTGAGTGGAGATTATCCAATTTGTTTGTGTACCGCAAGAGACTACACTCTGGGTGTCATTGGACTGGACGGATCAAAAATCGATCAATCATTATCAATTGGTGTAACAGGCTCTTGTGTCACCGTGACGACTCCCGCACCAGTCATCATTATACAGCCCTCTCGCACACCCACACCTACCGGCACTCCCGTGACTCCGCAGCCCCCGGCCGACAAAACACCGCCGCCGGTACCCGCCCCGCTCGAACCGGGCAGCACCAGTCCAGACAATCCTCCTGATTTCTATTGTCCGCTTACCTTGCGCTGGCAGCCGGTCTCAGATCCTAGCGGCGTTGTGTACAGCGTGGTACTTGAGAAGGAAACCTCTTCCGGCAATTGGTCACAGGTCGGCTCTTGGGATAATCTTGCCGAGCCTCAGAAAGATATTTCAGGGCAGTTTCAGTGCGACATTGGCTGGAAATATCGCTGGCGGGTACGCGCCATTGATGGTGCTGGAAACAGGAGTAATTGGTCATCCTGGCTATATTACGAGTCGCCTCTTACATAAGGAGGTGTGACATGAAAAAACGGTGGAAATTGTTCTTGATTTTGGTGGCAGCGGCTTTTATCTTGTGTATAGCAGGCGGGTGGGGATATTTGCTGCTTTCGCGATATATTCCTCGCCTGATCATTGGCTGGCACGATGCTGCCCGTCCAACGGTTACGATATTTGTTCCACAGCATGGTCAGCACTTAGCAGTTGGGGCTACAGTTTCTGTTCAGGCGCAAGGCAGGGTACCGAAAGGGCAAGTCGTACTGCTACAGCTTTGGGCAGATGGGGAACTAGTGGGTGAAAGGAGTGGAGCAGCGTCCCAACTGAATGCACAGTGGGGTTGGATGCCGTTAGCGCCGGGCGATCATACACTTGTAGCCCGCGCTTATAACAAAAGTGGCGATGCTGGTGTGGCAATGGTACGTGTGATTGCTGTCGAAGCGTCAGACATTGATAGGGATGGTGTTCCTGATGATGAAGACGCGTGTCCTCAGCAGGTCGGATCGCTTGATTTGGCGGGTTGTCCACCCGGAGCGCAATCTGATACTGAAGAAAGCAATGCATTGGAGGATGCATGGATTGCTGGCAGCTTAGAACAGAATGAAGGCGATTCTGGGCAGATGCCGGAAGAAGGGCAACCTCATACCATTGGTGAGCCCGGGTCAATTCAAGGGAATCAGCAGCGGCCGTCATTTCCAGGCGATTCGGACCTTGCACCTGGTCAGGTGGCAATTGAAGAAAATTGCGGTTTATGTCATCTATTAGAGCAACTGAACGGTGAACAGGTTTATAGTGATGTTGAGGAATGGGGCACTGGTTTGGAAGTAGAGGTGCTTAGCCTGCGTACTGCTGAGGGTATTCGTGATGTGTCTTGTTATGTTCGCATGCAAAATGATCGCTGGGAGCGCGCTCCGACAGATCAAGACCAATTTCTTAGATCCCTTGGAAACGGATTTTGGAACATTTCCGCTTATCTTGGTGGTGAACACGGTCAGAGTGTCACAGTGATGGGAGGAGAACCGCTTCGTTTTCAAATTCGTTGTCTAGGACGTTTGGGGGATATGCTGACCCCGTCGCTGCATTTAGGCGAAGTGGCTCGTGAACATGGCGCTGCTGATTGGAATGGTCAAACGTTTACAGCGCGCGGGCGGCAAGGCGCCAACTGGTTTGATGTTAGCTATCGCATTTGTGGAATTCCTTGTGAAGAAGATGTGATTCCTCCTCCGTACGGCTTACAGATCCGGCGCAATGTGGGCGTCAATACGACTTACACGCTAACTTGGCGCTGGGATGGCGATATGGCTTCCATTGATGGATTTAAGATTTATCGCGATGGACAGGTGGTAGATTTCAGCGGCGAGAAATACACCTTCCTTTCTCAAAATACGGTTGAGCCGCCTTGCAGCACTGAATATCGTTTTGAAGTGCGCGCTTATAAAGACCAGCAAGAATCGGCAACAAGCAACGCGGTTTTTTCCTCTTCGGCAGTTTCCTGCCGCAATCGTAATGAATTAACCGTTGCCAATGTCTGGATGCCGACGCCACAAAGGCCTGTTTTGAATGTAGAGTTAAACTACTGATATGATGGTGAAGAAGGGACAGCAAGAGTTTTTGTGTTGCCGCTTCAAGGAGGAAGCGTACCGGGTTGGCCTAATGACTTCCATACTAACTTTACACTTAACAATGTCATCATTAGCCCTGAGCAGGGTAGCGCCACTGTGCGTCTTGTGTATGGCGGCGATCAGCAAATGACAACCGATGGGTTAAGGTTGGTCATGATGGATGAGGAGGGCGACTGGTTTTACCGGCGGGACGTGCCTCTTAACATCGTTTGGTATCCTTCTGCTCCAGACTTGGAGATTATCTCTGTAGATCCGCTTAATAGATCTGGCGGCGGCGATTATGCTCCAGCTATTCTTGTGCGTAATAATGGATACCGCAGGTCATGGTGGCATGCGGATATCCGAGCGCAACATCCAAACGGCGGCGCGGAAATTTTGCATCTACACGATTCAAATCTGACGTATGTGGGTCCCAGGGAAACAGCGCGTATCCTTTGGGAAGGCTGGAACGAAGAACAGATAGAAGCCTTGCGTGGAACCAGAAACGCGGCTGGTAATGTCATCTCTCCAGGATACGAATTTGTTATTGATCCGGATAACGCTCTGGCGGAGCTCAATGAAGGGAATAATGTTTTTCGCGGCTCTTTGGAAAGAATGACCGTCTATTTTTCTCACTTAGCAGTTGATCATGTTTCAATTGAGAGACCCGGCGGAGTGGTTGGTGTGGGTGGTCAGTTGATTGTATTTCGTGGTGGAGGCAGGGGGGAAGCTTTAGGAGCTGTTGAATTCAAGGGATGGGCAGAAGATGAGTGGGTAGGTCCACTTTATGCACCTCATGAGGAGGGAGTAACTCTTTGTCCAGTGGCTTTGTATAGGTTCAACGACATTGCCAGTGTTATTAAAAGTTCGCATGCGTGCCTAACGAATGATAGCGTATACAGTTGCGGGGCGTACCTTGTTGAGCAGACGGAAGATCTTCGTTGTGTGGACGGTTCTTGTGCTGATGGTGAGGATTGGGCGGCAATTTGCAGCAATCTGATGCATCAAGGATTTTTCAACCCCAGTCCTTCAATTGACTTCTATTACATGCCCGGTGAACCCTTGCTTTTCTACGTGTATATTTACGATAAGGATGTGAGAGTCGGCTTTGATGATACCGAGACTATCTGCGACTTTTCACAAGAAGTGCCGGCTGAGCTGTTCCCCTCTGATCGTGAGTTGATGGTGTCTAGCGAGGAACAAGGATGTCGTGTTTACTTTTATGCGCGTTACTGATGATCTAGTTGTTGGAATCGAAATGTTGTGATAAATTGCGTGCTTTTTCTTTGGAGGAAGCAATGAAACGAATTTGCTGGTTTATCTTTTCCCTTCTTGGTATTTGGTCTCTGTTGCTGTCATGTAATCTTGGGATGACATTTCAAGCATCGCCGATGCCTGAAGAGGAAGAAACAAACGAGGTCACGGATGAATCACCGTTACCGATTGAGAAAACTGTGACCATCGCTCCCTCTATCCAATTGCAGCCTTCTGGTGATGAGCTGCCGCTGAATCCTGATCCGCCAGCAAAGGCATTGCGCTTGGTCTTCATTCACCATTCAACCGGTGAGGACTGGCTCAAGCCTGATGGGGGAAATTTACGTCAAGCCCTCAACGAAAATGACTATTATGTTACTGACACTAATTATGATTGGGGCCCGCCCGATCAGGACGTTCAAGATGGCAATCCGATTGGTTACCATACCGACATCGGACACTGGTATAACTGGTTTTTGGGTGCTCACCGCGACACCTATCTTCAGGCACTCTATTCAAACAGTCATGTTTCTGAGGCAATTGGCGAAAATACTGAGCCCGATCCGGGAGGTGAGAATACAGTTGTTCTCTTTAAGTCCTGTTTTTCGAGCGCTCAGGTAATTTATGGGGACTCGGAAGATCCTCCTCTATCAAAGGGGCAACCCAATCCGATATACGGTCAAAACGTAATGAATGATACGGTCTATACGGTATCTAACATCAAGGGATTGTACCGGGATTTGTTAGATTATTTTGTCAGCCGTCCGGACAAACTTTTTGTTCTGATCACTACACCGCCTTCTCACAATCAAGCTGTGGATGCCGAAATTGCTGCGAAGCTGCGCGCAATCAATCTTTGGCTAATACAGGAGTGGCTGAAGGACTACCCGTACTCAAATGTGGCTGTATTTGACTACCATAACATTCTTACTTCCAACGGCGGCGATCCTTATCATAATGATTTCGGTGCATCGTCAGGCAGTCATCATCGCTATCGTGATGGCATGATAGAACATATAATTGGAAACGGTGATTTTTTGGCGTATCCCAGCGAGGGGCCTGATAATCATCCAACTGTAGCAGGTCACCAAAAAGCCACCGGCGAGTTCCTTCCATTGCTAAATATTTTCGTTCATTGCTGGCAGGGCAGTGGCGGTTGCCCTTCTTCGAGGTAAGAGGTTTGGATGTTCAGTTGTGTTGATAGTGTATGCACGCTGAATATCGTTCTATTGTTGTTGGGAAAAACAGGGAGGTGATGAAAATGAGAAAACGCCTGTTGACAATTCTCGCTATCAATTTATTTTTGATCCTTGCTTGCAATCTGTTGTCTGCTTCTAAAACTTCTATGCCGGCTCCGGAAGAAAAACTTTCAACTTCAGAGGCATCTGTATTCACGCCAGCGATTTCTAACCCGACAGTTGGGAATATGTCTGTTGCGGCTTCCGGGACAACTTTTTATGTTGCTGTGAATGGAGATAACGCTAATCCAGGCACAAGGGAACAGCCCTGGGCTACACCTGGTTATGCTTCGCGTCAACTTCGTCCGGGTGACACGTTAATTATTTTAGGCGGCCGATATGTGCTCAGCGAATATGACGCTGACATTATTGCGCCACCTTCGGGAGCGGAAAACGCCTGGATCACCATTCAGGGAGAATCGGGTAATCGTCCAGTACTTGTTGGACGTGATAACTTGTCGACAGCGATCAATCTCGGCGGAGTCAGCTACGTTCGTATTAAAAATCTGGAAATCGCTCACGATGAACGAGCAAATGGCGAGAAATCATGGTTTCGCGAAGGTGTAGAGATACTTGGTGCTCCATCCAGTCATCTTGTTCTTAAAGACCTGTACATTCATCATGTGGACGAGTTTGGGATGAATATTCAGGATGTAGATGACTTACAAATTCTTGACGCCCGTATAGAATATGCTGGCTTTGGGGCATTGGGCGGTCCTGCAGGAGAACATGGAGGATGGCGCAATGTTGTCATTCGGAATGTATCGCTCTCATGGAGCGGTCATTACTATCAAGAGGGTGACGGTTCCAATCGTCCATATGATCGTCCGGACGGTTTCGGAATAGAAGCTTCTCAGGGGCCCATTCTGATTGAAGATACCATTGCGGCACATAATTATGGGGATGGACTTGATTCCAAGGCGGAAAACACCACCATTCGTCGTTCGATTGTTGCAAATAATTCATGCGACGGGGTCAAATTGTGGGGTGATAATAGCCGGGTTGAAAACACGCTTATCTATGGTCGCGGAGATGGCGATCCTACTCCAAGCCCTTGGGCTGCGCTGGTGATAGATCAAGTGGAAAAGCCTGAAGCACGTTTTGAAATTGTCAACGTCACTATGGATGACTATGTCGGACGTAATTACCTGATGTATGTGCAATATGATAATCCCTTACCGGTGCAGGTAATGCTCCGTAATGTGATTTTCAGCAGCAGGGGACCAGAGTCTCCCATTTATATAAACGCCGCAAGTAAGTTGACTGCTGATCACAACCTTTTCTATTTTCCCCAAAATGAAGTTGTGTTGACGATGGGCGATAAAACCTACACCTGTGATACTATCAGTTTTTTAGGTGAGGGAAATATCTGTGGAGATCCCTTATTTGTTGTGCCTGCTTGGGGGAAAGAGGGGGATTATCATTTGCAAATGACCAGCCCAGCCATTGATGCGGGTTCGAACAATAATGCTCCCATGGAGGATTTAGAAAAACGCTCACGCAAGGCTGTCCCGGATATCGGCGCGTATGAGTATTGAAAAAAGTCAATATCGGTGGGTGCTTTCCTAACAGGGGGATAGCGCGTATCCCTTGTGTTGTCAGGTGAGCAGGGTGGATGCTATTGGCTTTCAGGGTGATACCCTGACTTGCTTTTAATTCTTGGGGGGGATGACAGGCTGTTATTTGTGGGGAGGCGTGCTAAAATTCACTTATCCAGGCGACATGTCTGAAGCGTCCGGAGACCTGTTTTATATCAGGTTGATGGCATGATTTTCTATCAGACTAACGTTTGGAGAGAAAATTCGTATAGCCGAAAGGTTAAGTAATATGGAATCCAAATTTCTTCAATTGCTGCAAGAGGGTAAGTGTTTAGTAGCTGATGGCGCAACCGGCACGAATTTGCAGCAACGCGGGCTTGCGCGAGGAATGCCGGGAGAGGTATGGGTACTGGAACATCCCGAACAAATCCTTCAACTGCATAAAGATTTCATTGCTGCCGGTGCAGATATTATCCTGACCTGCTCATTTGGCGGCACATCCGTTCGGTTGGAACATGCAGGTCTGGCGGATAGGGCAGGTGAGGTAAACCGGCGGGCGGCTCAATTGGCTCGTCAGGCTGTGGAAGGTACCAGCGTGCTTGTAGCTGGTTCGATGGGTCCAACAGGTCAACTCTTAAAGCCGCTCGGACCGCTGGAGGAGCAGGTTGCTCAAGAAGCCTTCGCCGCACAGGCGCAAGCGCTGGCAGAGGGTGGTGTGGATTTATTGCTTATCGAGACCCAATTTGATCTTACAGAAGCTGCTATTGCAGTACGAGCGGTGCTTTCGGTTACTTCGCTGCCGGTTGTTGTATCTTTCAGTTATGATCGTGGCACGCGCACCATGATGGGAGTGCGTCCTGTCCAAATGGCAAAAGAGATGGAATCGCTTGGTGTGGCGGCGTTGGGTATTAATTGCGGTCGGAGTCTTGAGGATAACTTCAAAGCCTTGCAGGAACTGCGCAGTGTCGCCAGTCTGCCGATTTGGTTTAAGCCAAATGCTGGTCTGCCAACGATAGATGCCGATGGTCAGCCAATCTACACTGTCACGCCAGAGCAAATGGCTGCCGAAGTGCCCTCCTGGCTGGCAGCCGGTGCCCAAATCGTGGGGGGCTGCTGTGGTACCAGCCCTGAACATCTTGCTGCCATCGCTCAAACAGTTAAGAGTGTTTCACCTGGGTAAGTTTTGAGCCGCTGCAGCAAGCGCAGCAAGCTTTCTATATTGTTAAGTTCACTACCCGCGGTTTTGTGTTATTCTTGAGTGAGCAGTATGCCGGTAACGCTTTTGAACAATTTCAAATTGCAGATTTCGGTGGATATGATTTTGCGGGGACAGGGCGCAGACCCGGCTGTTATCTACACACGTCATCCACAGCTAGCGAACATCGCTGAAGTCGCCCTTCGAAAGGGATTACCTCTACTTGCTCCGCTTGCCGTTATCCGCTGTATGTCCGTCACTTCTGTTCGTCACCAGCGCGTCGAATTGGAACAGGGTGGTGTTTTGATTGGCGAGCTGCCTGCTCAAAAACTCGCTGCAGCCAGGCAGGTATGGGTCGCTTTATGCACGATTGGTGCTGCTCTGGAACGCTATGCTGGTGAAGTCTACCGGCATGATCCATCTCTAGGACTGGCTTTGGATGCTTTGGGCAATGTTGCAGTGGAAACATTAGCAACTGAGGTCTGTCACCGTATTACAGACGAAGCCCAAGCGCTCGGCTACCAGACGACTTTCCCGCTCAGTCCAGGACTGGTAGGTTGGGAGCTTGGTTCTGGTCAGCGACAGATTTTTGACCTGCTCAAACCTGATCCTATGCTGATTCGTCTCGAGCCTAGCGGGCAGATGATTCCGCTTAAGTCTACTTCGCTGGTGGTTGGTTGTGGTGAAGATGTAGATCATGCGAACAACACTTGTGATTATTGTGCGGTACGCTTTACCTGCCGCTATCAGCCTTTGTTGAATTTGTTGTGATGAGTACTGCGCCAAACGCAAAATTTCTTGTTGATCTCCAGCCAATTGGTCGTCGTATCGAGGTGGACGGTACAACCGACCTGCTGACAGCCGCCCAGAAAGCGGGCGTTGACCTGGTTGCAGCTTGCGGTGGAGTGGGCATTTGCGGCACCTGTCTGGTGCGCCTGATGAGCGGTCAACTGACACCGCCCACACTGACAGAACGGGATTTGCTCAGTGCTGATCAGCTCGCTCAGGGGTATCGTTTAGCTTGTCAGGCATCTCCGCTCAGCTCGGTGCGTTTGGAAATTCCACTTGAGTCCCTGCCTTCAGCTCAAAAGATGCAAGTTGAAGGTGAGGAGGCGATCGTCCAGATTGATCCCGCAGTAGTAGCGTTGGATGTTGCACTTTCACCGCCTGATTTATACGACCTGCGTTCAGACCTGACGCGCGTTAATCAAAAGGTTACTGGTGCTGGGTTTCATCCGCTGCAATCAGATTTAGTTTTACTCGATGAACTTTCAAACCGCTTGCGCGCTCAGGACTGGGTGGTACGGCTGGCTATTCGACCGCAGGAGGATCGTTCATACCTGACGGGCGTTTTTGCTCCTGCTACGCCGCTGATGGGATTGGCGGTAGATATTGGCTCTACCAAACTGGCACTTTATTTGATAGACCTGGAAAGTGGAGCGACGCTGGCGCGTTGCGGTGTTATGAATCCTCAAATTGCTTATGGCGAGGATGTCATCAGCCGCATTGCTTTTGCAAACAAAGCCCCTGAAAACCGAAAATTATTGCAAGAACGTCTTATCGCTACGTTGAATGAGACAATTGGCGATTTATGCCGTCAGGCTGGTGTCCACCGTGAACAGATTGTTGATGCAGTGTTTGTTGGCAATACCGCCATGCATCACTTTTTCTGTGGTTTGCCAGTTACTCAGTTAGGGTCTTCTCCCTACGTCCCGGCAGTCAGTGAAGCATTAGACGTGCGCGCTGCCGAACTCGGTCTGAAAATCAGCGCAGGTGCCCGGGTGTATTTGCCGCCCAACATTGCTGGTTATGTAGGAGCAGATCACACCTCTGCTTTGCTGGCAACACTGGCAATGTCTAAAGCAGAAAAGACAAGGGTTTTGGTGGATATTGGGACAAACACCGAAATCAGTCTAATCACCCGTGAACGGGTTTACTCCTGTTCTACTGCCTCCGGACCTGCATTTGAAGGCGCTCACATTCGTGATGGGATGCGCGCTGCACCTGGCGCAATTGAAAATGTCCATTTGCGGGATGGCAGGGTGGAGGTGATTACAGTTGGCGGGAAGCCGCCTGTGGGCATTTGCGGTACAGGAATCCTCAAAACTATCTCAGAATTGCGTCAGGCTGGGATTATTGATCGGCGCGGAACGTTGAAGAGAGATTCACCGGGGGTTCGATTGGAAAATGATCGGGCTGAGTTTCTTCTGGTGGCTGCTGCCTTGACCGGTCATGGACGCGACATTGTGGTAACACGCCGCGATGTGAATGAAATTCAGCTTGCCAAAGGCGCTATCCGGGCAGGGATTGAAGTTTGCCTGGAAGTTGCCGGTCTAACTGCGCAGGAAGTCGAGGAGTGGATCATTGCCGGTGCGTTTGGGACTTATCTGGATGTAAACAGCGCGCTGGTGATTGGCATGTTTCCTCCTCAGGTTCCGAAGGAACGTTTTCGGCAGGTAGGCAATGCAGCGGGGATGGGTGCGAAAAGGATGTTGTTATCCCGTCAACAGCGACTGCTTTCAAATGAGATTGTGCAGCGCGTGGAATATATTGAATTGACAGTTTACCCGAATTTCACGCAGAGGTTTGTACAGGCAATGTATTTAGAAGGAGCAGATGGACAGGATGAATAATGAGCTGTCTCAATCTGTCTAGCTATAGGGAGGAGTGAGATGTTCGGTCAAATCCAGAACTTAGAAGACGTGTATCGTAAACGAGATGCTATTCTGGATGTTGCGCGAATTGCCACTGAACAATATTTGAGTTCTTCCGCATGGGAAGATAGCATTCAGTACGTCCTTAAATTGTTAGGACAGACGACCCATAGCAGTCGTGTTTATGTGTTTGCCAAACACACCGAACAATATGGTCAACATTTGGCGAATCAGCGGTATGAGTGGAGTGCTCCTGGTATTCCCCCCAGACAGACGGGTTCGTTGGATCAAACTGTCTTTGAAGACCCAATGGTTATTGCTACATGGGAAGCAATCTTAAGCAAGCGCCAGATTGTACAAGGTAACGCTGAGGATTTTCCCTCGATTGAGCGTGCCTTTTTGCAACGACAGGGAGCACAGTCATTCATCGGGATTCCAATTTTTGTAGATGATCGCTGGTGGGGATTTGTAGGACTTGAGAACAATCAGAAAGACCGTTTCTGGTCTTCAGCCGAAGTGGATGCGCTTAAGATTGTTGCCAATCTGTTGGGTGCGATTATGCAACGCAAGCGGAGTGAGGAGGTCATCAGGCGGTTGTATGAATCGGAGAGAGAGCAGCGACTCATCTCACAAGCGCTGAGAGAAGCGGGTTTGAAGATGAGCAGTACGCTGGTGGAGGAGGAAATTCTTGATCTGCTTTTGGAACAGGTTCAACGTGTTGTTCCCTTTGACACTGGCGTTGTTATGATTGTGAAAGATTCTCAAGCTGTTATGGCACGCTTACGGGGGTATGAGCAGTTTGGTGAAGAAATATGTCAAAGGGTGAAAACACTGGAGTTCAGTATTGCAGAGTTGAGGAATCTGCGTCAAATGATAGAAACCCATCGTCCGGTAGTTGTTGCTGATACACTCTCCGAGCCTGACTGGAAACAATTAGACGAAACTCAACATATTCGCTCGTGGATTGGGGCGCCTATAGTGGTTCAGGGCAAGGTGGTTGCATTTCTTTCCCTGGACAAAATGGAAGCAAATTTTTATCGTCCGGAACATGCCGAGGTACTGGTTGCCTTTGCCAATCAAGCGGCACTGGCTTTGCATAATGCTCGTTTATTCGCAGAAACAGAGCGAGCGCTGAGGCGCGAGGAACGCCTGAATGAGCTGACAAGGCTAATCAACAGCCAGATGTCAATCAGTACGATTCTGCAAAATCTAGTACAACAAGTGTCCATCTTGCTCGATTCTGATTCGGCAACGATAGGCATTGTGAAAAGGGATAGTGATGAGATGGTTTTCGCTTACCGATTTAACCCACCACAGAATTCTCCTCAGACGCTCAAACGCGGGCAGGGATTGTCCTGGCTAGTCTATGAGAGCGGGCAATCGTTGATGATCGCAGATTATTCTGTTCATCCGCGCGCAGTGGATGAGTGGAAACTTGCCGGCGTAACCAGTTATCTTGCTGTGCCATTGACCGCAGGCGGCGAGAAGCTGGGGGTCTTAAGTGCATTTAACATAAAGAAAGATAAATTCTTTACAGGGCGCGAATTGCATCTCGCCGAGTCTATCGGACGGCAGGCGGGTATTGCAATTTGTAATGCGCGGTTGTTTGAGATGCTGCAAAGGCGAGCTGAAGAGAGTGAAACATTACGACAGGCTTCAATATCTATTGTTTCGTCCTTAAAACTAGACGAGGTGTTGAATACGATTCTGGAACAGCTTCAGCACGTTGTACCATACGATAGCGCAAGTATCTTTTTACTGGAAGCTCAAGGAATGCGCATGGTGGCAGCCAGGGGGGAATTTGCCGGGGAATTGGTCGGCAAAGTGTTCCCCGAAAGGGACGAATTATTTTTCGAAGCGGCGCGCACTGGTAAACCGGTGATTCTGAGAGATGCCAGCCAGGACTCTCGTTTTCATGGTTGGGGAGGAGTGAGCTATGTGAGAGGCTGGGTTGGGGTGCCGCTGCTTTTGCGAAGCGAAGCGATCGGGTGTTTAACATTAGATAGTCGTCAAGTTGGTGCTTACGATCATATCAATATTCCGTTGTTGCAGACATTTGCCAACGAGGCAGCGGTTGCTATTCATAACGCTCAACTGTTGGCACAGGTTGAGCAACTGGCCATTGTGGATCCATTGACGGGATTATACAATCGCCGTTACTTCATGGAGATTGGACAGCGCGAATTCCGGCGCGCCCGCCGGCAGGCATTGCCGCTTTCTATTGTCGTAGCAGATATTGATAACTTCAGAGTATGGAATGACGAATACGGTCATCTCTTGGGAGATCGTCTGTTACGTGTGCTCTCGGAAGGCATGCGGGGTGTGGTACGCGAGGCGGATATTCTGGCGAGAACTGGCGGAGATGAATTTGCCGTGTTGTTACCACAGACGTCATTAGGAGAAGCGGTTGAATTGGCTGAACGATTAAGCCGGGTTGCGAAAGAATCTCTAGTCGTAATTCCAGCAAAGACCGCTATTACGCTTAGCTTTGGTCTGGCGGATATTGAAGGGGAATGCAGCGGATTTGAAGATTTATATCGGCGTGCAGAGAAAGCATTGCTAAATACCGGCAAAACAGGCGTCAATCGTATTTCTTTATGGGACATTACCATGGAAGAAAAAGGAGTGTAAGTCGAGCTTCATGAAGCAGCTTTTTGAGGGTTGGTGGGATCGTTTGAAAAATAAGCAACCAGAACAGGTTGCCGCGATGTTGACGTTGTTGGCGCTGATTTTATTGTTTTTCTTCTGGTTATGGATTGGCTTGAACTGGCAGAGAAGCCTAGTGGAAAGTGAACGCCAGAATCTTGAGCTTCTAGCAAATCAATACAGTTCAGCCTTATCGGCGGCTTTGCAGTGGCGATTGAGTACATTGGAGAGTGCTTCAGCTTACGTTAAGGAACGAATGGTTCTCACAACCTGGTTATCACCTGTTGAACTGGAGGTTTTGTCTGATGCATTCTATAGAATCGAGGGTGTATTCGGGGTTGGAATTTTTTCAAAGGAGGGCAAACTGGAGTATCTTTACCCCAAGGTGATTAACGAGTTACCAGGATGTCCTTCGGCCCTTTGGAATATCCCCCCCGAGCCTGTGGAGGACGCAAAACAACATCCGCAAGTCGCTACACCGTTTCTTTTGCCAGACAATGAAGTGGGCTTGTGTATATACCAGCACATTTATCAACGCAGTAGTTATCAAGGAACGATGGCAATGGTAATGCGTTTTTCGTCCTTATGGAATGAGGCTGGACTGGATAATCTGCCCGATCATTATATAGTTGCATTGCAGGACGAAGTGGGGGCTGTCCTCTGGGGTGACACAGGCGTTCTGGGATTTCAGTCGTTTACAACCCCTCTAAATGTTGAAAATGTCGAATGGCAACTGACTGTTGCAACGAATCAGGGGCGGGCTGGTACAAACGAAAGAATGCGGTTGTATTGGGTGGGGGGAGGATTGATTTGTCTGTTGTTCAGCGGATTGTTTTATCTGGGTGTAGTTTGGGTAATAAAATCTCGTCAACAGCTTGCTCTGCAGGCGGAAACGATTCATCACTTGCAAGCTCAGTATGAAGCTAGATTTCAGGCAGTTCTGGATTCTGTTCCAGATGCAATCTATATTGAATCGGATTCCAGTCACCGCATTTTAGACGCCAATGCTGCTGCCTCAAGAATGACCGGTTATACCAAAGAAGAACTTTGCTCTATGCGCACCGATGATTTGAATATATCGCTGTCAGCGGAGTCGGTCCTTGAACGCGAGCCTGTGTTTGTTATCGAGCAAACTCACCGTAATGGAAGTCAGTTTCCGGTAGAGGTGCGTTCTGTACCTGTGAATCTGCCTGGTGAAGATCAAATCATCAGGATAGTGACCGATATCAGCGAGCGCATTCATACGCAAAAGGCACTACGGCGCAGCGAGGAATTGCTCAGGCAACGCAATGAGCGGATTATTCGTAATCAAGCTGCACTGATTCAGTTGACGCAAATTGATTATACGGATTGGGAGCGGGCATCCAGAGCGATCTTGCGAACCGCAGCCAGTATTCTAGAAGTTGAGCGCGTGAGTTTATGGCTGTTTGAACAAGGACACAAAAAGGTCTATTGTGAGCTGCTTTACTATTTGAGCGGTAATTCTTTTGAAAGTGGTATTGAGCTTAATGTAGCAGATGCCCCATTGTTCTTTGAAGCGCTTGAGGCTAACGCCATTCTAGCGGTGAATCTGGCTCAAGAAGATGAACGAACTCGTCAGTTGAATGAGATTTATTTGCAACCTTATCATATTACTTCCTTGCTGGTTGTTCCCGTGCGCCGATATGGTCGTATTGTTGCAATGGTTTTGCATGAACATCTTGGCAGTTCGCCGCGTAATTGGATGATTGAAGACGAGGACTTTGCGGCTTCTATTGCAGATATGGTGTCACTCTCTTTTGAAGCAGTTGAGCGAAAGCGGGCTGAAGAAAAGCTGGCTGAAAGCGAGGAGCGTTACCGCAGCCTGGTCGAAACATCCCCGGACGCCATCTTTTTGGCAGATCCTAAGGGCGCTATTTTATTCTGTAATATCAAGATGGCAGAAATTTTTGGATATCAACAAGCGAGTGAACTGATTGGTGCAACCATTGCTGATTTGGTTGTCTTGTCTGACCGACAGAGATTATGGCAGGATATTCAGGATGTGTTGAAAAGCGGCATGGTGCGTCAATTTGAATATAGCTTTCGGCGCAGCGATAACATCACGTTTCCTGGAGAAGTTAGTTTCTCATTTGTGATGGACCGGACTAAACAGGGAGCGTTAGGGCTTACAGGCATTTTGCGGGATATTACTGAGCGCAAGCGTTCTCAGGCACAACTCAATTTGCAAAGCGCAGCTCTTGAATCTGCCGCAAATGCAATCATCATTACTGATCGAGATGGTAACATTCTGTGGAGCAATTCGGCTTTTACCAGGCTGAGTGGTTATCGTTTTGAAGAGATTGTCGGGAAAAATACCCGTATTTTGAATTCCGAACAACAAGATCCAGACTTTTACCGCTTGATGTGGCAGAGCATCCTGAACGGTCAGGTTTGGCATGGTGAGTTGTTCAATCGCCGCAAAGATGGCAGTGTGTATCCTGAAGAAATGACGATCACACCCGTGCGGGCTGATGATGGGGGAGAGATTACTCATTTTATCGCTATCAAGCAGGATATCACGTTACGCCGTCAGCACGAACGCGAACAGTCTGTGCTGGTCTCTATTGCATCTGCGCTGCGTGCAGCCTCAACGCGCGCGGAGATGATCACGACTCTGCTTACAAATTTGCTTGAATTACTGGATGCACAAGGAGCAGCTTTTATTACACGCCTACCAGAAACAGGTGATGGATTGTGTGAACTGAGTGTGGGGGTGTGGAGCGATTGGATGGGTGAGCGTATTCCTGCGGGACAGGGAATTACCGGTCTGGTGTTTCAGACTGGACAGCTCTATTTCACCAATGATGTCAAGAATGAGCCGCTTTTATTTTATAAAGATAGAATGGGAGGGCTTGAGCGAGCAGCTTGCGTCCCCCTAAATGTACAGGGCCAAGTCATCGGGGCGATTTGGGTAGGGCGTCACAAAGAGTTTACGGAGGATGTTCTTCATACCATCTTGGGAGTTGTGGATATCGGTGCTAATGCCATTCAGAGGGCGGCATTGTATGAAGAAGCCCGGCGGCGTATCCAGCGCCTGGCTGCCTTGCATAATATTGACATGGCAATTACAGCCAGCGTTGGTTTGCAAAATATTTTGAACACTTTGTTAGAACAGGTCATGCTGCAATTAGATGCAGATGCCAGCGCTGTGTTGCTATTTAGCCAAACAGATGGGGCTCTGCAATATTTTGCCCGCAGAGGTTTTCGTTCGCTGAAACAGAGTGAAATTCGTGAAGGCTGTCGCGCAGCGCAACGGGCAGCTAGAGATCGTCAGATGTTTGCGATTCGAGATATATCGCTTGCTGGTGATGATTTGTTTGAAAACCTGCCGGTGGATGAGGAGCATTTCGTTGCCTATCATGCCGTTCCGTTGCTGGCAAAGGGACAGCCGCAAGGTGTGTTGGAGGTCTTTCACCGTCGAGCATTCGAGCCTGACTCGGAATGGTTGGACTTTCTGGAAATGCTAGCGGGACAGGCGGCAATCGCTGTTGATAATGCCATGCTGTTGGACAAACAGCAACAGGCTCACCTGGAGTTGACCCAGTCTTATGACGCCACTCTAGAAGGTTGGGCGCGCGCTCTTGAGTTACGCGATCTTGAGACACTGGAACATACTCGCCGGGTCACTGAAATGGTACAGGCACTTGCACGAGCTATGGGTATTCCTGAAGAGCAATTGGTTCATATCCGGCGTGGCGCCTTATTGCACGATATTGGCAAGCTGGCTATCCCAGATAGTGTACTGCTCAAGGCAAGCGAACTGGATGAAGAGGAATGGGAAATCAT
>Ga0308390_1000256_pt1 | contig 40900 bp, 37 predicted proteins | sample Hotspr2Sample149_FD_202358 | JGI IMG/M metagenome (GOLD analysis project Ga0308390, IMG submission 202358) | Hot spring phototrophic mat microbial communities from Mushroom Spring, Yellowstone National Park, Wyoming, United States - 20040719_149 ...
GTTCGCACCGCGCCCTGGCCGACCCCGACACGCACGACCACGTCTGACAGCGGGTCAGAACGCCGGGACGCGCATTCGGAGCCGCGACCGGAGGCCGGAATTCGCCAGAATTCCGGCCGGAGCGAGCGGTTGGCGCGGTCGGCTGCGCTGGTGCGCGAGACCGCTGGTTTGCCAAGACAGCCGACCGTTGTGGCCGCTCGTTCCCGCGGCCTGCGGCCGCTTCACTCGCGGCTCTGCAAGCGGGCCGCAAAGACAAAGCGGGCCTTGCGGCGCGCCAGCGGGCTTACTCGTAGCGCAGGGCCTCGACCGGATCCAGATTGGCGGCCTTCATCGCCGGCCAGGTGCCGAAAAAGACGCCCACGGTGACCGACACCGCAAAGCCCATTCCGAGCGCCCAGGCGGGCACGCCCGCCGCCAGCGCCGGCACCAGCTTGCCGATCACCAGCGTGACCAGGATGGCGATGAGGATGCCCAACAGGCCGCCGAGGCCCGTGAGCGTGACGGCCTCGGTCAGGAACTGCACGATGATGTCGAACTTGCGCGCCCCGATGGCCTTGCGGATGCCGATCTCCCTTGTCCGCTCGGTCACCGACACCAGCATGATGTTCATCACCCCGATGCCGCCAACCATCAGGCCGAGGCTGGACAGCGCGATGGAGACCAGCACCACCATGCTCAAAATGCTGTCCAGCCGCTTGATGATCTGGTCCGTCGTGGAAAGGCCGAAGTCGTCCGGCAGCCCCGGCGGTGTTTTGCGCAGACGCCGCAGCAACTGGCGGATCTCCTCGTAGGCCTCCTCGCGCATCCCGGGGCGGGCCTTCGACACCAGAATCAGCCGTTCCTCGGTGGGGAAACGCAGGCGCGCCGTCTCGTACGGGATCACGATCTGCATATCCTGGCCGTTTTGGCCAAAAAAGCCGCCCTTGGCTTCGGCGAACACGCCCACCACGGTGTAATCGGCGCCGGCGACGGTGATGGTGCGGCCCAGAGCCCTGCCATCGGGAAACAGCGCCTGCTTGATCTGGGGCCCGATGACGCAGACGCGCCCGGCGCGGGCCTCTTCCTGCGGGGTGAAGAAACGTCCTTCGGCCAGCTCGCGCGGCTGGATTTCGAAAGCGTTCGCGCTGAAGCCGACCAGCATCAGGTTGTCGGTTTCATAGCCGGGCACCTTGGCCGTGATGAGGCCGCTGGTTTCCGATGAGATGAACAACTCCAGCGCGACATCTTCGACGGCGCGGACGTTTTCCTTGATGTAGGCCGCGTATTCGGGCAGGATCGGCTTCCGCTTCAGCTCCTTTGGCGAGCCCGGCGCATTGGGGTCGCGGTCGAACCGGTTCAGGAAGATGTTGTCCGGCCCGAATTCGGCGAAAAACGTGACGATGCCCTGCCGCAGTCCGCTGGTGATGCTGCCGATGGTGACCACCGTGCAAATGCCGATGACGATGCCCAGAATGGTCAGCGCGCTCCGGAAGCGGTGGCTGAGCACCGCATCGAGCGCCATGCGGATGTTTTCGCCGAACTCGATATGAACCCGCATCGCCGTCACTCCGCCCGCAACGCCTCCACCGGGTCCATGCGCGCCGCCTTCCGCGCCGGATAAAGGCCGGACAGCACGCCCACGGCAGTGGAAACCAGAAGCGCCAGCAGGATGTACGGCAGCGTCACGCGGAGCTCCACCCCGGCGATCAGGCTGCCGGCCTTGGCCAGGGCCGCCGCGCCCAGCAGCCCGATAACCCCGCCCGTCGCCGCCAGGAACACCGCCTCCAGCAGGAATTGCAGCAGCAGGTCCCGCTGCCGCGCGCCGATCGATTTGCGGATGCCGATTTCGCGCGTCCGCTCCGTCACCGAAACCAGCATGATGTTCATGATCACCACGCCGCCCACCACGAGCGAAATGGCCGTCACCGGCACCACGGCGGCCGTGATGATGCCCAGGATGCGTTCAATGAATTCGCGAATCGCGTCCGGCGTGAGCGTATCAAAATTGTCCGGCATTCCGGGGCGCGTCTTGTAGCGGTTGCGCAGCGCCACCCGGACCACATCCAAGGCTTCTTCCAGCGTCAGGCCCGATTCGGGCCTCGCCCGCGCAAACAGGATCATGCTGCGGTCCGGGCCGTACAAGCGCGTGAACACCGTGGCCGGAATGAAGGCGACATTGTCCTGCGATTGCCCGCCGGCATTGCCGATCTTCTCCTGCACCCCGATGACGCGGAAGTCCATGCCGGAAATCCGCAAAGTCTGGCCCAGCGGGCTCGAGTCTTCGAAGAAAAAGCGGCGGACATCCTCGCCGATGATGACCACCGGGGACTTGCTCCATTCCTCCTGGCCGGTGAAAAAGCGGCCTTCGCTGAGGCTGAAGTCGCGGATCTCAACCATTTCGTGGGAGACGCCGATGATGGAGGTCGCCTCGAGGATCCGGTTGTCGCGCTTCAGGTCCTCCACGCGGAAGCGGTAGGGGCTGAAAAGGATGCGGTCGCCCGTCATCGCCCGCAGGTACTGGTAATCCTCCTCCCGCACGGGCTTGTTGTAGCGGAGCTTCTCGATGCGCTCGCGCCGCGAAATCCTGCCGCGCTGAAGCAGCTGGCCGATCTGGAAGCTCTCGCTGCCAAGCACCTTGGACGTGGTCTGCTCGGCGTAATTGCCCAGGCCGTCGATGGCGGCGCCCACCAGGACCACGCTGCCCACGCCGATGATGACGCCGAGCAGAGTGAGAAAACTCCTCAGCTTGTGCGCCCGCAGGCTGGAGAAAGCCAGCGAAGCCGCCGTCTGAACCGTAAACCAGAACCGCATCCGGCCCTATCTCCAGCTTCCTTGGATTCGCGGAGAAGTGCAAGGATGCAAAAGCCGGCGCTAAACTGGGGATCGCAGCGCGAACGGCGGCCGAAGCGCCCGCGCGTGTGAAAATTTGTCATGAACCCGATGGCTTCCGACGCCTCGCCCGCGCCAGTCCGGCACGCTCCCCCAGACCGCCTCGTGATCTGGGAAGCGGCGGGCGAGGACTGCCGCATCGTGTGCCCGGAAGCGTTGCTTGAGTCCATCCGCCGGGAGTGCGCGCTTGCCGCCCGCGGCCCTGTCCCGCTGGGAGTGGGCGGGGCTCTGCTCGGCGAATGTTCCGGAGGGACCTACCGGATCCGCTCCTGGCGCCGGATTCCTTGCCGCCACCAGCGCGGCCCGTCGTTCCTGCTTTCAAAGGAAGAGGTTGCCGGGCTCAAAGAGTTTCTTTCCGGCCTGCCGGCGCAGGCCGGGTCGGCCGGGGACCAGATCGTCGGCTGGTTCGTCTCCCACCCGCACTCCGGCGCCGCGCTCCGGGACGACGAGATCAGCCTGCACCAGCGTTTCTTTCGTGCGAAGGATCTGTTTCTGCTGCTGGAAATCGGGCCGTCCGGCGCGGCCGAGATCACCGTTCACCGGGGCGCGGCCCCGCTCGAGCCGGGCTGGCGGGTGATCCCCGCGCCGGCTTCCTCCCGAAGGGAGGGCGATGCTGTGGAGGCGCCGCCTCCGGACGGCGCCGCATCCTTGGCTGGCCCCGGCGGCGAGGGTGCGGCTGCCGCGGCGCGGCGGCCTTCCTCCGCCGCCAGGTGGGCGCTGGCGCTCGTGCTGGCTGTGCTGGCCGGTTCGGGCTGGTATTTGGGCAAGGTGCTCCGCACGCCCCCTCCGCCGCCGCCTGCGACGCCCCGGCCCCCGTTGACCACGCTCTCCCTTTCGCTGGAGAAACAGGAGCGGGGCTTTCTGATCCGATGGAACGCCTTGGAGCCGTCCTTGCGGCAGGCGCAGCGCGCCTGGCTCCGCATCCAGGACGGCCCCGCCGTTCGGGTGGAGCAACTGGACGCGGCCCGGCTTCAGGCCGGCAGCTACGCGTATCCCACGGCTTCCTCCGGGCTGGAGGTGGAGATGCGCGCCGAATTCGCCGACGGCAGCTCCAGCCGGGAGCGTGTCCGCTACCAGCCCTGACCCTCGACGGCCTGCGGCGGCCGCTTCGCGCAACTGACACGAGGCGGCCGCGAAAAATACTGCATCACGGGTGCGGCAGCCGGAATCAGCCATAGCGGAACGGGGAAAAATTCCCCCTACAGATTTCTGCGAAATTCCGAGGAAAAACCATGAAGAAACTTTTGTCCGTGCTCGCTCTTGCTGTTCTGTTCGTGGCGGCCGCGCCCGCGGCCGACATCGTCGATACCGCCGTCAGCGCCGGCAGCTTCGAAACGCTTGTCAAGGCTGTTCAGGCCGCCGGCCTTGTGGACACCCTGAAGGGCCCGGGGCCTTTCACCGTGTTTGCGCCCACCGATGAGGCTTTTGCCAAGCTTCCGGCCGGCACGCTGGAATCCCTGCTGGCCAACCCGGAGCAGCTCAAGAAGGTGCTCACCTACCACGTCGTGGCCGGCAAGGTGATGGCCTCCGACGTCGTGAAGCTGAAGCAGGCCAAGACCGTTCAGGGCAGCTCGGTGAAGATCAAGGTCTCCGGCGGAACCGTCATGATTGACAACGCCAAGGTCGTCAAGACCGACATCGTCTGCGACAACGGCGTGATTCACGTCATCGACACGGTGATCCTGCCGAAAGAGAAAAAGTACTGAACCCGGTCCTCCGATCCCGCCGCCGCATGCTCAAGGCCGCCGTCCCACGGCGGCCTTTTCCTCATTCCGTCTGAAACATTCGCGGCCCTGCATCGTATGATGATATTGACTCCACAAAGAGGTTGATCCATCCATGCGCTGGTTCCGTAGCCTTCTTGTTTTCACCGCACTGTCTGCCGCTGTGTTCGGCTCCGACGCCGCCGGGCGCTGGAAGCTCGCGGCGAACGCCCCTGACGGCAACACTTACAACGTCACTCTCGTCGTGAAGGAGGAAGAGGGCAAGCTCATCGGCGTGCTCGACAGCGAGCGCGGCCAGATGCCCCTCCAGAACGTCTCGTATGCCAACGGCGAGCTGCGCTTCGACCTCGTGCTCGACATGGGCGCCATCCCCTTCCGCCTGAAGATCGACGGCGACAGGATTACCGGCTCGCTCACCGCGCCCGACGGCAGCACCGGTTCGGTCACCGGCCAGCGCGAGGCTTCCGCTTCCCCTGCTTCCGCTGGCGGCAAATGGGAGATCACGGCTACCGACCCGGACGGCGCCCAGCGCCACGCCACCCTCGAGCTCAGGCAGGAGGGTGAAAAGCTGACCGGGCAGATTGTCCTCGACTCGGGCGAGTCGCTTCCGGTTTCGGCCGGCAAGGTGAGCGGGGACTCCATCAGTTTCACGATCCCCATTGGCGAAGGCGACATCGCCGTCACGGGCAAGGTCGCCGGCGACACGGTGGCCGGCGAGTACACGATGCCCGGCGGAGGGAAGGGCAAGTTTACGGCCAGGCGCGCCGGCACGGCTTCGCTGTCCGGCAAATGGAAGGTGGTGGCCAAGGACGCCGAGGGCAACGAGATCCGTTCGATGCTCGACCTGAAGGTGGAGGGGGACCGGCTGACCGGCGCGATCTCGACGGAAAGCGGCGATTCGGCGCCCCTGCTTGAAGGCAAGGTGCAGGGAGATTCCTTCTCATTCAAGATTTATGTCGGCGACGGCAACATCGAAGTGAAAGGGCGCCAGGAAAGCGGCCGGCTCGTCGGCGAATTCGTCACGCCGAACGGCAGCAAGGGCACCTACGTGGCCACGCGAAGCTGACGCCCTGCCCTTGCGGAGTGCGGCCCGCTTGCCGGGTTGAACTCGGGACCGGCCTGAAAGCGGTGTGTTGAGCGCCGGGCGCTTGCGGATTCGGAGCCGCGAGCGGAGCGGGCCGCAGGCCCGCGAGAGCGAGCGGTTGCAACGGGCCTCAACTGTGATTTCCGCGGTGGGAATGGAATCGGCCGGAACCGCTTACTCTGGCCGGAATTCTGGCGAATTCCGGCACCCCGTTCGCGGCTCTGAATTCGTTGAGCACCCAGCCCCTGCGGATTCGGAGCCGCGAGCGGAGCAGGCCGAAGGCCTGCGGGAGCGAGCGGTTGGGCCGCGGGCTGCAACTGCACTGCCCGTGGTGGGAACCGCCGCTGCATGGAACCGCTCACTCTGGCCGGAATTCTGGCGAATTCCGGCACCCCGTTCGCGGCTCTGAATGCGTTGAGCACCCAGCCCTTGCGGATTCGGAGCCGCGAGCGGAGCGGGCCGCAGGCCCGCGGGAGCGAGCGGTTGCAGCCCGCAACCCAGGACAGCGCAGGCAATTTCGGGCAGGCTCCCGCCGCTGCGCCTCAGTCGGCCGACGTGATGGAATCCACGCGCAATATGCCCGTTTTTTCGTAATAAACACCGCGGATTCTCACTCTCTTCGCGGCGAATTTTTCGGGCGTTTGCTGGTCGCTCAGCACCATCATTTTCCCTTTCGCGTCGATCAGGGCGTACTTCCATTTGCCGCTTTTGACGCATTCGCGGACGCACCTCTCGTCCGGCCGGATGCCCATATGGGTGTGATCGGCGCCGCACATCGTGTCGGTGATCACGCCGGTGAACTCGCGAACCGGCCCCTGCGCCAGCAGCAGGCCGGGAAGCAGAAACGGAAGCAGTCTTTTCACCGTGCAGTCTCCTTTTCCTGGTTGGATTCATGGAGCAGCCGCAGCCCCCGCAGGGACTCGAGCCGCAGCCACAACGCCTCGTAGCGCGCCGTATCCAGGCGCTGCCGGGTCTGGAAATCGAACCGCCCGCCCCGCTCGAACGTGACGATGGACAGCTCGAACGGGCCGGCGGAGGAAATCATGTCGATGTCCGAATCGCGCCAGGTGCGCGACTCGCCCGCCTTGCCGGCGGCGAAGACCACGCGGTCCTCGTACACCCGCAGCACGCCCTGCGGGCCCGCGTTGCGCCGAATCCGCTTTACGGGCAGCTCCCAAAGCAGGCGCTCGCCCGGCGCGGCCAGCCGCGCAACGAACCGCCCGTCCATGAGGCGGCCAAGCCACTCCCGCGCCGCTGCGAGATCCGGCGAGCCTTGCAGCACGAACTCGTACGCCTGATCCCTGCCGAGCGCCAGCGCGCGGTCTTTGTAGGAGAGAATGCGCACGCGGCGGTCGTCGCCCAGTTCGAGCTGCTGGATGTCCTCCCACTTCCATCGCCATGCGTGCGCCTTCTTCTTCGCGGGCGCCTGGCGGAAGCCGGCGCCATCGGCATCCAGCGTCAGAACGCCCGCGCAGCCGCCGCGCCAGTGGCGGTGCCGGGCCTGGAAGTCCAGCGCCGCCGCCGGACAGGCGAGGGCCAGAACAATTACAAGGCAACCTGTTTTTTTACTTCCGAATGCCATTTCCACACCTCGTAAATCGCCGGGTAGACGACCAGCTCCAGAACGAACGAAGTCACCACGCCGCCCACCATCGGCGCCGCGATCCGCTTCATCACGTCCGCGCCCGCGCCCGTGGCCCACATCAGCGGCATCAGACCGGCAAGCATCGTCGCCACGGTCATGAACTTGGGCCGGATCCGCTTCACCGCGCCATGCACCACCGCCTCGCGCAGTTCGCCCGCCGAGCGGAGCCGCCCGGCGCGCTTCGCCTCCTCATAGGACAGATCCAGATACAGCAGCATGAACACGCCCGTCTCGGCATCCACGCCGAGCAGTGCGATCAGCCCCACCCACACGCCGACGCTCATGTTGTAGCCGAGCCAGTGCAGCAGCCACACGGCGCCCACGGCGGAGAAGGGCACCGCCAGCAGCACGATCATCGTATTCACCGCGGAGCGCGTGTTCAGATACAGCAGCACGACGATCAGCGCGAGCGTGAGCGGCAGCACCACCCGGAGCTTTTTGCGCACGCGCTCCATCGCCTCGTACTGCCCGCTCCATTGCAGCCAGCTGCCCGGCGGCAGGCGCAGCTTTTCCCCGAGCAGCTTCTGTGCACGCTGCACGTAGGAGCCGATGTCGGAGCCTTCGATGTCGATGAACACGTAACCCGCCAGCATTCCGTTTTCGTTGCGGATCATGCCGGGGCCGCTGCGGACGCGCACATCGGCCAGCTGCTTCACCGGGACGAAAGCGCGCCCTTCCAGGGCGGGCACCAGCGCTTCGGCGAGCGCCGCCAGGTCTTCCCGCGACGAGCGGAAATACCGAACATTGACGGGGTACCGCTCGCGCCCCTCGACGGTGGTGGTGACGCTGTCGCCGCCGATGGCGTTCATCACCAGCATCTGCGCCTGCTCCATGGTGAGCCCGAAGCGCGCCAGCGCGTCGCGCTTCCAGACGAAGTCGACAAAGTAGCCGCCGGTGACGCGCTCGGCGTAGACGCTGCGCGTGCCCTCGAGCGGCTTCAGCAGCTCCTCGATCCGCAGGCCGATCCGCTCGATCTCCGCAAGGTCGCGCCCGTAAATCTTGATGCCCGCCGGCGTGCGGATGCCGGTGGTAAGCATGTCGATGCGCGCCTTGATCGGCATCGTCCACGCGTTGGACACGCCGGGAATGGACAGCTTCCCGTGCATCTCCTCGACCAGGCGCTCCCGCGTCATGCCAGGCCGCCACTGCGAAGGCGGCTTGAGCAGGACGACCGTTTCAAACATGGAAAGCGGCGCGGGGTCGGTGGCGGTTTCCGCGCGCCCGGCCTTGCCGAAGACCAGCTCGACTTCCGGCAGCTCCTTGAGAAGCCGGTCCTGGAGCTGCAACAGGCGGCCCGCCTCGGTGATGCCCAGCCCCGGCATCGTCACGGGCATGTAGAACACCGAGCCCTCGTCCAGCGGGGGCATGAATTCGCTGCCCAGGCGCCGGAAGACGGGCACGGTGAGCAGCACGAGCGCCAGGGCCCCGCCGATCACCGCGTAGCGCCAGCGCAACGCCGCGCGGCACACCGGCTCGTAGGCCGCGATCAGCAGCCGGCTCAGCGGGTGGCGCTCTTCGGAATGGATCCTTCCGATGAACACGGCAGTGGCCGCGCGCGCCAGCCAGCGCGGGCGGAAGCGGAACTGGCGCGCATGGGTGAACATCAGCCGCATGGCCGGATCCAGCGTGATGGCCAGCACGGCGGCGGCGATCATCGAGAGGTTCTTCGTCCACGCCAGCGGCTTGAACAGGCGCCCCTCCTGCGCTTCCAGCGCCAGCACCGGGAGGAACGAAACGGCGATCACCAGCAGCGCGTAAAAGCTCGGCCCGCCGACTTCCTTCACAGCGGCGACCACCACGTCGCGGACCTCGCCCGGGCGGCCCTCGCGCTCCCACTGCTCCAGCTTCTTGTGCGTCTGCTCGACGACGACGATGGCTGCGTCCACCATCGCCCCGATGGCGATGGCGATGCCGCCGAGCGACATGATGTTGGCCGTGATGCCCATCGCCCGCATCGGCACGAACGTCGCCAGCACGGCGACCGGAATCGTCAGGATCGGGATGATCGCGCTCGGCAGGTGCCACAGAAACAGCAGGATCACCAGCGAAACCACCACCAGCTCCTCGGCGAGCGCGCGCTTCAGCGTGCCGATGGACCGCAGGATCAGCTCGCTGCGGTCGTACGTGGTGACGACTTCCACGCCTTCCGGCAGCGCCGGCTTCAGCTCCTCCAGCCGCTTCTTCACGCGCTCGATGACGCGCAGCGCGTTCTCGCCGTCGCGCATGATGACGATGCCCGCCGCCACCTCGCCCTCGCCGTTGAGGTCCGCCACGCCGCGCCGCAGGTCCGGCCCGAGCGTCACGCGCCCGACGTCGCGCACGCGCACGGGCACGCCGTTGGCCGAGACGCGCAGCACGACGCTTTCCAGGTCCGCCTTCGAGCGCGCGTAGCCGCGGCCGCGGATCATGTATTCCGCGCCCGCCATCTCGATCAGGCGGCCGCCGGTGTCGCCGTTGGAGGCGCGCACGGCCTCCACCACGCGCTCGAGCGGAATGCCGTAGGCGCGCAGCCGTTGCGGGTCCACCTGCACCTGGTACTGGCGCACGAAGCCGCCGAGCGACGCCACCTCCGCCACGCCGGGCACGCTCTTCAGCGCATAGCGCAGGGTCCAGTCCTGGAGGCTGCGCAGCCCGGCCAGCGAATGCCGCCCCGTGCGGTCCACCAGCGCGTACTGGAACACCCACCCGAGCCCCGTTGCGTCCGGCCCCAGCTCGGTCTGCACGCCCCGGGGCAGCCGCGGCAGCACCGCCGAAAGCAGCTCCAGCACGCGCGACCGCGCCCAGTAGATGTCCACGCCGTCCTCGAAAATCACGTAGATGTAGCTGTAGCCGAAGTCCGAGAAACCGCGCACGTCGCGCACCTTCGGCGCGCCCAGCATCGCCGCCACAATCGGGTAGGTGACCTGGTCCTCGATGATGTCGGGCGAGCGGTCCCAGCGGCTCATGATGATCACCTGCGTGTCGCTGAGATCCGGAATGGCGTCCAGCGGCACGTCGTGCATCGCCTGCCAGCCAAGCCCGGCCACCAGGGCCGTCAGCAGGACCACCAGGAACCGGTGGCGCGCGGAGAACTCGATGATGGCGTTGATCATCGCGCGCCGCTCCTCATCCGGCTTTCGCTGTCGAGCAGGAACACGCCGCTCGAGGCCACGCGCTCGCCCGCCTTCAGCCCTTCGAGGATTTCCACCCAGCCGCCGCCGCGCTCGCCGGCAACCACGCGCCGCGGCGCGAAACTGCCTCTGGCGGTCTCGACGTAGACGATCTGCTCGTCGCCCCTGTCGACAAGCGCTTCTTCGGGAACGGCCACGCGCACGCGCCGCGCCCGCGGGAACTCCACGTCGACATACAGGTCCGGCCGCAGCACGCCGTCCTGGTTGTCCAGCTCCAGCCGCACGTCCAGGGTGCGCGACTCGGCGTCGGCGCGCGGCTGCACGTGCGCCACTGCCGCCGCGCGCCGCAGCCGCGGCGCGAAGCTGGCCGTGATCACCGCCCGGCTGCCGGTCCGGATGGCGCCGAGATCGGCCTCGGGAATCGAGGCCAGCACCCAGACGCGGTCCAGATCGGCCAGCGTGAAGAGCTCCATGCCCGGTCTCACCATTTGGCCGGCGAACGCCTTGCGCTCGAGCACGAAGCCGTCGGCTGGCGCTTCCACCGGCGCGGCGCGCAACGGCTCTCCCGTCCGCTCGATCTGTTCGATGAACGCGGGCCTCAGCCCGAAATGCCGCTCCAGCCGGATGCGCGCCGCCCGCAGCATCTCCCCCGCCGCATCCGCGGCGCCCGGCGCGGCCGCGCCGGCCAGATCGCGCTGCGCCCGCCGCGCCAGCAGGAACTCCTTCTGCGAGGCCGCCAGCTCGGGGCTGTAGACGGTGGCCAGGGTCTCGCCGCGGCGCACCTGGCGGCCGACGAAGTCGGCGCGAACCTCCTCAATCCAGCCTTCCAGCCGGGTTTCGACCCGGACGATGCGCCGCTCGTCCACGGCCACCCGGCCAGTGACGCGCAGCGGCTCGCCCAGCGTCCGCGGGCCCGCCTCCGCCACGGCCACGCCGAGCAGGTTCAGCTTCTCCGGCGCGGCCATCACCAGTCCCGGCGGCGCCTCCTCGTACACCGGCTCGAGCTCGTTGCCGGTCTCCGGATTGAAGCCCGGCCGGTCGCTGCGGTAGGCCGGGTCGGCCGGGTCGCGGTAGTACAAAATCTTGCCGGATTGTTTGGGCGCTTCGATCGGCGGCTCGTCGGGCACGAGCTTCATGCCGCAGATGGGGCAGTTGCCCGGGCGGTCCGAGCGCACCTGCGGGTGCATCGGGCAGTGGTAGCCCTTCGCCGCCTGCTCCGGACCGTGGCGGTGAAGCCAGGCCGGCAGCGCGCCCTCGCGCGCCAGATAGCCGCCCGCGAAGCCGGCGCCGAGCGCCAGCAGAACCCAGAGTGCGCGTCGCATGGCCCTAATCCTCCCCGAGAAGATCCACGCCGGTCATCTCTTCCAGCCGGACCAGCGCGAGGTGGTAGTCGCGCAGCGCGTTGTGGTAGCTCTCCTCCGCCTCCAGCATGGCCGCCGCCTGCATCAGCACGTCGGAGAATGTGCCGCGCCCGGACTCGTAGGACGCCAGCGCCGCCTCGAGGGCGAGCGCCGTCTGCGGCACAAGCGTCGTCGAATAGATGCGCAGCAGCCGCCAGGCCGCGCCGCTGGCCAGCCAGTCGTCCTTGATGCGGAACAGCAGCGCGTTGCCTGCGGCCTGGTAGTTGCGGCGCGCCGCCTCGGCCTCGTGCGCTTGCGCGGCCGCCGCTGCCCGCTGGCGGGCGCGCGTGAAGAACGGCAGCGGGATGTCGACCCTGGCTTCGAACATCGGCGGCATGCCGCCCATGTTGTAATAGCCCGCCGCGACGGTCACGTCCGGCGCGCCTTCCTTCCGCGCCAGTTGCAAGGCCAGCTCGGCGCGCCGCACCATGTGCCGCTGCGCCGCAATGACCGGCGAGCCGAGCCTCGCGTTCTCGTAGAGCTGCTCGAGCGACACCTGCACCTCGCGCGGCTCCGGCGCCGATGGCGGCGGCACGGGCGTCTCGAGCGGGCGCGCCAGCAGTTCGTTGATCTCCGCCTCCGTGCGCTGCCGCTCCTGCTCGAGCGCGGCCTGTTTGGCCTCGAGCAGCGTCAGCCGCATCTGCGCCTGCAACAGCTCCTGCTGCGAGCCTTGCCCCGCCTGGTAGCGCGCCGAAGCGATGCGGAACAGCCGGTCGAGCAGCGCGCGGTTCCTCTCGAGGATGCCGAGCATCTCCCGGGCGTGGTGAAGGCGGTACCAGGCCGACTTGAGCCGGGCCACCACCGAACGCTCCACCGCCAGATACTCCTGCCCGGCGGCCCCTGCCTCCTCAACCGCCACCCGGCGGCGCAGTGCGCGCTTGCCGGGCGCCGGCAGCGTCTGCGCCGCCATGAAGCCCGCGCGCGCCATCGGCTCGCGCCCCAGCCCCTGGCCGGGCAGCGGCCCGCCGATGCTCGCGTAGCCGGCCGACAGCATCGGCTCCGGAAGGCTGGCCGCCGCCGCGGGCCGCTGGCGCGCCGCTTCGAGTTTTTTCTGCGCCGCCCGGATCTCCGGGTTGCGTTCGAGCGCCTCTTCCACCAGCCGGTCCAGATCGCCGCGGACCGGGCCGGCTATCCACAAACAGAGAAAGAATGTTTCAAACATGAAATCCACCTCCTGTCGGCACACGTCCGGCATGCTGCACGAGCGGTGTCAGGAGGCGGATCAGATTCTCAGCGGGGAAAGGACGGGGGCTTGCAGGCCGGGCGGGGATCCGTCGCACAGCGGCGCCTTCCGCTCCGGCATCCAGGCCGGCATCGCCGGCTGCCGCAAAACGGGCGCTTCGGCCGCCTGCCATTCCGGCGCGGGCGATTCTTTCGATTTCTCCAGCGCGTCAAAGCCGGCCGGCTGCCACGTGCAGGGCTTCGATTCCTTGGCCGGCTTCGGCCTGGGGCAGCAGTCGTGTCCGCAAGGCGCCTTGGCTTCCTCCTTCGGCGCGCAGTTGCGGCACGGCGCGCCCAGCATGGCTGCGGCCAGCCCGATGATGCCCAGGATTTGCACCCAGCGGCGAATCACGACTTCAATATCAGAATAGCAGCTGTGTCAACGCCCGCCGCGCTGCCGCTCCTCGAGCGCACGGAGCACGGCTTCGGTGACGGCTTCGATGATCGCTTCCTTCTCCGCCGGCAGCGCCCTGGGCGCGGCCGTGGAATTGGGCAGGGTGGTGATGGCGCCCGGCCGTTCCGGAATGTCGCACACGGGGCAGCCGTCGGCGGCGAGCCGGGCGTCCGGCAGGCCCAGCCGCTGCTTGATAGCCAGCAGGTCTTCCGCCTTTTCCGGCGGGATGTGCGACACGGGCGCGCCGAGTTGCTGCGCCAGCATCAGCGTCCAGCAGTAGGTGTCCACCACTTCGGCGTACCATTCGGCGTGCGTCACCGTGTCCGCCCAGCAGACGATGCCGTGGTTGGCCAGCAGCACCGTGTTGTGCGTCTTCACGTACGGCAGCACCGTCTCGGCGAACTTCTTCGTGCCGGGCGTCTCGTACGGCGACAGCGCCACCTTTCCGATGAAGACCTCGTATTCGGGAATGATGCAGGTGGGCGGCACGCGGCCCGTGATCGCGTATGCGGTGGCGTGCGGCGGGTGGCAGTGGACCACGGCGCGCGCTTCCGGCACGGCTTTGTAGATCTCGAGATGGAGCAGAATTTCACTGGTGCGGGCCTTGCCGCCGGCCAGCTGCTTGCCGTCGAGGTCGACCAGGCAGAGGTCGGCGGGCGTGAGGTCGGCCTTGCTGCACAAGGTGGGCGTGCAGATGACGGCGTCGTCGCGGAGGCGGTAGCTGATGTTGCCGCCATTGCCGTCGACGTACATCCGCTGCCACAGCTTGCGGCCGACAGCGCAAATCTCCTCCTTGACCGGCTGGGCCTCGGCCGAGTTGAGCAGGCTCTCCCATTCGCCGCCGCCGTCGCGGCCGCACAGCCGGAGCCCGTGCCGGGCCACGGCTTCGGCCGCCTCCGGCGTGAGCATCGCGCCCGGCTGCAACAGCAGCTCGACGACGCCCGCGCGCGCGGCGTCCTCGACGTCCTGCGCCGTGATGATGCGGTGGCGGCTCAGATCGCGCCGGCTCATCGCCCGCCCCCGCTGCTGCCATCGTCTTGTCGCATGGGTCCTGAAAGAATCCTCTCCGTCTAGAAAATTCGCAAAGCGCCGGCGGCGAGCGCAATCTGCCGCTCGCGCGTGAATGTGAGCGGGGTGGTGACGCCCTCCCCGGTCGGCGTGGCGATCGAATAGCTGAGATACCCGGCGCCTCCCGCGCCGAGCGCCGCCACGCAGGGACCGTTGACCACGAACAGCGTCGTGTTCATGGCCCGGGCCATTTTCGTGACATTGTTCAGGTTGCGCGAGTGGATGATGGCCGTGTGGCGGAAGCCGCGCTCGGCCTTCACCGCCGCGCGGATCGCATCATCGATGTCGCGCACCTTCACCACCGGCACGAACGGCATCATCTGCTCCTCCTGCACGAAGACGTGGTCCTCGCCGGTGACGCCGATCAGCAGTTGCGTGCCGCGGGGGACCTCGACGCCCGCCGCCGCGGCCAGCACGCTCACGTCCTTGCCGATCAGGTCTTTCTTGAGGTGCCCGTGCGCGCAACCCTTGCCGTCGTGCTCCAGATCGAACGCCGCGCGGGTGAGCCGTTCGATGGCGTCCGGCTTCAGCTCGTATGCGCCGGCCCGCCGCATCGCGGCCAGAAACCCGTCGAACACCTGCGCCACGACGAACACCTCTTTCTCGCCGATGCACAGCAGGTTGTTGTCGAAGCTCGCGCCCTGGACCACGCTTTTCGCCGCCAGGTCGAGGTCCGCCGTTTCATCCACCACCACCGGCGGATTGCCCGGGCCGGCGGCAATCACGCGCTTGCCGTGCTTCATCGCCGCCCGCACCACGTTGGGGCCGCCCGTCACGCACAGCAGCGCCACGCCCGGGTGGCGGAACAGCTCCTCGGCCGTGCGGATGCTGGCCGTCGAGCACATGGCGAGCGCGTTGCGCACGCCGGTGGCGCGCTCGATGGCCCGGTTGAAGTGCTGGAGGGCGCGCATGGCGATGCGCGCGCCGGCAGGGTGCGGGCTGAACACGGCCGTGTTGCCCGACGCCAGAACGTTGATCGCGTTCGAGGCCAGCGTCGGCGCCGAATGGGTCGCCGGCAGCACCATGCCGATGACGCCCCAGGGGGCCCGCTCGATCAGGCAAAGCCCGCTGGCGTCGGTCCGCGCCTGTGGCGCGAGCATCTCGACGCCCGGCACGTTGCGGATGATCCTCAGCTTCTCGATCTTGTGGTCGAGCCGGCCCAGGCCCGTTTCTTCCAGCTCCAGCCGGCCCCACTGCTCGGCGTGGCGCCAGCAGAGGTCCTTGATCGCTTCCACCATGCGGCCTCGCTCGGCGAGGCTCAGCGCCGCCACGCGCGGCTGGGCCTCGGCCGCGGCGGCCACGGCTTCATCCACGGTGGCGAAGACGCCCTCGCCTTCGGCCTCCGGGGCCGCGGCAGCGGCTTCCGGCTTCTGCGGCGCCCGCGCGAGGCCGCGGCCTTCCAGCCGCTCCAGCACCTCGCGCGCGATCTCGGCCACCAGCTGTTCGTGCTCGCTCTTCATCCGGCCTGCTCCCGCGGCGGCCCGCAGCGGCCGCCTGGTGTGTGCTTCCTTCCTATTCTGCGACAACCGGCGCCGGTTTTTTCGCCGCCGCCCGATTCGCTACCATAGCTCGCCATGGAGATCCGTTTCGCCTGCCAGCCCGGCTGCACGCGCTGTTGCGACCAGCAGGGCTTTGTTTATCTCACCGGGGAGGATCTCCTGCGCGCCGCACGTTACCTGCGCATGTCGCCGGCGGAGTTCGAAAAACGCTATGTCTACCGCACGCGCCACCTGCTGCGGCTGCGCAAGCCCCGCGGCAGGCAGTGTCCTTTCCTGCTGGAGGGCGCCTGCGCGATCCACCCGGCCAAGCCCACCCAGTGCCGGCTGTTTCCGTTCTGGCCGGAGCTGGTCGGCTCGCGCCGCGCCTGGGCCCGCGCCGCACGGCTCTGCCCCGGCATCGGGCAGGGGCCGCTGATCCAGATTGGCACAGCCCTTGAAACAGCATCCGAAATGGAACACGCCTACCCGAGGCTGTACGGCCGGCCGGCGGGCGCCCCTGCCCGCCGCTAACACGCTGATTTATTGCTGATTTCTCTCAAAAGACCGGCCTTGCGGCCGATAAGCTCCTCTCCGGCACGATTTCTGCAAGGGCATCATCGCCATGCTCTCGCCACTGTCCCATGATCTGGGCCGTTACATGGACCTGCTGGCCGAGCGGCAGCGGCTGGTGGCGTCCAATCTCGCCAACATCGACACGCCGGGCTACCGCACGAAGGACATCGACTTCCAGTTCGAGTTTCTGTCGCTTGCACCCGGCGGCGCGCCGCACGTGATCGAGCCGGCGGACTTGGTCGTCAAGAACGACGGCAACAACGTGAGCCTTGACCGCGAGGCGCGCCTGCTGGCGGAGAACGCCCTGCGGTTCAATGTGGCCTCGCAACTCGTGCGGGCCGAGATCCGCAAGGTGCGCATGGCGATCGAGGAGGGCCGTTCCGCATGAGCCTGTTCCAGCTTCTTTCCGTCAGCGCCTCGGGATTGGCGGCGCAGCGCGCCCGCGCCGAGGTGATCGTCGAGAATCTTGCCAACGCCGAGACCACCCGCACGCCGGAGGGCGGCCCCTACCGCCGCCGCGACGTCGTCTTCGAGCCGCAGCCGCAAGGGTCGCCTTTTTCCGCTGTATTCCAGACCGAGCTTGAGGCGGGCTCGATGGGCGTCGCCGTGGCGGGCGTCGTCGAGGACGCGCGCGAGCCCGAGCTGCGCTATCAGCCGGGCCATCCGCACGCCGACGCCAACGGCTACGTCGCCTACCCGCGCATCAGCCCGGCCGAGGAGATGGTCGACCTGATGGGCGCCGCCCGCGGGTATCAGGCCAACGTGGCCGCCATGACGGCGGCGAAGGACATGTTGTCGAAATCGATCGAGTTGCTCAAATGACCCGCTTCGACCCGATCCAGCCAATCCGGCCCCCGGAGCCTCCGGCGGCCCTGCGTCCGGCCGCGCCGGCGGCGGAAGGCTTCTCCTCCGCGCTGTCGTCCGCCATCCACTCGGTCGACGGACAGCAGAAGTCCGCCGAGGCCGAGATCCGCCGGTTCCTGAACGGCGAGGGAGTGGACCTGCACCAGGTGGCTCTTGCGCAGCAGCAGGCCCAGCTCAGCTTCGAGCTGTTCCTCCAGATGCGGAACAAGATGGTGCAGGCCTACCAGGAGATCATGCGCATGCAGATCTGATGCCGCTTCCGCCACGGTGACCCATGGAACAGCTCACCCGCCTCTGGAGCAGCCTCTCGCCGAAGCAGCGCATCTCGCTCGCTCTCGCGCTGGTGGCCGTCTGTGCCGCATTGTGGGCCGCGGTTCGATGGAACCGCCAGCGGGACCTGCGGCCCCTGTTCACAAACCTCGCCGCCGAGGACGCCGGCGCCATCGTCGAGAAGCTGAAGCAGTCCAACGTGCGTTACCAGGTCACCGACAACGGCGCCATCCTCGTGCCCTCGGACCGCGTGGCCGAACTGCGCATCGAAATGGCCGCAGCCGGGCTGCCGCGGTCCGGGCGGGTCGGCTTCGAGCTGTTCGACCAGAACAATCTCGGCGTCACCGATTTCGCCGAACATGTCAACTACCGCCGGGCGCTTGAGGGCGAGCTGGAACGCAGCGTGATGGCGCTCAACGAGGTCGAGCGGGCGCGCGTCCATGTCACCTTCGCCAAAGAGTCCCTGTTCACCGAGAGCCGCGAACCCGCCAAGGCGAGCGTGATGGTGAAGCTCCGGCCCGGCGCGCGGCTGTCGCCCCAGAATGTGACGGCCATCCAGCACCTGACGGCGAGCGCGGTCGAAGGGCTGGCGCCGGAGTCGGTGTCCGTGCTCGACATGTCCGGCAATCTGCTCAGCCGGCCGGCTCTCCAGCTCGGCGAGGACGGCAAGATGACGTCGGCGATGCTCGAATTCCGCCAGAGCCTGGAAAAAGAATACCTGGCCAAGATCCGCTCCACGCTGGATCCGTTGCTCGGGCCCGACCGCTATCGCGCGGGCGTCAGCGTGGAATGCGACTTCACCTCGGGCGAGCAGAGCGAAGAGACGTTCGATCCCTCCAAATCGGTCATGGTCACTTCGGCCCGGACGGAAGACGTCTCCGGACTGGCCGCGAGCGCCGGCATCCCCGGAACCGCATCCAATTTGCCGCGCCCCGCGCCCCGCATGCCTGGCAGCTCCGGCGGCGTCTCCCGGAAGACGGAGAACATCACCTATCAGACCAGCCGCGTCGTCCGCCATCTCAAGATTCCGCAGGGCGCGCTGAGGCGGCTCTCGATTGCCGTGCTCGTCGACCAGCGCCTGCGGTGGGAGGGCGCAGGCGCCAAAGCCCGGCGGGTGCTGGAACCCCCGGCGCCGGAAACGCTCAAAGTGGTTCGCGAGGTGGTCGCCGGCGTGGTGGGCTTCCAGCAGGACAGAGGCGACCAGATTCTGGTGGAAAGCCTCCCCTTCGAAAGCACCTTGCAGGCCTCGCCGCCGCCGGAGCCTCCCGCCGCGCAACCGGCGCCTTCCGGCTTCAGGGCCCCCGCCTGGGCCGGGCCGCTGCTCGAGAAAGCTCCCCTGCCGGTCTGGCTGGGGGCCGCCGCGGCCCTGCTGCTGGTGTTGGCCGCCATCGCCTACCTGATTTTGCGCCGCCTTCTGCGCCGCGCCACGCCCGCGCAGGCTGTGATGGAGAAGGGCCCGAAGGCCGTCGAGGGCGCGCCTGCGGCGACCCGGATCCCTGCCGCCGAAGGCCCCGGTTTCGAGCAACAGGCGCTCGCCGTGCTCGAACAGAACCGGGCGGAAAAGGAGAGGCTCGAAAAAGAGGCGCTGATGTCCCTGCAAATGCAGCTCCCGCCGCAGACCAAGAAGGCCGAGGTGCTCAAGAAGGTCATCGCCGAGCAGGCGCGCAAAGACCCGGCGGCCGTCGCGCAGCTGGTCCGCACCTGGATCACGGAGAACCGCTGATGATCTCCCACGCGCTTCCCGAGAAAGAATCCGTCCAGCGCTACAACGGGCTGCAAAAGGCGGCCGTGCTGATGGTCACGCTCGGCGAGGAGCTCAGCGGCATGGTGCTCAAGCACCTCGAAGAGGAAGAGGTGGCTGCCATCGGCAAGGAGGTGGCAAGAATTTCCGCCATTACCGCTGTCGAGGCCGAGGCCATCCTCGACGAGTTCTACCAGATGTCCATGGCCCAGGACTACGTTTTGAAAGGCGGCATCGAGTACGCCCGCAAGATGCTCATCAACGCCTTCGGGCCGGAGATGGCCACGCGCATTCTCGACCGCCTGGTGAAGCTGTTGGGCCACGACACGGCCAGCTTCGACGCGCTCCAGAAAGCGGACCCCCAGCAGCTGGCCAAATTCATCCACAGCGAACACCCGCAGACCATCGCCCTGATCCTGAGCCACCTCGGGTCCTCGCAGGCTGCCGGCCTGCTGTTCTCCCTGCCGCCGGAGATCCGGGCCGACGTGGCGTTGCGCATGGCCAATCTCGAGCAGATCTCGCCGGACATCATCTCGAAAATCGCCGGCATCATCGGCCAGAAGCTCAAGGCGCTCGGAGAGCTGAGCCGTGAAAGCTACGGAGGCGTGCGCGCCGTGGCCGAGATGTTCAACCGGCTGGACTCGGCCACCAGCAAGGAGATCCTTGACGCGATCGAGGCCCGCGACCCGAACCTCGCCGAGACCATCCGCCACCTGATGTTTGTTTTCGAGGACCTGCTGCTGATCGACCAGAACGGCATCAAGGAGATCCTGGCGCGCATCGACCGCAAGATCCTCACCGTCGCCCTCAAAGGCACCAGCGAGCAGCTGAAGAACCACTTCATGCAATGCATGTCGCAGCGGGGCGCCGAGATGCTGCGCGAGGACATGGAGGCTCTCGGCCCCGTGAAGATCAAGGAGGTGGAGGCGGCCCAGCAACAGATCATCGCCGTCGTCCGCCAGCTGGAAGCCGAGGGCGTGCTCAGCCTGAAGGGCGCCGTGGGCGAGCAGTACGTGGTGTGAAGCCATGTCTTCCCGGATCCTGCGCAATCCGACCGCCGGAAGCCTGCGGCCCTTCGCCTGGCCTGCGGCCGGCGCGCCGGCGCACGGCGCCGCGCCGGACATGCACCCGCCGGAAGGCGATTCCGCCGGGCGCCAGTTGCAGGGCCCGTCGCTCGAAGAAGCCTTGGCCCGGCACGAGCAGCGCTGGCGCGAGGGGGTGGAATCGGCTCGCAGCGAGGCTTGGCGGCAGGGTCTTGAGGAAGGCAAGCGGCAGGCGGCTGCGCAGATGGAGGCGGCGCTGGCCCGCCTGGCGCGCTCGATCGAGGAAATCGCCGGCTACAAGCCCCGGCTGCGGCAGGAGGCCGAGCGCGACGTCGTTGACCTGGCCATCGCGATCGCCCGCCGGATTCTGCGGCGCGAAATCCAGATCGACGCCGAGGCGCTGCTCGGCCTTGTCAAGGCCGCATTCGAGAAAGCCGGACAGCGCGAAATCACCCGGGTGCGAGTGCACCCGGCTCACGGGGCGGCCGTGCGGGCCTGCCTTGGCCGGATCGGCGCCCCGGAGGCGATCGAGGTCGTCGAAGACCCGTCGCTTGAGGCCGGCGCGGTGGTGGTCGAGACGGCCCGGGGGCTCATTGATGCTTCCGTCGAAACCCAGCTCGAGGAAATCGGGCGCGGACTGGCCGACGCGCTGCAACGGAGGCCTTCGAAATGAATCCGGGGCGAGGCTGGTTTGACACACCGCGATTCCTGCGGGCTCTCGAGGCCTGCGATCCCTTGCGCAGCTCCGGCACGGTGGTTCGCATGGCAGGCCTGCTTGTGGAAAGCTGCGGCCCGGCCGCCGGCGTGGGTGATTTTTGCGAGATCCGGACCCGCTCCGGCGCGTTGATCCGCACCCAGGTGATCGGTTTTCGCGACGGGCGGATCCTGTCCATGCCGCTTGAGGAAACGTCGGGACTCCAGCCGGGCGACGTCATTACCGCACGTCCGCAGGCGGCGCGGGCGGCCGTTTCGGGGCAGCTGCTCGGGCGCGTCGTGGACGGCTTCGGCGAGCCGATCGACGGAGGGCCGCCGGTGGAGCCCGAGGCCTGGTACGACCTGTACGCCGCGCCGCCGGGGCCGCTCGAGCGGGAACCCATCCGGGAACGGCTCGAAACCGGCATTCGCGTCATCGACGGCTTCCTCACCGTCGGGCGCGGCCAGAGAATCGGCATCTTCGGAGGCAGCGGCGTCGGCAAGAGCACGCTGCTTGGCAGCCTGGTGAAAAACTCCGACGCCGAAGTCTGCGTGCTCGCGCTCGTCGGCGAGCGCAACCGCGAGGTGCGCGACTTCATCGAGCACGAGCTCGGCCCGGAAGGGATGCGGCGCTCGGTTCTCGTGGTCGCCACCTCGGACCGGCCGTCCCCGCTGCGCGTCCGCGCCTGCTTTCTCGCGCTGGCCATCGCCGAATTCTTCCGCGACCAGGGGCGGCACGTTCTGCTGGTGGCCGACTCGGTCACGCGCCTTGCGATGGCTCAGCGCGAGATCGGGCTGGCGGCCGGCGAGCCGCCCAGCCAGAAAGGCTACACGCCGAGCGTGTTCCAGATGCTGCCGCGGGTCTTCGAGCGCGCCGGCAACTTCCGTTCCGGCTCGATCACCGGCTTCTTCACCGTGCTGGTGGAGGGAGACGATCTCAACGAACCCGTCACCGACGCCGTGCGCGGCATTCTCGACGGCCACATCGTGCTGTCCCGCGCGCTGGCCAATGCCGGCCATTACCCGGCGATCGACGTGCTGCACTCGGTCTCGCGCCTCGCTCCCCGCCTGGCGACAGACCGTCAGCGCGAGGCGGCGGCCCGCCTGCGGGAAGCGCTGGCGGTGCTGCACGCCTCGGAAGACCTGATCCGCATCGGCGCCTATGCGGCCGGGGCCAACCCGCAGCTCGATTCCGCCCTGCGGCTCGAAAAAGAGTTGAAGGCGCTTCTCCGGCAGCGGCCGGACGAGCGCACGGCCTTCGCGGAGCTGGAAGAGCGCATGGCGCGGCTGGCGGAGGTTTCATGAGGCGGCCGTGTTGCATCCGCCCCGGGGATTGCAGAAGCCCAAGGCGCCCGCCATTTTTCTGTATCGCAGAAGAAAACGAGAATTTCTTGCAAAAAGTCGCTTTAAATGGTCATCATTTTCAGTTGAAACCCGGCGATTCCGGACGTCATTTCGTGCAACAGCCCCGCACCGGAAATTCTTCCCGGGCGCGGTCCCGGTCAAGGCTTCCCCTGCGCTGCTTCGGGCAGCTGGCCGCCCGTTTGCCGCGACGCTTGCGGCCTGCGCCCGGCGGTGGCGGGCGCGAGGGAGGGCGGCGGCGCAAGGAGGTCCGCCTTTCGTGAAAAAATTCCGCTTTTCGCTCGAAAAACTCCTGCATTACCGGCAGGCCCGCCTCGCTGTCGAGCAGGCCCGCCTCGACCGGATTCTGGCCGAGCAGCGCGCCCTGGCCGAACGGCGGGCGGCGCTCGAGCGGGAAGAGCGCCTGGTGATGGAAAATCTCCGGCGCCTTCCCGTGCTTACCTCCAGCGAGCTGGAAGCGGCCGCATCCTTCCGGCGCTTCGCCCGCTCGGAGGCGGTGCGCCTGCTGTCGCTGGAAGGCGAGCTCGTTTCCCGCCTCGAGCGGCAGCGGCAGGCGGTTGTCGAAGCCCGGCGCGGCGTCGAGGCGCTCGAGCAGCTGCGGGCGCGCAAACACGAAAGCTGGCGCCGCGAGGTCGACCGGGAGCTGGAGAACCAGGTGGCCGAACTGGTGGTGGCGCGCTGGAAACGAGGGGAAGAGGCCGGCTGAGTGCAGCGCCTGGAAGTTCTTCGGCCTGCCTCTTCCCGCCGTCGCCGCCGGCCGGACGGCTCCGCTCGTGCGGCGGTCCTCAACCGGCACACATGGCGGTGGCATCAGGCGCATCGCGGAGCGGAGGAACCCCGAAGCCCACCCGGCTTCTCCCCGGACCGCGAATCTTTCCCGCCGCCTCCCGCGCTTGCGAAAAAAGAAGCGAGATTGTTGAAACCCGTGTGCGCCGGGCCTCGTTTCACCTGACAGAGCACAACGCTCGAAACAACATCAAGAGTGGCGCGAGGGAACTGACCCGATGACCGCCCGGCAACCTGGCCGAGCCGCCAAGGTGCCAAAGTCAGCCCGGCGACGGGAACGATGTGGCGACCGCAAAATCACGGCTCGATCCCTTCCAGCTTGCCTTGGCGCGTGACGGCAGCTTCCTTTGCGCGGGAAGGACGATATGGCTAGCGTCGCACCCACGGCCGTCTCCCGCAAGGGCAAGAAGGCCCCAGCCGCACCTGCCGAGCTCCAGCCTCAAGAGGCGCAGGAACGTCCCGAAGCTGCGGTCCCGCCCGGCAGATCCATCCTCCGGAAGCTGGGCCTGATCGGGCTGGACAGAATTGAGCCGGTGATTCTGGCCGCGCTCGTGCAGCGCGAGCCTCTCCTGCTTGTCGGAAACCACGGCACGGGAAAGTCGCTTCTGCTGAACCGCCTCGCTCAAGCCCTGGGTCTCGAGCACCGGCATTACAATGCCAGCCTGCTGAGCTTCGACGATCTGGTGGGCTATCCGTTGCCGGACCCGAACGGGACCCTGCGGTTTGTCCAGACCCCCGCCTCGATCTGGGGCGCGCAGTCTGTTTTCTTCGATGAAATCTCGCGCTGCCGGCCGGAGATGCAGAACAAGCTGTTCAGCCTGATCCATGAGCGGCGGGTTCAGGGCATCGATCTGGACCGGCTCATTTACCGGTGGTCGGCCATGAACCCGCCCTCGGCCGATTCGGAATCGAACGGTTATTTCGGGAGCGAGCCGCTCGATCTCGCCCTCGCAGACAGGTTCGCCTTCATCGTCCGGGTTCCGGACTGGAACGAGATGGCCGCGGCCGACCAGGAGCGGCTGTTGCATGCCTCACAGGAGGAGCCGCAGCCGGGTGCGAGCTCCGAGTTGCGTTTCATTCTGCAACAGGCATCGACGCTATATGACAGCTTCCGCCGGTCGTTGCTCGAGCCGCTGGGTCGCTATGTCCGCCTCTTGGGCGTTCTGATGGTGCAGGCGAAGCTGCCCATGAGCGGGAGGCGCGCCGCCATGCTGGTACGAAATATCTGTGCGGTTCATGCGGTCAGATCTGTCGTTTCAAGTCGGGCGAGCCTTGAGGAGGCGGCGAAACTCGCCCTGTTTCACTCGCTGCCGCAAGAGGCCACGGAGCAGGCCGGTATCCCGCGCCTGAAGCTGGCTTCGGCCCACCGGGAAGCGTGGAACAGCATGGATCCGGAGAAGAGCGTCGAGACCCAGGCGCTGCTCCGGGAGGCGGATCTGGTCCGCAGAGCAGCGCTGGCCATCGGCCTGAAACGCCTGTCTCCAGCCGAGGTCTCTACCGTGATTGCGGATTGCCTGGTTCAACTCCCACACGGCGCGAAAGAGGCTCTTGCCGCCTGGTTGTTCGAGCAGGGTCATGCAGGGAGGCTGGTAGCAGCCGTCGCGGATCAGTGCGCCTCCGTTTACTCAAACGTGGCTTCCTCCCAGACCGTGCGAAAAAGGATCAACGGGATGAGCCCCCTGGTTCGCGTGTGGCGCGCCATCGTGCAATGCCTCGGGGAACTTCCTGCAGATGATCCGGAAACACGGCTCATCACAAACCTGTTGTTCAGTCACTTCAACTCCGGGAACATCAAGACCCCCGAGGACGTGGACGGATTTGTCGAACGATGGAGGGACGCGCGCAAGAAACTCGATGGAGGCCGCCCATGAGCTGGTTGTGCAATTTCGGAGCTTCCTGGTCGTTAGAGGTCTGCGAAAAGAGTTCGGCCGCATGGGGACGCGTTTACCGGTTCACTTTTCCCGGCGATCTTCTTTCGCCTGCGCAAATTCTCGAGAGACTGGACGGCGTGCCATGGACTGGCGACGGCGCACTCGCCGGGCGCGAACTCAGGGCCCGCATCAACAAGCATGCAAAACACCTGCCCTACCCTGCCTCCGCCCTCGTTATCGAAAGCTCCGACGATGCCGAGGATTGTCCTTGTCTCCTGACAATCTGCACCGTTCTGGCAAAATCCTCGGACCGGGTGTACCTCGCATCGAAAACCCCCAACCTGAACTTTCTCACGCCCGGGCGCACAGTTTGTCTATTTGTTCCCGAACTCAGGAGGGCACAAGCAAAATGACTTCTCTCGTGGAACGGGTACTCGATGTTTTCCCCAGCGGACACTACGGGATGGCCGCCCTGCTGCGCGTCGTGGAGCTCCAGGAAAGCGCCGAGGTGTCAACAGCCGCCATCGAATGCAGCCTCAATCCATGTCTTCGAATCAACCCGGATTTTGTCGACGTTCACGCAAATACACCCGAGAAGCTCCTCATGCTCCTGATGCACGAATTGCACCATATCCTGCTGGGGCATACCGTGTTGTTCAGGAATCCAACGCCGCTTGACAATCTGGTTCTTGATGCTGTGATTAATGCGACATTATGCCGCATGTTTCCGGGCAGGGAATTTACGACGTTCTTTACCGACTTCTATTCGGCCGAAAAATATCCGGAATGTCTTCTGAGACCGCCACGGCGATGGTCGCCACATTCGTACGGGGAGGTTCCGCCGGTCCTGTCGGATCCGGCGCGCAGTCGCGCACTGGAGGCGCACAGGATGCTCTATTCCGGCAGGGGTGCGTTCTACCAGGAAGTCTATGAAGCCCTGCGGGATATGGGGCTTGGCAGCTCCGAGGGCAGTGGCGCAATGGATCTGCCTGTCTTGATCGGAAGTCACGGCGAAGCCACCGCGGCCGACTATGAAAACACGATCCCGGCGATTCTGCCGGTTGTCCGCAACTGGCACGACACGTTCGATAGGGTCTGCGGGCGCTCGTGGTCCGACGTCGTGCAGGAAGCGAAGATGCGCATACCACAGCACTCGCCAAACCGCAAGATTCTGGCTCGGCTCATTGGAAAGGTCGCCCGGGCGGGCGGGAATTCAGAGATCAATTCAATCAGCCGTGCAACGGTCGCCGGCTTTTCGGTGATCCCCAGTCACTCCCGCAGGGCGGTGGTGCTGCGGGCACTGCAGGTTCCGCAGCTCCTCTATGAATTTCGGGTCACTGCAAGAACACGTGAACGCCCGGAGCGCGTCCACGTTTATGTCGACGTCAGCGGAAGCATGGCGGGACTCGTCGATGACATCTATGCCGCCGTACTGGATTGCTATGCCATGGTTCACCCGAAAGTCCACCTGTTTTCAACAGTGGTTGTAGACACGACCCTTGACAAAATCAGAGATGGATTCTGCCGCACCACCTTTGGAACCGATATTGCCTGCGTGGCAGATCACATGGCGGCAAACGGGGTCACCAGAGCCGTGATGTTGACAGATGGTTTTGTGGGGAGCCTCCCGGCCCGGCATCGGGATCGATGGAAGAAGAGCATTCTTGGCGTGGCCGTTCCCCGGTGGGGACACATGAGAAGTCTCCGGAATTACGTGCAATATGTCGAAAAGCTGTCAGACCGCACGGGAAAGGATGACGAATCTTTGTAGGCCATGCTCCACCGAAGGCGTTGCCTGGCCTGTCTCTGGAAGGAGGTTGGGGCAGATCCGCTCTTAGCGATCGACTCCTGGCGCCGAAACATGCTGAAACCACAAACCTGAAAGGAACCCCACATGATTTTCTCTGCTGAATATGTCCTTCCCGGCCATCCCGACAAACTGTGCGACGCCGCCGTAGACAGCCTTGTTGCGGCAGCGCAGAGGCTGGAAAAGCGCGCCCTGTGCGCGCTGGAAGCCGCCGTCCACCGGAACTCCATTTTCCTCACCGGCAGGCTCGCCTGCCAGGGGGCCGAACAGATCGACATCGCCGCCCATGTGCGCAGCGTGTTCGCGTCGGCAGGTTACGGAGGCGCCTGGATTCCCGATCCGGAAGGCCTCGAAATCCACACGGACCTGTGCGTGGGGCCGTTGCAGGAAAACGAGGCCGAGTTGCGCGCCTGCTCCGATGACCAGTCGATCGTCACCGGCTTCGCCGTCGACCTGCCGGCCACGAATTTTCTCCCCGTGGAACACTGGCTGGCCCACCGGCTGGCGCGGGCTCTGATGGAGCTTCGGGCCACGCACCCGAAACTCCAGCTCGGGCCCGATGGCAAGCTCCTGGTCGTCTATGACGAATCGCGCTCCGGCCTTGCAGCGTTCAGCGCTTCGCTGCAACAGGCGGCCGGGGCTTCCGAGATCGAACTGAACCGGGCGGTGCGGGAGCGCGTGCAACACGAGCTGGAGCAATGCCGGGCGTCGCTCGGCGCTCTCGATCCCTCGCTGCCGGAGACCTTCGTCATCAACGGCTGCGGCAATTTCAATGTGGGCGGCCCCGAAGCGGACAACGGGCTCAGCGGCAAGAAGCTGGCCGTCGACGCTTACGGACCGCGCGTCCCCATCGGGGGCGGCGCGCTCAGCGGCAAGGACTTCTACAAGCCGGACCGGGCCGGCGCACTTCTCGCTCGGCGGCTGGCCAAGGCCGTCGTGCTCAGCGGCGCCGCCCGCCAGTGCCTGGCCACGCTTGCCATTTTCCCCGGCGACACGGCCTTCCGCATCGTTTCCCTGGCTGCGGAGGACGGACGCTGCCTCGACCCGCGGCGCTGGGCGTCCCTCATGGATCTGCGCCTGGAAGCCGCAGGCGACGCATGGACGGGGGCTGCTGACCCGGTCCAGCTGGCACGGCACGGCCATTTCACCGATCCGCAACTGCCGTGGGAGACGATCCGCTTCTGATTTCGCTCAACGGGCGCAGCGGCGCCCGCCGGTGTCGCCGCCTCCGCTCTTGCGGCGGTCAGGGCGCTCTGCGAAAGAGCCGCAGTGAAGCCGGCATCATGCGCACGGCGGAACGGGCCTGCGCCGGGAGGCGCAGAAATCAGGGCGGAACGAAGCCGGCCGGGGTGCGCCGGAGCCGCCCTACGCCAGCAGAGCCCTGAGCACCGTGGCATCGTCCGCCGGGTCGACCGTCCGCAGGTCGAGCAGCAGGCGGTCGTTGTCGATGCGTGCGATCACGGGCGGCGTATGCGAGCGCAGCCGGCGCTCGAGTTCCGCCGCGCGCGGCGAGACCGCCAGCAGGTATGTCGGCAGGGCTTGTCCCGGAGTCGAGCCGCCGCCCAGCAGCGACTCTCCCTTCACAATTTCCGCCTGAATGCCGGCGCCCGCCGCGTTCAGCTCGCCAGCCAGCGCCCGGGCGCGCGCAGCAATCTCTTCCGGTGACAGCCGGATCATGCGCAACACCGGCAGCTCGTCCCATTTTTCGAGCAGCGTCAGGCGGAGGGCCTGCTCCAGCGCGCTATAGATCAGCTTGTCGACGCGCAGCGCGCGGAACATGGGGTTCCTGCGGAGCCGCTGGATGATGTCCGGCTTGCCGGCCAGGATGCCGGCCTGCGGCCCGCCGAGCAGCTTGTCGCCGGAAAACGATACGAGGCCCGCCCCGGCGCGCAGGCTTGCTTGCGGCAGCGGCTCGTGCACGCCATAGGGCGACAAATCCGTCAGGCAGCCGCTGCCGAGGTCTTCGTAAACCGGGATGCCCCGCTCGCGCCCCAGCGCGCACAGGTCCTCGATCGAAGGCCGCCCGGCGAAGCCCTGGATGACAAAGTTCGAAGGGTGCACGCGCATCAGCAGGCGCGTGTCGGGCGTGATGGCGTGGCGGTAGTCGTCGATCCGGGTGCGGTTCGTCGTGCCGACTTCCACCAGCCGCGCGCCGCTGCGCTGCATGATCTCCGGGATGCGGAAGCCGTCGCCAATTTCGATCAGCTCGCCGCGGCTGACGATCACCTCGCCGCCGCAGGCCAGCTCGTGCAGCGCGAGGAACACCGCGGCGGCGTTGTTGTTGACCACGATGCCGGGCGCCCCAAGCAGGCGCTCGAGCAACGGCGCGGCGTGCACGTCGCGCTTGCCGCGCCGGCCGGCGTCGAGGTCGTACTCCAGGTTGCAGTAACCGGCCGGGGCCGGGAACGCCGGCAGCGGGGCGCGGCCGAGATTCGTGTGCAGGATGACGCCGGTGGCGTTGATCACGCGGCGCAGGGACGGGCCGAGCAGGGCGCGCAACCGCCGCTCCAGCGCCTCCCGCGGCTCCTCCGCCAGCGTCTCGCCCCGCCGGATCCGCTCCCGGCACTCCTCGAGCACCGCGCGCGCCTCGGACACCAGCAGGGCGTGGGGCGCGGGCAGATCGATGGCGCGGGCGAGCTCGTCCACGCCGGGCAACGACCGCAACTGGTCTCTTGCGTTCACTTCAGCGGAAACATGGCCCGCAGCTCGTCGAGCTTCGGCCGCCTGCCGTATTCGCACAGCTCGAAGGACTCGACATGCTGCACCCTGGCTGCGGCTTCCGCGCCGAGCTCCTCGGTCAGCACCTTGCGGATCTCTTCCGTGACGGGCTGCTCGCGCATCTTCGCCAGCATGGCGCGGCGCGCTTTCGGGTCCTTCGGCACCTGGTCGAGCCGGCGGTCCACCCACGGGAGCCACTCGTAGAACTGCGAAACGTGGGCGTCGAGCGCGCTGATCTTCACGTCGAACACGTCGTCGATCGGCACCACCACGTCAGGGCGGAACGGCGCAGGCTTCTGGAAGCCGTCCTGATAGTAAAGAAACACGGGATTCCGCTCCAGCGGCGGAGCATCAGCCACGATGTTCGGCACCACCACCATGTAGGCGGCGTCCTGGATCAGCACGCCGGTGTAGCGGTGATCCGGGTGGTAGTCGTTGGTGCGCGGGCCGATGACGATGTCGGCCTGCCACTTGCGAATCGCGCGGATGATCTGGCGGCGCACCTCGAGCGTCGGCATCAGCTCGCCGTCGTGGTTGTCGAGCACCTCGTACTCGGCGATGCCAAGCCGCCGAGCGGATTCCTGCGTCTCCAGGTAGCGCCGCTTGGCCAGCGCCGCGCCGCCCATCGTCTGATGGCCGGCGTCGCCGTTGGTCACCGAAAGGAACTTCACGGCGTGGCCCGCGCGGGCCATTTTGGCCGCCGTGCCGCCGAACTTGATGTCACAGTCGTCCGGGTGCGCGCCGATGGCGAGCACCCGCAATTTCCGAGGCGTCTGCTGCGCGGCGCCCTGCCCCGACAGCAGGGCGCCCGCGGATACAAGGGCGAGAAGAGAGAGGAGGAGATGCTTCATGCGATGCTGCCGAAAAGCCCTTTCCAGGTTTGTTCCTTGCGCGTGTACATGGCCTCGCGGCCGAGCAGCGCGATCATGGTCGAAAGCGCCGAACGCTCGGCGACGTTTTCCACTTCGCCGGAGAGAATCCGGCCGAGGAACTGTTCCAGCGCGTCGAACGTGATGTCGCGTTTCGACTCCATCCGTTCGCTGTCATTCTGGCCCTTGTAATGGACCATCGCCCCGCGCGACGTGGTGATCGTTCCCTTCGTGCCGGTGAACTCCTCGCCCACCTTGGAGAAGCCGCGCGGCGTCAGCTGGTTGGCTTCGTAGTTGACCAGCATGTTGTCCGGCCATTCGAACGACAGCGTGAGGTTGTCGACAATGTCCATCGTGAGCCGCACCTTGCGGGTCGAATAGCCGACGGCGCGCACGGGCAGCCCTTCCAGGAACCAGTGCAGCACGTCGAAATTGTGGCAGTCCTGCTCGACGATGATGTCGCCGGAGTACTTCGCGTAGCAGAACCAGTTGCGCACCTCGGCCAGCTTGGGGTCGAGCCCCGGGTAATCCCGGCGCGTGAACGGGTCGCCGCTGATCCAGTAGGCGCGGGCCGCGGCCAGCGGGCCGATCTCGCCGCCCTTCACCCGCTTCCACGCCTCCAGATAGACGGGGCCGTAGCGCTGCTGGAACCCGAACGAGATCACCTTCTTCGGGTCGGCGCGGCGGCCTGCGCGGATCACGCGCTGGCAGCCGGCGATGTCGACGCCGGCCGGCTTCTCGCAATAAATATGCTTCTTCGCCTGCACCGCTGCTTCGAAATGCTCCGGATGCAGATACGGCGGCGTGGCGATGATGACGGCGTCGATGGACGGGTTGGCCAGCAGCTTCTGGTAGTCCTTGTACTCGTCCACCTTGTCGAGCTTCAGCGCCGCCTTGGCCTGCTCGATGCGGTCGTCAAAGAGATCGCAAAGCGCCGTCACGCGGCCGCGCGGGTCGTTGTGCGCGATGCGCGCGTCGTAGGTGCCGCGGCCGCCGCTGCCGATCAGCCCGATGGAGACCTGCGAATTGGCCTGCGTGCCGCGCACTGCCTGGGGGGACACGATGGAGAAAGCGCCGGCTGCGGAAAGCACCGCCCGGCGGGATACGACTCGACTGGATGTGTTCACCATAGGAAACCCTGCCGCCCAATTCTATCGCAGGGCTTCGCGGTGCGGGACGGCCTTCTTCCGGTGCTCGCGGTGATGCTCGTGCGCGCGGTGGTAGATTTCGCGAATTTCGCTGCCCGTGAAGGCGAGCGCCACCGCGCCGGCGGCCAGCAGCGGCACCGTCACGATGAAAAACATCACCCCCGCCACGGACTTCGCCGTTTGCGGATCCACGCCCAGCACGCGGTGCAGGCCCAGGTAGGCGAACAGGTGGAACAGGCCCACGTTGCCAGGCGCCGAGGGCAACACCGTGCCCAGGCGCAGCACGACCAGCACCACCGCCGCCGCGCCCAGCGGCAGGTCCAGCCCGTAGCCCTCCATCATCGCGTGGATGGGGATCACCTGAAGCGCCAGATACACGATGCTGGCGCCGATGGCCGCAAGAAAGGACCGCGAGCGCCCCATGGCGTGAAGCCCTTCCACCGCGGTGCGCAGCGCCTCCGACCAGCGGTGCCTTGTGGTCACATGGTGCGCGAACCGCCGGTTGAGCACGGCGAATGCCACCAGCACGCCGATGCCCGCCACCAGCGCTGCCAGCCCCCAGACGCCGGCCACCAGGTCGCCCGGCAGCTTGACAAAGAACGACACGGCGGCGAAGCCGAAGATCAGCCACATGCCGTCGATCAGCCGCTCGATCAGCGCCGAGCCGAGAACCAGCGGGAACGGGATTTTGTGCCACACGGCCACCAGGTAACAGCGGATCAGCTCGCCGCTGCGCAGCGGCAGCAGCTCGTTGGCGAACAGGCCGATGTAGATCGCCTGCACGCTTTTCCACAAGGGCAGCCGCCGCACGGGCGTCAGCAGAATGTTCCAGCGCCACGCCTGCGAGACGTAGACGAGCACGTCGGCCGCCACCGCCGCGGCGATCCAGGCCGGGTGGATGTTGCGCAGCTTGGGCAGTTCCGTGCGCCAGTCAAAATCGTGATAGACCCACAGCAGGCAGCCCAGCGAGAACAGATACACGGCCACCGTGCCGAGCCAAGGGGGGATCCGCCGCCCGCCAGCCGCCGAAGGAGAACTCATCCCCATTCCTCTCCATCATAGATGCCGCGTCCGCCCCGCCGGCGGACTTATCCGGCGGGACGCACGCCGCCCGCGGTCACAATCACCGTCGAGCCGTCGTCCCGCCGCACGCGCAGAAGGCCTTCCGGCGTCAGCCCGTCGGTGACGCCGGCCACCGTCCCGCCGGGCATGTCGACGGCGACGCGCCGGCCTGCCGCATACGAGCTGGCGTTTTCGAACAACCGCAGGATGGCCTCCACGCCGCTGGTTTCCAGAATTTCCATGTGGGTCCCGATCGAGCCGGCCAGCGCCGGCAACAAAATCTCAGGATTATGTTCGACGCCCGTTTCCAGCACGAGCGACGTGGCGGCCGGCGCGAGCTCCGGCGGCCAGTCCCGCTGGTTGACGTTCAGGCCCACGCCCGCCAGCAGCGCGCCCTCCTGCCACTGCGCCAGAATGCCGGCCAGCTTCCTGTCTTTCACGAGCACGTCGTTCGGCCAGCGCAGGTCCACGGCGACGCCGGCGAAGGTCTGAAGCGCGTCGGCGACCCCGAGCCCCAGCGCCAGCGTCGCCACCGGCAGCTGCGCGGGATCGAGCCGCGGGCGCAGCACCATGGTGAAGTAAAGCCCGCCCGGCCGCGAGTCCCAGGCGCGGCCGAGCCGGCCGAGGCCCGCCGTCTGCCGGCGCGCCGCCACCACCGTGCCCGCCGGACAGCCGGCGCGCGCCAGCTCGGCGGCGCGCCGCATGGTCGTGTCGATCGTGTCGTGCCACTCAACGGTCCTCATGAAGCTCCAGGCGAAAGTGGATGTCGACGGCGCGCGCCGAATGCGTGATGGCGCCGCTTGAAACAAAATCGGCGCCGGCCAGCGCGTAGTCGCGAACGTTTTCGAGCGTGATGCCGCCGCTCAGCTCCACCGTGGCGCGCCCGCCGATGCGCCGGATCCACTCCCGCGCCTGCTCCGGTGTGAGATTGTCGAGCAGCAGCCGGTCTGCGCCGCAGGCGAGCGCCTCGTCCAGCTCCCCAAGCGTGCGGACCTCGATCTCCACCGGCAGGCCGCAGCCGCGCACCGCTTCCAGCGCCGCGCGCACGCTGCCCGCCGCGGTGATGTGGTTGTTCTTGACGAGCACGGCGTCGTACAGGCCCATGCGGTGGTTGGTCACGCCGCCCGCCGCCGCGGCCATCTTTTCCAGCCGGCGCATGCCCGGCGTCGTCTTGCGCGTGTCCAGCACGCGGCAGCGCGTGCCTTCCACGGCGCGCGCGAATTGCCGCGCCAGCGTCGCCACGCCGCTCAGCCGTTGCAGCAGATTGAGGGCCGTGCGTTCGCAGGTGAGCAGCCGCCGCGCGAGCCCTTCGGCGCGGGCCAGGCACGCGCCTGCCGGCGCTTCGGCGCCGCTCGGAGCGAGCACCGTCACCTCCACGCCGCCGCCCGCCAGATCGTAGACGCTCTGCATCAGCTCGATGCCCGCCACGGTGAGCGGCTCGCGCGCGTAGAAGCCGCCCGCGGCCCGGCGGTCCGCAGGCACAATGCGTTCCGTGGTCACGTCGCCCGGGCCGATATCCTCGGCCAAGGCGCGCCGGATCAGCTCCAACGCTTCCGGATGCCGCCAATCGGCCGGATTCATTGCGACAGCTCCGCCAGCACCGCCTGCTGCTCGGCGAGCTCCTTCTCGTAAACGGCCAGCTTTTCGCGGATGCCTTCGACCACATGGGCCGGCGCTTTCGCGACGAAGCTGCCGCTGGAAAGCTGCCTGCGGCTGGAGGCGATGACCTTTTCCAGTTCGGCCATGCGCTTCTCGACGCGCTGGCGGATCGCGTCGAGCTGCGCGCCGGAAAGCCTGAGTCCCACGGCGAAATCGGCCGCCGCGCGGCGCACGCCCGCCGGGCGCGCCGCGGGATTCAGCTCGAACCGGCCGTGGGCGAGCGCCTCGATCACGGCCAGCTCCGCCGACGCCACCTGCTGCACATCGGCGCACATCGATTCGATCCAACCCTCCACGCGCGCCGCCGGGTCCACCTTGTTGTCGGCGCGCAGGGCTCGGGCGGCAGTGACAATCGATTGCAGGAGGCTGAACAGCCGCGCGGCCTCTTCGTCGGCCGCGTCGCCGGCCTGCGGGTAAGGGGCGATGCAGATGGAAGCGGGTGTTCGCGCGCCCTTTCGCACGAGCCGCTGCCAGAGTTCCTCGCTGATAAAGGGCATCAGCGGGTGCAGCAGCCGCAGGGCCAGCTCGAAGGTTTCGATCATCGTCCCCACATGCGCGCGGCTCTCCACGCCCTGCTGCACGCGCAGCTTCTTGATCTCCACATACCAGTCGCAGAACTCGTCCCAGAGGAACGTCCAGACGATGTCGGCGGCCTCGTGGTAGCGGTAGTTAAGCTGGGCCTGTTCCATCCGCGCGGCCGCTTCGTTCAGCCGGTGGCGGATCCAGCGGTCTTCGAGAGGGACGGCGCCCGCGATGGCGCGCGGCCGTTCCACCCGCGCCGGCGGCATGTCGAGCGGGAGCTGTTCGATGCCGGTCTTTTCCATCTGGAGGAAGAGGAACCGTGCCGCGTTCCAGATCTTGTTGGCGAAGGCGCGCGAGCTGGCCATGCGCTCCTCGCTCAGCGCGATGTCCATGCCGGGCGCCGCGCCGCGCAGCAGCGCGAAGCGGACCGCGTCGGTGCCGTACTCCTCGATCACCTCCAGCGGGTCGATCGTGTTGCCCTTCGTCTTCGACATCTTCTGCCGGTGGGCGTCGCGCACCAGCCCGTGGATGTACACGGTGCGGAAGGGCACGTCGCCGGTGCATTCCAGGCCGAGCATGATCATGCGGGCGACCCAGAAAAACAGGATGTCGAACCCGGTGATCAGCAGCGTGGTCGGGTAGTAGGTTTCGAGGTCCTTCGTCCGCTCGGGCCAGCCGAGCGTCGAGAACGGCCACAGGCCGCTCGAGAACCACGTGTCCAGGACGTCTTCATCCTGGCGGATCCGCTCCGAGCCGCAGTGCGCGCAGCGCGCCGGGTCCTCGCGCGCCACAGTCGTGCCGCGGCAGTCGTCGCAATGCCAGGCGGGGATGCGGTGGCCCCACCAGAGCTGGCGCGAGATGCACCAGTCGCGGATGTTGTGCATCCACTCGAAATACGTCTTCGCGTAATTTTCCGGAATGATGCGGATGCGGCCGTCCTCGACGGCGCGGATGGCGGGCTCGGCCAGCGGCTTCATGCGGCAGAACCATTGCGTGGACACGAGCGGCTCCACCACCGTCTTGCAGCGCTGGCACTTGCCGGCGCTCAGCGTATAGGGCTCGGTCTTTTCCAGCAGCCCCTGTGCCTCCAGGTCGGCGAGCACGCGCCGCCGCGCCTCGAAGCGGTCGAGTCCGGCGTAGGGGCCAGCGGCTTCGGTCATGCGCCCGTCGAGCCCGATGACAACGACGTGCGGCAGGTTGTGGCGCCGGCCGGCCTCGAAGTCGTTCGGGTCGTGCGCCGGCGTCACTTTCACCACGCCGGTGCCGAACTGCGGGTCGGCCAGCGGGTCGGTGATGACCGGAATTTCGCGCTGCATGAGAGGCAGGATGACCGTCCTGCCGTGCAGGCCGCGGTAGCGCTCGTCTTCCGGGTTCACGCAAACGGCGGTGTCGCCGAGCATCGTCTCCGGCCGCGTCGTCGCGACGGTGACGAAGCGCCCGGGCATGTCCTTCACCGGATAGCGGATGTGCCAGAGGTTGCCGGGCGCCTCCTCGTGCACGACCTCCAGATCGCTCAGGGCCGTGTGGCAGCGCGGGCACCAGTTCACCATGTAGTCGCCGCGGTAGATGAGGCCTTTCTCGTAGAGCCGGACGAACGTCTCGCGGACGGCGCGGGAAAGGCCGGGGTCGAGCGTGAAGCGGTTGCGCGTCCAGTCGCAGGAGTCGCCGATGCGCTTCATCTGCGCGATGATCGTGCCGCCGTAAAGCTCCTTCCACTGCCACACGCGGCGGACGAACTCCTCGCGGCCGAGATCGTGGCGCGTGAGCTTTTCCTTCTCCCACAGGTCGCGCTCCACCACCATTTGCGTGGCGATGCCGGCGTGGTCCTGCCCGGGGAGCCACAGCGTCTGGTCGCCCTTCATCCGGTGCCAGCGCACGGTCACATCGATCTCGGTGTGCTCGAGCATGTGTCCGATGTGCAGGCTGCCGGTGACGTTGGGCGGCGGGATCACCAGCGAAAACACTTCCTTGCCTTCCTGTTTTGTCTCCGGAGGCGTGAAGTAGCCGCCCGCGATCCAGGCTTCCGCCCAGCGCGGCTCAAACCGCTGCGGTTCGTAGACCTTCTCCAATGTCATGGGGCTGAAACTCCAGTCTAACAGGCGGCGCTTCCCGTACACTGTGTGCATGCGTCTCGATGCCATTCAGCAAGCGCTGCGGGAGCAGGGGCTCGACGGCTGGCTCTTTTTCGACCACCACGGGCGCGACCCGCTCGCCTACCGCATTCCGGGCTTCACGCCGCCGCGCACGCCGACGCGGCGCTGGTACTACTTCATCCCGCAGCAGGGCGAGCCGGTGAAGCTCGCGCACCGCATCGAGCCGTCCATGCTCGATGCGCTGCCCGGCGCTCGGCGCCTCTACGCCGGCTGGGAGGAGCAGGAGCGGCTGCTCGGCGAGATCCTGGCCGGGGCGCGGCGCGTGGCCATGCAGTACTCGCCGAAGTGCGCCGTGCCGTACGTGGCGATGGTGGATGCGGGCACGGTGGAGCTGGTGCGTTCGCTGGGCGTGGAAGTGGTTTCCTCGGCGCCGCTGGTGCAGCAGTTCGAGGCGCTGTGGACGCCGGAGCAGTACGCCAGCCACAAGCGGGCGCAGGCCAAGGTGGACGCGATCCGGGCGGCCGCGTTCCGCCTGGCGGAAGAGCGCCTCGCGGCCGGGGCGAGGGTCAGCGAGTTCGATATCAAACAATTCATCCTGAATGCGTTTGAAACAGAAGGACTCTTCGCCGATCACGGGCCCATCGTGGCGGTGAACGCCCACGCCTCCGACCCCCACTACGAGCCGCAGGCCGGCTCCTGCGCCGAAGTTCGCCGCGGCGACCTGCTGCTCATCGACCTGTGGGCGAAGGAGCGCGCGCCGGGCGCCGTCTACTACGACATTACGTGGACGGCGTTCTGCGGCGCCGCGCCGCCGGAGCGCATGCTGGACGTGTTCGCGGCGGTGGCCGGGGCGCGCGACGCCGCCGTGCGGCGCGTCCAGCAGGCGGCCGCAACGGGCGAGCCGCTGTGCGGCTACCAGGTGGACGATGCGGCGCGCGGGTACCTGCGGGAGCGCGGGCTGGATGCATACTTCATCCACCGCACGGGGCACTCGATCGGCGAGGATGTGCATGGCACGGGGGCGAACATGGACAATTTCGAAACGCACGACGACCGCCCCGTTGTGCCGGGACTGTGCTTTTCCGTCGAGCCGGGCGTGTATCTGCCGGAATTCGGCATCCGCAGCGAAGTGAACGTTTACCGTTCGGAGAGGGGAGCGGAGGTGACGGGCGAGGTCCAGCGCGAGCTGTTGCGTCTGGCTGTTTGACCGGGCGGGCGAGCCCGCGCGCCGCGGGCTGCCGGAAGATGCAAGTGCAAAAATGCCGCCCGGCCGCATTTTTGGCTTGCAATGGAATCAAGACTGGCGCACACTGAATAACCCCACGTTCAGAGGAGGCTTCTGGTGATGCAGTTTCGTACGCCAGCGCCCGTAATCTGCCTGCTGCTTGCGGCAGGGAGCGTGTTTGCACAACCTGCTCCGACACCGCTGACATCGGTTGCACTGTTCCGCGTGCAACCGGACAGGATCGAACGGTTCGTCGAAATGAGCCAGATGATCCTTGCGGCGCTTGAAAAGCTTCGCCAGTCCGGGACCATTCAGGGCTACGGGATCGACTCCGACATCCTGCACACCCAGAACCCCAATGTGGCGTTCTGGTTTGCCGCAGAGAACTGGGCGGGCATCTCCGAAGGACAGAAGGCGGTTCAGTCGTCGCTGAAGGCGAACGCCGACAAAATGAAAGATCTTTACGCCGTGGCGGACTTCGACAAACACCAGGACCTTCTGGTGCGCAGCGTGGAGCGCGGCGGCAGGGCGGTTCCGCAAGGCGTGCTGCCGGTGACGATGTTCCGGCAGGAGAAAGTGAAACCGGGCAAGATGGCTGCGGCGCGGACGATGTTCGCGCACCACGACAAGCCGGTGCTCGACCAGCTGGTGAAAGACGGCGCGATCTATTCCTACAGCATGGATGTGGAGGCGATCCACACAATGGAGCCCGGCGCCGCATGGTTTCTGATCCTCGCGCCGGATCTGGCGGCGCAGGACAAGATCCGTGCTGCGTTCGACGCGGCCTGGGACAAGCTGACGCCGGTGGAGCGCGCAGCACGCGAGGCGATGCGCGACGAGGTGTGCGACCGCTCCGCCCACCGCGATTCGGTGGCGCAGGCGCTCGTATTCCGGTCGAGATGAGCAAAGCCGGGCGAGCCGCGGGGCACGCCGCTCCAGGCGGCTGCCCCGGCGGCATCTCAGCGCATGAACGTGCGCGATATGCTGAAGTGCCAATAGCGGTTGTCGGGGATGCGCCGCTGCAAGCCCCACTGCTGGCGCCAGCCCGCTTCCACCTGCGTGTCCTTCCACGCCAGCACGACGGCCGTCTGGTAGCGGACCACGCGGTGGCCTTCCGTGCCGTAGAAATTCCACGAGTATGTATGCGCGGGGCCGTGGCGGAAGGTAATCCGGACGGGATCCGAGCGCAGCAGCGGGTGCTCGACCCAGGCCTGCGTGTGCAGAAGTGATCCTTTCGGCAAACGGCTGGCGAGCAGGGTCCACGAATCGCCGGTGACGGTGACGGGCAGCGCGCCAACGCGGGCCGAATAGACGAGATTGCCCGGAATCAGCCAGTCTGTCGTGCCCCACAGCACCGAAGGGAAATTCCAGTACTGCAAGCCAGACCCCAGGGACAGAGATTGCGCGCCGCGCCGCCATGCCGGCGCCCGCCAGGAGAGGCCGGCAATGGTGTTGTTCTCGCGGGAGGGCGCATCGAATGTGTTCCAGCCGTGGATCGAGAGAAGGTCGCCCGGACGGACCAGATTGGCGATGCCTGTGGAGACGCGGTTCTGCCATGCCGGTCCATCGCCGAAAACGCCGCCGAGGGTCAGCTGGAACGTGTCGGCGAAACCGGTCTGTACAGTAGTCACCCAGCGGCGGGGCGGGCGGCTGGAAGCGATGGTGTGCTCGGAGACCTGCTGCGCGGCGCAGGCGAGCGCGCAAACAAGGGGCAGGAGGCGGATTCCGGGGCGCAAGTTTCAACATATCAAATCAAAAGACCTGAAACACTGAATACGGCCCGCCGATCGCTGCCGGGCTGCGTCCGGCCGCAAACCGCTCCGTCTCTTGTGGCGACCCGCGCCGCGCCTCGTGGCGGAGAAGAGCGGCGAAGCCGGACAACGGCGGAATCATCCGTCGATGCCGGCCCGCGGGCAAGCAAGAATGCGGCGGGATGTTCCTGGCGAAACCCTCGCTTCCCGTCAGGGAAATGCGAAGCCGCCGTCAGGATATCCTTCAGCCTGCCCGCGCTGCCAACGTGCAGGGGACCGGCGACGGCCGGGGAGGGGCCGCTGCCAGAGGCCCCGCGCCCTGAAACCAGGCGGGTGCGGCTCTGGCTGTTGCAGCCTTGACGGCGAACAAGGCGGGACAGACAGGAGTATTGCGGCAGCGGGCTGCCCGATACACGGAGAGGGGCAGGCGGCGCTGCCCCTCCCCGGCATTTCGGTCTTGCGGGTCAGAAAATGATTTTGCCGGCGATCTGAAGCTGCCGCATATTGGTGCGCGTGCCGGTGATCTGGCCGAAGCCGCCCGAAGAGATGTTCGTGTTCGGGTTGCCCCAGTTGGGGTGGTTGGGGAAGTTGAACCACTCGAAGCGCAACTGGAACTGCCGCCGCTCGCTCGCCAGCCGGAAGTTCTTCATCGCCGAGAAGTCCCAGCCGATAATGCCGGGGCCGGTGAGGGTGTTGCGGCCGACGTTGCCGTGGGTGCCAGGCGCATTGGGGAAAAACGCCGTGGTATCAAAGAAGCGCTGCGGGTCCTGCTGGCCGCGCGGCAGGTCGGCGCGCTTGCCGGTGGAGTTCGGCCGGTCGAAGAAAGCGCCGGTGTTGGAAGCATCCTGGCC
>Ga0308390_1000263_pt1 | contig 40257 bp, 37 predicted proteins | sample Hotspr2Sample149_FD_202358 | JGI IMG/M metagenome (GOLD analysis project Ga0308390, IMG submission 202358) | Hot spring phototrophic mat microbial communities from Mushroom Spring, Yellowstone National Park, Wyoming, United States - 20040719_149 ...
AAGCTGCATCTGGGGAACCTCCTCTTCCTAAAAGTGGTTCCCCTATTTTGCTTCACTCAGAGTCTCACCTGTGGTTGTCCGAGCACAGATGAAGATAGGGGCCAGTGGGGCTCTGGCCCCCTGTCTAACCTACCAAATGTAGAAGATGACCACGATGAAGAGCCAGACCGCATCCACCAGGTGCCAATACATCGAGGAGGCCTCGAGGGTGCCTTGCTCATGGCTGTTAATCTTGCCCGCCAGGCCTTGGGCATAGGCTAGGGCAAGGCCTGTTCCACCAATAAGCACATGCGCTCCATGCAATCCAACGATCAAGAAGAATATGTGATACCACAAGGTCGCTTTCTGTGCTGCTTCCGACTGGCCAGCAGCATTCAGGGCTTCCACATAATGCCCAGAGGCTACAACAAACTCCCAAACTTGGAAGAGGAAGAACACCACCCCCAGCAGGATGCTAATCAGCATGCCCAGCTTGAAAGGAGAGAACCTGTTGTAGCGCAGGTCGTGGTGGGCGTAGTGCACAGTGAAGGAGCTGGCCACCAGAAAAAAGGTGTTTAAGAGCGCCAGCCACAAGGCCGGACGGTGCTCTTCGGGCGGCACTGCAGCTCCGGTAAAGCGCAGGTAGAAGTAGCCTGCGATTAGGATACCGAAGAGGGCCACCTCGGAAACGATGAACCAAGCCATTCCTACCCAGGCGTTGGACTTACCAGTAACCGTGTGGTGCGTTACCGGATGGTCGTACTCCTTACGCAGGGCCCACTGAAAGAGGCTATACAGAAAGAGCACCGTACCCACAGCTAGCCAACCACCCCAGCCAGGCACCCCACCTACCGGGGCACTACCCAGATTGGGAGCCAAGGATATCCCGATTCCAGCCACCAGAAGCCCCAGGGCAGTCATGAAGGGCCAGATGGTGGGGGCTGGCAGGTGGATAGTAGCGGGGTCAACGGGGGCGGGCTTCAGACCTGCTTTTTCCCAGTCGTATAAGGGCCGCTCAGACTTGAACACTGTGGGGAATTGCACAGCAAAGTTGTAGGACGGCGGGGGCGAGGAAGTAGCCCACTCCAGCGTGTACCCGCCCCAGGGGTTGTCGGGGGCCTTCACATTCTGGCGGAAGCTCTGGATCATTGTGATCAGCCAAGCAATACCGCCCAGGGCCAGAATGATGGAACCGACGGTGGAGGCGAAGTTCAGCTCATTCCACAGGTAGTTTCCATCAGGGTAGGTGTAGTAGCGGCGGGGCATTCCCAGGAAGCCCAACACATACTGGGGCATGAAGGTGATAAGGTAGCCCACCAAAAAGAGCCAGAAGTGAACCTTGCCCCAGAACTCAGGGTACATACGACCGGTGATTTTAGGCCACCAGTAGTAGAGACCCGCAAAAGCCAGGAAGCCCGAACCTGCCATCAGGACGTTGTGGAAGTGGGCCACCACAAAGTAGCTGTCCTGCACCTGGTAGTCGAAAGGTGCTACTGCCAGCATGACCCCCGTAATACCCCCCAACAGGAAGTTGAACATGAAGCCCATCACGAAGAGCAGAGGGGTCTTAAAGTCGAGCTGGCCACCCCAGAGCGTACCCAGAAGGTTAAAGATCTTCACCCCAGTTGGCACCGCCACCATCACGGTGAAGAAGACAAACACCAGCTGGAAAAGCAGGCTCTCTCCTACCGTGAACATGTGGTGCGCCCAGACCAAAAAGCCCACCACTGAGATGCCCACCAGGGCGAAAACCATGAAGCGATAGCCAAACACCGGCTTGCGCGCAAAGGTTGAGGCAATTTCAGCGGCAATGCCCAAGTAGGGCAGCAGCATGATGTAGACCGCCGGGTGCGAGTAGAACCAGAAGAACTGCTGGAACAGTACCGGGTCTCCACCAATATTCGGGTCGAAGAGGCTCAGGCCCAGCTTACGGGAGAGCAGAACGGTCAGGCTGGCTACAGTGATGCCAGCCAGGGCAAACAGTGAGAGCATGGAGGTAGCAAAGATGCCCCATACGAAGATGGGCATCTTCCACAGGCCCATGCCCTTGGTTCGTAGGTTGTACACCGTAGCGGCAAAGTTGGCCGCACCCAGCAGGCTCGACACACCTAGCAGCAACACCCCCATCATGAAGAAGTCGGTGCCGAGGCCGGTGGTGCGCGAGAAGGGGTAGTAGAAGGTCCAGCCTACATCTGGTGCTCCACCAAAGAACAGCGAGGCGTAAATCAGAAGTGCTGAGAAAACGAAGAGCCATGCCGCAAAGGAATTAATACGCGGCAGGGCCACGTCCCGCTCCCCTAGCATCAGCGGCAGGATAAAGTTGCCAAGCCCTGCTAGACCCGCCGGAATAATGAAGAAAAAGAGCATGGTGGCCCCATGGAGGGTAAGCACCTGGTTATAGGCCTCCCCCACCAGGAACTGCCGCTCAGGAAGTGCAAGCTGCCAGCGGATGGCCACCGCCATCAGGCCCGAAAGCGCGAAGGCCAGGAAAGAGGCGACCAGGTAAATGATCCCGACTTTTTTGTGGTCGCAGGTGGTCAGCAGATCCCAGACCGAGGCCAAGAAGCCCGTACGAGAAGTACTTTGCGGGGTTACAACAGCCATAGCTTCCTCTCGTTAGTACTTTTCCAAGTTACTGAAGTCAAGGCCGTCCACTTTATGGCTCATCAGGTAAGCTGCGATGGCCTTTACATCCTCGTCGGAAAGGTGAGTAAAGGCCGGCATCTTGACGCCAGGCTTCATGCCGGGAGAGTTCTTGATCCAAGGCTCGAGGTACTCCGGCACATTAGGCCACATCCCAGCCCCCACAGTGGTGCGGTTGCCGAAGAAGGTCAGGTCGGGGTTACTAGATAGCCCTTGAGAAACGCCCTTGATGGCATGGCAGGCCGCACACTGCTGCTTGTAGAGCTCTTCCCCGCGTACCAGGATGGGCTCTTTGGGAGGAGCAGCCTGGTAGGCTTTAGCCCCTTCGATAAAGCGGTCAAACTCCTCCTGTGACACCACCTTAACCCGGAAGCGCATGTTGGCATGGGAGGCCCCACACAGCTCTACGCACTGGCCATAGTAAGTACCGATTTTCTCTGGGGTTACCTCGATGCGGGTAACCACTCCTGGGATAGCGTCCCGCGCACCCACCAGGCTGGTGATGCGGAATGAGTGAATCACGTCGTAGTTTTGGCCATCGCCACCGGTAACCTCAAAACGCACCGGCTTGCCCACAGGCAGAATAAGCTCATTGGAGTTCCGAACCCCGTGGTCTTTATAAATGAAATCCCACCAAAACTGCCAGCCGCGCACTTCTACCACCATGGCTCCCGGGGTGGGGCGATCCAGCCTGAACATGCTTTGGGCAGACAAGCCAAAAATGATCAAAACGATCAACGTAGGGATGACCGTCCAGACCACCTCGAGGCGGTCGTTACCATGAACTTGCTTGGGCTCCGCAGTCTCTTTACCGGTTCGCCGAAACCTGATGGTTACATAGATTAGTGCACCCGTAACCACCACAAACACCAAGGCAGCAAAACCCATCACCCAGACCAGCAAGCCTCTAACTTCGCGGTTGTAGGCCGAGGCATCTGGATCCAAGATGTAAAGGGTATGCCCCCCGGCTTGGCCGGGTTCAGCAGCCAGTGCTAGGCCCAGCATCAGCAGAACCATCAAACCAAGACTTCGTCGCAGCATTACCATGTCCTCCCTCAGTCTTGGGGTATTCTAGCAGATGTTTCTTGGAATCATTGTAATGTATTGGCTCGAGGGGAGCAAAATACCCTATCCCGCTAGGGTATTCTAGCTAAATCCACATTGCCCGATCTATAGCCATGGCAACAAAAAGTAAAGCTAGGTACAGCATGGAAAACTTGTACAAAGACAGGCTCTGGGGACGGTCCAAGGTTCGGTAAAGCCACAGGCTACGCGCCAGCAGTAGCCCCCCCAGCAGGAGTGCCACCACCAAGTAGACCCATCGTAGCTCACCCATCGGTACAGGAATCAGCGAAATAATTACGGTAAGGATTGCATAGAGCACCACCTGGTAGGCTGCTTGACGCTCTCCCAACACCACCGGCAGCATGGGAATACCTACAGCCGCGTATTCGTCCTTGATCATCAAAGCCAGAGCCCAGAAGTGTACCGGAGTCCAGAAAAATATGATCAGAAAGAGGTACCAGGCGAACAGGCTGAGCTCTCCCGTCACTGCAGCCCAGCCCACCAGAGGTGGAAAGGCTCCCGCTGCCCCTCCGATTACGATATTGTTCCAAAATCGGCGCTTCATGTAGAGGGTATAGATCAGCACGTACCAACCCAGCCCAGCCATGGCCAGAAGGGCGGTGGTCAGGTTGGCTCCCCACCACAGCAGCAAAAAGGAGCCAACCATAAGAAGCGTTGCAAAGATGGTCGCGTTGCGGGTGCTGATCTTGTGGGTAACAGTCGGGCGCTGCGCGGTACGCTTCATGCGGCCGTCTATGTCACGGTCAATGACCATATTGAAGGCGTTGGCTGAGCCAGCTGCCATGTACCCACCTACAAAAACCACTAAAAACAAGCCCAGGCCAGGCCATCCGTTCGCGGCAATAAACATGGACACGAGGGTGGTAAAAAGCAGCAGACTGATAACGCGGGGCTTAGTCAACCAGAGATAATCACGCCAGGTGACACGTTCAGAAGTTACAGAAACCACCATAGTAGTCTATCTTGCCCCAACGGCCTTAGGCAAAACCGATCCCGTGCGGTGAGCCTGGCTCAGGGCCGCGACCGTAAGTAGCAACCAGGTGATCCAGAGCAAGTCGGAGAGCAAAAGATGAGGAAGCTGGGTAAAAAGTGGGGCCGCTTGCAACACATTGAGGTAGCCCACCCCAAGCTGTGCAATGAACAAGGCCCCAACCAAGCGAGCGAACAACTTGGTGTGGCGGCTGGGGCGTAAGCGCGAGACCAAGTTGGCCACCAGGACTGAATACACGCTCACTAAGACTGCAATAAAGGGGTGATAGATGCGAAGTTGCACCAAAAAATGCTCACCCGGTGTCAAAGCCCAGCTCACTGCCTCGGCGGTATTACGAACCGGAAACAAGGCATCACCCAGCGAAGTTAGCGCCCCCGAGGCAGCAACCAGGAGAATCCCTCCCAGGCCAAGGCTTAAGGCCCAGCTCACCAGCCCTTGGCCTCTCCAGATCGGGCGGTGCTCTGGGTGGCTCGACCACCAAGCGGTAAGGGCCAGCGAACCAATCAGAAAAAGGGTGTTGACCAGGTGAATAGGAGCCACTATAGCCCTAGCAATGCTGGCATCCTCTCCTACCAAGCGAAAAAGTACCAGGCCAGCCCCTACCAGGCTTTCGGTGATCATAAAGAACATGGAAAGGCCAGCTCCTAGTCGAACAAGATGGCCTTTGGGAAAGAGCCGGCGCGACCAGACCAAAAGCCCAACGGTCAGCAGTAACGAAAGTCCACTGGTGATGCGGTGGAAAAATTCAATGAAGGTCTCGCGGCCCTTGAGCAGGGGCAGCACCTCACCGTTGCAGGTGGGCCAGTGAGCACCGCAGCCATCTCCAGAACCAGTAGCCTGCACCACGTCTCCCCACAAAATGACCACGAGGGTAAAAACCACCACCCCCCAGGCATACAGAACAAAGTTTCGGTTCGGCATAAGAAAAAGCCCCAGGGGTATTTTACCAGAGGCGTTGGGGGGGTGCCATTAGGACAAATGTCCTTGCAGCGCACACTAAACCCAGAAGGGCCTCACAGATGAAGCCACTCTAGCCGGGAGGGCTTGAGGGCACACTTCCATCAGCACAAAGCGGCCAAACTAGAGGGCTCCTTACTGAACAATCCTCCTCAAGCAGTCCTGGGTTTTTGCACGAAGCGCACAATCAAATACACTACCACCGCCACAACCAGGACCGGAACCAACACACGCAGCACCGCCCAGACAAAACCAGCCAGCCACTTGAGAATGCCACCCAGGAACGTGAAGAGCCAGCCCCCTACCCAGAGCAACACTAGTGCGGCTACAGCGATTAAGAGGCCCAACACCACCCACTCAAGGATGTCCTGTAGCGAACGCTCATTCATAAATTCAGGATAACACAATGTTCCCTGGCTTCATCCCCCTTTTGGATGAAGCACAGTGGAGAAGCCAAGTTCGCCTATACCTCACGCGTTGTAGTGAAGCGGGCCTGCCCAAATCAAGGCCACCCTCACGTACCATGAGGGAGGTGGAGCGTTATCGGCTAAGCGAAGGGCTGGTGGTGGGGCGTAAATCGCTACCAGCAGGGGATATCATCCTCTCATTTGTGGGGCCGCAGGGCTCGATCCAGGCTGTCGCGCGCAAGGCCCTGCGGCTCGGCGGACGTAGCGGCAGACTCTCGCTTTTCCATCACCTGCGTTACCAGCTCTACCAGAAGCCGGGTAACGACCTGCCCATCCTCACCCAGGTCGAGCTGGTAGGACGGCTCGAGGGTCTGGAAGCCCCTGGGCGCTTTCCCTACGCCAGCTACCTAGCCGAGCTAGCCTTTCGCCTCGCATCACCCGAGGTTGCGAGCAGAATTTGGCCCCTGCTCACCTCAGGTCTCAGGGGGGTTGCCAAGCATCCCAACCCCCAGATCGCCTTTCTCTGGGCCAGCTGGCGGGTGCTCAAGGCTGCTGGCCTGGCTCCCAACCTCAGCGGCACGGGGGCTTGTCTACTAGACGGCGAACGGGTAGAACAGGGCGGGGTTTACCTGGGACCAAAGGGGATGGAAGCCCTGGCGGCCATACTGCAGCTACCCGGCAGCGAGGCCATCGCCTGCCTGGAAGCGGAAGCACCGCTAGAGCACTTGCAAAAAGCATTGCTGGCGCATGTGTGCTATTCGGTAGGAGAACCCGCTTCAGCTCAGCTCCTGGTTTCTTCTCATGCCAGGGGGTAAAAATGACCCGGATGCAATGGGCCTTGGTACTGGTATCCTTGGGCGTAGGCCTGCTGGCAACCTCCCGGCTGCACAGTCCACCCCCAGCCGCACAACCTAGCAAGCAGCACATTCGGGTACTGCTGTCCTACCGGCAAAGCGCGGGCACCTTTGAGGAGCGGTACCTCTTCCCAGAACTGTCACTTTTGCCCCTGGGAGGTGGCGTGCAGGTGCTTAGCGCAGGGCGGAGTGACAACCTTCGGCCTCTCATGCGCATACCTGCTGGAAAGCCACTGGCCTTTAAGCTACAAAATGGCAGCCTGGTGGCAAGTTTCGATGGCCTGTCGTTTGCCCTAGACAGCTTCGTTTTGCTTAAGCCAGCCGACCCAGCCCAGCTTGTGCACTACCGCCTGCTCAACACCCCTCGGCAAGGCCTCCCCGAGTATCCCGGCGAGCTATGGCTAGAGAACCGCGGCAACGGGCTTTTGCTCATCAATAGGGTCAATTTTCAGGACTACCTCAAGCGGGTACTGCCCAGCGAGATGCCTGCCGGCTTCCATCCCGAGGCGCTTAAAGCCCAGGCTGTAGCAGCTCGCACCTACGCCTTTGCCCGTCAACAGACCCGGACTTTTTGGAAACAGTTCGGGGCCGACCTGGATGACTCGGTGAGCGAGCAGGCCTACAACCGTACCCGAACCCATCCCGCCACCGACGCCGCAGTAGAAGCTACCCAGAATCAGATTCTGACCTTTGCGGGCGCTCCCATTCAGAGCTTTTTCTTTTCCACCAGCCCTGGCGCAACCGCCAATATCGAGGAAGTCTGGATGGATCGGCCAGCAGCACCCTACCTAAAAGCGCGGACCCTGCGCAGACCCACAGGTGTTTCGATTCATAACGAGGCCGAAGCACTGGCCTTTTTTCAAAACTGGAACCCAGCGGGCTTTTACGAGGCCGAGTCTCCCTTCTGGCGGTGGAAGCTGAGCCTTAGCCGCGAGGAGCTCGAGGCCCTTCTGAGCCGCACCCTCCCCGAGAGGGCACAAAGCGCCCCCGCCTTTGTGCAAACCCCCGAAGGCCCCCTTTCGCCAGGCGCACCCGGATTTTCGCTGGGTACTTTACAGCAGCTACGGGTTATCAGCCGAACCAGCAGCGGCTATGTCACCGAGCTGGAAATCCAAAGCTCTACCGGACGCTACCGGGTCCAGCGCGAATCCCACATACGTAGCCTACTGCGCCCGGACAAGGCCCTCACCGGAGGTGGCGATGTGGTGCTGGAGCTTTGGCGAGGTGAGCCCCGCCTGAACTTCCCTAGCCTGCCCAGCGCAGCTTTTGCCCTGCAGGAGGAGCGAGATCCCTTGGGAAGACTAAGGCGCCTTACATTCTGGGGTGGAGGTTTCGGCCATGGCGTGGGTATGAGCCAGTATGGGGCACTGGGCTTGGCCCGGCAGGGGTATCGCTACCAAAAGATCCTCGAGCACTTTTACCCCGGCACCCAGCTGAGTCTGGTGCAGCCCTAAACCTAACGGAATGACAATCCACTGCCACAAATGCGTTATATAATTACATCATGTCACAGCCCAGACCCAAGCATGCCTGGATGCGGGAGACCTATCAAAAGTCGCTGGACAAAATGCCCGAGCGCAAGGTCGCCCATAGAACCCTCTCAGACATCGCCCCTGAGCCGCTTTACACCCCCGAGGACCTAAAGGACTTCGATTATGCCGAGAAACTGGGCTATCCTGGTGAGTATCCCTACACCCGCGGGGTATACGGCTCAATGTACCGCAGCCGCCTATGGACCATGCGGATGTTTGCCGGGTTTGGTACCGCCGAGCAAACCAATGAGCGTTTCAAGAAGCTGCTGGCCGCTGGTCAAACGGGCCTCTCCACTGCCTTCGACCTGCCTACCCTGATGGGCTATGACTCCGACCACCCGCTCGCCAAGGGCGAGGTGGGTAAGTGTAGGGTGGCGGTCTCTAGCCTGGCCGATATGGAGATTCTCTTCGAGGGCATCAACCTGGAAGAGGTGACCACCTCCATGACCATAAACTCTCCCGCCAACGCCATCTGGGCCATGTACCTGGCCGCTGCCAAGAAAAAGGGCTACGACTGGAATAAGCTAGGCGGCACCATACAGAACGACATCCTGAAGGAATTTATCGCCCAAAAAGAGTTCATCTTCCCCCCCGAGCCTTCCACCAAGCTGGTCATAGACACCTTTGAGTGGGGGCCCAAAAACGTGCCCAGGTGGAACTTCATCTCGGTATCGGGATATCACATCCGCGAGGCGGGCTCCACCGCCGTACAGGAGCTGGCCTACACCCTGACCGACGGCTTCGAGTACGTGGAGTGGGCCTTAAAGCGGGGTCTGGATGTGGACGAGTTCGCTCCCCGCATATCCTTTTTCTTCAACGCCCACAACGACTTCTTTGAGGAGATCTGCAAGTTTCGGGCCGCTCGGCGCATCTGGGCTAAAGAGATGCGGCACCGCTACGGGGCCAAAAACCCCCAGAGCTGGATGCTCCGCACCCATGCCCAGACCGCCGGGGTCTCGCTCACCGCGCAGCAACCCCTCATCAATATCGCTCGAGTGGCTATTCAAGCCCTGGCCGCGGTGCTGGGTGGCACCAACAGCCTGCACACCGACGCCTACGACGAGGCTTTAGCCCTACCCACCGAGGAATCAGCCAAGATCGCCTTGCGTACCCAGCAAATTATCGCTTACGAGTCGGGCGTAACCCACACCGCCGACCCCCTGGGGGGCAGCTACTACGTGGAGTGGCTCACCGATCAGATGGAAACCCGGGCCATGCAGATCATCGAGGAAATACGCCGCATGGGCGGGGTGGTACGGGCCATCGAAGAAGGCTACTTCCTGCGCGAAATTGCCGATGCTAGCTACCGCTTCCAGCAAGAGGTGGAGCGGGGTGAGCGGATTATCGTGGGGGTAAACGCTTTCCAGGACGAAGGAATCAACGTACCCATTCAGCTTATCGACCCCGAGGTGGAGCGCGTGCAGGCCGAACGGTTGGCCCAGGTGCGGCGCGAACGCGATCCGGAAGCCGTCAAGCAAGCCCTTGCAGCCCTGCAGCAGGCTGCTAAGGAGGGGCGCAACACCATGCCCTACTTCGTCGACTGCGCCCTAGCCTACTGCACCTTGGGCGAGATGATGGACGAGCTGAGGGCTGTCTACGGAGTTTACCAGGAACCGGTACTGGTGTGAAGCCAACTCAAGCTCCACCCATCAAAAGAAACGGCTTCCCTAACTGCTTCACACAGGGCATGGCCATGCGAGGCACAGGAGGGCTAGGCTGTCTGCAGGATGGGTATCTCCGAGAGGAAGGTGACGGGTAGCTTGCTGTTGCCCTGGTGAAAAGCAGCTAGGCGGGCCACCACATTGGCCCCAGCTTTTTTAGCCACCTTTTCTAGGGCCGTCATGGTGCCTCCCGACGAGACCACATCGAAGACCAAGGCCACATTCTGGCCCATCAGCTTCTCGGCCATGCGGCTGTCCAGCCAGAGGGTTTCGCTTACCCCAAGGGTAAGCGACTCTACCTCCTGGATGATAGGGTCTTGCATGTATGGGCGGCGCTTGCGCCGCACCACCACATAGGGCTTGCCACAAAGGGCACTTATGCTGTGGGCCAGAACGATAGGAGAGGTCTCGAGGGTAAGCAAGGCGTCGGTTTCTGGGGGCAGGTGTTTCAGCAGCCCTTCGGCGGCTGCTTGCACCAGATCCACATCACCCATAATCTCGACCAGGGGGATGTGCACCCCAGGCAGCGTTTCAACCACTGGCACGTGGCGAGTAATTTTGCCTATTGTAATGGGGTAGGTTTCCATATCGCGTCTTTCTAAAGCTTAATATCAGTTCCGTTGGACGTGGATGAGCACGCCAGAATGTGCCAGCCCACATCCAACGGTATTACGGCTTGAACAACGGCAGATGCCCCAGGGCGATTACGTCTTCGCGCGGCGACCCCTCGGTGAACACGGCCATTACCGCAGCCACCTGTCCACCTACCTCGCTGATTAGGTCAGAAAGGCCCTTGAGGGTGCTGCCGGTCGAAACCACATCATCCACAATAGCTACTCTTTTGTTGCGAATGAGGGGTACGTCAGCACCGTCTAACACCAGAAGCTGGGGCTTGCCGGTGGTAATAGAGATTACCGTGCGTGAAACAGGGTTGATCATATAGGGCTTCTCGGTCTTACGAGCCACCACGTAGGGCTTTCCGGTAAGGCGTGAGAGCGCGTGGGCTAATGGCACTGCTTTGACCTCCGGTGTAACCAGTGTATCCACACCGACAGGCATCCGCTTGGCCAGCTCGGAGGCCGCCTGTTCGACCACCTCGGTATCGCCCAGCATGTTGAACAAAGCCACCGCTACATCGGGACCCACCTGCACTATTGGCAGTTCACGGCGAACCCCAGCGACTTCTACAGTATAGGTTTTCACGGTCATAGTTTATAGGGTTGCCCCGGATTAGCAAGCGTTTGCATGACTTATGGCACATACGCTCTAAAACAGGGGCGTATACTTTGAGATATGGTACCTGCACGCATCGAAGGCATGGGGGTAGACCCAGGAAACGGCAACCTGATCATGATGCTCAAAGCCGAGAACGATCTGCTCCTGCCTGTGGTAATCGGGGCGCTGGAAACCCAAAACATCATGGTGCACCTCTCCGGCGAAAAACCGCCCCGCCCATTAGGCCCCGACCTGTTCCACAATACCCTCGAGCTGCTCGGGGTAAAGGTACTGCGGCTCGAGATCGTCGAGCTAAAGGATGGCACCTTCTACGGAAGGCTGGTACTGGAGCACCGTGGCCTGGAGTATGAGATCGACTGCCGCCCCTCCGACGGCATCGCTTTGGCCATCCGGGCTGGCGCACCCATCCTGATCGCCGAACAAGTGCTTGAGCAGGCCGGGATCAAAGAGTCTCAGCTAGCCCGTCAGGGAGAGCCACCCAAGGCCTAGAGGCCGCTCTAGCTTCCTCAGCCTATAAGTGCAGCGCTTTGGGTCAGGAGCCTATAGCCCTACTTTTGTCTTGGGGCAAAGCTAGCAAACCAGTCACGCAGATGGGGCTCGAGACCCACCAGCAGCCTATGCACGGTGGCTTTCTTGAGCGGAGCCGCCTCGAGCAAGCCCCGCAGTAAAGCATCGCCCTTTTCCTCCAACAGCCGCGCAGCCTCGGTAGTAAACTGCCCCTGAAACCAAAGCTGCTCGGAAATCCCCTTAGGCTTGCTCTCACAGCTGCCCAGGCTAGGCTCTTGGGGGGTCAGGTGGGCCAGCAGTAGACCCCATTGCTTGGCCTGGGGATATAGCTCCGGTAGCGCCTCACGCAGCGCCAGCAGGTAGAGGTAGTTGGCCAAAAACTCGTCCACCCAGCGAACCCGGGTGCGCAGCTTCCATGCTACCGCAACAGCGTGGGCGTACTCATGCCCTAGGCTGAGGTCCAAGAACTCGTTGGGCTGGCCCGGTGGCCTTCCGGCTTTTCTGATGGCTGGAACCAGGGCCTCACGCAGGCGCCAAAGTAGGCGGTCGGGGTAGCGGGCCGGCAAGAATAAGTACAGCCCTTCCCGCAGGCTGGTACGCTGGAAGGGAAAGCCATAGGGGTGCCTGGCCCTGGCCTTCCAGTCGGCTTCATCTAGCACCAGCAGGTGTACAGGGGGTATCTCGGCGTAGTGGGTGAGACTCATCCGTAAGACCAGCAGATAGTCCCGCATAGCCCTGGCCCGCAGCAGCGCGCCTTCGGAGCTTTGTACTGGAATCTGGGGGTGGGGCAGCGACAACACGCCCTGATTGTACGCACCCCACCGGCGCTATTCACTCACCCGCTGCCCGGCGATGGCTGTACCACCGCACTCTTTGCGGAGATGGCCTCCCCTCCGAGAGGCAACCATGCAGGAAGAAGCGAGTAGCTCAATGAGCGCTCTAGTCGTATCCTAGGACCTCCTTGCGCTTCTTGCCCCAGGCCAGCGCGCTGGCGATACCTTCGTCAATGGAGTGTTCTGCCTTCCAGCCCAGGAGTTCTAAGGCCCGCTCGGCGTTGGCGTAGGCCCCGGCCACATCGCCCGGACGGGGCGGGGCCTCGCGCTTGGGGAGGGGTTGCCCATACACGCGCTCAAAGGCGGCCACCAGCTCCCTCACGGTTACGCCGTGGCCGGTGCCCAGGTTGATGACCACGTAGGTGCTGCCGGTTTTTTGCATGACAGCGTCGAACTGCTCCACCGCCTTGACGTGGGCTATGGCCAGGTCCCACACGTGGATGTAATCACGGATGCCCGAGCCGTCGCGGGTGGGCCAGTCTACGCCGGTGATGGTGAACTCGGGCAGTTTGCCCAGGGCCACGTCCACCATCTTGCCCAGCACGTGGCTGGGCTCGCGCGCATGGATGCCGGTGCGCAGCTTGGGATCGGCCCCGATGGGGTTGAAGTAGCGCAGGGCAATGCCGCGCAGTCGGGTGGCTTTGGAGAGGTCTTGCAGCACCATCTCCATCATGTATTTGGTGCGGGCGTAGGGCGAGCTGGGCTTGAGGGGCGAGTCCTCGGTTACTTTGAACCCTGGTACGGCATCGTAGATGGAGGCCGAGGAGCTGAACACCACCCTGGGGTAGCCGAGTTCTTCCAGGTTTTTGAAGAGCTCGAGGCTCTTGCAGACGTTCTCACGGTAGTAGAGGTAGGGCTGTTCCACCGACTCCGGCACCACGATGAGCGCCGCGCAATGGATGGTGCTGTGGATATCGGGGTGCTCCTGAAAGATGCGCTCGAGCAAGGCCCGATCAGCGATATCGCCCTGGTAGAAAATCTTGCCCTCGGTAAAGGCCCGCGGCCCGGTGACCAGGGAGTCGAGCAGTACCGGCACATGCCCAGTGTCGATAAGTGCGTTGGCAATGGTGCTGCCGATATAGCCTGCCCCGCCCGTAATCAGTACCTTCATGCCGCCGATTCTACCCGCAAAAGCCTTAGTATTTGGAACATGGGCGCACTAGACGGCCTCAAAGTGCTCGACCTTTCGCGCATTCTGGCAGGTCCCTTCTGTACCCAGATGCTGGCCGACCTGGGGGCCGAGGTCTGGAAGATCGAGCCCCCTAGGGGCGACGACACCCGTAGCTGGGGCCCGCCCTTCCTGTCCAAACGTCTACCACCCCCTTCCCCCCCGGCGGGGGATGAGGGAAACCTGGCAGAGCCCGACGAGTACGTCGGCTGGAAGCTGGGGCCGGAGGGGGAGAGCGCCTACTACCTCTCCTGCAACCGCGGCAAAAAAAGCGTGGTGGTCAACCTGAAAGACCCCAGGGGTCAGCACATTGTGCAAGAGCTAGCCCGGCAGGCCGACGTGCTGGTGGAAAACTACAAAACCGGCGATCTGGCCCGCTATGGCCTGGACTACGCCCGCCTGTCCCAGCTCAACCCCGGCCTCATCTACCTCTCTATCACCGGCTACGGTCAGACCGGCCCCCGTGCCTCAGAACCGGGCTACGACGTGGCGGTGCAGGGCCTGTGCGGCATCATGTCGGTCACGGGTGAGCCGGAAGGCCCCCCCATGCGGGTTCCGGTGGCCTGGATCGATCTGATGACCGGGATGCATGGGGCCGTTGCGGTGCTGGCGGCCTTGCAGGAGCGCTCACGCAGTGGGCTGGGGCAGCACATCGATCTAGCGCTTTTCGACGTGGGGCTTTCGGCTATGGTCAATCTGGCCCAGAGCTACCTGGTGACGGGCCAACTGCCCGAGCGGCTGGGCAACGCCCATCCCCAGATTGTTCCTTATGGGGCCTTCAGGGCAGCAGACGACTGGTTTATGCTGACCATTGGCAACGACGAGCAGTACCGGCGGGTCTGCGAGGCCATAGGGCACCCAGAACTCTGGGAGGACGCGCGGTTTCAGAGCAACGCGGGCCGGGTCACCCACCGCGCCGAGCTAGTGCCCCGGCTCGAGGCCATCCTACGCACCCGCCCCCGCCAAGAGTGGCTCGAGCGCTTCAGCAAGGCCGGTGTGCCCGTAACGCCGGTCAACAACCTGGCTGAGGCCTTGGCCGAACCCCAGGCCCAGGCCCGTGGAATGCTGCAACAGGTGCAGCACCCCTGGCTGGGGACGGTACCGCTGCTGGGCTCACCCCTGGCCCATTTTTCCCGCAGCCCAGCGCAGATTCAGTCGCACCCACCGCTTCTGGGCGAGCACACCCTCGAGGTTTTGTGCACCACCCTGGGCCTTTGCCCGGAGGAAGTGATCGCGCTGGAAGCAGCCGGGGTGGTCAAAACCTGGCAACCACCCTGACCGCTTTGGCATGGATTGAAGGCAGGTTCTACCGTCCGAATGTACCTCAAGCCGACCCCCGCTATACTAAGTAGGCACCACGGTGAAAACCGCTAGGGCGCTCTCTGGAGGACTGACTATGCGCTGGCGTCTACTGCTACTGGGTTTGTCGTTGCTGGTCTCTTGTGTGCCGGTCAACCAGGTACAGCAGGTGCAGGGGCTTTCGGGGCCGGTGAGCATTACCTTCGACCGCTGGGGGGTTCCGCACATCCGGGCTTTAGCCAGCGATATGGACGTATTCTTTGCCCAGGGCTATGTGCACGCCCGCGACCGGCTGTTCCAGATGGAGCTGGGCCGCCGGGCCGCCCAGGGCCGCCTGGCCGAGATCCTGGGCAACGGTGCGGTGGAGCAGGACCGCTTCTTCCGCACCTGGGGCTTCTACCGGGCAGCCCAGGCCTCCCTGCCCAACCACACTGAGTTTACCCGCCGGGCCCTCGAGGCCTATGCCGCGGGGGTCAACCAGTTCATCCGCGAGGGCAACCTACCCTTTGCCTTTGCCCTGCTGGGCTTTACCCCTGAGCCCTGGACGCCTGCCGATACCCTGGCTTGGGGCAAGCTGCAGTCTTACGACCTGGGTCAGGTCTGGCAGGACGAGATCGACAACACCTTTATCCTGAACAGGGTGGGCCCGGAGGGCTTTAGCGACCTGCGCGGCGAATACCCCCGGAGCTGGCCGACGGTCATACAACCAGAAGACTGGCAGCAAAGCCATGAACAGGGGCCCCCTTCCCAAGCGGCCCAGCTCTCTCCTTCTACCCAGGTGCTGATGCAGCGGGTGGTTCACCTCTCGGAGCGGCTCAGTCTGGCGCCACGGAGCCTCGAGCTGGGCTCTAACAACTGGGTGCTGGGTGGTGCGCGTACGACCAGCGGTAAGCCCCTGCTGGCCAACGACCCCCACCTGCGCCTGCAAAACCCGTCCCTTTGGTACATCACCGACCTGCAGGGCCCCAGTTACCGCGCCGTTGGGGCTACCATTCCGGGGATACCGGGGGTTTTCCTGGGGCACAACCACCGGGTGGCCTGGGGGGCCACCAACGTGCGGCCCGACGTGATGGATCTATTCGTGCTGGACCTGGAGGGACAGGCCTACCGCACCCCAAGCGGCCTGGTGCCGCTGCGGATCCGGCAGGAGGTCATCCGGGTGCGGGGTGGTGATGCCATCACCCTAACCGTGCGGGAAAGCGAACACGGCCCGGTAATTTCCGACCTGGGCCGGGCCTTCTTGCGACCAGGCCTCACTGCCGGGGCGGCCATTGCCGGTGAAAACCAGGCTGTGGCGGTGCGCTGGACCGGGCTTGACCCGCAGGACACCACCCTGGACGCCTACCTAGGCATGAACCGCGCCCAAAACGCCCAGGAGTTCCGCCAGGCCCTGAGGCGCTACGTGGCCCCCATGCAAAACTTCGTTTATGCCGATGTGGAGGGCAACATTGGCTATTTTGCACCAGGCTGGATTCCCATACGCGACTGGGATGGGCGTTTCCCGGCCAGCGCCAGCAAGGGGCAGCAGTGGAAAGGCTACCTACCCTTTGAGCGGCTTCCCCAGGTGGTTGACCCCAAGGAGGGCTTCATTGCCAGCGCCAACAACCGTGTACTGCCGCACGGCGGGCCGGACATCTCCACCTACACCACCGAGGTCTTCCGCGCCCAGCGCATCCGCGAGCTGATTTTGGCCACGCCCAAGGCCAGCCTCGAGGACATGGCCCGCTGGCAGGGCGACACCTACTCCATCATCGCCCGGGAGATGTTGCCCGGTCTGCTGGCCCTGCAACCCCAGAGCGAGGCGGCGCGGCGCCTACAGAACGCGGTGCGCGGGTGGGACCTGCGGGCTGAGCTAGACTCGGTGGGGGCCACAGCTTTTGCCTTCTACTACCGCGAGATTTCCCGCATGCTGGAGGACGAGCTCGAGCTGCGCTACCCCCCGGTGCCCTACACCTTCATCAAGACCCTGCGGGAGGATGGCCGCTGGTGCAAAAACGCCAGCGCAGGTATCCAGAACTGCGCCCAGTTCATGGCCCAAGCCCTGGAAAAGGCTGGAGCTGAGCTCGAGCGCCGCTTAGGCCCCGACCCCTCCGGTTGGCAGTGGGGTAGGCTGCACCAGGCCAGCCTTACTTCCCCCCTGGCCTCCACACCCCTCATCGGCGGTCTGTTCAACCGCACCCTCCCCACCCCTGGCTCGATGCACACCGTCAATGTGGCCAACTACAACCAGGACACCTTCCTGCACACCTCGGGGACCAGCCTGCGTACCCTCTTCGACCTGGCCGACCTCGACAAGAGCCGGATCATCTACCCCATGGGCCAGTCCGCCGACCTGTTCAGCCCCCACTTCGACGACCTGCTCTGGCTCTGGCGCGATGGGCAGTACATCCCCCTCAGCACCCGCCCTGCCGACTGGGGGCGCACCCGGACCCTCGAGCTCAGGCCCCTGCCCTGATGCAAACCCCACCCGAGGTTTATTCAAGAGCGGCTCCTGCGTCCTTCAGGTTGAAAAAATCAGGGCTGCTCGAGGGCCAAAGCGTTGAACAGATCGAAGAGCAACAGCCAGGTTCCCTGCAGCACGATGGCCCAGCCCGCCCCCTGGCTGCGTGCGTCGGGTTGTAGCGCCAGCAGGAGCCCGCCCGCGATGTACAGCACATCTATGCCCGCATTGATGTACAGCAGCTCGCGCAAACTATTCCTGTCGGGCTCTGGCCCCAGCAAACCCACTAGGGCGATGCTCGAGTTGACCGCGGCCCAGACCGAGTTGGTGAGCCAGAAGGAGCGCTGCCAGGGGTCGTCGCTAAGCAGCCCGAGGGTGGAGCCAGCCAGGGTCCAGGGTGCACTCCAGGCCAGCAACCGGGCAGAGATGGCTAACCCCCGGTAGCCTTCTGGCGCGGGGCCAAAGAGCAGGCGATCCCAGGTAGGTCGCTCGGGTGGAGGGGTTGGCGGCTGGGTCTGCTCGAGGGCAAGCCGAGGCCCAGGCACGTAAGCCATCCCCAACGAGAATGGGGTTTGCGCCTGGGCCAAAAAGGCACAGCAGACCGGAAGTAAAAAGCAGAGGCTCTTGAGCATACTTCTAGCTTCGTGGCTCAGCAGCTATGCGAGTTGGTCTCGGGCAACACTTTGCCGGGATTCAAGCGATTGTGCGGGTCGAAGGCGGCCTTGACCCGCCATAGAGCATCCAGCGTCTGGGGGTCTACGGCTTCGCGCATAAAGTCGCGTTTCATGAGACCGATACCGTGCTCGCCCGACAATACCCCCCCATGCCGCAAGGCCACCCGGGCAATCTCGTGCAAAAGCTCCCAGACCTTTTCTTCCGCGTCCACCCTAGGGTCGTAGAGCACGTTGGGGTGCAGGTTGCCATCGCCGATGTGGCCGAACTGCACCACCTTCAGGCCGTACTGCCGCCCCAAGGCCTCGATGGCCCGCACCACTGCAGGGAGGCTCGAGCGCGGTACAGCGATGTCTTCGTTCAGGCGCTTGGGCTTGATGGCGCCAATCGCGGGCGAGACCGAGCGCCGGGCCTTCCAGAGCGCCTCGCTCTCGGCAGCACTCTGGGCCACCCGCACGCTGGCCCCGTACTTCCGGCAGGCCTCAGCTACCCAGTTCAATTCCTCCTCCACCACCAATGGGTCGTCGCCATCGGTGTCCACCAGCAGGATGGCGGCAGCCTCGCGGGGCAGGCCCAGCCGTAGATAATCCTCTACCGCATTGATGCAGCCGTTGTCCACGAACTCGAGCTTGCTCGGCACCGCACCGGCAGCAATGGCCTCCGAGACCGCTTCGGCGGCCTGCCCCACCTCCTCAAAAATAGCCATCAGGGTGCGGGTGTAGCGGGGGATGGGCTCGAGGCGCAAGCGGGCCTCGGTAATGAGCCCCAGAGTACCCTCGGAACCCACCAACAGCCCCACCAGGTCGTAGGCCTCGCGCCTCAAGCGGTGCACCTCGCCGGCAAAATCTACGAACTCGAGCGCCTCCACATAATCGCCGGTCACGCCCTTTTTGAAGCACATGGGCCCCCCGGCGTTTTCGGCCAGGTTGCCCCCGATGGTGCTGGTGCGTAAGGAGGCCGGGTCGGGGGGATAGTAGAGGCCGTGGGGCCGGGCCTGCTCGCTGATCTGCTGGGTAACCACCCCTGGCTGGGCCGTGGCGATGCGGGCCTGGGGGTCAATTTGCAGACCGCTCATACGGGTAAAGGAGAGCACGATAGACTCCTCTAGCGGAACCGCCCCACCCGAGAGGCCGCTGGCCGCTCCTCGTGCCACGATGGAAAGCCCCACCCGGTTGGCAAAGCGCACCACCTCCACCACATCGTGGGTGCAGGTTGGCAGCACCACCATGGCCGGGGTTACACCCATGGCGATGCCGTCGTAGGAGTAGTTGCGCCGCTGGGCCAGCTCTAGCAAAACCTTTTCCCTGCCTAGCCGTGCCTGTAGCTCCTGGGCGAACCGGGCCGACTCTGCGTGGGCAAGGCGGGAGGATGTCGCACGTTTCAAAGCCACGTCTACAGCTTACCAGGGGCAGGCACAAGGGCGCTTGGAAAGGCACACACAACCCACAATGCCGCTCCCCTGCCCAGCTATCCCTCCGGGAGGGAACGGTTTGCTCGAGAACACTGGCATGTTAGCATAAGGCCATAAGCAGTTTTACAACCATCACAAGCCGCTGGCTGGGTTGGAGGTAAGCTGCCTCAGAGGTGTTTGAATGAAGCTAAAGCATATGCTCTTGATCTTCTGGGCGCTGGTTCCGCTGGCGGCAGCCCAACCCGATCCGGTGGTCGCGACCGTGTCCGGCTCCTCCATTACCAAAAGTCAGTTTGACCTGCAGTTCCGCTTGTTTGTGCGCAACTTCTTGCAGCAGCGCGGCCAGGCCTACAGCCCGGAGGCGGAAGCAGCGCTGGCCGAGTTCAAGCCCCGCTTTCTAGACCGGCTGGCCCGCGATCGAGCCATTGTTCTCGCAGCTGAAACAGCGGGATTTGCTGCTAGGAAAGCAGCTGTAGCAGCAGCTATTGAAGAGGTGAAAGCTGGTTTCGGGAGCGAGGAAGAGTTCTTCCAAGCCCTAGAGGAGGCCGGTATCCCCAGCATCGAGGCCTACCAAGATCTGGTGTATGAAGCCCTGACGTACAACGCCTACCTCGAGCACTTGCTCCAGCGTCTGAGAATAAGCGAACCTGCGCTGCGGCTACTCTACCTGGTCTCCAAGCAGCAGTTTGCCGTGCCGGTGCGATACTGCTCCTCGCACATTCTGGTTAGTACGCCCCAGGAAGCCAGCCAAGTGATTGCCCGGCTCAGCAGGGGCGAAAAGTTCGCCGACCTGGCCAGGGAGCTCTCCAAAGACTCCGGCAGCAAGGAGCAAGGCGGCTACCTCGGTTGCGAACCCCGGGGCACCTACATCGCCCCCTTTGAGCTGGGCCTGACCGCGCTGAAGCCTGGAGAAAGCTCCAAAACCCCAGTCAAGACCGAGTTCGGCTACCACATCATATTGCTAAACCGCATCGAGGCGGCCAGTTTCCAATCCTTTGAGCAAGTTAGGGGTGGTCTGGTGCAAACCATCCAGGATACCGCCCTACAAAAGGTGCTGGAGAGCATCGTGAAACGCACCCCCATCCGGCTCTTCCCCGAAAAGCTTTGACAAGATTCTGATTTAACCCCCGCGGGTGGTGAGGGATTGAGGGATCATCACTGCGCTGATCTGCCCTCAAACAAAACGATTCACACGGGGTTCAAAACCCGCGCAACCCGCTGGGTGCGCAAGCAATGCGGGAGCAAAGACAGGCTGCTTTCTGGAGGTAGCTTGGCAGTTTTAGGTCTTATCCACGTCTGCCCACCAGCTGCAGCCCGAGCTTTTCCTTCAGAACGAGGCGCACGAAATGAAGCAGCCGGGGAAACCGGCCCCAGCGGCGGCGGTCGAGCGCCATGCGCACCAGCCATTCGATCCCAAGCCGCTGTGCCCAGGCCGGAGCCCGCCTAACCTCCCCAGCTAGCACGTCAATCATCCCGCCCACGCCGATAGCGACCTTAGCTCCCAACCGGGCCTTGTTGCGATAGATAAAGGTATCTTGTCGTTCGCCCATTCCTACCACCAACAAATCGGGCTGGGCTTTTCGGATGGCCTCCACCACGGCTTCCTCGTCGCTGAAAAAGCCATCTGCGACCCCGCAAACCTGGATTCCCCAGCGAACCTGAGCATTCTGCGCCGCACGCAGGGCCACCCCAGGGGCTGCACCCAAAAAGTAAACGCGCAAGCGAGACCCAAAACGTGCAAAGGCCGCGGGCAGGATCTCCGAACCAGGTACCCGGTCACCTAAGCGGTGTCCAGCGAGAAACCTCACGGCCCAGACGATTCCAATTCCATCAGCCGTTACCAGCTCGCTCTCCCAGAGGGCTCGTGCGAGCGCAGGCTCAGTTTGAGCCCGCACTACGGCCTCAGGGTTGGTAGTGATGATCTGGGCACAGTGGCCTTCAGGCTGAGCCAGCCTGTCCTCGATCCAATCTAGAGTTTGCTTGAGGTCCACCAGGTCCACCGGGGTACCCAGAATTTCTACGCGTTGCACGCCTTACCTCGCTTGGAAACAAAAACCAAGGCGATCCTTCCACAGGCCGTACTGTTTTGCCTCCAGCAGTCGTACGTGCCTTAGCTTTGGAACCACCTCTTCCACGCTCACCAGACTGGCCAAGGCAAGCTCCTCACTGCGCCCTGCGCGGTAGAGTTGTTTGCCCTGGTCAGACTGCACCAGTGCTTCTTGCGGGTCTGGGAAGGATCTGAGCAGGGCGGTAGCTAGACGTGCGCCCTCCTGCAGCACCCCCTTCTTTCCCTGGTACTGGTACAAGCGCTTAGCTATAAAACCCGCCACAACAGTGTTGGACAGGCTGGGCTCGTGCCGGGCCTGGGTTGCAGCAACTATTGTGTCAATCCCTTGCTCAGCGGCATAAGCCACCGCCGCTCTAGCATTGCGAAAATAAGCCAGAGCGCTCTGCAGCGGCATTTGCTCCAACGAGCTGGCCAGCGGTGGTGCCAGAAGGACACAGGTTTTTCCTTCGATGCGAAGCCCCAGCAAGGTTCGCAAGGAGATTCCCCCGTGAAATCCCTCCAGCGGCAAGCCCTCTTGTTCGCCCAGGAGCAACGCATCTCCCTCCGATAGTGCTCGAGCCGCCTGCGCGCTCTCGGTAACCCAGACTTCCTGGGCTCCAACAGTCAGCAAAACGCCTACCGCACTGCCGTAAAACACGTCCACCGCCAGCACCGGCTGGGGGTACGGAGGTTTGGGAACGATGTCTACCCGTAACGTCACAGCACAACAACCTCCCTTGGCGCGCAGCGTTCCAGGGGGCAGCACCCGCAGGCCCCTCGCATTATGGCACAGCCTCTGCTCATTCAGCGCCAATAGGCCCTGAAAAACACCATCTTCTTCAGCTGCGCAAGAGCAGCACCGGGCCCTCCCCCAGCGGGGGTAGATCAGCCAGACTCTCCAAACCAAACATCTCCAAAAAGCGGTCGGTGGTACCGTACAGCTTGGGCCGCCCTACAGCATCCTTCTCACCCACTACCCGGACCAGCTGGCGCTCAATGAGCCCCTCCAGCACCCCTTCCACACTCTTGCCCCGCAAAGCCTCCAGCTCGGCCCGGGTAAGCGGCTGCTGGTAGGCAATAATCGCCAGCACTTCCAAGGCCGCTTTGGAAATGCGCGGCGGGGTAGGCCGCAACACCCGCTCAACCGCTGGCAGGTGTAGGGCGTGCACCACCAACCGCCATCCCCCTGCTACCCGCTCGAGCCAAACCCCCAGGCGGCCATCGGCCAGGTCGCGCTCGAGGGCCATGAGCGCCCGAGTGAGCGCCTCTTCACTGCCCAGCGGGCTCAACTCTCTTAGAGAAAGCGGCCTGCCCGCTGCGAACAACACTGCCAAAACTTGGGCTTTGAGATCCGGTAGATCCGCCAAACCCGACTCCTTCCACTCTAGCCCAGCCACAACCCAGTGGCCCCATGTGCTTATTTCACCCACCTCCCGTCCCGCAGAGGCTATACTAAGGTCGTATATGCCAACCTATCAATACAAGGCCAGAGACCGCCAGGGCCGACTCATCAACGCTGTGATCGAGGCGGATGATGTGCGCACAGCAGTCCGCAACCTAAGGGAGAAGGGCCTCTTCATCGCTGAAATCAAGGAGCCTGGTAGGGGCTTGCAGACCGAGATCAAGCTACCTGGGCTAGATCCCCAGCCTGGCCTCAAAGACTTGGCCATCTTTAGCCGCCAGCTGGCTACTATGCTCGACGCTGGCCTGCCGATTGTGCAGGCCCTAGCGATTCTAGAAAGACAAACCGAGAAGAAAAAGTTCCAGGCGATTATCAAGGAAATCCGCACCGAAGTAGAGGGGGGAGCCAGCTTCAGCGAAGCCTTGAGCAAGCACAAGCTTTTCAGCCGCCTCTACATCAACCTGGTGCGGGCAGGCGAAACCTCAGGTACGCTAGACGCCATCCTGGACAGGTTGGCTACCTTCCAGGAAAAGGAGCTTGCGCTGCTTGGCAAGATTCGCTCAGCCCTGACCTATCCCACCATCGTGTTTGTCTTCGCAGTGGGTGTGACCTACTTCCTCCTTACCAGCATTGTGCCGCAGTTTGCTCAGATCCTCACCGGACTGGGCTCTGAGCTGCCGCTGCTAACCCGGGCTTTGATGGCCATCTCCGACTTTCTGCGTCAGAGCACCATCTTCATCGCATTACTTGCGGTAGGGCTATACTTCGCCTACCGCTCTTACTACCGTACCAATAAGGGCCGACACCAGATCGACCAGATAAAGCTAAAGCTGCCCATCTTCGGCAACTTGGTCAAAAAAAGCGCCTTGGCCCGCTTTTCCCGTACCTTCGGCTTGCTGATCTCGAGCGGGGTAAACATCGTAGAATCCCTCGACATCACCAAAGGTACCTCTGGAAACGCCATTGTAGAGGACATCCTCGAGCAGACCAAAAACGCCATCCAGGCTGGTGAGCCGATTCATAGCACCATTCAGGCCCACCCGCAGGTCTTCCCGCCCATGGTGGGCTCGATGATCGCCATTGGTGAGGAGACAGGCGCCCTTGATGCCATGCTGCAAAAGATTGGCGACTTCTACGAACGCGAGGTGGATGAAGCGGTCAGCGCCCTGACCGCTGCTATCGAGCCGCTTATGATCATCTTCCTGGGCGCTGTTGTGGGAGTGATAGTAGCGGGAATGTTCCTGCCCTTGTTCAGGATTATCGCTACCCTCTCAACGCAATGATCCGCTGGGCAACCTCTGCCGCAACCGGCATCACCGACAGCCGACTGCCTCGGCGCAGCAAAGCCAGTTCGTCCGGGCTGAACTTCTGCCGCAAGAGCCTTAGGCTCAACATCGGCTCAAACTTCTCCAAAAAGCCCACCCTTACCGTCCACCAGCGTGGATTATCAACGGTACTTCTGGAGTCGAAATAAGGCGATCCCGGATCAAACTGACTGGGATCGGCGATACCAGTTTCCAGCACCCGGCACAACCCCACAATGCCAGGGGTACCGGTGCTGGAGTGGTAAAAAAAGGCCAGGTCGCCCACCTGCATAGCCCTTAGGAAATTGCGCGCCTGGTAGTTGCGAACCCCATCCCAGATGGTCACTTTCTCTTTTTCTAGATCATCTATGCTAAACACGCCAGGCTCAGACTTGAGCAGCCAGTAGTTCATACCCTGACAGTTTACCGCTCGACGCCGTGCGCGCGCGGCTAGCTTTCAGGCCCGCGCTTATCGGGCAGTAGGCAGGCTTCCAGAGCCTCGAGGCTCCGTGCTAGGGCACAACAGAGTCCGCCTGGGTAGCCCCGGTTTTATCTCCTAGGCGGCGCTCATTGCCCGACTGAATGCGTTTGATGTTGCTGCGGTGCGTCCAGAAGATCAGCCCTGCTAACACCAGCACAGTTAGGATCACCCAAAATGGCCGCCCTAGCGCGATGACCACCACCACCGCTGTGAGGCTGCCGATCATGCTGCCAGCCGATACGAACCTTGTCAACCACATGGTCAGAATGCCCACCGGAAAGGTTAGCAGGGCCACCAGCGGGTCTAAAAACAACAACGTCCCAAAACTGGTCGCTACCCCTTTACCCCCTGTAAAGCGTAGGAAGACCGAGTAGTTATGTCCCAACACCGCAGCTAGCGCCACCCCGCCCAGCAGGGGCCCCTCTATGCCCAGCAGACGAGCCAGCAAAACAGCAATCCCCCCCTTGAATACATCAAAACCTGCAACTACCAAGGCCGGGCCGACCCCTAAGGTGCGTAGAACATTGGTGGCCCCGATGTTACCGGAACCCACCTTCTGAATATCCACACCATGTTTGCGGGCAATCCAAGCCCCTGCCGGAATGGCCCCAAATAGGTAGGCCAAAGGTAGCGCAAACAAAATACCCCACTCCACACTGGCATTTTATGCTGAGCCACTGGCTTTGCAAAAAACGTGCGCGTTGACCAGGTTCAGTGTCATCCGACGCTGAAACGCTCCTCCTTCCAAGGGTCACCTCGGTGGTGGTAACCGTTGAGCTCCCAAAAACCCAGCTCCTCCCTATCCAAAAACTCAAATCCTCGTACCCACTTGGCGCTCTTCCAAGCATAGAGGTGGGGCACCACCAGGCGCAAAGGCCCTCCGTGGTCGCACGGAAGGGGCTGGCCGAAAAGGGTATGGGCCAGCATATTCTCTGCGCGCAAAAAGTCTTCTAGGCTTAGATTGGTGGTATAGCCCCCGTAGCAGTGGACCATCACCGCCCGAGCCTCTGGCTTGAGCCGAACTTGCCGCATCAGCTCGAGCACCCGGATGCCACGCCACTGTACGTCCAGCTTGCTCCAGCGGGTCACGCAGTGGAAGTCGGCGGTTAGGTCGGACTGCGGCAGGGCCATTAGGTCTTCCCAAACCAATGTTTTGGCCTCTTCCACCTGTCCTTTGATTTCGAATTTAACTTCTTCAGGGCGCACGCTGGGGGTGGGGCCATAGGTCAACACGGGGAACTTCTCGGTGAGCACCTGGCCGGGGGGCACCCGGTCGCTGTCCACATTTTTGGGCTTGAAGAAATGGCCAAACATAAATGCAGGATAGACGCAGGGCCCGAAGGCCCGGGTAAGCAGGGGCACAAAACCCTATCGCACTCCACACAGGGGTTGCCTCCCGTCCGGGAGGGAACTGTGCTGTGCAGGATTCGGCAATGGAGCCGTGAGCAGTTCTATGAAGGGTGCTCTAACGCGGGCGGTAGCGAATGACCTCGACCTTCTCCATGGTAATCAGGCCTTCCTGCACCATCTGGTCGAGGGTGGGCAGGAAGGCCTGAATTTTCTCCTCGCTGTCTACAATTTCGATGCAGATGGGCAGGTCTTCGGAAAGCTGGAGGATTTTAGCAGTGTGGATGCGGGAGTGGGCGCCAAAACCCATGAAACCCCGGAAGACCGTGGCCCCGGCCAGACCGGCTCTTTTGGCCTCGAGCACAACGGCTTCGTAGAGGGGCTGGCCCTGCCACTTGTCCGACTCCCCCAGGTAAATGCGTAGCAGCTTGGCTTCCCCCTGAAGCTTCATACCCACCTCCCGGCCCAGCGGTAGGCCAGCCAGACCAGGATAAACCCCAGCACCACACTACCGGCCACATACAAAAAGGCTTTGAGCGACTCCCCTTGCTGCACCAGGGTAAGGGTCTCCCAGCTAAAGGTGGAGAAGGTGGTGTAGCCGCCCAGTACCCCCACCACCAAAAACAGCCGCCACTCCGGGCTCAAGGCCCCCTCGAGGCTAAAACGCAGCACCAGCCCAATCAGAAGGCTGCCGGTCAGGTTGATTAGAAAGGTGCTCCAGGGGAACCCTGGCCCAGCGAGGCCCTGCACCCAGGCCCCCAGGCCATAGCGCAGGGCAGCCCCAATCGCCCCGCCTAGCATCACCAACAGGTAGCGCTCCATGTTGGACATTTCTAAACAGGCTAGCATAGCAGCTCAGCGCAAAGTTCCCAACCCATGCAAGTAGAGCATACGCCTCCCATGCTTTCGCGATGCAACGAGATCAGGAGGGTGCTTGGAGAAGGGCCTCGAGACCAGCTACGACGGGCCCAGCATCGAGCAGGCCCGCACTTTTAGCTGTCAGGCCCCCAGCACCTGCACCGCCAACTGAAGATAAAACCCTCTGGGGTGGGGGCCAGGGCGGTTGCACTTTGCGCCTCTAGGCCGCAGAATACCCAGGTGTTCGAGTTTACCATCACCGCCCAGTCTGGCCGGGCCCGCACTGGGCTTTTTCACACCCCCCACGGCGTGGTACAAACCCCGGTCTTCATGCCGGTGGGCACCCAGGGCAGCGTGAAGGGAATCTCGCCCCAGGAACTTAGGGAAATCGGCTCGCAAATCATCCTGGGCAACACCTATCACCTGCTCCTCAGGCCCGGCCCCGAACGGGTGCGAGCCTTGGGCGGGTTGCACAGGTTTGCCGCCTACGACGGCCCCTGGCTCACCGACTCGGGCGGTTTCCAAGTGATGAGCCTGGGCGACCTGCGTAAAATCAGCGAACAAGGGGTAACCTTCCGCAGCCACCTGAACGGCGACCTGATCGAGCTCACCCCCGAGTACAGCATCCAGGTGCAGGAAGCCCTGGGGGCCGACATCATTATGGCCTTCGACGAGTGTCCGCCCTACCCGGCCAGCCCGGAGTACCTGAAGGCTTCCCTCGAGCGCACCCTGCGCTGGCTCGAGCGCAGCCTGAAGGCCAAAACCCGCCCCGACCAGGCCCTCTTTGCCATCGCCCAGGGCGGGGTTGATCTGGCGCTGCGCAGGACCAGCACCCTGGCCACGGTAGCCTTTGGCACCCCCGGTTTTGCCATCGGCGGCTTAGCGGTGGGGGAGCCCAAGGAGGACATGTACCCGGCGGTGGAACTTTCCACCCGGCTGCTGCCGGAAAATAAACCCCGCTACCTGATGGGGGTGGGCCACCCCGAAGACCTGGTGGCCGCAGTGGCGCTGGGGGTGGACATGTTTGACTGCGTCTACCCCACCCGCACCGGGCGCTTCGGCTACGCCCTGGTACCCGAAGGCCGCCTCAACCTCAAACTCACCCGCTACCTCGACGACCCCAACCCCATCGACCCCGAATGCGACTGCTACGCCTGCACCCACTACAGCCGGGCCTACCTGTGCCACCTGGTGCGGGCCGAGGAGATACTGGCCCCCCGCATGATCTCGCTACACAACCTGCGCTACCTGCACCGCTTGATGGAAAGCGCCCGGGAAGCCATTCGGGCGGGCAGTTACGGCGAGTTCGCCCGGGATTTTGCCCGAAGGCGCTTTGGGCTCGAGATCCCAGCGTGGTTCAGTAAGGCGCTGGAAGCAGGCGGGCACTGGTAAGGTTAAAAGCGTGCAGGACGCGCTGGTGATCTACAAAGGCAAGCCCGCCCTGGCCCGCGAGGCGGGGGACAAGCTACTGCTCGAGCTGCCCTCGGGCGAGCGCCTCAAGGTGCGCCCGAAGGACGTTCTCCTGCTGCACCCTGGGCCTGCCCTTCTGCAGCTCAGCCCGCCCCAGGGTGAGGTGGAGACAGCCTGGGCCCTGCTAGAAGGCCAGACCGTAAGCCTGCGGGAGCTGGCCGAGCTGGTCTATGGCCAGTACACCCCCGAGGCAGCGTATGCTGCGTATCAACTGACCCAGAACGACCCGCGCTTTGTGCTGGAGGGAAGTGGGGCTCGAGCCCGTACCCAGGCTGAGCTCGAGGCCATCCTGAGGGATAAAAGGCACAAAGAAGAGCGTGAACAGGCCTTTTTGCAGGGTGTACAGCGCCTTAGGCAAAAAGCCCCGGCCCCACAGGATGCCCCTCTCTTGGCCGAACTCCAGGCCCTAGCTTTAGGCAAGCGCAAGGAAAGCCCCGTGTTGCGGGCCCTGGGACATCCTGAAACACCGGAGAGCGCCCATCGCCTCCTGCTCGACCTGGGGGTCTTTCGCTACGAGAACCCGCACCCCCAGCGGCTGGGCCTCCGTCTTTTTCCACCCGAGTTGGCTGTACCCCCCTTGCCGCCGGAGCAACGAACCGACCTCACCGCGCAGCTCGCTTACGCGATTGATGACCCCGGAAGCCAGGACCCAGACGACGCCATCTTCGTTGAGCCGGTTGCCTCGGGCTACCGTCTTTTGGTTCATGTGGCCGACGTGGCCGCCCTGGTCACCCCAGGTAGCCCGCTGGACCAGGAGGCCATGCGCCGAGGGGCCAACCTTTACCTGCCCGAAGGAACCATCCCCATGCTGCCTTTCGCCCTCACCGAGGCTTTAGGGCTGGGGCTAAAGGAGGTCTCCCCCGCCCTAACCTTCGAGTTGTGGCTCTCGAAGGAAGGCGAACTTTTGCAGCAAAGCGTCTACCCAAGCCTGGTGCGGGTGCAACGGATCACCTACCAGGAAGCCCTCGAGGTAGCCGCGCTCCAGGCGCTACAGGCCGTGGCCGAGGTCTTGCAGGCCCGCCGGATGGCGCAAGGTGCGCTGGACATCGCCCTGCCCGAAGTTAAGGTGAGGGTCGAGGGGGAAGCCGTCCATATCCTGCCCCTCCCCCCTTACCCGAGCCGGGTCTGGGTGCGCGAGGCCATGCTGCTGGCCGGCTATGCCGCGGCCCAGCTAGCCCTGCAAGCAGACCTTTCTTTTCCCTTTGCCACCCAGGAAGCCCCCAGTTTCCGGGTGGAAGCAGCCGGCCTGGCTGGCATGTGGGCCCAGCGCAAGGGCCTCAAGCGCACACAGCTCAGGTCCTCCCCTGCGCCCCACCACGGTCTGGGCCTGCCCTTCTACGCCCAGGTGACCAGTCCGCTGCGGCGCTACCTCGACCTGGTGGCCCATCAGCAGCTTAGGGCCTGGCTGCGCGGGCAAAAACCCTTATCCCAGGCCGAGCTGCTCGAGCGGGTCGGTGCGGCTGAGGCCATAGCCGATTCGGTGCGGGAAGCCGAGCGAAAAAGCCGGGAGCACTGGATCCTGGTGCACCTTCTGCAAAAAGGCTATGAAGGCCCCGGAACCCTGGTAGAGCGGCGCGGCCTGCAAGGCCTCTTCTTTCTGAATGAGCTGGGGCTGGTTACGCAGGTGACCCTCGAGCAAAACCTACCGCTTAATACCGTGGTCCAGCTTCACTTTCGCGATGCAGAGCTATCCCGCCTAGAACACCACTTCAGCCTGCTTAGCACTGGGTAAGGGACGCATCGTGTACAAAACCCTACCCCTCCCGGTAAAAGCGGCTGTTCAGGTAGTAATCGGTGTACAGGATTTTTACAAAGGCCGCCAGCGGCACCGCCAGCAAAGCACCTCCTAGTCCAAAGAGCGAGGCCCCAATCAGTACCGCAGAAATACCCGTAACCGGGTGCAGGCTGGTGGTGCGGCCCATGATGATGGGCCAGACGAAGCCCTGAATTTGGTTACACAACCACAAGGCCAAAGCCACCACCGCAAAAGCCAGCCAGCCCAGCGGCAAAGCCAGCACCAGCGCCGGTATGGCCGAGATAATCACCCCCAGCACCGGCACAAAGCTAAAGATGAAGGCCAAAAAGCCCAACGAGGTGGCCTGGGTTAGAACCTCGAGGCTAAACCCCCGAAACATCCCGAAGGATATATACATGACCAGAGTGATGAGTGCCCCATTGAATAGTGCCCCTAGAATGGTGCCGCGCACATAACCCCCGAAGGCCATATCGGCTTTCTGGGCCAGCTCGAGGGTGCGCGGCTGGTAGGGCGCGGGAATGGCCCGCAGCAAAGCCGCCCCAATGCGGGGGAGGTCGTAGAGCAGGTAAATCGAGATGGTAGCGACCGTCAGAAGCTGAAAAGCCCCCCCCAAAAGCCCGGTGAAGAAGCCCAGCAGGTTGCCCCCCTGGGCCAGCACCCCCTGGAGGGCCTGTAGCAAGGTCTGGGTGAAGGCCTGGAGCAGGGTTTGCAGGTTGAGGGCAGCCTGATCGAGGGCCTCGAGCAAAACCGGCGGCAGCTCGACGCGGCCTATCTGTTCGGGCAGGCCTTGTACCCAGCCAATCAGAGGCCACAACAACGCCGGTAAACCCGCGGCAAAACGGGCCAGTTGACTCACCATGCCCGCCAGCAGCACCGTAGCCAGACCCATAAAGAACAACATACCCACAAAAACGACCACCACGCCCAAAGCTCGGGTGAGGCGGCGCACCTCGAACCAGCGCACCACCGGGCCGACCACATACGAAAACACAAAAGCCACCAGCACGATATTCACAGCGGTACGCGCCCCGTTCATCACCCAGCTCAGCAGCAAAAATGCTAGGCCCGCCAGGCCCACGTACACCACCACCCGCACCCAGGGGTTCTGCCAGGCCCAGCTCAAAGTTGCGCCCATACTCCCTCAGCCCTCGCGGTAAAAGTGGCTTTTCAGGTAAAACTCGGCATAAATGACCTTGAAGAAGGCCAGCAGCGGAACCGCCACCAGTGCGCCCACCAGCCCGTAGAGACTCGAACCCACCAGAATTGCGCCAATCACGCTAACGGGATGCAGGCTGGTTGCCTGCCCCAGAATACGGGGGCTCAGGAAGTGGGCCTCCACCTGGTTCACAACTACCACCACCCCCAGCGCGGCTATGACTTGCGGCCAGCCTACCGTCAGTGCCAAAAGCAGCGCAGGCACCGTGGAAATAATCACCCCCGCAAAAGGGATGATATTGAACAGTCCCGCCAGCAGTCCCAGCGAACCAGCCAGCGGCACCCCGAAGACCCAGAGCCCCAGTCCCACCAGCAAGCCCACCCAAAAAGCCACCTGGATTTGCCCGCGAATATAACCCCCCACAGCACGATCCAGTTTGGCTGCCATATCCGCCGCAAAAGGCTGGTAGGGCAACGGAATGGCCTGGAAGAGGGTCTTGGAGATTTGGGGTAGGTCGTAGAGCAGATAAATCGAGATGATGAGCGCAGCAAAAAACTGGAGCACTCCCCCCGCCACCGACGCCAGGAACCCCACCAGGTTGCCCCCCTGGGCCAGCAGGGCCCGCAGCCCTTGCAAAAGGGTCTGGGTAAAGCCCTCGAGCAGGGTTTGCAAGCTCTGGGCAGCCTGGGCAAAGGCCCCTTCAAAAGCTGGGGGAATTTCAATCTGACCCACCCGCGAAGGCAGGTTTTCTATCCAGACCAGCAGGGGTGTCAGAATGCGGGGGAGCTCGGTAGCGAAGCGGGCCAGCACATTCACCATGTCGGCAATCAAAAACGAGGCCAGCCCCAGAAAAAACCCAAGCCCCAGGTAGACCAAAAGCACCCCCACAAAGCGGGGCACCCTGCGCTTTTCCAAGGCCCGCACAATGGGCGAGGTCAGGTAGGCAAAAATAAAGGCCAGAAAGAGCGTGAGCAAAGCCCCCCTAGCCCCTCCAAACAGCGCCCCCAATAGCTGAAGCAGCAGGTAGGCCAGAAGCAGATAAACTGCGATGCGCACCCACAGCAGCTTCCAGATTTCGGCAAGGTCGCGGCGCATGGGGATTACAATACCGCACAGCTAGGGCAGACTGAACTCGAGCTTGGCCCGGGCCCGCACCATCGCGGGCGTCAGGCCCTGACCAAAATATCTATCTTTGTCGGGCTCCCCATCCCACAACTCGAAGAGCAGCCGCGCCTCCTCGCTCCGACCTCGCACTGCTGCCTCGGTACCGCTATTGCCCACCCGGCCAATCCACTGCCCTTTGTGAACCTTGCTGCCCACCTTAAGGCCGGGAGCAATCTCGGAAAGGTGGGCATATACAGTGGTAAAGCCTCCTGGGTGGCGAATCCACACCTCCCGCCCGCGCAGCCGGTTCATCTGCTCGGGGCTGGCCCCATTGGCAACCGCCCGAATCAGGGCCTCGAAGTCGGCGCGGGTCATCTCTTTGTAAGTGGTCTCGGCCTTAATCACCTCGCCCCCAGCCGCCGCCACCACCCCCATGCCAAAGCGCACCGGCACACAAGCATCACCATCGATAAACACAAAACCGGGGTTGGTGCCTTTGCGGTATTCGCGGGGGGCACCGGGCAGGTTGCTGTCGGTTTTGGGAAGGCAGGCCCCCGGCAGGGGCAGCATGAAGCCCCGTGGGCCTTTTTGCAGCTCCTGTTCAAGCCTAGCAATCTCTGCTTGTAAACCCGCTATCTGCCGACGTGCGCTGGATAGCTGGGTACTCTGCCACAAGGCCAGCAGCAAAACCAGGGCGAGCAGAACCCAGCCGGGTTTAATTGGCATGGCCTATTCTAAAACAAGGAAGGACGCTGCAAAGCGTGTCCTTCCGCTGGGCACCTGCCTCAAAGCAAACGCAAAAGACGGGCTTTGATCTGCTTGGCGCTGAGACCCTCGAGCTTCATGCCCTTGGAGCGCTCCACCAGCTCGTAAACTTTATGAACATGACTGTTGGCTACCCGAAAGGTGATGCTCTGACCAGCCACAGTCACTGTCACCTTACGCAGGTTAGGCTCCTGCCAGCGCTTGTTGTAGCCCGTAACCTTCTTGCCTACCCCACCTTCCCGCTTGGCTTTACCGCGGGTGACGATGCTATAGGCCACCGTAGGGCGCTTACCACTGATTTCGCAGATCTTTGACATGGCTCGACTCCTACCGAGGGGTAACCCCTTCAGGACAACATCTGCAAGTATAGCATACCCTCATGGGGCCATGCTAGACTTCCCTGCGGTATGATTGCCACCTGGCTAGTTCCCGCCCTGTTGGTCGCCGATCAGGCTATCAAACTTAAGGTGTTGTGGGCGGTGGGCCCTCGCATTTTTGATGAAGGGCTGGAGGCTGTGTTTCTCACCAACCTGTTTTGGGTGGTGGACGCTACCTTCGTCAAGAATACCGGCGCTGCCTTTGGCATTTTTCAAGGGGGTGCCCGCATTCTGGTCTGGGTGAGCCTGGTGGTGGGCTTAGGGATTCTCCTCTATCTGAGCACCAAACACCGCCGGATCCCGCTTCTGACCCAGTTGGCTCTTTCCTTAATTGCCGCAGGGGCCCTTGGCAATGCAATAGACCGTCTGGGCCACGGCTGGGTGGTAGACTATGTGGACATCAACCGCACAGGCCTCTTTCTGCTGGATAACTTTCCCATCTGGAACTTAGCCGACGCTTGCGTGGTGCTCGGGGTCTTTATGCTGCTGCTACCCTCTCGCAAGCGAGCCTAACAGCCCAAGCTCCTATAGGCTTAGGCGCGGTTGCCATCCGGCTTCGTCAGGGCTGTGGTAGCGGCCTCAGGCTGCTTGCTCTGGGCGATAATTTCGCGCACCCGCTCCCCCTGCACAATCTCGCTCTCCAGAAGCTCCCCAGCCAACTGATGCATAGCCTTAGCATTGTTGGCCAGAACCTGCTTGGCCCGCTCGTAAGCCCGATCCAGAATGGCCCTGATGTCCGCATCAATGAGGCGGCTGGTCTCCTCCGAGTGATCTTGTCTTTTGGCAATCTCCTCACCTAGGAAGATGGGGCCTGTGTTGGAACCCCAGGCCACGTTTTTAAAGTGATCGCCCATACCCCAGTCAAGTACCATCTGCTTGGCCAAGCTGGTGGCCTGTTTGAAATCGTTGGCCGCCCCAGTGGTGATGGTACCCACGAACAGCTCTTCGGCAGCCCGGCCCGCCAAGATCATGGCCAGGGTGTCCTCGAGGTGTTCCTTGCTCATCAGGATACGCTCTTCGGGCCTGCTCCAGCGCACCCCCAAGGCCATCCCTCTGGGCACTATCGAGACCTTCTCGGTCTTGTCAGCATAAGGTAGCTCCTCGCCCACAACGGCGTGGCCCGCCTCGTGGTAGGCCACAGCCCGCTTTTCCTGCTCGCTAAGCTTGAGGGTGCCCCGCTCGAGGCCCAGCATGATCTTGTCGAGCGCGGCCTGGAAGTGCGCGTTGGTGATCTCGCTGGCGTTTTCGCGGGCTGCCTGGAGGGCAGCCTCATTGACCAGGTTTTTCAAATCAGCACCGCTGAACTGGGGGGTTAGGCGGGCCAGGTTATCCACATCCACATCGGGGGCGAACTTTTTGCCCCGCATGTGCACCTGCAGGATCTCCTTGCGCTCCTCTAAGGTGGGCAGACCGATCACCACCTGGCGGTCAAAGCGACCTGGACGCAAAAGGGCGGGGTCGAGGATGTCTGGCCGGTTGGTCGCAGCCAATACAATCACGCTAGCATCCTTTTCAAAACCGTCCATCTCGGAGAGGATTTGGTTGAGGGTCTGCTCCCGCTCATCGTGCCCTCCCCCAATGCCAGCCCCACGCTTGCGACCTATAGAGTCCAGCTCGTCAATGAAAATAATGGCCGGCGCATTGCGACGGGCTTCCTCGAACAAAGTGCGCACCCGGCTGGCCCCCACCCCCACAAACATCTCCATGAACTCCGAGGCTGAAACCGAGAAGAACGGTACCCCTGCCTCACCCGCCACCGCGCGGGTCAGAAGGGTTTTACCTGTGCCAGGTGGCCCTACCAGCAGCACGCCCTTAGGAATCTCAGCTCCGATGGAGATGTATTTTTGTGGATGCTTGAGGAAGTCCACCACTTCCATCAGTTCGCGCTTGGCCTCGGTATGGCCAGCCACATCCTTGAAGGTGGTATTGACCCGCCGTTCCTTACCATACTGGCGTGCCCGGCTCTGGCCAAACTGCATGACCTGTCCGGCCCCGCCCTGCGAGCGCATAAAAAAGTACCACCAGAAGGCGATAAGTAGGGCGATGGGCCCCAAGGTATACAAAAGCTGCGGCCAAATGCTGGGCGGGCGGTTTTCAATGACCACACCGTTTTGGCGCAGCAGGTTAGTGAACTGGGGATCGCTGTAGCCGGTGGGAAGGGCGATAACCGTGAAGCGGTCCGTGGTTTCGGTGGCATCGCCAACCCGAATGCGCTCGGGGGCCTTGAGGAAAGCGTTGATGCGGCCTTCCTGTAAGACGACACGAGCCACCTTGCCCTGCTCGACATAGTTGATGAAATCGCTGTATGGAACGCTACTTCGAGCACTGTTGCCGCCACTGAATAAAGTAAAGAGCCAGTAAGCCAGAATGGCAACGAAAAGCAAGCTCCAGGGGTTGATGCGGGTAGGCAAGTAAGACCTCCGTTGAACCTTTGCGGTACAGGCAGTGTGTATCCTGCCAATTATATAATGGCAGGCAAGCCCACCGAGACTGTGCATTATGGTACCCAATCTTGGGATGAGGCGCGACAAAAAATGCCTCACATCTTTAGAAGCCGCAGCGCAATGGAGGCCTTGACCTGAAGTCGGGAGGGCCCGCATGGTGCGAACCTTGCCTAAAATAGTTCATTTGGGGATAGGTCAGCGTAGGGCAATCCCTCAGTCCCTCACTATCCGCTCAGGCAGGAGCTCCAGAACAAATCGAGCACTTAGAGCTTTCAGTTTGCGGCAGATCAAAGCCAGGGGCAGGGGCACCTCCTGGCATAGTTTTGGCCAGGAGCCCCATCATACGACCCATGGGACTGCTGGGGCGATCCCTACGATGCGATCGCCGCTCAAATGAAGAGCGAGCAGACAGCACCCGGCAAGACGGGCGCATAGCCCTTCTGGCTCATGCCTGAATCCGAACAGCAGGAGCGGTGGGCAGCAGCTCCCCTCTGGCACCCTGCTGCACCCCTATTAGGTAGCCCATCTTGATGAGGGCAATGATCTGCTCGGTCTGGCCTGTCCGCACCAACTCTCCGACATATTCGGCCAGCCCGGGCGGGAACGGCATCTGCCGAAGGGCCTCGCGGTTGGCTTCAACCATTTGTCGAATCCACTCAACCGGCGTCATACCTACTTGCTAATATAGCACTCAACTTACTTAACATTCGGTTTTATGACACCATCCTACGGTAAGGTTTCACGGGGCCACCCTAGCGGTCCATTTTCTGTTCGTTGTCCGACAGCCCACTTTGCAGCCAGGCCAGCACCGCCTCAGTAGCAGCCAGGTTGGTGGCCAGCGGCACGTTATGCACATCGCAGACCCGCATTAAAGCCTGCACATCGGGCTCGTGTGGCTGGGCCTGAAGGGGGTCGCGTAAAAAAATGACCGCCAGAACCCTGCCCTCAGCGACCATGGCCCCAATCTGCTGGTCGCCACCTTGGGGCCCCGAGAGCAGACAGGTTACTTCCAACCTGGCTTTCTCACGCAGCAACCGTCCAGTGGTGCCCGTAGCCACCAGAGGGAAGCGGGAAAGCAGACTTTTATGATCCTTGACAAAGGATACCAGGTCGGCTTTTTTGCGGTCATGGGCAATGAGGGCCAGCGCTTTCATTGGTTTATTATCGGCCACTCTAACCGGGCCAGCCAAGGGGTATCCGCTCTACCAGAAGCGGTCCCATGTGCTTTTGCCTGGGAGCTGTCGGCCCGATAAAAGCCTGCTGAGGTCGCTTAGTTGAGGGTACGGCTACCGTTCAAAAGGCTGCGAGCCCGCTCGAGGTAGTTGCTCAGGGTCTGATGCCACTCATCGGCGGGGTGTAGATAGGGTAAAACCGCCTTGCTACGAGCAACTATCTCACCTGGGCGGCGGAATCCCAGCTGGGCCAGGGTATCCACAAGCATCTGCTGACCGGTGACCCAGTCGCGGCTGCCCTCTGGAGCGGCTTCACAAGCCCGGGTGTAGTGCTCGAGAGCCTCCTCCAAGTGCAGCAGATCGTAGGCCAGGTTGCCTAGGATCAGGTGACCAGCGCTCGCGCTTCCCTGGCGAATGGCCTCTTGGGCGGCTTGATTAGCCTCATCATAACGGCCTTGGCGATAGAGCACCTCGGCCAGATCGCCCAAGGCCTCACCCCGGTAGCTGTACTCTGGGTCACGCAGCACCTCCCGCAAGGTAGCCTCAGCCTCGGCCAGCTCACCAGCCTCCAGGTAAGCCACTGCCAACTCGTGCAGAGCGTAGCTTTTATCTAGCTCGTCCGCACGCCGCACGGCCTCCTGAAAGGCCCCTATTGCCTCGTGGGGCTGCCCGAGCTGCATGAGCACCTGGCCGTGCACCAGGGGCGTGCCATGGGCTGGCTCTGCACCAGCCCGCTCCAGCTCCAAAGCCTGCTGGATGGCCTCGAGGGCCAGGTTGGGGTTACCCAGCAAAAGATGGCTGCGGGCCAGAAGGTAGCAGCGGGTAGCCGCTTCCTCAGGGTCTTCTGCTTCAATTTCGGACTCGGCCTCCTGTAAGGTCTGCAAGGCCTCCAGGCCCATGCCTGCCTCCACAAACATCGCTGCAGCATCAATCTGGTTCCAGTAGCGTTCCAGACCGAGCGCAATTCGCGCGGCCTCGAGGTAGGCGGCTGCAGCCTCGGCAAACCGTCCCAACCGCTCGAGGGCCTTACCCCGTAAGGTATGGGCGCGCCAGGCCAGGAAGGCAGGCAACTCGAGGGAACGGCTTAGGACCTCTAGGGCTTCTTCTGGCAAACCCAGGTACATCAGGGCCTGGGCTTGGTGGTAGAGGGCCTTCGGGTCGTCGGTTTGAGGTAGAATCTGGCGTACTTCCTTCTCCGAGGCTCCTTCTAGGGCGCGCACTTCACCTAAAATAGCCCGGTAGCAAGGGTGCGACACCAGGGAAGGCATGCTGTTGAGCCCCTCCTCCAGCGCCCGGCTGGCCCCCTCAACACCCCCCTCGCCGTACAACGAGTAGGCCTCTGCCAGCAGCAGGGCGGCTTCTGCCGCCTCCTGTCCTTGGGCCAGCGCCAGTGTACGTACCAGCACTTCAAACGCCGTGTCGTAGTCGCCTTGGTGAAGGGCCTCCAGTACCACCCGCATTGCCTTCTATGATAAGACGGAAACCTTAAAGCAATGAGCAGGCCCTCACCTCAAGCAAAGCCTCTCCGCCGCTTGGCCAGCCAGATTCTCAGTCCTCCAACCTTTACTGACCAAAGACCTCTATTCTGTTAGCAGGGACACTCCTATGCCGCAGCGCTACATTCCACCCCCCACCCCGCAGTACGCGCTCGAGTCCGGCCCCATCCTGCTCAAGGATGGCCGGACGGCCACCTTACGCCCGGCCAGACCCGAGGATCGGGGCTTGTTCGTAGATTTCCTCAGACGGCTGTCGCCCCAGACCCGCACTTTCCGGTTCTTCTCCGAGATTGACCCAGAGGCGGCGGCCGAACTGCTCTTGCGCAAACCACCCGACGAGGACAAAGTAACCCTGGTGGTGCTCACTGGCGACCCCGAGCGCATCATTGCTACGGGCGAGTACGTGCAGGAGGGGCCCGGCTCCACCTCGGCCGAAGTGGCCTTTCTGGTGGACGACTGGTACCAAGGGCGGGGCCTGGGCTCGCTGCTGCTCGAGCGGCTGGCCCTGATTGGGGTTCAGCGGGGCATCCGGCGCTTTCACGCCTTTATGCTGGCTGAAAACAAGCAGATGCTGGACGTGTTCAAGGCCAGCGGTTTCAAGGTCGAGTCTCACCGTGAGTCCGGCGAGGTGGAGGTCAGTTTTGATATCGAACCCAACCCCGAGATGGTGGCCCGATTTGAGCTGCGCGAGCGTGTGGCCACCATTGCCTCGCTCATGCCTGTCCTGCGCCCCAGGGGTGTGGCGGTGGTGGGCGCTTCCAGAGACCCCACCAGTGTTGGCTACCAGGTTCTGGAGCACCTGGTGCTGAATCGTTTCCAAGGCCCGGTCTATCCGGTTAACCCAGCCGCCTCCCCCGCTGCGGGCGAGGTGCCGGTGGTGGGCTCAATACTGGCCTACACCTCGGTCAAGGCCGTGCCTGGTCCGATTGACCTGGCCATCATTACCACACCACGTGAGAAGGTGCTCGAGGCTGCCGAGGCCTGTGGGCAGCGAGGGGTGAGAGCTTTGATGGTGGTCACCACCGATATGGATGAGCCACAAACCAAGGCCCTGGTCCAGACCTGCCGCCACTACGGCATGCGGCTCTTGGGGCCGGGTTCGCTGGCCCTGATGAGCACTGTCCCTGAGGTGCAGCTTTGCGCGGGCCTGGCCCCGCGCCTACCCCTACGTGGGCGCATCGCTATGTCCAGCCAGAGCGGGGCGGTGGGGCTGGCGGTGTTGGAGTATGCCCGTGAGATGGGAATGGGGTTTTCCAACTTTGTCTCGCTGGGCGCCAAGGCAGACATCTCCTCCAACGACCTGATCCAGTACTGGGAAGAAGACCCCGAGACCGGGCTCATTCTGCTGTACGTGGAGTCGTTTGGGAACCCCAGGCGCTTTGCCCGCCTGGCCCGGCGGGTT
>Ga0308390_1000265_pt1 | contig 40225 bp, 39 predicted proteins | sample Hotspr2Sample149_FD_202358 | JGI IMG/M metagenome (GOLD analysis project Ga0308390, IMG submission 202358) | Hot spring phototrophic mat microbial communities from Mushroom Spring, Yellowstone National Park, Wyoming, United States - 20040719_149 ...
ACCTCTATGCGGTGCTGCTGGGCTATGGTCTCTTCAAGCTGATGGAGCACAACCCCGCTTGGCGTCTCCTGTTGGCGCAGCTTGGGGGAATGTGGCTGGTGGCTTTTCCGAATTGGGGTTCAATACTAAGTACACTCACGATAGACTTTTACAGTGAGGAACTTTCGGTACATTGAGTTGAGCAGCAAAGAAGATGAGCTGCTGAGGGCCATCGAGTCATTGCGCTTGCCTCTCGCACTTCAAGCAAGCCCTTTTGCACGCCTCAGATCTACTGGGGGCCGTAGAGGTAAAGATCTGATGCGGAGATACTTAAAGCTGGCTGGTATCGCCCCAGTCGCGCAATTGTTGTTGATATACCGGGTCTTGGTAGCGCGACAGCAGGAAAGCCGGAGCGTAGCCGGGCAGGGCCGCGCCGGTTACATGGGCGGCCAGCAGCTCGCCTGCCGCGCAGGCGGCCATCACGCCAAAGCCCGATAGGGCTCCTATTATGTAGCTCCCCTTTACCGGCAGCGGGCCGATAAGGGGGCGGTTTTCCTGGGTTTTGAGGTAGTAGCCCCCGTCTACCCAGGGTTTGGGGGTTTTCTCAAAATACTGCTGCAGGCCCGGAATCATTACCGACATTCCGCGCAGGGCAACCTCGGCGTAGTGGGGCTCTGGGGGAAGGGGGAAAGCGGGTTCGACCGGCTGGGTGTGGTAGTTGTATAGCACGATTAAGGTGGTGCTGGCTCCGTGCCCGTCGGGCCGGCCATGCACCCCGGAAGGAAGCCGCCCTAAAAGCCAGCGGGTAGACTCCTCTTGGGCCAGCATCTCGCGCTCTTCGGGGCTAAAGGGGAGCTCGACCTCGTCCATCCAGATCAGCATGGGGGCCTCGCGGGGCACCACCCCCAGGGCCTCGCTAAAGCTCATCTTACGGTGCAGTTCGGCAAAAACGGGCAGTTCGACCCCCAGCAACCGGCCCACGGCGCGCTGAAAAGGCCCCGCAGCGTTGACAAAAACCGGGGTCTGGATGGCAAAAAGCGAGCCGTCTGTCTGCCGGACATGCACTTCCCGAACCGCGCCCCCAGCCGTTTCGACCCCCACCACCTGCCCCCGTACCAGCCGCGCCCCGTGTTCACGGGCTTTTTCTAGCAGGTACATGCCCAACTGCTGGGCCGAGAGCCAGCCTGCCCGCCGCACGTGCAGCACGGCCTTGGTGCGGGGCGAAAGGTAGGGGAAGTGCTGGTGTATGGCCGCACCGGTAAGCAGGTCGGCCCCGTCCAGGGCCCCCTCGAGGCCCTCCGGCAGGCTGGGCCGGTAGGTGGTGGCCGGGCCGGTGTGCACCCGCAGGGCCCCCGCACCCTGGCGAGCCGCTTGCTCGGCGGTCTGGGCCAGCAGGGGAATTCTGTTTTCCTCGGCGGTGGCATACAGATAGCCACGCCGGTTGAGGTTAATGCGGTTGGCCGACGCCCGCGCTAGGCCCTCCAGCAGCTCGATGCTGCGGTTCATTAGGGCAATCATCTGCCCGTCGGGGCCGGGCCACCAGTTGCGGTAGGCCTCGCTGGATTTGTCGGAGGTGAGCGAGAGCGGGTCGCCCTGCTCCACCAGAACCACGTTTTTCAGACCCCGCTTGACCGCCAGGTGGTAGGCCGCTGCTACCCCGGCAATGCCTGCCCCACAGATCACCACCTCGGCTGCATGCTTTGGCATGGTAGGCAGTATAACCACACCGGTTTTTACCTGTGGCAGCCTGGTTGGGTCTACCTACACGATCTCCAGAATGGCAAACTTTAGGTAGTGTGTCTCGGGCACGTTGAGCAAAACCGGATGGTCCCAGCCCTGGCCGCGCTTTTCCACCACACGAACGGTGCGATGGGCATCGCTGGCGGCCTCGGTCAGCATCTGGTAAAACATGGCCTCGCTCAGGTGATGGCTGCAGGAGGCGGTGGCTAGGATGCCTCCGCTAGAAAGCAGCTTCATAGCCCGCAAGTTAACCTCTTTGTAAGCGGCATAGGCCCGCTCGAGGTCACGCCTGCTTTTGGCGAAGGCCGGTGGATCGAGTACGATCAGGTCGTAACGGGCCCTTCGTCGTTCTTCCTCGCGCAAGAAATCGAAAGCGTTGGCCTCTTTGAAGGTGATATTGGTGAGGTGGTTGACCCGGGCGTTCTCCTGGGCCCTCTTCAGAGCTGCCGCTGAGCTGTCGACGGCCACAACCCGCTCGAAGCCCTGGGCCAGGTGCAAAGCGAAGGAGCCATGGTAGCTGAAGACGTCTAGGGCGGCTTTTCCCTTATAGCTTCTCATCCGAATGCGGTTGTCGCGCTGATCAATGAAGGCCCCGGTTTTTTGACCCTCTTTGAGGTCAACCTGGTACAAAATGGAGCCCTCCTGCACCATCACCGAGTCAGGCACCTCGCCCAGCAGGGGCTTAACCTCCAAGGGAAGGCCCTCGAGGCTGCGCGATCTGTGGTTGTTCTTGGCCGTGAGGCTTTGTAAGGTAACCTCGCTTTGAATAACTTCCACCAGCGCTTCGGTAAGCGGTTCTAAGGCGGCTGAGCCCACCTGCAAAACCCCGTGGCCGGCGTAATAGTCAAGCACCAGGGCGGGGAGCAGATCGCCCTCGGCGTGTACCAGCCGGAAGGCCCCTTGGGGCTCCTGGACGATGGCCTCTCGACGTCGGTGAAGTGCTTTGCGGAGATTTTCCAGCAAGACCTCCTGAGGGTGCTTGTTCTCATCGAAGCTGAAAGCCCGTACAGCGATCTGAGAAGCAGGGCTGTACAAGGCCAACGCCAGAATCCCTGTGTGCGCTCGAACAGGGAACAGGCCAGGCTTATTGGGGCCCTCCACCACATCGCTTTGGTACACCCAGGGGTGCCGGGCCATCAGCCGGGCTGCGCCTTTGGCACTAACTCGGATACTCATCTGGCCAAGCCGGTCTCACAGATACCACCTTGTAAAGCCGGTTAAACTCCTTTCTAAAGCGCTTTCTGGTGCGTTTGCTCATGCTCGAGTTTACCGCCTCTATGGTGCGTCTGACAGTGGCAGCGCAACCTTGCGGCGCTAGGTGCTTTGCTATTGTATGCTGTTTCGCGTTGACATGGTTCCTGAGGAATCGCTATGATTCTTTGGGTTTATTTTGAGTAAGTTTTCACTTGCTTGCTGGTAGAAAGGAGGGAAGTGTGGCTGGTTCGGGACTCATAAGAAGCCTGGCGGAGCGAGAACGCGCCCTGGCCATGCAGCTAGAGGAGGCTAAGCAGGCCGCTGCAGCCAAAGTCCAGGAGGCTGAGCTCAAAGCTGCCCAGATACTGGCAGAGGCCGAGCGGGCTATTCAGGAGCTGGAGGCGCAGTTCAAAGCCCGTACTGCCGAAGCAGTAGCTCAAATAGAGAGCGAGGCCAAGGCCAAGGCAGAAGCGGAAGCCAAGGCGGTCAGTGAAGCGGCAGCCGCAAAGGTGGCTGAGGCGGTTCGGGTGGTTCTTGCGGAGGTGCTGCCATGATCGCCCCCATGGAAAAGCTGATAGTGGCTGGCCCCAAGCGGAAGGCCCGGGAGCTCCTGGCTGAGCTGCAAAAGGCTGGGGTAGTCCACATTGATCCCCTGCGCCCCGATGAGCTGAGCGAGTACCGCCTGTCCCCGACCGAGGAGGCCGAGCTCAAGCGCTGGGAAGCGGTGGTCTCACAGACCGAACAGGTGCTGGCGGTGGCCGGTCTGGCCCCGCTGGCGGGGGAGCAGTTCGCAGGGTCGCTCGAGGAGGCCGAGGCCATCCTGCGCCCGGTGGCCAGTCGAGCCGAAACGCTGGGCAAGGAGCGCGCAGCGCTGGAAGAAGAAATAAAGATCATTGAGCTATTCGCTGAAGCCGTCGAACGACTGGCCGCGCTGGTGCAGGGGCTGGACGAGAGCCCCCGGCTGGGGGTAATCCCGTTTTTACTAACCAAGTCGGAGGAACTCGAGCCGGTGCACAAGGCCCTGCAAGAGGCCCTGGGCGATCGCTTTGTGCTCGAGGCTGAGTCTTTGGGCAACCAAGTGGCGGCAGTGGTGGTGGTCCGGCGTGGTGACCTCGAGCAGGCTCGCTCCAGCCTTTCCCGCCTGGGGTTGGCCGAACTGCGCCTTCCAGGCAGCTATGGTGCCCTGTCGCTCACCAAGGCTGCGGCGCGCATGAAAGAACGGGCCAAGCTGGCTCCCGAGGAGCTGCAGGGCATCCTCGAGGAGATCACCCGGCTCTCGCGGGAGTCGCGAGAAGATCTGATGGGTTTGTGGGCTCGAGCCAAGGACGAGGTGGCTCGCTACAAAGCCACGGCTGACATGGCGGCGGGCAAGTATGGGGTTGCCCTTATGGGCTGGGTTCCTCAGAAAGCCAAGGGCAAGGTGGGGGAAGCCCTGGCCCGCCTACGAGATCAGATCGTTTATACCTTTGAGCCCGTAGACGAGCACCACGAGGGGCACCAGGTGCCGGTAACCCTGGAGAACCCGGCCTGGGCCAAACCTTTCGAGTTGCTGCACGGCTTTCTCAACACCCCGGCCTACGGTGGGTACGACCCTACCCTGATGATCGCCATCTTCTTCCCGCTGTTTTTCGGTATCGTGGTGGGGGACATCGGCATAGGCCTGCTCTTCCTGCTGGCAGCCCTCTGGCTGGCGGGTAAGGCCCGCCGTGGCGAGACCCTGCGCATCGGCTTTTTGGGGGCGGCCTTTGGGCCAGATGTGCTGGGTAAGCTATCTGTGGTCGGGAAGTGGATGGCGGGCTGGGCTATGTTCTGGGGGGTGCTGTACGGGGAGTTCTTTGGCACTTTTTTGGAGAAGCTGCGCCTTCCTGGTATGTTTGGCCTGATGGACGGTTGGCGGGTTTTCTACCCCACCGGCCCGGGCTACGATCCCGAGAAGTACTACGGCCTGATTCCCATCCTTATCAACCGCTTAGACTTTGCCCAGACCGCCAACGGCCTGATGGTTTTTGCTATTGTGTTTGGGGTGTTCCAGGTGCTTTACGCCTTCTTCCTGCGTATGCGCCTGGGCCTCAGGCACGGGCATATGAGCCACTTCTGGGAGGGTTTTGGCTACTTCTCGGGCCTGGTGGGCCTGGTGGCCTTTGCCTACAACTTTCTGACCCAGGCTAACATCGCCATCCTCAACGTCGTCTTTGCGGTGGGCCTCATCCTCTTCCTGGTGGGTGTGGCCCTTTCGCGCCAGCTGCTGATGATTCCTGAGCTACCCGGAAAAGGTGGTCAGATTCTTAGTTACATCCGTTTGTATGCGGTTGGGGTAGCAGGGGGTGTGCTGGCCAGCTTAGCCAATCAGGCGGGCTTTGGCTTGGCCGAGCGCTTCGGCTTCATTGGTGGTGTGCTGGGATTTTTGATCGGTCTGATCCTGATCCTGGTAATCATCATCATCACCACCCTAGGCCACGTGATCCAGCCCATCCGTCTGCTGTGGATTGAGTTTTCCAACAACTTCGGCTTCTTTGAGGAGACCGGACGGCCATACCAGCCCTTTAGGTCGGTCAAGGAGCAAAATGGCTAGGGGTGCCTGGTGCACCATATAATGCTGTGGGCACATGAAACCAAGTGCTAAAAGGAGAAAAACCATGAAGAGCGTGAAGCTAACCAAAACCCTCTTGATTGTTGCTGTTGTCGTTCTTGCTATGCTGGCCTTTGCTGCGGAGGAAGGTGCCGCTGGTGCTTCCCTGGCTGCTCTTGGCAAAGGCCTGGCCATCGGCCTGGGTCTAATTGGTACTGGTCTGGCCCAAAGCGCCATTGGTGCGGCGGCGGTGGGTGCTGTGGCGGAGGATCGGCGCAACTTCGGTACGGCCCTGGTCTTCTTCCTGATCCCAGAGACGCTGGCCATCTTCGGTCTGGCCTTCTCCTTCGTCATCAACTAGGGCCCAAAGCAACAAGCCCTAAAGAGGAGCCAAATGTCAACACTCGCGGAGATCCTGCAAAGCGAAGTGGTCGCCGAGATGGAAGCGATCGCCGCAGAGGCTGAGGCCCGGGCTAAAGCGGTGGTAGAGGAGGCGCTGGCCAAGGCTGAGGCGCTCAAAGCCAACAAGCAGCGCCAGCTCGAGGCCGATCGCGCGGCTGCCTTGCGCAGGGCCGAGAGCGCGGCTGAGTTGTTGCTGAGTCAGGCCCGTATCGCGGCCAAGGGCCAAGCCATGGAGCGGGTGCGGGCTGAGGTGAGGGACCACCTGCAAAAGCTGGCCCAGGGAAGCGAGTTCGCTGCCACCCTGCACAAGCTGGCGGAGGAGGCTTTGGCGAGTCTGGGCCAGGCCGAAGCGGTGGTGGTCAACCCGGCGCATGCCAGCCTGCTGGCCGACTGGGCCCAGAGCAAGGGTTTGCAGCTTAAAACCGATCCCTCCATCCGCGATGGGGTACGCCTGGTGGCGGTAGGGGGGCGGGCCTTGGTGCAGAACACCCTGAGTGAGCGCCTCGAGCGGGCCTGGGATGCTCTGTCGGCCAAGGCGGCCAAAGCCATCTGGGGGTAGTGTGCTAACCCGTAGCGCGTTTGCCTACCTCAACGCCCGCGTGCGCTCGAGGCGGAGCCAGATGGTCCCCGAGGCCTTCTTTCAGCAGGCCCTAAAGCTTTCGTTCCCGGATTTTTTGCGCCTCTTCTCTGAGACGGTCTATGGGGCAGACCTGGTGGGCGACTCCCTGGCCGATGTGGACCGTGCGGTGAACAACCACCTGGCCCGTATGGTGGGTGACCTACCGGGGCTGGTCTCGGGCGAGATGCGGATGTTGGTGAGTCTGCTCCTGTTCCGCGCCGACCTCATCAACCTCAAGGCCATCCTGCGGGGTAAGCACAGCCACAAAACGCCCGAGGAGATCAAGGCAACCCTGCTGGGCGGCACCCTGAAAGAGCCCCTCATCAACGCCTTGATCCAGGCCCCTGATGCAGCCAGCGTGGCCCAGATTCTGCAAGTGCCGGGGCATCCCCTGGCCAAGGCCCTGCGCAAGGCAGTGGCGAGCAACCCCGACCCGCTGGCCCTGGAGGTTGCGCTGGATCGGGAGTTTTTTACGGCCAGCCTTGAGAAAGCCAAAAAGTTGAGGCAGAGCCGTATCTCTGCTTACTTTGCCCTCGAGGTGGACGTAACCAACCTGACTACTGCCTTCAAGCTGCAGGCCCTGGGCGCTGATCTGCCCGACCTAGACGAGTATTTCATCGCTGGGGGCAGGTACCTAAGACGCCCCCTGTTCAGCCGCATCGCCTCGGGGGACCTGGCCGCCCTCGATGCGCTGGGCAGCACCCCTCTTGCGCCGGTGCTGGGGGTTCGTAGCCTGGGCGAGCTCGAGCGGGTCGTACGGGAAATTATGCGGGCTAGGGCGGCTTCGGGCGCGACCGACAGCCTGGGCGGAGGGCTGGTGTTGGACTTTGTTCAGCGCAAGCAGTGGGAGGCCAGCCGTATCCGCCTGTTGGCCCGGCGGGCCTACTTCAACCTGCCTGCCGAGGCTGTGGCAAAGGAGATCGCATGAAGATCGGTGTGCTGACCGACATCGAGACGGCCTCCGGCTACCGCATGGCGGGCCTCGAGGCGGTTGTGGCGGGCCCCGAGGAGGCTGCCCGGAGGCTTGCGGAGATGGTGCAGTCGAACCAGTATGCCCTGATCGCGGTGGATCAGCGTCTGCTGCCTGATCCCAACAAGGCAGTCGAGCGGGTCATGCGGGGGCGCAGTGCGCCGGTCTTGCTCTCGCTGCCCAACCTGCTTGACGCCTTTAGCGGCGGGGACGACGCCAAAGCCTACATGCGCACCCTGGTACGCGAGACGATAGGCTTTGATATCAAGCTATAAGCCTTTAGCCGCTGCTTGCGAAGGAGGACACGTGGGAGTCATCAAAAAAATCGCCGGGCCGGCGGTCATCGCCGAGAACCTGCAAGGCGCCAAGATGTACGACATCGTGCGCGTTGGCCACGAGAAGCTGGTGGGTGAGATTATCCGCTTGGATGGTGACACCTGCTTTATTCAGGTTTACGAAGACACCAACGGCCTCAAGGTTGGCGAGCCGGTGGTTACGACGGGCCTGCCCCTAGCCCTGGAGCTGGGGCCAGGCCTTCTAAACGGCATCTTTGACGGAATTTTGCGTCCACTGGACAAGATCCAGGCCGTTTCGGGCATCTTCATCAGCCGAGGTATAGAGGTCTCCTCGCTGGATCGTACCCGTAAGTGGGACTTTACCCCCATAAAAAAGGTGGGTGACGAGGTCAAAGGGGGCGACATCCTGGGCACGGTGCCCGAGTATAGCTTCACCCACAAGGTCTTGGTGCCACCCGACAAAGCGGGCCGTATCAAGAGCATTGTGGGTGCAGGGCAGTACACCATCGACGACACCATCGCCGAGCTCGAGGACGGTACCAAGCTGCGACTGGCCCATTATTGGCCGGTGCGTAAGCCCCGGCCCTTCACCCGCAAGCTGGATCCCAACGAGCCCTTCCTCACTGGGATGCGAATTCTGGATGTGCTCTTCCCGCTGGCCGCGGGGGGTACGGCGGCCATTCCTGGGCCTTTTGGATCAGGTAAGACCGTAACCCAGCAGTCCATCGCCAAGTTCGGCGATGCCAACATTGTGGTGTATGTGGGCTGTGGTGAGCGTGGCAACGAGATGACCGATGTGCTGGTGGAGTTTCCCGAGCTCGAGGATCCCCAGACCGGACGCCCCCTGATGGAGCGCACCATCCTGGTGGCTAATACCTCCAACATGCCGGTAGCAGCCCGTGAGGCCAGCCTGTACACCGGCATCACCCTGGCCGAGTATTTCCGCGACCAGGGCTACAAGGTCTCGCTAATGGCCGACTCCACCAGCCGCTGGGCCGAGGCCCTGCGCGAGATCGCTTCGCGCTTGGAGGAGATGCCCGCTGAGGAGGGTTACCCGCCCTACCTGGCCTCGCGCCTCTCCAGCTTTTATGAGAGGGCCGGCAAGGTGGTTACCCTGGCCGGCGAGCAGGGGGCGGTTTCGGTGATCGGGGCGGTCTCGCCGGCGGGTGGTGACTTCTCCGAGCCCGTCACGCAGTCCACCCTGCGCATTACCGGAGGTTTCTGGGCCCTGGACGCGCAATTGGCTCGAGCCCGTCACTTCCCCGCCATCAACTGGGCCCGCTCGTACTCCTTGTTCGTGGGCAGCCTCGAGCCCTGGTACCGCGAGAACGTGGCCCCGGACTACCCCGAGGTGCGCGCCCAGATCATCGCCTTGCTGCAGCGTGAGGCTGAGCTGCAGCAGGTGGTGCAGCTCGTAGGCCCCGACGCCCTGCAGGATGCCGAGCGGCTGGCGCTGGAGATTGGCCGCATCGCCCGTGAGGACTTCCTGCAGCAAAATGCCTACGACCCGGTGGATGCTAGCTGCTCCATGGCCAAGGCCTACGGCATCATGCAGATGATCGTTGCGGCCTATAGGCAGGCCGAGCTGGCCCTTTCCAAGGGAGCCACCATCTCAGACTTCCTGAACGACCCAATCCTCGAGAAGATCGGGCGGGCCCGCTACGTGCCAGAGGCCGAGTTCCCCGCTTACAAGGCCGAGTTTGACCAGATGATCAAGACCGCCTTCATGGGTGCGGTCAAGGCGTGAGGGGGTTCTGATGCTCAAGAAAGAATACAATGCTGTAACTTACATCTCCGGCCCGCTTCTGTTCCTAGAGGGGGCCGCTGACCTGGCCTACGGTGCTATCGTCAACATTGACGACGGCACTGGCCGTATTCGCGGCGGCCAGGTGATTGAGGTATCCGACCAGTACACGGTCTTGCAGGTCTTTGAGGAGACCTCGGGACTGAACCTCGAGCACACCACGGTATCGCTGGTGGAGGATGTGGCCCGCCTGGGTGTCTCCAAGGAGATGGTGGGCCGGGTCTTCAACGGCATCGGCAAGCCCATCGACGGCCTGCCCCCAGTGGTAGCCGATAAGCGCCTGCCCATAAGCGGCGCTCCCATCAACCCGGTAGCCCGCAAGAAGCCGGAGGAGTTCATCCAGACCGGGATCAGCGCTATCGATGTCAACATGACCCTGGTGCGCGGGCAGAAGCTGCCCATCTTCTCGGGCTCCGGTCTGCCGCACAACGAGCTGGCTGCCCAGATTGCCCGCCAGGCCAAGGTACTGGGCGAGGGCGAGGGTTTCGCGGTGGTGTTTGCGGCCATGGGCATCACCCAGCGCGAGGTGAGCTACTTCATGCAGGAGTTCGAGCGTACCGGGGCTCTCTCCCGCTCGGTGCTCTTCCTCAATAAGGCCGATGACCCCACTGTAGAGCGGCTTCTCACCCCTCGCATGGCCCTCACCGCCGCCGAGTACCTGGCCTTCGAGCACGACTACCACGTGCTGGTGATCCTCACCGATATGACCAACTACTGCGAGGCCCTGCGCGAGATTGGGGGGGCGCGCGAGGAGATCCCGGGACGCCGCGGCTACCCCGGCTACATGTACACCGACCTGGCCTCGCTCTACGAGCGCGCAGGGGTCGTGCATGGCAAGAAGGGCTCGGTAACGCAGATCCCCATCCTGTCCATGCCCGGTGACGACATCACCCACCCCATCCCCGACCTTACCGGTTACATCACCGAAGGTCAGATTTTCATTGCGCGTGACCTGGCCCAGCAGGGCATCTTCCCGCCCATCAACGTGCAGCCCAGCCTCTCGCGGCTGATGAACAACGGTATCGGTAAGGGTAAGACCCGCGCCGATCACAAGGAGCTGGCCGACCAGCTTTTCAGCTCCTATGCCCGTGGGGTGAACCTGCGCCGCCTGGTGGCTATTACCGGTGAGGATGCCCTGACCGAGATGGACAAGAAGTACCTGCGCTTCGCCACCAACTTCGAGCAGAAATTTATTAACCAGGGCCAGAACGAGCGCTCCATCGAGGAGAGCCTGAACATCGGCTGGGCTTTGCTATCGGACTTCCCGCCCTCTGAGCTCAAGCGTATCCGCCGCGAGTACATCGAGCAGTACCACCAGAAGACCGGAAAGCTGGAAGAGCTGGTAGGAGCCTAAAGAGCCGACAGGGGATAGCAAAGGGGTGCCTATGGCTGAGCCTGTTTCACCGACCCGCTCCACCTTGCTGGCCAAACGCGACCAGAAGCGGCTGGCCCTGCAAGGCGTGGAGCTGCTAAAGAACAAGCGGGATGCCCTGGTTGGCGAGTTTTTCGCCCTAGTGCAGGACTCGCTCAAAGCCCGTGAGGCCCTTAACGACGCCGCCAGGGAGGCCTACTTTAGCCTGCTGATCGCCAAGGCTTTTGATACCCCTGAGGCGGTGGAGTCGCTTTCAGGCAGGCCCATCGAGGTACAGATGGAGGTGGAAAGCCTTTACGGGGTGAAGGTGCCTAAGATCAAGGCGCCTGCCTCGAACGGGGCGCTGGCTTTCAGCCCCATCGGGGTAGGGGCCAAGACCCTGGAAGCGGCGGCGGCCTTCCGCCGCCTAGCCGAGGCTATGGTTGCCGTGGCCAACACCGAAAACCGCCTGCGCAAGATCGGTGAGGAGATCAAGAAGACCAACCGTCGGGTGAATGCCCTCGAGCAGATATCCATCCCCGAGATCAACGAACAGATCAAGTTCATCACCGACACCCTCGACCAGCGCGCGCTGGAGGAGGTGACTACCCTCAAGCGCATCAAGGCTGCTATTTTAGCCCGCGAGGCTGAGGAGCTAGGCATTGTCTCTGCCCACATTGAAAAAGGAGCTGGGCTCTGAGCGTCCTGTGGTGGCCTTCGCATAGCAAGGCTTCGCACAGAGGCTCAGACAGGTGCTTTCAGGCAGTAGGGCAGGGCCTCGAGCAAGGCGGCCTGAGCTGCCGCGGGCTGAGCCGAAAGCCGTAGCCACTCTGGCAGGCCAAAGGAAGTGCAGTCGCGCACCCGAAAGCCCGCCGAGCGGAGCTGCTGGGCCACCACGGTGGCTTGTCCCACCTTTACCAGCAGAAAGTTGGCCGGGCTTTCGCGCACCTCGAGGCCCAGTGCCCGCAGGCCCTGGGCTAGCTGCTGGCGTAGATGCCAGAGCTGCTGGCGGGTTTGGGCCAGCCAGTTGCGCGATTCACTTTGCAGCACAGCCCTCAGGAATGCCTCCCCATGCACCCCTACCACCCAGGAAGGGGCCAGGTTACGGAAGTGTACCAAGCTTTGCGGGGCGATCAGGTAACCGGCCCGTACCCCAGTCAGGCCGTGGGCCTTGTTGGGGCTATATAAGCGCCAGGTGTTGCTGGGCAGGCGGGGAGGGTCGGGCAGCAGGTAGTAGTAGGCCAGGTCAAGCACCAGCGCGATGCGATGTTGTTCAGCGATATGGGCAGCCTCCTCTATGAAATCGTAGATCTCGCCGGTGGGGTTGTTGGGTACGCACAAAAACGCTAAGGTTGCCTTGGGCAATAGGCTCAAAAAGGCCTCTCTACTGCTGGCCCGCAGCAGGGGCAGCTCGGCGGGCTGGGCCGCGCGGGCGTACTCGCTGAAGGTGGGCGGCAGGATAAGCATTGGCCCGCGCAAATAGCGCCAGTGTGTCAAGCGGTGGATCAGCTCGCTGGTGCCGCCTCCCACAGCCACGTGCTCGGGTGGCACCTGGTGAAACCGGGCCAGGGTGGTGTGCAGCGAGGTGTAGAGCGGGTCAGGGTAGCGGCTAGGGTCAGCGGCCTGAACCGCGGCCAGAGCATAAGGATCTGGGCCCAGGCTGTTGGCGTTGGTGGAAAAATCGTAGCGCGGGGTGGGGCCGGAATCGGTACCCCCGTGTATGGGCATGAGAACGTCATCAATCATGAGTGACCATTATGGTGCTTGTCCTGGTGCGGTTATGTGGCCTATCCTCAAGTCCAACTCTAGAAAAATCCCAGAATGGTCTGGCTGCTGTCCCACAGAACAGAGGGGCCACTGGCTGGTCGTTGAGCTTCTCAGTTAGGCTCACCAGGGCGTTTTCACGTACCTCGTCGCGGGATAGGGCCTCGGCAGGGCGGAGCTGGCTGCCTCGAGCTTCTAGTTTTTGCTCCACCGCCCTGGGCTCGTCGAGCAGCATGCGAAAGGTGAAGAGGGGTTTTAGAGCAGCGCGGTCAGTAGCAGCTTCAGGGCAACTGCAAGCTTTTCCAGCTGCCCTAGGGCTGCGTAACCAAATTGGCTACTGCCAGCCAGTATCCTGTGCTCAGTCGCGGGTGGCCTCGAGATCATCTGCTACTCCACCCGCTTGTGGCCTTCCATGCCAATAGGCTCGACCCATTCTGGCCGCAAGAAGCTGCGCTCCGCCGAGGTAACTCAGGCCACCAGCTCCACAGTATAGCCTGGTGGAAGTCGATAGCATCGATGTGCAGTAACTACCTTGCAACGGGCGTAGCGCATGGCGGTTATAAAAGCGGTCTTGTCCATCCAGGCTATAGCCGCACCCCTACACAGGTGGCCATAGTGGTTACAGTCAGGTGGTCGTACCAGGTAAACGGTATAGGTCTCCACAGCTCATACCGAGCCCCGCAGCCGGGCCCGCTCCTCCCGGTAGAGGATGTAAGCCCGAGCCACCTGCGGATAGCGCTTCATCAACCCCTCTTCCACCATGTCCTGAATCGCTTCGATGTGCAGGCGCTCTTTACGGGCCCGCCGCTTGATAGGGGAGAGAACCAGCTGCTCGATGATCTCGGGTTTCAGGCCCACCCCCACGGCAGCGGCAGCTTTCTCTACAGCCCGCACAATGCGCATTTCGTCAAAGGGCATCTCCCGTCCGTCGCGCTTCAGCACTGGCTAGAACCCGCCTGGCTCGCTGAAAATGAAGTCCTCGTCCCTTATAGGCTCTACCCGGATGGCCTTCACATAGCCGTTGCCTTTGGTGGAGAAGAAGTCGTGGTGCTTGGTCCTGGTGGAAAGCCCGGCCAGCACCACCGGGTTGACCTGCTCCGCCGTGACCTCGAAGTAGGCGGGGAGGCCTAGGTTGGCCAGGGCCTTGTCCGCGTTGTAGCGGGAGAAGGTCAAGACCTCCTCTACCAGGCCTAGTGGGCGGTAAAGCGCCTCTGTGTAGCCTCGCTCCATTGCCTCTAGGCGGCGAAGCATCTGGTAAACCTGGTCTTTCACCTCTTCCTGCTCGCTCAAGCCGCCCAGCACCTCCTGGGCCAGCATACCCACGTATACCCCGTGGATGCTCTCATCGCGGATGATGAGGGAGATGATCTCGCCGGCGTTTACCATCCGCCCTTGTCCAGCGAGCAGCAGCGGGTAAAAGAAGCCTGAGTAGAATAGAAAAGACTCCAGCATCACGCTGGCGGCCAGCCCCAGGTAGAGGCTTCTTTTGTCCTGTACGCCCTGGTAGTGTCGCTGGATGAAGCGCTGCTTCTCCTGCAACCAAGGGTTCTCCTCCACCCAGGCAAAAAGCGCCTCGATGCGGGGGGTGGTGCACAAGGTGGAGAAGATGCTGCTGTAGCTTTTGGCGTGCATCTGCTCCATGGCCCCCATGAAGGCGAGCACCGCTTTGGCCTGCAGCCTGGGGATGTGCTGCAACAGGAGGGGCATCCCTACCCCCCCCTGTAGGGTGTCCAGCAGGGTTAGCCCGGCCAGCACCTGCTCATACACCTCCTGCTCCTCTTTACGCAGGGTCATCCAGGTGAGCTTGTCATCGGCTAGGGGAATCTCCTCATCCACCCAGAACTGCCGCACGTTCTGGTCCCAGAACATCTTGGTGTAGGGGTCCTCGGGACGGTTCCAGTTGACCGCTGTCATACCTTCCTCCTCAAACCGCGCAGCTTGTGCACTCCTCCAGCGAGAGGTTCTTAGTACGGGTGTAGTACAGGCTCTTCAACCCTTTCTTCGCCGCGTACACGTAAAGCCGGGCCAGCTCGCGGGTGCTGGTCTCGCTGGTCACGTATATGACCGTGCTGATCCCCTGGTCCACGTGGGCCTGGGCCTCGGCCACCAGGTCGATCAGGCGGTACATGTTCATGCGGTAGGCCGACTTGTAGAACCAGTAGGTTTCCTCGGAGAGGAAAGGCACCGGGTAGTAGGTGGTGGCGTTGCCGTAGGTGCGGGTCTCCACGTGCTCCACGATGGGCTGGATGGAGGGGGTGGCGTTCTGGATGTAGCTGATGGAGGCGGTGGGGGCTATCGCCAGCCGGTAGGCGTGGTAAAGCCCGTGCTCCCTCACCTCCTCCTTCAGGCGGGCCCAGTCTTCGGGCGAGGGCAAAGGGATGCCCGCAAAAAGCCGCTGCACCGCTAGGGTGCGGGGGCGGAAGTCTTCTTGTAGGTACTTCTCGAAGTAGCTTCCGTCCGCGTAGGTGCTTTTCTCAAAACCGAAAAAGCGCACCCCCCGCTCCCGCGCGATCTCCTTGGAGCGCTCGAGGCTATAGTAGTTCAACGCGGCGAAGAAGCTGCGCACGAAGTCGCGGGCCTCCTCCGACTCGTAGGCGATCTGGTTCTTGGCTAAAAGTCCGTGCAAGTTCATGACCCCCAGGCCCACCGCGTGGAAGGCCTGGTTGGCCCGGTAAACCCCCGGCACCTGGCGCACCGCGCTGGTGTCGCTGACCGCCGTGAGGGCGTCCATCGCGGTGTGGACGCTCTCGGCCAGGTTCTTCCGCTCCATCACGTTCACGATGTTCAAGGAGCCCAGGTTGCAGCTGATGTCGAAGCCCGCCTCCACCACCTCCCCGGCGTCGCCCACCAGGGTGGGGGTCTGTAGCTGGAAGATCTCGGTGCAGAGGTTGGACATCTTGATCTGGCCCAAGCCGCGGAGGGGGTGGGCCCGGTTGGCGTTGCTCTTGTAGACGATGTAAGGGTAGCCCGACTCGAACTGGGTCTGGGCGATGCGGGTGAGCATGGCCCGCGCCGAGAGGGGCCGCTTCTTGATACCGGGGTGGGCCAGGAGTTCCTCGTACCTGTGGTCGAGGTCGATATCATCCAGGTGCTCCCCCAGCGCCTGGTAGACCGAGTAGGGTGCGAAGACGTAGAAATCCTCGCTCCGTTCGGCCAGCTCGAAGAACTTCTGCGGCACGATGAGGCCTATGGCGAGGGTCTGGATGCGGCTTTTCTCGTCGGCGTTGATCTTCTTGGTGTCCAGAAACTCCTCTACGTCCCAGTGGAAGATGTTGAGGTAGACCGCGCCGGCCCCTTTGCGCTGCCCCATCTGGTCGGCGTAGTTGAAGGCGTCCTCCAAGAGCTTCATCACCGGCACCACGCCCTTGGCGGCGTGGGCCACGCCCTTGATGGGCTCGCCCCGCGCCCGCAGGCGGGAGAGGTTGAGGGCTACCCCGCCACCGATCTTGGAGAGCTGCATGGCCGCATTGAGGTTGTAGCCGATGGAGTTAAGCGAGTCGTCCACCTCCAAAAGAAAGCAGGAGACCAGCTCCCCCCGCCGGGCCCGCCCGGCATTGAGAAAGGTCGGGGTGGCGGGCTGGTAGCGCTGCTCCATCATGGCCCGCACGTAGGCCTCCGCCTTGGCCGCGTCGCCCTGGCCTAAGTGCAGGGCCACGGAGAGCACCCGGTCCTCGTAGCGCTCCAGATAAAGCCGCTTATCGTCGCTCTTGAGGGCGTAGTCCTTGTAGAACTTGGAGACCGCCATGAAGCTCTGGAAGCGGAAGCCATAGCTATAGGCGAGGTCGGAGAGCTTCAGGACGGTCTTTTCGTCGTAGCGGGCGAAGAAGTCCTCGTAGTAGCCTTCCTCGATCAGGGTCTTGAGGCGCGTGAGGGGATCGCTGAAGCGGCGCAGCCTACTTTCCACCTCCTCCTCAAAGGCCCGGGCGGCCTCCCGGTCTTTCTCCAGCTGAAAGAACCCATCCCTCCTATGCAGCACCGCGCTGTTGAGTTCCAAATAGCGCATGGATCACCTCCCGGACGATTTGTATATCCTTTTCATTCCCGCTCAATTCAAACTTGTGCACGACGGGCAGGCTATACCGCTCGAAAAGCACCTCGCCCGCCCGGGCGAAGTTGGCCCCCCAGTTGCGGTTGCCACTCACCGCCACGCCCAGGAGGTAGGGCCGGTTCGCCTCCACGAAGCGGAGCACCTCCACGGGGGCCTGGCCGAAGCCGGTGGTGTAGGTGATGAGCAAGGCCGGGCGCTTTATCAGCTCGGTTCCGCTCTGGATGCGCAAAGCCTCCACCCCGAGCCGCTGGACGAAGCGGGCTACGTTTCCGGTTTTTGAAGCATAAACGACGAGCAAGGGATCCTCCTGCAATCTAGGCTTTGACTTGGAAAAGGAGCTTCTAGCGGTACAGAACCAACCGAACCATCCTTTCTGCCCCTGCGTAGAGACCAGCGGCAGGCACCGGGCTACAAGCACCCCGCCGAAGCAGCGGAAACCCACCGTGCTTTTCCTGGCGTCTGGCCTTGGAAACCACATCTTGTGGTTTCTTCGGAGAAAGATACAACATATTGTTGATTTCGTCCATAGCCTGGTCGGGATACGGCAAGGCATAGTGCTGTGGTAAAGGTGCGACTCCCAGGCTGGGCACCAGAAGAGGAATTGTGCGTCAAGGCCCAAAGAAGATAATGATAATGCAATATCAATAGATACAGCCCGGCCATGCCGCGGGCTAAAAATGAGGAGGTTTTCATGAAGGTTGCCTACGTCTTTGCCCATCCCCGGGCCGCCAGTTATAAACTTGGACAGATGATCCTGCCGCAGCTCGAGGCCGGAACCCACGGGGTAGAAGTGGTGGGTATGTTTTTCTTTGACGACAACGTGTACATCTTGCGCCAGGGGGACCCAATTGGGGAGCGGCTGGCTCGGCTGGCACAGGAGAAAGGCATCTTGCTGATGATGTGCGATATGTGCGCCCTCGAGCGCAACCTAGCCCAAGGCCAGCCCCGCTGGTGTGAGGATGGCCGAGGCCGTACCTCCCCAGCCGAATGTACTCCGCTGAATACCGTACCGGGGGTGCGGGTTGGCTGCTTCCCCGACCTGTACGCGGCCTTAGCCGCCAACCCACCAGACCAGGTTATCTCCCTCTAGCAGGCCCAACAAGTCGGGCAGGTGGAACAGCGCTATGCCGCAACTACACACGGCGGCGAGGCCCGTTCCGGGCGTCTCGTTTTAGCTTGGAGACCCCAAGGCAGAGGCATCTTTGCAGTAGCCTCGTACAATACCTTGCGATGTGGGATGTTTTGGTAGGCCTGGGGTTGGGGGTTGCGGGGAGTGTTTTGGTGCATCGCCTTGGTTGGTTCTGGGGGGTGGTAGGGGTCTGGCTCAACCTGCTGTGGTTCATCTATCAGAACGAGCTAGGCCAGGGCTGGCTGTTTTACCTGCGCGGGGTGGGGCTGGCCTTCATGCTAGCGGTGGGCTACCGGCAGTATGGCCTGGCCTGGGCCCTACTGCCCTGGCCACTGCTCTTGGTGGGGCGTTTTGAGATGCAGATGCTCTGGCCTTACTTTCCCGCCTGGGGTGAAGGGCTGATGCTAGGAGCTATGTTTTACTTGCTGGTGGGGCTTTTCAAAAGGCCCTGATACAGCTCCGGGCGGCGCTGGGGGAAGACGGGGAAATCCTGGCGCAGCTTGGCGGGATAACCAGGGTCGAGTACCACCACCCCGGGCCCCTCACTTTCCACCCGCAGCAGCTCTAGACCTAGGGGGTCTACCGCCAGGCTGGGCGCACCAAAGGGTTCTTCGGCGTGGTTGACGGCAACCAGGTAGGCCTGGTTTTCGGCGGCTCGGGCTTTGCAAAAAAGCTCCCAGGCATAGCTGCGGCTCATGGGCCAGGCCGAGGGAATCAGGAACAGACTGACCCCCTCGAGGGCATAGGCACGAAAGAGCTCGGGGAAGCGCAGGTCGAAGCAGATAGCGATGCCGACCTTGAAGCCACCCAGCTCGAGCGTAACCAAATCCTGCCCTGGAACCATGGTCTCGGGCTCGCCAAAGGCGGGAATCAGGTGGGTTTTGGTGTAGCAAGCCCTCTGGCCCGCTGGCCCGATGACCCAAGCTCGGTTGGCGTGGCGCTCGCCAGCCTGTTCCAGCACCCCGGCTACCAGGGTCATGCCGGTTTGGGTGCAAAACTGCTCGAGGCACGCCAGCACAGCTGGGGTAGAAGCAGCATCGGCAAAGCGGTAGCCGCTAGGAAATAGCTCGGGCAAAACCGCGAGCTGTGCCCCTTCCTGGCGGGCCTGGCCCAGGAGCTCGAGGGCCTTTTCTAGCGTGGCCTGGGGGGTTTGGCGGGTGGCCAGGTGAATAAGGGCCACCTTCATACCTTCTCCTGCAAGCGGTAGGCCAGGTAGGGTAGGCCCAGCCCCAGGGTGCTGCCCAGCAGCGCTGCCCCAAGCTGCCCGCCCACGCCTAAGAGCCCTGCCACGGCCTGCACCAGCACCAACGCAACCAGCACCATCACGTAAAGTGGGATGACAAGGGGCTTGCTGTTGCTGTACTGGACCAGCCCGGCTCCCACCATGGTAGTTACGGACAAGGTGGCGCCAAAGGGGCTCGGCTGCGCGAAGAAGAACCAGACGAAGCCCGCTATTCCGGCGTAGATAAGGGTACGGGCCAGGCGGTCAGGTGCCAGCCAGTGCGCCTTGCTCAAAGCCCGCCTCCGCTGTTACCTAAGACTTGACAAAGCGCCGTACCACCAGGCTGGCTAGGATGAGCCCCAGGCCGCCCCAGGCTACCTGAGGCTCGTTCCCTGCAAAGCCCAGTAGTGCGGCTAGCACGCCTGCGCTCAGGAAGCCGAGCGCATACTTTGGGTTGACGGTCAGTCCTAGCAGGAGTGCCACTAAAAAACCCGAGAGCGCGGGTGGCATGCCAGCTCCTACTGCCACCACCACGATCAACAGACCTAGGGTAATTGCTAGGCCCACGAAATAGGCCCCTGGAAAGGGTTCCTTGCTCGGTTTTTCCTTCGCTTTCTCCGCCATGCCTACAGCTTACCGCTAATAGCCTTGGCGGCCAAATTGGGCCACCTTGGTATTAGGTTTTGCTGTGCTGCGCCAGCGCTTGGCTACCCAGGGCGCTCGTGTTAGCATTGGCCTTATGGCCCTTGTTGTCCAGAAATACGGCGGAACTAGCGTGGGCGACCTCGAGCGCATTCACAAGGTGGCCCAGCGCATCCACCACTACCTTGAGAAAGGAAACCGGATGGCTGTGGTGGTCTCGGCTATGGGCCGCACGACCGACGAATTAATTGCCCTAGCCAGGCGCGTCAATAAACGCCCGCCCCAGCGCGAACTCGATATGCTCACCACCATCGGCGAGCAGCAGTCGGTAGCCCTACTTTCAATGCAGCTTCATGCCATGGGTATACCAGCTCGGGGTTTTACCCAACATCAGATCGGCATCACCACTGATGGGCGTTACGGTGACGCCCGCATTCTGCGGGTGGAGCCCGTTCTCATCCAGCAGGCTTTGGACCGGGGAGAAGTGGCTGTGGTGGCAGGCTTTATGGGCACTACCCCGGAGGGCGAGCTGACCACACTGGGCCGGGGCGGCTCCGATACCACAGCAGTTGCCCTAGCGGCGGCTCTGGGGGCGCGGGAGTGCGAAATTTTTACCGATACTGAAGGGGTTTACACCACCGATCCCCATACCATCCCAGAGGCGCAAAAGCTCAGCAAAATTGGCTACGATCAGATGCTGGAGATGGCAGCTCTAGGGGCGCGGGTGCTGCATCCCCGCGCGGTCTACTACGGCAAGCGCTACGGGGTGCGAATCCACGTGCGCAGCAGCTTTTCCTACAACCCAGGCACCATTGTTGCGGAGGATGGAATGGAACTCGATCGCCCAGTGACGGGAGTAGCCCTCGATGAAGAAATCGCCCAGATAGGTCTGATAGGCATTCCAGACCGGCCCGGCATCGCTGCTCAGGTCTTTGAGGCCCTAGCCCGTAAGGGTGTGGCTGTGGACATGATTATCCAGGGGGTTCCCGGCCACGAAGCCAGCCGCACTCAGATGGCTTTCACCGTTAACCAGGACTTCGCCGAAGAGGCCTTGGAGGCCCTCGAGCCTGTTCTGGCAGAGATTGGCGGCAAGGCCCAACTGCGCCGTGATGTCTGCAAGATTTCTATTGTGGGAGTGGCCTTGGCTTCGACCCCTGGTATTCCGGCTAGGATGTTCCAGGCCCTCTCTAGCGTCGGGGCCAATATCGAGATGATTGCAACTAGCGAGGTGCGTATCTCAGCTATCATCCCTTCACAGTACGCTGAAGCAGCCTTACGCGCTGTACACAGCGCCTTCGAGCTGGATAAGCCGTTAAGCTGAGCTGGACAAGGGGAACGACTTTTATGTCCGAACCGCATGGGTACTCAGGCAAGCTCTACCTAAGCTGGCAGGACGTTACCAGCCTGGTTTCCAAACTGCTGGGCCAGTTCAATCCCAACGACTTTGACTGCATTCTAGCAGTAACTCGAGGTGGTATGATTCCGGCCTGCCTGGTTTCCGAGGCCACCGATCAGCGCAACATTCTGACTGCTGCTGTGATGTTTTACACCGATGTGGGTGAGACCATCAAAGACCCTGTTTTTCTCCAGTTTCCTTCCGATAGCCTGCTCTATGGTAAGCGGGTACTGGTTGTAGACGACGTGTGGGATTCGGGTAAAACTGCGGTGGCAGTGCGTGAGCGCATCCGGATGGCTGGTGGGCGTGCCCAGGTAGCGGTTCTGCACTACAAACCCAGTAAAAGCCAGTTCCCCGGCGATGGCCCCGACTACTACGCTGCCGAGACCGAGGCCTGGATTGTGTATCCCTGGGATCCCGCTCAGGGCTGGACCACCTTAGGCCAGGGGGCCAGCCAGGCCTGAAAAATACGATGGCCAGCAGATTTTGCTGGGTGTGTCTGAGTGCTTGAAGGTCTGCGCTTGCTTGGGCCCGGGTTTTTTGGAGTGATTTTCGGTAAAGAGTGTTGCAATGACAGCCGACATTTCCTGACAGGCTCAACCCAGCTAGGCGGGCCTTGGCTCAGCAAGGCCCGCTTGGTTTGTGCCAAAGGGTGAGCAGCCGCGCCAGCGGTCTGTCCTGAAGGGGATCGTCCACCACTCGTTTTCGCCAACGATAAAAATGGCGAAAAATGTGATAAGCCTCAAGCCCTAAAGGCTCTACTGAGGTTCAAAGCCGGCACGGTGTAAGCGTTTCCCCCTACCGCTGCTTCAGACGGGGGTTTGCATTACTTGATTAGACCCAGTTGCAGCACCGTGTCGCGCTCCTCGGCCAGCTCTTTGGCGGTCGCATCCATCTTGTTACGGCTGAACTCGTTGATCTCCAAGCCCTGCACAATTTCAAAGTCGCCGTCTTTGCAAACGCAGGGGTAGCTGTACACCAGCCCTTCGGGGATGCCATACGAACCGTCGGAGGGAACCGCCATGCTCACCCAGTCGCCCTCAGGGGTGCCCAGGGCCCAGTTGCGCATGTGATCGATGGCCGCGCTGGCTGCCGAGGCCGCCGAGGAAGCGCCGCGGGCTTCGATAATTTCCGCCCCGCGCTTGGCCACTTTGGGAATGTAGGTATTGACGTACCAGTCGTGGTCGCCTACCAGCTCGTAAGCATTTCTGCCCCCTACTTCGCAGTGGAACAGGTCGGGGTACTGGGTGAGGGAGTGGTTGCCCCAGACGGTCATCTTTCTAATTTCGGTTACGGGCACCTTCAGGCGGGCTGCCAGCTGTGAGATGGCCCGGTTGTGGTCGAGGCGGGTCATGGCGTGAATCTGGCGCGGCGAAAGGTTGGGGGCGTTTTTGTAGGTAATGAGGGCGTTGGTATTCGCCGGGTTGCCCACCACCAGCACCTTTACGTGTTTGCGGGCGTTCTCCGAAAGGGCGCGGCCCTGGGCCGTAAAGATGGCACCGTTGGCCTGGAGCAGGTCAGCGCGCTCCATGCCTTGTTTGCGGGGCATGGCCCCTACCAGCAGGGCGTAGTCGGCGTCGGCAAAAGCTATGTTGGGGTCGTCGGTGGTTACAATGCCCGCTAGGGTGGGGAAGGCACAGTCCTCGAGCTCCATAATGACCCCATTCAGGGCCTTGAGGGCCGGGGTAATCTCCAAAAGCTGCAGGATAACCGGCTGGTCTTTGCCGAGCATTTCGCCTGCAGCAATGCGGAACAGCAAGCTGTAGCCAATTTGACCAGCCGCACCGGTAACTGCGACGCGTACAGGGGACTTCATCTGAAAGCTCCTTTCAGTAGGCTGCTGCACATCTCTGCCGTCCACGATAATAACGCGCCAGAGGCCCGGCTCGAAGGATGAAGCTCGAGGGTAGTTACACCAGGTGACCTCAGGCCTGTCTAGAGCAACAAAGCCTCCTCCCGTGGCAGACTCAGCGCAAACCCTGTGGCCGCCCAACCAGAACAAAGCGAGTCTAGACCTCAGATACCATCTGGACGTAACATTGCCCATATGACCGTGAGCCGCTACTATGATGTGAAACGCGATGAGCGGGGTAAACGCTACCTGGAGCCATTTGTTGAAGGTGCGCTCTTGCTAGGACTGCCCCTTTTGAACAAGGGAACGGCTTTTACTCACGAGGAGCGCAAAGCCCTCAAGCTCGAGGGCCTCCTGCCCCCTCACGTGACCAGTCTGGAAGAGCAGAAGCAGCGCAACTACCGGCGCTACTGCCTGATCGAGAACGACTTAGAGAAGCACATCTTCCTGCGCAACCTGCAAGACCGCAACGAGGTGCTTTTCTACGCCCTTTTCGTTGACCACATGAGCGAGATGCTTCCCATCCTCTACACCCCTACGGTGGGGGAGGCGGTCAAGCAGTTTTCCCACATATACCGCTTCCCTCGAGGCTTTACAGCCTCCACCGACAACATCCACGAAATTGAGCAGGCCCTTGCCAACGTGCCCCTCAACGACGTGCGGCTAGCTGTCGCCACCGATTCTTCGGCGATTCTAGGCATCGGCGATCAGGGCTTTGGAGGGATGGCCATTGCCATTGGTAAGCTGGCCATCTATACGGCTGCTGGGGGTTTGGGTCCTGATAAGGCCTTACCCATCGAGCTCGATGTGGGAACCAACCGGGCCGACCTGATCAACGACCCGCTGTACCTAGGGGTACGCCACCGCAGGCTTTCGGGTGATGAGTACTACGCCTTCATGGATCGCTTCGTGGAGGCTTTTCGCAAGCGTTATCCCAACGCGGTGATGCAATGGGAAGATTTTAGCAAGGACACGGCCTTTGCTGTGCTCGAGCGCTACCGCAAGGTGCTGCCCTCCTTCAATGACGACATCCAGGGTACCGGAGCAGTTACCCTTGCGGGTGTGCTTTCAGCCTGCCGCATCAAAGGCCAGCCCCTTTCCGACCAGCGCATCCTGATCTATGGAGCTGGGGCGGGGGGCATTGGCGTGGCTCAGGCCTTGCTTGATGGCCTCATGCGCGAGGGTCTGAGCGAGGCGCAGGCCTTAGAGCGCATATATGTGCTCGACTCCAAAGGTCTGCTCCTCCGCAACCGCAAGATGGAGGGCTACAAGCAAAAGTTTGCCAAAGACCCGGCCCTGATTCAGGACTGGCCCATAGCGGGCGATGCGCCCAATCTGTACGAAACAGTGGTGAACGCGAAGATTACTGTCTTGTTGGGGCTTTCGGGTCAGGCAGGGTCTTTTACCGAACCCATTGTGCAGGCAATGCAGGCAAACGACGAGCGCCCCATTATCTTCTCTTTATCCAACCCCACCAGCTCGTCGGAGGCGTTTCCAGAGGAAATTTTGCGCTGGACACGGGGCAAAGCGCTGGTGGCTGCTGGGAGCCCCTTTGCACCGGTGGAGCTGGACGGCCAGGTTTACCCAATCGGTCAGGGGAACAACGCTTTTGTGTTCCCAGGATTGGGTTTTGGCACGGTACTCTCTAAGGCTAAAGAAGTCTCCGATGCCATGGTGCTGGAGGCGGCTTATGCCCTCTACGACTACACCACCAAGTACCACCCCGGACGCTTGTATCCGCCCACTTCTGAGCTGCGCGAGGTGAGCCAGGTGGTGGCCTCGAGGGTGATCCAACAGGCCATGAAGGAGGGCTTGGCCCGTGAAGAGCGCCTACAGGGACTCAGCATGGAGGCCATCCAGGCCTATGTGGCGGAGCGCTTCTGGCAGCCGCGCTATCTGCCTTACAAGGTGGTAACCAGGGCTCAGCAACCCCACGCCGAACGCTAAATGACGGCCAGAAAGGCCAGTTTTTGCCGTTTTGGGGTAGTTGGTGAGCAGGTGCTTACACGACTTCTTGCTTACTTGTGTGCGCTCATAGCGTTAGATTTTCGTATACTAAGGATGTCAAGGGCTTTTAGCCCGGCTTATTATGGACAAGAAAGACCGCCCAGTATACATCATTTCGGTGGCTGCTGAGCTGGTGGACATGCATCCTCAGACCCTGCGCCTATACGAGCGCAAGGGTTTGATTCGGCCTAAGCGCTCGGGGGGCAAAACCCGGTTGTACTCAGAGCGGGATGTGGAGAAGCTACGGGAGATTCGCCGCTTGACCCAGGAGCTGGGGGTCAACCTGGCTGGGGTGGAAGAGATCATACGTTTGCGCGACGAGCTGTGGGCACTCGAGCAGCGCTTCCGTGAGGAGATAGAGCGCCTAAAGCAGCAGCTGGGGGATAAGCTCGAGGCGCTCAAAACGCCCCCAGCCCTGCCGCCTCCAGGCGAGCGCAAAAAAAAGCCCGACGAGAAGGAGCGGCCTGTCTACATTATCTCGGTGGCTGCTGAACTGGTAGGTATGCATCCCCAGACCCTGCGGCTTTACGAGCGGGAAGGCTTAGTGGCGCCCAGCCGTACCTCCGGCAAAACCCGGTTGTACTCAGAGCGGGATGTGGAGAAGCTACGGGAGATTCGCCGCTTGACCCAGGAGCTGGGGGTCAACCTGGCTGGGGTGGAAGAGATCATACGTTTGCGCGACGAGCTGGATATCCAGCAAAACCGCCTAGAGTTGGAGATAGCTCGTTTGCGCCTAGCACTCCTGCACAAACTTAGACAGGAAAAGGGCGAAGGGCAGAAGAAGGTCGGCCTTCCAGCAGGCTGATTATGTCTTCGTAGCCCAGCCGGGCTGCCCTAGAAAACCCTTCGCAGTCCGAGTGGAAGCCGTAGGGCCTGGGCCAGCCCCGCAAATACCGCAAGACCAGCCAGCCCTCCAAGGATGAGGGGGGGGATATTTTGCAAGAAAAGCGCTGGGGCGCCGAAGCGTGCCGCCACCAGGTAAGCCACCCAGCCCGCTGGTGCGGCTGCCAGGACGGCCTTCGCCACCGTTTGCCAGATCTCAGCCTGCCTGGCCATCTGAAAAGCCTGCAACTGCCAGGCGTAAAGGGCTAAGCCTAGCCAGCCTGCTACCGCCGTGGCCAGGTTCAACACAAACAAGCCCTGCTCACGCAGCAACCAGTAGCCAAAGGTGTTGAACAGCGTTACCATTACCGTAACCCGCACGGCCTGGTTTACCTTTCCCACTACATAAAAACCCCGCAGTAGCAGTTGGTTCAGGCCCCAGGGAAGCAGGGCCAGGCCCAGGGCCATCACGGTCTGGGTGGTAAAGGCCCGGTTGGCCTCAGAAAAGTTAGCGGTAATGGCGTAGAGCAGACCTACAATCCAGGGAGCCAGTGCCACCATCATGGCTGCCGCGAAGGCCAAGGGTGCCGCCAGCCGGGCCATGATGCGCTGGAGCAGCTCGCGGGCTGCGGGTACGTTCTGGCCACCTGCCAGCGCAGACAGACGGGGGAAAGCGGCCATAGCGGGTGAGACGGCCAGCAGGCCCAGCGCGGTGGTAAAGATGAGCTCACCGTTTTGAAAACCCGTGACGGCCGCGGAGGGGTAGGCAGCCAGAATGCTCAGCAGAACTAAGTTCAAAAACTGCCGCACCGAGGTGGTGAAGGCAAAAGGGCCTATCCGGGCCAGGGCTAGACGGAAGGCTGGGTGCCATCTGAACTCGAGCCGATAGCCCTTGAGGGCAGGCAACTGTACCAAAGCCTGCAGCGCTCCCCCCAGCGTAATCGATAGGCCCAAGGCCACAACGCTATTCGGGAATAGTAGCATTAGCACTATAGAGCCCAGGTTAAAGGCCACCGGACTGAAGCTGGTGACAGCGAAACGCTCGCCCGATTGAAGCACAGAGGAAAACAACGAAGCCATGGAGATGGAGAGCAGAAAAGGCATTACCAAGCGAATCAGTAGCACCAGTTGCTCGAAAACCCTTGGGTCGCGCAGGGGGCTGGATTGGGACAAGGAGAGCTCCGCCAGCCACAGCAGGGCGTGGGCAATCTGGGGGGCGAGAAGCAAGCCTAGACCCAAGAGCACCAGATTGATCCCCAGCAAGAATGCACCGAAACGCCTGGCGAAAACGCGGGATTCCCCTGGTGGGAGGCCGTTCAAAACCGGAATTAGGGCATTTTGAATGGCCCCTTCAGCCAGCAGCTCGCGTAGCAGATTGGGTATGCGGTAAGCCACCCAGAAAGCATCCTTGATGGTATCCGGCAGTGGTAGGTTGGTAAGGATGGTTTGGCGCACCTGGCCCAAGAGCCGGCTGGAAAGGGTGCCAGCCATGACCAAAAAGGTGTTGCGAAGGATGCGTGACATATGGATGGGGGGTTGGCGCCTCGAATGCTTCCAAAGGGATTTATACCAGATGGGTTTGGTTTTTGGCCGGGAAAACCAACCGAAGGAGTGCGGCTAGATTTTGCGCCGGGCTGGGCTGCTCATATGAACCCCGCCTGAATCGTTCCGTTGGGGATTGTCAGAGCACCCTGGCTTTTCGAGCTGTTGCAGATCAATCTCTCCAGCGCACTTGACTGCCTGCAGGCGATTTGTAGACCTCCAGGCGGGCAGGCAGGCGTTCGGCCAGGGCTTCGACGTGGGTCACGATGCCCACCAGGCGGCCCTGGGTGGGCAGGGCCTCGAGCACCCCGGCCACTTGCTCCAGGGTTTCGCCATCGAGGGTGCCAAAGCCTTCGTCGAGGAAAAGGGCCCCGATTCTGCCGCGCGAGAGGTGTTCCGAAAGCGAGATGGCTAGGCAAAGGCTAGCCATAAAGCTCTCGCCCCCCGAAAGGGTGCGCACTGGCCGTAGGGCATCGGTCCAGCGGTCAAATACAAAATACTCACCGTCCTCGAGCTGCAGGCTATAGCGGTTTTGCGAGAGGGAAGCGATCAGCTGGGAAGCCCGGCCCAAAAGCCCGGACTGGTAGCGCTCGAGCAAAAAGTCCTGGAAGCGGTCGCCCTTGAGGTCGCCCGCGAGCTGCTCCCAGAGGTCGATTTGCTTGTCCAACTCAGCTTTTTCCTGGAGGAGCTGGCGCTTGCGCTTTAGCTGCTCTTCCAAGCGCTTTAGCTCGTTTTTCTTGCCGCCCAGGCTTTTCTTGATCGCATCGAGCTCCCGCTCGAGGCTGTCTTTGAGGCTGCGCTGTTCGGCTACTTGGGCCGCGGTGATGGGGGGCTGGCCTCTTAGTTTTTCCTCCAGCGCCCCCAGGTTGCTGGCGATCTGGGCCCCCTCGAGCTCGTGTTCTTTGATCCGCTTTTGCAGCGCCCCCACTTCTTCTGGGCTCAGGCGGGCGCTCCGGGCCGCCTCGAGGCTGTCGAAGTTGGCTGCGCGCAGCAGGGCTAGCAGGCTTTCCCGCTGGCGGGCCAGGTTGTCTTGCAGCGCCCGCACCACCTCGGCCTGGCTCTGGATTTTGCCTTTTAGCTCGGCAACCTGGGCCTCGAGCCGGTCGATCTCTTGCTTCAAGTCCTGCAGGGTCTTGAGCTCTTGCTCGAGCCACTTCGCGTAAGCCGCAACCTCCTTACCCCCGGTGATGTTTCGAACCTCTTCGGCCAGGGCCGCAAGGCGCCGGGTGCGCTCTTCCTTGACCTGCTCGAGGCTGCCTAGGGCTTGGGCCTGGGCCTCCAGCTCGGCGTGGGCTTTGCGGGCTTCTTCGGCCTCGCCTTGCAGCTTTTCTTGCTGTTCTTGCAGCCGGGGCAGGCGTTCTTCCAGGTCTTTGAGGCGCTGCTGGGTAGCCGCACACTGGGCCCTTAGCTCGTCAAGGGTGGTTTCCAGGTGCTCGACCTGGGCCTCCAGGGCTTGCAGATCGGCCTGGGGCTTGGGCGGGGGCAGGTTCTCGACGGGATGCCCGCAGAGGGGGCAGGGCTCCCCCTGCTTGAGGTGGGCGTGGTACAGCCCCAGGCCCTGCTGAAGCTTCTCCTGCTCGAGGGCCTGTTTGGCTTCCTCCAGCCTGGCTTTGTGCTGCTTGTCGGTATCGGCCAGGGCCGCAAGGTTCTGTTTGAGTTCAGCACTTAGGGCCTGCGCCTGTTGCAATTCCTGCTCAGCCTCTTGTAGGCGGGCCTGGGCGCGCTGGGCCTGGGTGCGGGCCTTTTCTAGCTCGGCAAACAGCCGCTCAGCGTCGCGCAGCCGGTCGAGGCGGTCTTCGTCGAAGGGCAGCGGGTGGGGGTGGCGCAAACCCAGGCTGCCGCCGTAGCGCTTGAGGCTGGCCTCCTTCGAGCGCAGCAAGGGAAGCTGGTGCATTTGCTGCTCCAGCGCCTGGTGCTTTTCGGACTGGTACCTGGCGCGAAGGTCGCCAAGCTTGGCCTCGAGCTTTTCCAGCTTCGACTGGTCTTGCCCCAGGGCTTGCTGTTTCTGTTGCAGCTCGGTTTCTGCTCGCTGGATTGCCTCGACCTGCGGCCAGATGCGCTCGGCTTGTTGGGCCCGCGCAAGCCGGGCGGCCACCTCGGCGATGCGGGGTCGCTCGCTTTCCCAGCTTTGCTGGCGGCGACGCCAGGACTCCAGCTCACCCCATAGCCCCACCAGCTCCTCGAGCTTCTTGAGGGTTCGCTCGGCCTCTTGCAGCTTTTGGGCGAGCGCGCGCTCGCTTTGCTCGAGGGTTGCGATCTCGTCTCGCAGCGTCTCCAGGCGCTCTTCGTTGGCCTCGGCCAGGGCGGCCAGCTCCCCTTCCAGGCGGGCTTTTTGCTTTTTCAGGTCCTCGAGCCGGCCCATTACCCGCTCCCGCATGGCCTTGAGGGTTTCCAGGCCGTAGAGCTTGATTAGGGTTTCGCGCCGCTCTTTGGGCGAGCCCCGCAAAAACAGGTCGAACTGGCCCTGCGGCAGCAAAATAGCCCGGGTAAAGGTCTCATAGTCCATTCCCAAAATCTCGGCCAGCTTGGCATCGAGTTCCCGCACCTTTTCCGAGGCTGGATGGGTGCGCCACCGGTTTTCCTGCAGGAACTCCAGGCGGTTTTGGTTTTCCCTGCCCACCACCCGCACCACCCGCCAGACCTGTTCGCCTATAGCAAAGGTGAGTTCTACCTTGGCCGCGTCGGCCTGGGGGTGTTTTAGCTCCTTTAGGCCGGTTGAGCCAATGCGAGGGGTGGCCTTGTAGAGGGCATAGGTGATGGCGTCGAGCAGGGTGCTTTTGCCCGCACCGGTGGGGCCGGTGATGGCAAAGAGGCCGAGGTCATGGTCGAAATCGACGACCTGCGCTTCGGCGTAGGGGCCGAAGCCGTGGAGGAGCAGTTTGAGGGGTCGCATAGCAGCATTCAGTGCGCCTGATCGCTAATGGTGTGAACCTCTTCAAAGGTTTGTTTGAAAGCGGCTAGAAGTTCGGGACTTGCTTCCTTGGTGGTGATGGTTCGGCGGTACTCGGCATAAGCCTCTACCCAGTCCAGATTTTCGGTATCTACCACCACCGGGCCTTTTGTGTCTGCTTCTGGGGTGTGGAACTCGACCTCGAGCAGATTTGGCAGCTCCTTAAACAAGCGCTCGCGCAAGGCGGGGTTGCCTTTGCCTTCGATCACCACCTTGCTGTAGCCGGGAAAGGTGCGTAGCTCCTTCCAGTGCTGATCCAGCAGTTCCCGGCTCAGGTAGAAAGTTTTGAGCGGCCTGCCCCAGCGCTTCTCCACGGGATGTACCCGAGGTGGGACACCCGGCTCGAGCTCCACAATCAGGGCTCCCCGGGGGCTATGCTCCCCCTCGCCAAAGTCGAGCTGGATAAGGGAGCCCGCATACCAGGCCACCGGGGCCTCGCAGACCTGCTGCTGGCGGTGCAGGTGGCCCAGGGCCACGTAGCTCAGGCTCAAGGGAAAGGCGCTTTTGGGAATGGCGTAGCTGTTGGTGGTGTGGAAAGCAAACTCGCCGCCCCCGAGCTGGCCCCCCTCCACGGTCAGGTGAGCCACCAGGAGGTTCAGGCTGCCCCCAAAGCCTTGGGCCAGGTTTCTCAGAATCAGGCTCATGCCCAGGCCGTAAGTTTTTTTCCACTCGGCGCTGTCGCCTTGCAGTAGGTCGCTTGCCTTGACCAACCGGCGTTCGGATAAAAAGGGCAGCAGCGCCACCCTGGCCCCCCGGGCCTCCACCACCCCGCCCTGCTCGGCAAAGCGCAGGTTACCGAACACGGTGGCCCCAGTAAGGGAGAGTAGGGGTGCGAGGGCCTCGAGGCGTTCGCGGCTGTCGTGGTTGCCCGCAATCACCAGCGCTGGAACCCCCGACTCGCGCAAGCCCACAAAAAACTCAAAGGCGGCGGCCTCGGCCTCGCTGGACACCACGCTGCGATCGAAGAGATCGCCTGCTACCAGCACCAGCTCGATGCGCTCGGAGCGCACCAACTGCAAAAGCTCCTGCAAGGCCTGCTGGATTTCCGGCGTTCGCTCCCGCCCTTTGAGCACCTTTCCCAGGTGCCAGTCTGCCGTGTGCAGAATACGCATGGGCTGATTGTACTTTACTGGCCCGCAGTGGCGTTAGGCGCAGCCCGGCGTTTGCCTTGGCTACGCCACCAGGGGCTTTTCGCTCGTCCTTTTGCCCAGGGCAGCCTTGGTGCTCTCGATGGCCACTTCGATCATATCGTCGCTGGGTTCCTTGACGGTGAGCATCTGGAACTTGAAGCCAAGCCAGCGGAAAAGCCTCGAAAGAGGGTCGTGGTGCGCGGCGGAGTAGCGCAGCACCTCATACGAGACCGCTGCTACTACCGGAATCAGCAAGAGGCGCGGGAAGATCCAGTACCAGGCTATTGTGAGGGGTGGGAAGAAGCTGTACACGAACACCCCCACCACCGCGGTGAAGGCGATGAAGCTGGTGCCGCAGCGGGGGTGGTAGGCGGGCTGGGCCCGCACGTTTTCGATGGTGAGCTCGAGGCCTTTCTCGTGGGCTGCAATGGCCTTGTGCTCGGCCCCGTGGTACATGAAGAAGCGCTGCATCTCCTTCATGCGGCCAATAAACACCAGGTACCCAATCAGGATGGTGGTCTCGAACAGCCCGGCCACCACATAAAACAGAAAGCGAAAGCGCTCCTCGTCCACCAACAAGCCCGCCAGCCGGGCCGGCAACCAGACAAACAGGGCCAGGCCAATCAGCAGCGAAAACGCTAGGGTGCCGTACATGGCCGCCCCGGAGACTTTTTCGTCTTCTTCACCGGCCAGCTCTGCGCTGCGTGAGAGTGCTTTGTAAGAGATACTCAAAGCGTCCCACAGGGCCACCACGCCCCGGAGGAGGGGCAGCCGGGCCCAGGGGTATTTTTTGCTCAGGGCCTCTTCCTCGTGGCGCTCTACGTGAATCTGTCCATTGGGCAGCCGTACCGCCAGCGCCCAGGCATCGGCGGCTTTCATCATGACCCCCTCGAGGGCGGCGCTGCCCCCTAAGGTGGCCTGATTTAGAAAAAGCCCTAGCCTGTGTAGTATACCTGGTGCTACCTTCATTCGGTTCATATTAGCATGAGGAGCTTAGCGCAAAATGGCCCGCACCGGTGCGGCCTCGACCCCCTCGAGCCTCAGCGGCAGGCAGATGAGCTCGTACTCGCCCGCAGCTACCCCCTCTAAGGCCAGCCCTTCCAGGATATAAACCCCGGCCTGGGCAAACGCCTTATGGGCGGGCAGGTCTTTGGAGGTGAGGGGGTCTACGCTGGGGCAGTCGGTACCGTAGAGCCGGACCCCTCTCGAGGCCATGTGGGCCACTGCTTCCGGCTCAACGTGCATGAAATGGTGGGGAAAGGTGGGCCAGTTGTTGGGCTGTCCGGTGTAGAAGAGGGTTCGCTCGGCCAGCTCGACTTTTTGCAAAAAGTCCACCGACAGCGTTTCCTGCCCTCGCGCATCCACCACCCGGCAGGGGCCAACTAAAACGGAAAAAGGCACACTTTCTAGTTTTTCGCCCGTGTCCAGGTAGTGCCAGGGAGCATCGAGGTGGGTGCCCAGGTGGGTGGTGGTGGTTAGCTTCCCTACGTTTACACTGCTGCCGTCAACGATTCGAGAGACCAGTTCGTAGCAATACGGGGTATCGCCCGGCCAGACCGGAACGCTAGGGTAGATGGGGCGGGTGATGTCGATCATGGCCTGATGATACGCAGGATGTGGTGCTCGAGGGCCTCCACCGCCTGCCGGAGGCGCCACTGCGACTTGTCACGCACCCCGGCTACGTTCGAGACAGCCCGCAACTCGGCCCCGGCCAGCCCCAGCCACAAGCAGGTCTGGGCGAAGGCCGCACCCTCCATGTTCTCGAGTTCGGCCTTCCATTTGTGTGCGAGCTGCTGGGCTTCGCTGGGGTTTTCTGAGACCAGGTCGCGGGTGAGGAACCGTTTGGCGGGCAGGCCCAATTGCTGTTTTAGCTCGGCGGTGAAGGCCTTATCCAGGGGAAAACAGTTGTGGTAAGGCTGGCCCCCCACCACCAGGGTAGGAAAGCCCATCCCTTTCATGCCAACGTCCTTGATGCCCAGGTCGGCCTGGATCTCCCGCTCGGCCAGGGCACACTCGCCCAGCGCCAGCCCTGCCTCGGGGTAGGCCCCAGCGATGCCAAACAGCAGCACCCGCTCAAACCTGCGCCGCTGGGTAAAGGCGGCCAGGGTAGCGGCGGTGTTGACCTTGCCGATGCCGCACTCGAGCCAGACCCAGCCCTCCCCACGCAGGCCGGCCCGCCCGTGGAAACTGAACGCCCGGCCTTTTAGGAAGGGGGCCTCGAGCAAGGTGGGGCTAAGGAGGAGCAGCATGGGGCGGTGAAAGCTGCTCAATGTTCCTCAAAGGAGCCGTGCCGCCCGGCACCAGCAGCAAAACGCGCGGCACCCTGGTGGGTTTCACCCGAGGCGATCACCGCCATGCCAAGCCGCGTTTCGTTCTGAATGGCTTTTTCGAAGGGTAGATCCCACTGCTCCAGGACCGAGCGTCGGTCGCTCCGCAGACAGCCTTGGGGAAACGCGGCAAGCTGGCGGGCTAGCGCCTTAGCTGCTTCCAGGGCCTGTCCTGGCTCCACCAGCCGGTTTACCAGCCCCATCATGCGTGCCTCCTCCCCGCTCACCCCACGGCCCGTAATGATCAGGTCCATGGCATGGCTCTCCCCAATAAGCCGAGGTAGTCGCACCGTGCCACCATCCACCAGCGGCACCCCCCAACGGCGGGAGAATACCCCAAACACCGCATCCCGCGCAGCTACCCGTAGGTCGCACCAAAGGGCCAGTTCCAAGCCGCCGGCCACCGCATAGCCCTCCACCGCGGCAATCACCGGCTTCGAGAGCCGCATACGGGTTGGTCCCATCGGCCCGTCGCCCGTCTCGTGCACCTCGTTGCCTTTGCCCTGGGCCACCTCCTTCAAATCTGCCCCCGCGCAAAAGGTTCCTCCGGCTCCCGTGAGGATGGCGACCGACAGGCTGTCGTCAGCGTCAAAGCGCCGAAAAGCGGCAGCTAGTTCCAGAGCGGTGGCCCGGTCGACCGCATTACGAACCTCTGGTCGGTTGATCGTCACCAGGGCGATGGGTCCCTCGATTTCATAACGCACAGCCATACCTAATACTTTAAACCCTTTCAAAGCGCCCTCTCAGCTGACTTCGTTGCCAGCACTCGCTCCACGCCCCAGCCTTTTGGAAAGGGCTCGAGCTTTCCCGGCGGCACAAGGGCTTTTTCTTAGTCCACCACCCGAAACCCCAGCGCCTCGGCCCGCTCCACAAAGAACTGGATGTTCTCGCTTTTGGTCTCGCCCCCCAGGCTCTTGCGCTCGTAGGCCTGCTCGGCGGCCAGAATCATGGTCTCGGCCAGGCAGGCCGGTACTGCCCCTTCGCCAAAGTGCAGGTCGAGGTTGCCGGTCATGGCCCCTGGAGGCCGTACCACCCCACCAGGAATCACCCGCACCCCTGGTACCTCTTTGACCGATTCGTCCACGTCGGGGGGCACCCCTTCGTCGTAGATCCAGGCCCCAGGCTTTACATGCTCTGGGAAGATGACCGGCTGGGGGTCGGAGGTGGCGGTGAACACCAGGTCGGCCTCGCGGATGGCCGATATATCGGTGGTGATGGTGAGCTGAGGGACAGGCTGGTCTTTGCGCTCGAGGTTCTGCTTGAGGGTGCTGGCGCTCTTTTTCAGGCGCTCTAGGTTGCGCCCTACCAGAATCAATTTACCCACCAGTGGGGCAATCTGCCGGGCGATGCCAAAGGCCACCACCCCATTGGCCCCCACCACGGCGGCAGTGGCGGTTTTGAGCTTTCGTCCGGTCTGCTCGAAGTGGGCTAGGATGCCCGGTATAGCCGCCTTGACGGTTCCGGCGGTATAGGCCCCGCCGTTGGTGACCTCGATCTCTGGCACGGCCTCCTGCACCATTTTGCCCTTCTCGCCCACCACGCTCCAGAAGGCCCCTAGCCCAATCACTGTGCAGCCCAGCTCTTTGGCCAGCCGGGCCCCCTGGATGGCCCGCTGGGTAGCCAGCTCGGGTTTGCCGGTGATCTGATGGGGTAACAGGGGGGCCGAGATCAGGTGGCAGCGGATCTCCCGCCCATCGGCGGTTCTCACCCCGCGCAGCTCGCCCACCTTCATGGGCCTTATGGCCTCGGCCAGGTTTTCCACCAGGGCTTGGGAGACCAGGCCCCGCTTCACCAGCGCTCGAGCCCAGCGAAAGCGGGGGCTTTGGAAGAGGTCGTCTATCGTCAAGGGGTGGATCATGAAGGCGCAGACCACCTGTTTTTCCGAGGGCAGCGGCGGTGGTTCGCCCAAGCGGGGCTCGGTGCCTTCCAGCATCCGCCCGATATTTTCCTTATGCCGCCAAAGGGTGGCCAGCAGCAGCACCCAGGCCGAGAGCTTGGCCCAGCCAGCCAGGGGCTCGAGGGTGAGCAGAAGGGCCAGTGTGGCCGGTATTGCGATCACGGCCAGCGAAGCATAGCGGCTCCACAAAAGGGCCAGCGCCGCAACCAGCAAAACTGCCAGGGCGAGCCAGTAGGAGAGGCCGCTCAGGTACAGCCCTAGGACAGCGCCCACGAGCACCCCAGCCCCCCGCCCCCGCAGCAGCGCGCCCTGGGAGAAAAGCCGGGGAGGGTAAAGGTGTCCCAGGTAGACCAGCAGTGCAAAAACAACCGCCCAGGAGAGGCCCCACTGCCCCCCCAGCCAGACCGTCAGAAGCCCCTTGAGGCAGTCCAGGCCCCAGGCCAGCAGGGCCGGGCCGGTACCCAGGCGCTTGAAGGTGTTCTCGAGGCCCAGGTTGTAGGCCGAGGCCAGGCGCGGGTCCTTTCCAGTAAGCCGGTGGATAGCCCAGTAGCCCAGGGGCAGAGCGCCCATCAAGTAAGCCAGGATCGCCAGAATGAAAAACATCGGCTCGACCTCCTCAGCTTTGCCTAGGGGGTTGGGGGCGTGGGGTGAAGCAGGTGTTGGCTCTCATGCCTCGGAGGGGTCCTGGGCCTTTGTGTTGGGGTTGCGGGGCTTCTGGCTGATGGCCCAGAGCCCACCCAGCAGCAAGAGGACCAGGATAAAAAGTGAGAACTGGGTTTTGTCTATGCCTGTAACCCACTCTGGACGCAGAAGCACCTCCTTGGCGAACTTGTCCCACCCCCCAATGGCCAGTTTGACACCAGCGAAGCCCACCACTACAAAAGCCACCGTTTCGAAGCGCGGGTATTTTTCCAGCAGGCCTACAAAGAGCACCGCCACAAAGCGCAGCGCTAGGATGCCGACGAATACGCCGGTAAGGATAACCAAGAGCTTTTCCGAAAGCGCCACCGCCACCAGGATCGAGTCCACCGCGAAGGCTAGGTCGGCCAGCTCGATCTGTGCAACGGTGGTCCAGAACTGGCGCGGGGTAACTTCCTGGAGGGTGTGTGGCGCCTCGAGCTGCACTTCTTTAGGCTCGGGCTTGCTAAAGTGCCGGATGGTGATAAAAAGCAGGTAGGCTGCGCCCAGGGCTTGAATCCACCAGAACTGGATCAGATACACCGCAAAGACCAGGGCCAGCCCGCGCAGGATATAGGCCCCGGCGATGCCGTAAAACAAGGCCCGCTGTCGCCAGGGTGGGGGTAACTGCCGCACCATTACCCCTAGCACCATGGCATTGTCGGCAGAGAGCACCGCCTCCAAGACGATCAGAATTCCGATAACAATCAGTGCTTGTCCAAGCTGTTCCATGTGCACCCCTGACTGTGGCACGTTTAGGCAAGAGAGGCCACCACAGCCTTTTCGCGTTCGACGGTCGTCCGGGTAGGGTGCTAAGAAGCCATAGCTTCATGCACAGTCAAACCCCAGCAAGGGCGGTTACTCCCCAACTAGGCTAGTGTAGCACGCCTTTTACGCACGCGCGCGTCCATAGCGGAGGCCAGGTTCCACACCGCCCGCTGTGTTAGACTCCCTGTAATCTCAGCGATGCCGTGCCGCAGAGCCCTCGAGCGCAGGTACTCCGGCAAAGGCCGTGCCATCACGGCCAGCACCGTAGCATTTTCCACAAGCAAGTACGGCCTCGAGGTCGACGATGTGTTGAAATTGCTGCAAGCGCCAAGGCAAAATCCACAAGTTCTGGCCCATCACTTCCCCTCAAAAACCAAACAGGTAGCGCAGGGCTGGGGCCAGCCCCTGCCGCCAGGTCATCCAGTTGTGGCCGGAGGGGCGCTCGAGGTAGGCATGGGGGTAGCCCTTATCGGCCAGCATGGCGGCAAAACGGCGGTTGGGGGCCAGCAGCCACTCGATCTGGCCGGTCTCGCAGTAGAAGCGCAGGGGCAGGGTGGGGGCGGCCCGGTACTGCTCGGTGAGCCATTCGGGGTCGGTAAAGGAGTCGCCCCCCTGGGGCGAGGCGGTCAGGCAGGCCGACTGGGTGGCGACCTTCTGGAAAACTTCGGGGTGGCGCAGGGCCAGCCAGCTCGAGACCAGACCCCCCAGGCTGGCCCCCATCAGGGCTTTTTCCGGGGTGGGGCTGTAGTGGGCCTCCACGGCGGGGATGATTTCCTCCAGCAGGTGCCGTTCGTAGGCCTCATTGAACCAGTACTCCTGGCGGCGGTCTTCGGGTTCGATGAACACAATCCGCGTAGGCCTTATTTCGCCCTGCTCCAAAAGCCCCTGGGCCACCTCGGCCAGCCTAGCGGTGCGATAGTAAGCCACCCCGTCATGGACGTAGAGGGTGGCCTGGGCGGGCTGGGAGGGATTGTAGACGTAGTAGCGGCGGGTGCGGCCAAAGGCCCGCGATTCCAGCCGGTGCCGGTGTACTGTGACGCTGCGGGAGGGTTGCGGGGGGGGCGTGTAGTGAAAACCGGGTAGCTCGATGGCCCGGGGGTAGCTCCACCAGGGGTTTTGGGCTTTGTGGGGGTTGTCGGGGTCGGGGAAGGGTTCTTTATTCTCGTCCAGGAAGGCGTATTCCACGTAGGCCCCGGCGGGAAACTCGAGGGTCAGGGGCCCCTCAATGGGAATAGGCCGGCGGTTCCAGTCGGTGAAGTCGCCCACCAGAAACCGGGCCAAAGCCGGGGGATGAAAGGTGACGCGGCGGTTATGCACCTCGACCATACCTGCACAGTTTACCTAGGCCTACAGAATTCGTCAGGTTTTAAGGAGCACCGCTTTCGGGCCGATGGGGTGGGCTCGGAATTCTAGCGGCTCGAGGTTCTGCGTAAAGGAATCCAGTGTCTTCATAGGCTCCGGGCCCGCAAGGTCATGGCCCCTACCGTGGCCCCATACGCCACAAGTGAGTGATGCGGTGGCTGGAACTATGATGGGGTTATGCACGATGGTTTCGGCGCAGTCAGCCTCTTTTTAGAAAACCAGCCGCACGCAGCCACCGGCCCACTACAGGGCCTATCGTTTGCCGCCAAAGATCTGTTCGACGTGGCCGGTCTGCCGACCACGGCGGGGAACCCGGATTTTGCCGAGCGCTGGGGTCTCCCGCGCCGGGATGCCTGGGCCGTGGCGGCGCTCAAGCAGGCTGGCGCGAAACTCATTGCCAAGACCCACACCCACGAGCTGGCCTACGGCATCACCGGCATCAACCCCCATTTCGGTACACCGCAGAACCCCAAGGTGCTGGGCGGGATTCCGGGCGGTTCCTCCTCGGGTTCGGCGGTTGCGGTGGCGGCGGGGTTGGTTCCGGTGGCTTTGGGCAGCGACACCGCCGGCTCGGTGCGGATTCCGGCCTCGTTTTGCGGTGCCTATGCCTACCGCCCAACCCACGGGGCGATTCCTACCAAGGGGATGGTGCCTTTGGCCCCCAGCTACGACACCGTGGGGTTGCTGGCCGCCGATCCTGAGCTGATGCTACGTTTTGCTCGAGTTTTGCTGGCCGACGCCCTGCCGGTGGTGGGCTTTGATCGGGCGGTGATCCTGCGCGATGCCCTCGAGCTTTGTGCCCCAGAGGCCCAAGTTGCTACGTTATGGGTAGCCAGTAAGCTCGAGTCGCTGGGCATCAAAATCGAGGAAAAATCCCTTGGCTTGCTGCAGGAGGCGCGTGAAACCCAGCGGGTCTTGCAGGGCGCCCAGGCCTGGGGGTTTCATCAGAAATGGATTGAGGAAAAACAGCCTCGGCTGGGCGCGGATGTGCGGCGGCTGTTGGAGATGGCCTCGAGCTACAGCCCCGGCGAAATCGGGCGTGCCCTGAGCGAACAGGTGCGTCTGCGCAGTGAGATGGGCACCTGGCTCGAGCCCGGTACGCTGGTGTTGCTGCCTGCGACCCCCAGCGCCGCGCCCCCGTTGGCCGATTTGCAAGAGACCGAGCAGGCCCTCGAGTTCCGCTGGCGCACCCTCAGCCTGACCTGTTACGCTAGTGTACTGGGCGTACCGGTGGTGACGGTTCCTGCGGCGCAACCAGGTGAAAAACCCATCGGGGTGCAGCTTGTGGGCGCTTGGGGCAGTGATAGGGGCTTGCTCGAGCTGGTACAACAAGCCTGGGAGTAGAACCGCCCATCTGGGCTTTGCTGATGGTGCTGAGCATGATGCAGATGCTGGGTACGGTGGGAACCTCGGCCCCCCCGGTCGAAGTACCACTTCACTGTCTCGGCGGTCAGGTCTTCGCCCCTCTGTACACCCCCAACCTACTCAATGAGCGATGGATACCCTTTTTATCGGATTGACCGGTTTGTACAAATGGCCCCCAACCTGTCCTATCGCACTCCTCACAGACGTTGCCTCCTTTCCGGGAGGCAACTGTACTGTGCAGAACACATCAACTCAAGTTGTGAGCGGTGTATGAAACCCCAATTCGGAAAAGCCACCAGCCACATTCCCCCAAGCTGCGCCAACAGGAGACGCCAAGCGGGGTTGTGCTCCATCAGCTTGAAGAGACCATAGCCCAGCAGCACCGCATAGAGGTGAAAGA